>VFSW01002014.1_pt1 | contig 30767 bp, 27 predicted proteins | sample 5358111 | NCBI WGS metagenome assembly VFSW01 (sample SAMN11554181, study PRJNA540505) | mine drainage metagenome | isolation source: sediment from site ElyBrook_90M | place: USA: Ely Copper Mine, Vershire, VT | collected 2017 | reverse complement strand
TGAAGTACACGTTGTAGACGTTCGACGCGTAGGTCCAGGTGTACCACGTCTGCACCGCTCCTCCGCCGACCGACGGGTTCGTGTTGATCCCCGTCGGGGAGAGCCACGATCCGTAGTCGAAGTTCGCCACGTTGGTGTAGGCGTAGACCATCAACGCGAGCTCGTTACCAATGTGCTCGACGAGGTTGAACTCGAGCGCGCGGTACGTCAGGTCCGTCTCGTGGGCCGCGAGCGCGATCCAGCCGAGCATCTGCTGGTAGGCGACACCCTGGCACTGGGCCGGCAGCTGGTTGCCCGGCTGGAACGCCCAGTAGGTGAGGTTCGCCCACGAGATGCCGGTGTGGCCGCACGACGCCGAGTTGTACGCCGACTCGTACATCACCGAGCCGAGCGCCATCCCGTAGCTGAACGTTCCGTTCGGCTGCCACATCGGGAGCAGGTAATCGGTCGGGTCGGCGTAGTCGGGAACCCAGCCCCAGTTGTAGACCGGTAGCGAGCCCTGGCCGTTCCCCAGGAAGACGTTCTGGAAGAAGCCAGTCCCCGGCAGGTCGTAGCTGTAGGGGGCGAGACGGCCGCCCGAGAGCGACTTGATCTCGCTGATCCAGTCTGCGATGGCCGTGTCGAGGCTCGGAGAGCCGACCCAGCCGACGATCGCCCACTGGCAGGGGTTCGCGGACGTGCACGCCGCGAGCTGCGAGTCGTTCGCCACCGCCTGGGCCCACCACCACGCGGCCCCACCGACGTGCGACGCGTTGGTGTCGGGGTTGCCCGCAGGCCAACTGATGTTCGCCGGGTAGTAGCTCACCTGAGCGGGCGGGATCGCTCCGCCGTACGGCGCGGTGGTCACGAGACCATCGACGGTCCACACGGTGTTCTGGATGGTCGCGTACGGGTACGCGTGAACGAGGAACTGGCGCAGCGGGGTGTTCGCGAGGAAGTTCCCGGGCACGTTGAGCGTGCCGATCGGGTCGACCGCCGCCTCGTTGGCGAGGCTGAAGTTCAGCTCGAACGCCATGAACCAGTTGCTGCCCGTCGAGACGTTGCGCATCAGGCCGTACACGCCCGAGTTCACGAGCTGGAGCACCGTCGAGGTGTGGGAAACGTCGAACTGCGCGCTGTCGGCCTGTCCGGCGATCATCTCCTGGAGGCCGAGCGAGTCATCGTTGTCCCAGTAGACGACGACGTTCGGGATGTAGTGGCCGGGTGCGGGCTCGCACTGTGCCTGCCCGACACATCCGGTCGGCTGCTGGTAGGCCGGGTTCGCGTGCAGCGTGTAGCCGCCGCTTCCGCCCGGACCACCGCTCGCCGAGACGCCGACCGCGTAATAGGGGCCCGAGCCGACCATCGTCGACTGGACGCCCGGCTGCGGGGAGAGCGGCGCCGGGGCCGAGAGGAGCTGCACCGCGTCCCAAAGTTTCGGGCTCGCGCTCTTCACGAAGTTCGTGTAGCCGCTCTGCGTCGAGCTCGTCGCGTTGCCGGGCAGAAGGCACGGTCCGTCGCCCTTCGGAGCCTTCGTCCCGAGGAACCCGGGAAGGCCCGCGTTCAGATAGGTGAACGTTCCGCACGGCGTGATGCTCCCGCCGAGCGGGTCACTGACCAGCTCGAGGAAGTACGGCCAGGCGAGGCCCGAGGCGGCCACGTTGAAGGTGATGCAACCGTTCGTCGCCACCGTCGTGGAGGTCGGGCAGTACGCCGAGTCGTTGATCATGAACGCCGAGAGGACGTGGTTCGGGGTGTTGTTGTACGGGGCGTGGATCCCGCCGTCCCAACTCGCGTTACCGGCCGGGAGGACGGCTTGGGCGTTGATCCACCCGTTCCACCACTCGGGAACCGGGAGGTTCGCGAAGGAGAACGTCCGCGCGAAGGAGAAGAGGACATCCGAGGGGTAGACGCCCCAGCTCGCGCCGGTCGCCGGGTCGTAGAAGTGCGCCGCGGAGTCGATCTCGAAGGTGTAGTACTGGGGGGCGCCGGTCGTCGCGTTATCGTAGACGAGCGAGCTTCCGAACTGCGCCGTGCAGGTCGGAGAGCCCGGCACGCACGTCGCGATCTCAGGGGTCCAGTTCTGGTAGTAGGGGCCGGTCTGGGTCCCATTGAAAGCAATCAGGGTCTGGTAAACGTTGGTGATCGGCTCGTCATCCACCGTGTAGTACGCGACGGCCGGGTCGACCGTGGGCGCACCGCCGGGGGCGACCTCGTAGATCTGGAGCGTACCGGGGTGAGGGCCGGCCGCTGCCGGAGAGGCCGCGCTCGTCACGGCACTCGTCGCCCGGGCCGCGTTCACGGTGTGGGTCACCGTCGGACTCGCGGCTCCCGTGGCGCCTTGAACCGTCAGGGCTTGGACGCTACCAGCCCCGAACACGCTCAGACCCAGCAAGACGACCACGAGGACCGCTACGACCGTCGCATATCGATGCATACCGAGGGCTCTCATTCCACTGACTCCGTGCTAGGGACCCGCAGGCCCCTCGAGCGACCCCGAACAGGACGCACCATATATACCTTACATGAACGTCATCGCTTACTCGTCGGTTGGGGGAGCCGATGGCGTTCCGATTTCACCGGTCCCTACCGCCCGCGCCGACGGTCGGTCCATACTTTTCTCTACGATCTTCGTCACCTTGGCCGTTCCGTCGCGCCCCGGTCCGGCGTTGGTGGTCATTCGGTCCTCCGGTCGCTCGCCCACCGCCCCCCCTCGGCGGCGACAGACCGTTCGGGGAGTCGGGCCACAAAAGGCGAGCCGTTGGCGGGGCGCCGGTTCGCGTCGTCCAATGTTTAAGTACTACCCGTCAGTGGTGGGTGGCAGAGCGGGGTCCGGGCCATGCGGATGTCGGTCTACGTGATTCGCCGGCTGATTCTGCTGCTCCCGGTGATCGTCGGCGTCATGACGATCACGTTCACGCTCGTTAGCTCCCTACCGGTCCAGAATCGCCTCGTAGCGGTCTACGGATCCCCATCCCAACGAGCCCCGTGGATCTACAACCCCACCCTCGTGCCGGGCCAGGGGCCTTGCCCGACTACCGCCACTTCCCCGTGCCCGAACCCGTATTACCTGAAGTTCATCCACGACTTAGGTCTCGACCAGCCGATCCCCGTGCAGTGGGGCATCTACATCTTCAACAGCCTCACGTTCCAGTGGGGGACGGTCAGCAATCACAGCGCCGCCGCCAACCTCATTTCGAGCATCCGGGGGTTGCCCGTCACCACGGTTCTCTCGTGGTACCTCCCGTACACCTTAGAGTTGGCCGTGATGTCCCTTGCCCTCATTTTGGCGATCGCGATCCCGCTCGGAAACCTTGCGGCCGTGAACCGCAACCGGCCGATCGACCAGGCCGCGCGCATCATGTCGTTCTCCGGGTTCGCGATGCCCGGGTTCCTCCTGGCGTCGCTGGTCCTCATGGCTTTGGTGATAGGCCTTGGGAGCGGTACGGGGTACGTCTCCCACACGCCTTGGTGCCCGGCGGGCGAGTCGACCTTCACCGAGCTCACCCAATCCTGGCCTCTCCCGAACTGCTTCGCGTCGGGAACGCTCCTGTCGGGCTATCCCACCTGGATCCTGCACAACGGTATCCAGAGCACTCCCACCGGGTTCCCCACGATCGACGCCCTCCTCCACGGCATGTACTGGCTGGCCCTCGACACCGTCCTTCGCATGATCCTCCCGGCGCTCGTCATCGCGTTCGGGACGGTCGCGGTCCTTCTGAGGTTCGTCCGCAACAGCATGCTCGAAGTGATGAATCTCGACTTCGTCCGTACCGCCCGGGCGGAAGGCGTTCCCGAGAGTCTCGTGGTGCGACGTCACGCCGGTCGCAATTCGCTCAACGTGACGATCACCGTCATGGGGCTGTTGTTCGCGTTCTTCATCGGGGGATTCCCGGTGATCGAGGACGTCTTCCACCTGAACGGGGTGGGGTTGATGCTCGCCTACTCGGTCCAGATCAGCTCCGGGCCCGTCGACTTCGCGCTGATCTTCGGAACAACGCTCCTCTTCACCTTCATCATCGTGTTCGCGAACATCATCGTCGACGTCCTGTACGCGTACCTGGACCCGCGGGTTCGGCTGGGGTAGGCAGATGGGGGTCGATTCTTCGGAAGGCTCCCCTCCCCCCCGAGGGCGCCGCCCCAACCCGCGGTTGGCTCAACTGCTCCGCACCTGGTACTTCCTGCGACGCAACACTCTCGCCGTCATCGGCCTCGTTGTCCTGTTGTTCTTTGTCGGGATCGCGATCTACGCGGCAACCCAGCCCCTCCCTTGGACCCAGTTGACGGGGTACTGCTCGACAAATCAAGGAGGCGGAAGCCCGAATCTCTGCCCGAGCGGCAGTCCTCAGATCTGCACCTACCAGCAGGGGACCACCCCGCCGCACGCCGGATGCTACCAGACTCCGAAATCGAACCCGTCGATGATACCTCCGACCTTATCGTTCGTTCCCCTTTCGATCGGTCCGCTCCCCCTAGGATCGCTCACGATCTACCCGTCCGGGCCGACGTTCTACAACCTGTTCGACGGCCTCTTGCGCGGCGCCGACTGGTCGCTCTTGATCTCGGTGGCGGTCGTCGGCGGCGGAGCGCTCGGTGGCCTCGTCGTGGGTTCCATCTCGGGCTACTACGGAGGGGTGGTGGACGAGGCCCTTATGCGGCTGGTCGACATCTTCCTCTCGATCCCCCAACTCCTGTTCGTGATCATCGTCGTTTCGGTGGTCACCGCGAGCGTTCACACGCTGGGGAGCCTGAGCCCCACGGACACTCGGATCCTTCTCCTCATCTTTGCCTTCATGGCCGTCTGGTGGCCGTTCTACGCTCGACTGGTGCGCGGGCAAGTTCTCGTGGTCCGGGAACAAAAGTACGTCGAGGCGGCCCGGGCAAGCGGTGCGAGCCACCGGCGGATTATCGGCCGCCATATCATGCCGAACAGCGTGTACCCCGTCTTCATCCAGATGTCCCTCGACGTTGGCACGGTCCCCCTGTTCCTCGGCGTCTTGGTCTTCTTAGGATTCCTGATCTTCCCGACGATGTACTTCCCGGAGTGGGGGGCGATCACCGCGTTGTCGGTGGTCGACCTGCAGGGATTCCTGGTCAACTGCCAGGTGGGCATCTGCGTCATCCCCTACTGGCAGATCCTCATCCCGGGTCTCGTGCTGTTCCTGTACGCGATCAGCGTCAACTTCCTCTCCGACGGTCTGCGCGACGCCCTCGACCCGAGGCTTCGGAGGTGAGCCGAACCCTCCATGGCCCTTAGCGCGCAACCCCCCAGCGGCCGTACCGACATGGCGGACGACCCCCGGAACGACGACGCGCCCCTCGCCGCCTTGCCGACGGAGGCCGCGAGCGCGGGCGACCGCGAGGTGATCCTCGACATCCGCGACCTCAAGACCTACTTCTTCACGTACGACGGGGTCGTCAAGGCGCTCGACGGGGTCACCTTCAAGATCCGCCGCGGCGAGACCACCGGCTTGGTCGGCGAGACCGGTTGCGGAAAGAGCGTGACGGCGTTCTCGGTCAACCGCCTCATCAACGACCCGCCGGGGCGGGTCATGAGCGGTCAGATCCTGTTCAAGGACGCGGACCTCCTCTGGGGTCTCGACCGCGAGGCCACGTTCAAACCGGTCCGCGGCACGAACCGCTTCAAGGTCCGACGATCGTTCCGACGGATTCGCGAAGCGAACGAGCGCCTCGGCGCCGTTCGGGGCCGGGGGATCGCGATGATCTTCCAGGAGCCCACTCAGGCGATGAACCCCGTCTTCTCCGTGGCGAACCAGCTCGGAGAGGTCCTACTGCTCCACCGAGGGATCGAGATCATCGACGAGATGCTCGCCGCCGAGCCGTCGAGCCCGGACGCGGGTCCGGCGATCGATGCGCTCCTGACGGCCGCGAGCGAGCAGAACCGGGAACAGGTCGTGGCGGCCGCCGCCCGCCTGGGGGAGGTCGTGAAGTCGCCGAGCTTCGGGACCGAGGCGTTCTACATCGTACGGGGCGCGGGCGCCGCGGCGCGCGAGATGCGCCCGGAGCTCGAGCGGGCCCTCCGCCGCCGGCGGCTGAACCCGGGTCAGCGCCGGTACCTCGCCCACCGTCGCAAGCTCCTCGAGACTCGCGGCAAGATCGACGACCTCCACTTCGAGGAGATGCACGAGCGTGCCTCGCGATCCGGGCCGATCCGCTCGCTCAAGGTACGGGATCGCCTCGAGCGGTGGGCCCACTTCTACTACGGTGTTTGGGGCATCCGGGGTCGGGTCCAGCGACATCTCACCGACGAGCTCTTTTGGCGGGTCGTCCGCCAGCTCGAGATGGTCTCCATCGCGAACCCGGCTCAGATCGCGAAGGGATACCCCCACGAGCTCTCGGGAGGGATGCTCCAGCGGGTGATGATATCGATGGCCCTGTCGTCCGAGCCGGACGTCCTGATCGCGGACGAGCCGACGACGGCGCTGGACGTCACCGTGCAGGCCCAGATCCTCGAGCTGATGCGCGACCTCAAGGCGCGCGTCGGGACCGCCATTCTGCTGATCACCCACGACCTCGCGGTCATCGCGGAGGTCGCCGACCGGGTCTGCGTGATGTACGCGGGCAACATTGTCGAGCAGGGGCCGGTCCACGAGGTCTTCCGTCGGCCGCTCCATCCGTACGCGCAGGGGTTGCTCGCTTCGATCCCCCGACTCGACCAGCCCGAGAAGGAACTGAGCTCGATCCCCGGGTCCGTCCCGAATCTGATCTCGCCTCCGTCCGGGTGTCGGTTCCACCCGCGCTGCCCGTACGCGATGCCGGTCTGCAAGGAGGCTCTGCCCCCGACGACCGTGGAAGGAACCGAGCACACTGTCGCGTGCTATTTATACAAGGGACCAGTGGTTGGCGCCTAGTCTCCGGGTGGGGATCTTCGGATGGACTCGCTCGCAAACCCGGTGGTGATTTCCGCCCGAAATATCCGCAAGTACTTCCCCATCCGCGGCGGTCTGTTCTCCACCCATATCGGCGACGTCCGGGCCGTCGATGGGGTGAGCTTCGACGTCCGCGAGGGCGAAACCGTCGGATTGGTGGGAGAGTCCGGCTGCGGCAAGACGACCGTCGGGCGCTTGCTGCTCCGGTTGATCGACGCGACCTCCGGTCACACGTTCTACCGGCCCCCACCCGAGGTGAGCAATCGGATCGATGCCCTCTACGAGACGCTACGACCGTACACCGACCCGGAATCGAACGGTCGCAACCTATCGCCCGAGGCTCGCTCGTCGCTCAAGGAACTGGACGAAATCGCGAACCAGCACTCGCTCTACCGCAAGAGCGGCCGTGCGATGCACGAACTTCGCGGAAAGCTCCAGATCGTCTTCCAGGACCCGTTCAGTTCGCTGAGCCCCCGAATGCTCGTCCGAGACATCATCGCCGAGCCCCTCGAGATCCACCACGCCGGCTCCCGGGTCGAGAGGTATCGACGCGTCGGCGAGCTGTTGCGGGACGTCGGGCTCAATCCGGAACACGAGTGGAGGTTCCCCCACGAGTTCTCCGGCGGACAGCGTCAACGGATCGGGATCGCCCGGGCGCTCGCGTTACGACCGGAGTTCATCGTGCTCGACGAGCCGACGAGCGCGCTCGATGTCTCCGTCCAGGCGCAGGTACTGAACATTTTGCGGCGCTTGCAGGCCGAACAGCGGCTGTCGTACCTGTTCATCTCCCACCACCTGTCGGTCGTTCGGGCCATGGCGCAGCGGGTGGTCGTGATGTACCTCGGGAAGGTGGTCGAACAGGCACCGACCGACGCGCTGTTCTCGCGTCCGCTCCACCCGTACACCCAAGCGCTCCTTTCGGCGATCCCGATCCCCGACCCCGACCTCAAACGCGAACGGATCCTGCTTCAGGGTGACGTGCCGAGCCCTGCCGCGCCTCCGCCCGGGTGCCGGTTCCACACCCGCTGTCCCGCCGTCATGCCCGTCTGCTCGAAGACGGAGCCACCGCTCATCCAGGTGCGCCCGGACCACTTCGTCGCGTGTCACCTCTACCCGACCCCCATTCCCCGGACCGGTTCCGCCGAGTCGGCGCCGCCCGGTGGTCCGCTCCCGACCGCCTCGGCGCCCGTCGCGTCCTGAGGCCGGCGAACGGGCGAACCATGGCGTCGGACGCCGGCCCGCGGCGATGGTTCGACGAGCCGACGACCGAGACCGAGACCCCCGAAGCCCTCCACGGCCTCCGGACCCAGCTCGACCGCGTCGCCGAAGAGAAGCGTCGGGCGCTCGCGGACCCCGGCCCGTCCTGGCGGGAGTGGTGGTTCCACCACGCCGCGAAGTGGTACGTCCTCCTCGGACTGCTGATCGGGGACCTGTGGCTGGTCACGCTCGGCGTCGAGACGGGGGGCCTCGCCTTCGCGCTCGTCGCCCTGATCGGCCTGCTGTACGGCGAGTTCCTTCTCTACCGGTTCCTCTGGTACCGCCCGCGCGACGAAGGCCGGCACGCCGCCGGGTCGTTCCGCCCGACGTTCCTGCGCCCCGTGCGCTACGGCCGATGGACTCCCGAAGCGGACTACGTCCGTGCCGGCGGCCAGTTGGACGCCGACGACGACGGGGCGAAGCTCCACGAGTTCGCGTAGCGGATCCGTCCGCGGTCCGCTTAAGTGCCCGGGGCTCTCCGGGTCGCCGTGCCGTCCCGGGCCCACCGCTTGCGACTCGCGCCCTCGCTCCTGAGCGCTGACTTCGCGGCGCTCGGCGATGCGGTCGCGGCGGCGGAGGCGGGCGGGGCCGACGCCTTCCATCTCGACGTGATGGACGGCCACTTCGTTCCGAACCTCTCGTTCGGGCCGGCGCTCGTGGCGGCCGTGCGCGCGCGCACTCGGCGCCCGCTCGACGTCCACCTCATGATCGAAGAACCGTTGCGCTACGCGTCCGCGTTCCATGCGGCGGGCGGGGACACCCTGGTCTTCCATCTCGAGTCCCGCTCGGACCCGGAGGAGATGATCCGCGAGGTCCGTCGCTTCGGGATCGCGGTCGGGGCCGCGATCCGGCCCGACACCCCGTTCGAGGCCGTCGCGCCGTTCGTCGGGCGCATCGACCAGGTGCTCGTGATGAGCGTCCAGCCCGGGTTCTCGGGGCAGGCGTTCCTTCCGGAGGTGTTGCCGAAGGTCCGCGCGGCCCGCGCGGCGGTCGACGCGGCGGCCTCGGGCGCGGACGTCTCCGTCGACGGGGGCATCGGGCCCGAGACCGCGCGCGCGGCGGCCGCCGCCGGTGCGACGTTCTTCGTGTGCGGGAACTCTGTTTTCCGAGGCGGCGAGGTCGGGGGGAATCTCGCCCGCCTGCGCGCGAGCATCGAGGAAGGAGCGCACGGTGCACTTCGCTGACCTCGCGCGGGCCTACGAACGTCTGGAGGCGACCCCGAAGCGCCTCGAGATGCGCACGATACTGGCCGATCTCGTTCGACCGATCCGCCCGCCGGACCTCGCCCGGGTCCTCTACCTGTCGCAAGGCCTCCTGCGCCCCGAGTACGAGGGCGTCGAGCTCGGCGTCGCCGATTCGCTCGCGCGCCGGGCCGTCGCGCTCGCGACGGGAGCGGAGGAATCGGACGTCGCCCGACGGTCGAAAGAGTCGGGCGACCTCGGGAGCACGACCGCCGAGCTCCTCGGGAAAGCCCGACGGCTCGATACGGACGAGCCGCTGAGCGTCGCCGGGGTCTACGCCGACCTCGTCCGCGTCGCCGCCGCGAAGGGTCCCGGGTCGCAGGAAGAGAAGGTCGCGATCCTCGCCCAGCTCCTCGTGCGGGCCACGCCCGTCGAGGGGAAGTTCCTCGTGCGGTTCGTGCTCGGCACGCTGCGGGTCGGAGTTCGCGAGATGACGATCCTCGACGCTCTCGCCGAGGCGTTCGGCGATGGGGCAAAGGCGACTCGGGCGCGGATCGAATCGGCGTTCAATCTTACGAGCGACCTCGGGCTCGTCGCCGGCGTCCTGGTCGATCGGGGGGTCGACGGCCTCGAGACGGTGGGCGTGGAGGTCGGGCGCCCGATCCGGCCGATGCTCGCCGAACGCGAGCCGGACCTCGCTTCGGTCCTCGAGCGGATGGGGGGCCGGGCCGCGCTCGAGTACAAGTACGACGGGCTCCGGGTGCAGGCCCACGTGCCGGCCCGGGGGCCCGTGCGCCTCTTCTCGCGCCGCCTCGAGGAGATCAGCGCGCAGTTCCCCGAGCTGGTGGAGGAGCTTCGGAGAGCCGTCGGCTCGCCGCCCGCCATCCTCGAAGGGGAGTGCGTCCCGATCGACCTCGACACGGACGAGATCCAGCCGTTCCAGGAGGTCAGCCGACGCCGGGGCCGCAAGCACGACCTCGCCCGCGTCCAGGAGGAGGTGCCGGTCTGCCTGTTCGTCTTCGACGTCCTCTACGCGGGCTCCGAGCCCGTCTACCTCAAGGACTTCGCGGAGCGCCGAGCGCTCCTCGAGTCGATCCTTCGCCCGACCGACCGCGTCCGGCTCGCCGTGCAGGAGGTCGTCTCCGACGTCGCGTCGGCGACGCGGTTCTTCGAGCAGGCGATCGCCGCCGGCGGAGAAGGCGTGATGGCGAAGTCGCTCAAGGACGGGAGCGCTTACCGCGCGGGCGCCCGCGGCTACTGGTGGATCAAGTACAAGCGGGAGTACACCGCCGGGCTCTCCGACTCGATCGACGGAGTCGTGGTCGGGGCGTTCCTCGGACGCGGACGACGGGCCGGCCGTTACGGGGCGTTCCTGCTCGCGGTCTACGACCCCGAGCACGACCGCTTCGAGTCGTTCTGCAAGGTCGGCACCGGCTTCGACGACGCGCTGCTCGAGGAGATGCCGAAGCGCCTGCGTCCGTACGAGGTCGACACCGCCCCCGCCGGCATCGAGACCGGGCTCGTTCCCGACCGCTGGATGCGTCCGGGGCTGGTGCTCGAAGTGCGGGGGGCGGAGCTGACCTTGAGCCCGATCCACCGGGCGGCTCGGGGAGAGGTCCGACCCGAGGCCGGGCTCGCGCTCCGGTTCCCCCGCTTCACGGGCCGGTTCCGCGACGACAAAGGCCCGACGGAAGCGACGACGGTCGGTGAGCTCGTGTCGATGTACCGCTCGCAGGTCCGCCAGGCGACACCTTCCTCGGCCAGCGAGGGAGCGCCCGGGTAGCGGCGCGGGAACCCCGTCGACCCCCGGGAAGATTCCGGTCCGCCCAAAGACATAAGAAGGGTGGACCCCGTCGGCCGGACCCGGGTTCACGCATGCTGGTCGAGATGACCGAACTGATGGGACGCCAGATCTACACGCCGGACGGCCGCCTCCTGGGCGAGGTCGACAACGTCATCGTCGACGTCGAGGCCGCGAAGATCGACGGGATCTACGTCGACGAGACGAGCCCGATGTTAGTCGAGGATTCCCGACCGACCAACGTCCCCTACCGCTGGGTCTCGGCGGTGAACGACGTGGTCCTTCTCAAGTACTTCCCGAAGCGCGTGTCGGTCAAGAAGACCCCGGCCCGCCCCGCGAAGGCGGCCGAGGAACTCGCCCCCGCCGTGCGCTAGGCGCCGCGGGGATAGCCAAGCCCGGAAACGGCGCAGGACTTAAACGTCGGCGCGCCGCCGACGAAGAGATCCTGCCGCGAAGGCGTTCGCCGGTTCAAATCCGGCTCCCCGCATCGTCCCCGGGAGCCCGGGACGCGGCCCCCACTGCTGTTTTGGCCGACCGGCTTCTCGCGCCGGCGTGCGTCGGTCCGAGCTCGTCCGGGCCCTGGAGGGCGTCGAAGGGCCGGACCGGCCGCGCGCCGACCTCGAGCAGGTCGTCACGCCGGCGGAAGTCGCTGCGGAGCTCCTCTTCGCCGCGGAACGCTGGGACGGGTGGTCCGGACGCTCGGCCCTCGACCTCGGGGCCGGGACCGGGCGGCTCGCGATCGGGGCGGCCCTCCTCGGCGCGGCACCGGTCGTTGCCGTCGAGATCGACCCGGAGCTCGTGGAGCGGGGTCGGGCGGCGGCCGCTCGAGCGGGTCTCGCGGTCGAGTTCGTGGTCGGGGACGTCCGGGCGTGGGACCGGCCCGCGGAGGTCGTGCTGATGAACCCGCCGTTCGGAGCTCAACGGCGGGGCGCCGATCGCCCGTTCTGGGACCGGGCGCTCGCGCTCGCGTCGCGGTCGGTGCACGCCTTCGGGCTCGCGGATTCCCGAACCTTTATAGCGGGCCGCGCGGTCGCGCGGGGCGCTCAGATCCTCGAGACGCAGCCGGTCGCCTGGCGGTTGCCGCGGACGTTCCCGCACCACCGTCGGCGGGCGGTGATGCTCCCCGTCGACCGATGGGCGATCCGCACGGAAAGCGATCCATGAACACCTCCGAGCTCCCGAATCTCGTCCTGCCCGGTGACTATCTAGGCGCCGCCGAAGAGTTCCTGCCCGGCCGCGGCACGTACGAGAACCGGGGTCGGATTTACGCGTCGGTCCTGGGGACGCCGGTGGTCGACGCGCGGGACCGCACGGTCCGCGTCGAGGCCCGCAACGCGATCCCCGAGATCCACGAGGACGACCTCGTCTACGCGCACGTGGACGAGCTCAAGAGCGCGATGGCGGTCTGCACGATCATCGCCACCTCGACCAGCCGACGCACGGTCCCCGGCGCGCCCGAAGGCACGGTCCATATCTCGAAGGCGAAGGAAGGCTACACCGAGTCGTTCGTCGGGGAGTTCGCCGTCGGGGACGTCCTCCTCGCGCGCGTCCTCCAGGCCGGACCGTCCGTCAAGCTCACGACCGCCGCCGCCACGCTCGGCGTCGTCTCCGCCCGTTGCCAGGTCTGCCACGCGCTGCTCTCCCCGACACCGAAGGGCCTCGTCTGCCCCCGGTGCGGCAACCAGGAGCGGCGCAAGCTCGCGAAGGGTCCCCGCCCGGGCGGACCCGCTCCCGATGAGCCGGCCGGCCACTGACGAGGAACGCCGGCTCGCGGCGCTCGTCCGGGCCCACGACCGCTGGCGGGGCCACGACGTCTTCAACCTCCTCGCGAGCGAGAACGCCGTCTCGCCGACCGCCCGACGCTATCTCGCGAGCGACCTCGCGGGCCGTTACACCCTGCCGGTCCCGGCCACCGTCGACGGCGAGACGGTCGACAACAGCTACACCGGCACGCGCTACACCGACCGGATCGAGTCGCTCGCGAACGCCGCCGCGGCTCGCCTCTTCCGGGCACGGTTCGCGACGACCCGTCCCCTCTCGGGCCACGTCGCCGGGCTCTCCGCCCTCGTCCCGCTCCTGCCGTCCCGCTCGAAGATCCTCGCGATCCCTCCGGACCAAGGCGGGTACGACGGCTACGCCCCCGGGTTCGTTCCGGCGCTCTTCGGCTACTCGGTCCGCCCGCTGCCCGCGAACGGGCCCGGCCATCGCGTCCTCGCCGACGAGGCGGTCGAGGCGATCCGGGAGGAGCGCCCGAACGCGGTCCTGCTCGGCCAGAGCTTCTTCTTGTTCCCGTACCCGCTGCGCGAGATCGCGGAAGCGGCCCACTCCGTCGACGCCGTCGTCCTCTACGACGCTTCCCACGTCCTCGGCCTGATCGCGGGCGGAGAGTTCCAGGACCCTCTGCGCGAGGGGGCCGACGTCGTCTTCGGCAGCACCCACAAGTCGTTCCCCGGGCCGCAGGGAGGGCTCCTCGTCACCGACCGCGACGACCTCTTCGGCCAGATCGACCCCGCGCTCGTCTGGCGGGTCTTCGACAACGCGCACTGGAACCGGATCGCCGGCCTCGCCCAGACGCTCCTCGAGCTCGAACGCGTCGGCCCGGAGTACGCCCGCACGGTCGTGGCGAACGCCCGGGCGCTCGGACGGGCGCTCGCCGACCGCCAGGTCCCGCTGGTCGCGGAGGCGGACGGGTTCACGCGGTCGCACCAGCTCCACCTCGACCGAGTGCGCCTGCGGACCGGAACCGGGGTCGGCGCGGGGGTGTTGGCCCGACGCCTCGAGCGCGAGCGGCTCCTGATCGACCTCGTCGGCCGTCTCGGTACGGCCGAGGTCGCTCGGTGGGGTCTTAATCCCGACGACATGCCCCGGCTCGCCGAGCTGATCGTGCGGGGTGGAATCCGACGCGAACGGGTCGGCTCCGAGGTCCTCGCCTGGCGACGGACGTTCCGCAGCCTCCGGTTCGCCTGACGCACCGAGGGTCGATGCTCCGGCGGCTCGCGATCACCGGGACCCCGGGGACGGGGAAGAGCTCCGTCGCGGCTCGCCTCGGGCGGTCGACCCACGCCGTCGAGGTCGCGGAGCTCGCGGAGCGGACGGGTACGGGGCGACCGACACCGGGAGGACTCGAGGTCGACCTCGCGCGACTGCGGGCCGCGCTCGGCCGTTCCCACGGTTGGGGGGAGGCTCGGGTCGTCGTCGGTCACCTCGCGCATCTGTTGCCGGTCCGCGACGTGGTCGTGCTCCGGTGCCATCCCAACGAGCTCGCCCGTCGTCTCCGCCTCGCGCGCCGGGGCACGGTGCTCGAGCGCCGCGAGAACGTCCTCGCCGAAGCGCTCGACGTCGTCCTCGCGGAAGCGGTCCGCCCCGGTCGTCGGGTGTGGGAGGTCGACACGACGGGCCGCACCGTCGGTGCGGTCGCCCGCGACGTCGGCCGGCTCCTCGTGCGCCGGGGCCGGCCGTCGTACGGCCGGGTCGACTGGCTCTCCGACCCGGAAGTGACCGCTCATCTTTTGGACCGGGGACGGTGACGACCGTCGATGGTGCTCGAGGGCTACCGCGCCCGGGTCGCGCCGTACCTCGAGCGGCTCGCGCGCCCGTGGCTCGGCTGGGCCCCGGACCGCCTCAGCTGGCTCGCGTTCGGACTCACCGTCGCGGGCGCCGCGGTCGCCGCCCTCGTGCGGTGGACGACACCGCTCCTCTTCCTCGCGGTCGCCGCCCTGGTCGTGCTCGGCGGCACGTTCGACGTGCTCGACGGCGAGGTCGCTCGCCGGACCGGTCGCTCGTCCGTCCGGGGCGACTTCCTCGACCACGTTCTCGACCGCTACGCGGACGTGATCCTCGTCGTCGGGATCGCGGTTTCGGGGTACGCGGACCCGGTCGTCGCGTTCCTCGCGCTCGCGAGCCTCCTGCTCACGAGCTACATGGGCACGCAGGCTCAGGCCGTCGGCCAGGGGCGCCTCTACGCCGGGCTCCTCTCCCGCGCCGACCGGCTCGTCGTCCTCGCGCTCGCCGCGTTCCTCGAGTTCGACTGGTCGCTCCCGTGGCCGTGGGCGCCGAGCGCCCCGTGGTCCCGGTTCCACGTCGGCGGGTTCGGGTTCACGGTGATCGACGTCGCGTTCGTCTACTTCATCCTCGCGGGCCAGTGGACGGCGTTCGCCCGCGCCCGCCGGGTCTACCGCGGTCTTCGGGAAGGGTAGGTCCCGCGTCCGCAGCGCCCTCTCCCCGCTCGGGGAGGACGCCGCCGCGGATGCGGTAGTACTGCAGCGGGTGGCGCAGGTACGTCTCGAAACAGAGCGGGTCTCGCGCCCGGTCCGCGGGGGCGGTGGCGAGGGGGTCCCCTTCGCGAACGCAGAGCCCGTGGGTGCGCAGCGTCTCGCACTCGGGCGGCTCGTACCCCCGGCCCCCGTCCTTGAGCGTGATGTGCTCGACCTGGTAGCGGGTGATCGATTCGTCGAAGTCCGGAGCGCCGCGGTACGCGTCGACGATCGTCTCGGGGTCGGCGCCGGCCCGGTGGAGGAACGACGCGAGGCAGAACCGGCCGGCGTGGGAGAGGTTCTCCCCCGCCTGGAGGGTGCGCTGCATGCGCCGGACGCACGGCGGGAACGCCCCGGGCCGCAATCCGACCTCCCCGAGGCCGGCCCGGGGGACGGGGGCGGGGGTCCGCACGGCGACCTCGGCGAGGAACTCGGCCTCGCCGGCCCGCACCGCCCGGACGACCTCGTCCCCGAGCGGGAGCGGGATCGCGAGCCGGGCGCGAACCGCCTCCTGGAGGAGGCGGGCGGCCCGGACCGGGGTGACGCGCACCGACCCACGGGCGACCGCCTGCCGAGCGAGCCGGAACTCCGCTTCGCGGATCGGCGTCGCGAGCCGTACGTAGTCGACGAGCGAGAAGGCGACCGCCCCGTCGGCCGGCTCGAGCGCGAAGCCGAGACGTCGGGCGACTTCCCCGAGCTCGTCGACGGGGACGCCCGAGAGCCGCCCGTAGCTGCGCTTCGCCTCGGCGACCGCGAACCGGCGGAGCGTCGCGGCGGACGGCGCGGCGGAGAGGACGATGCGGGCGAAGAGGAACGACAGGAATCGAACGCCCGGGTCGGCCCGGGCGAGCTCCTCGAGCTCGCGCGTTCCTCGCGGGTCGTCGGCCGCGGCGCGCACCCGGATCCGTCCGAGGGAGCGCGCCGATCCGTAGGCGGCATCCTCGAGAAGGGAGCGGACGCTCACCGTCTCGCCGCCGAGGAGGGTCTCCGCCCCGGGGAGGAACGGGTACTCGGCGTACAGCGACCGCTCGTCTAGAGGAGACGAGGCACGATGAACTGCCATGCGAGGAGAACGAGGACGAGGATCGACGAGGCGGCGACCGCCCGGCCCGCGAACGTTTCGAGGCGGGCCTCGGACCAGCCGCGTCGCAGCCGGCTCGCGAATGACGCGGCGAAGTCCCGGAACAAGAGCCCGCCGTCGAGCGGCACGAGCGGGAGCGCGTTCGACAGCCCGAGGAGGAGGTTCATCCAGGCGAGCCAGTAGAGGACGTTCGCTCCCACCCAGAACGCGCCCGGGCCGGCGGCCGCGAGCGGGCCGGTGACGTGGAAGAAGCCGGTGGTGGTGCCCGAGATCGGCTCGACGGACGCGATCGGCAAGAGGAGCCAGTCGACCGCACCCGAGAGCGCTCCCTGGTCGCTTCCGAGCGGCGAGACGAGCGTCTGTCGGATCTCGGAAGGGGTGAACCCGTACACCGCGACCCCGAGGTAGCCGCGACCCTGGACCGTCGGGCTCGGGGCCAGGACGACGCGGGTGGTCACCGACCGGCCGAGCGCGAAGGAGTAGTACGTGAGGCTCACGTTCTCTCCGGGGGTCGAGCGCTGGAGCGTCGACTGGAAGAGCGCGGCGGTCGTCGTCGACGTGCCGTTGATCGACGTGATGATGTCGCCGGACGCGAGGCTCGCGTTCGCCGCCGGCGTGTTCGGCTCGACGTACGCGACGCCCACTCCGTTCGCATTCGGGGAGACGCTGGTCGCGACCACCCCCGAGAGGAGCAGGAAGAAGACCAGGGCGAGCGCGAAGTTCGCGAGGACCCCGGCGGCCGCCACGCGGTCGCGGCGGCGACGCGAGGCGGCGAGCATCTCCGCGTCGTCCTGCTCGACGAACGCTCCGACGGGAACGACGAACCAGAGGATGCCGAGGCTCTTCACGCCGATCTTCTGCGACCGCGCGATCACCCCGTGCATCAGCTCGTGGAGCACGACCCCGATCACGAGGGCGACGATGCCGTAGCCGAGCGGGATGAACGGGTTGATCCCCGGAAGCCCCACCGCCTCCTGCAGGGTCGGCGCCTGAGCCGCCGAGATGCGGAACGACGCGATCGCCCCGAGGACCAGGAGGCCGACGATCGTCGCCATCGCGACCCCGGCGAGCACGACCCCGACGTCGGCGACCCCCGACCAGAACCTCGAGAAGCGCCCCCACCGGTCGAGCAGGGACCGCCCGCGGCGGGTTTTGATCATGAGCGCCGGACCGAACAGCGAGAACGTCCGGTCCGGTCCGACCCGACCCGACCGGTAGAGCGCGTACACCACCGCGCCGTACGCCGCCACGACAAGCAGGGCGATCTCGTAACCTAGGTACGGGTCCACGGTCGTTCGCGGCGGCAGTCCGGGGCTGGGTTAAGAGGTCTTGCGCGCGCCCCCGGACGGCCCGCGGGGGTAAGGTGGATATGGGGCGGGGGTGGTGTAGGCCAGCCTCTCGACCCTCATGAGACGACGCCGACTCCTCTGGACCCCGTGGGTGGTGGCCCTCGTGGTCCTCGTACCCGTGGTCCCGGGCTTCGGTTCGTCGGTCGCCTCGGGTGCCTCCACCGCCTCGTGGGCCTCCGCGCCTCGAACGGATGTCCCGGTCGCCGATGCGCTCCCGGCCGGACGGCTCACGGTGGCGCCGTCGTACACGCCCCCGCCGGACGTGACGCGGCTCGGTGCGCTTCCCGCCTCGTCCCCGATGGACGTGGCGGTGGGATTCGCTCCGACCGACCCCGCGGCTCTCGGCGCCCTCGTGAACGCTCAGTACGCTCCGGGCTCCCCGATGTACGGACGCTTCCTTTCCGCGAGCCTCCTCGCCGAGCGGTACGGCCCGTCCCCGACGGCGGTCGCCGACGCGCGGGCGTACTTCGCGGGGTTCGGACTTTCCGTTTCGGGCTCCCCGAACGACCTCCTCCTTCTGGTCCGGGGACCGAGCGAGCGGGTCGCCGAGGCGTTCGGCACGACCTTCGACCTGTACCGCGGCCCGTCGGGCCGGACCTTCGTGAGCCACCCCACGCCGGCGACGCTCCCCACGGGGCTCTCGGTGAGCGGGGCCCTCGGGCTCGGCAATGCGACGCCGGTCGTGCCGGCGGCGGACGCGGCGTCCGGGCCGGTCCCCGTCGCCGGCCCGGCTGCGGCGTGCCTGCCCGGACCGTCGGGATTCAGTCCTTGCCAGATCCAGGAGGCGTACGGGTTCGCGAATCTGGTGGGGAACGGGACGAACGGCACCGGGGAGCGGATCGGCATCGTCGACGCCTACTCCGGCACCGAACCCGAAACCCAACTCGCGGCCGACTTCTCCTCGTTCGCCCAGGAGTTCGGCCTCCCGCCGGGAGGGCTCCGGTTCCTCTATCCGGTCCCGACGAGCCAGAACCTCAACCTCTCGACCGTGAATCCCGCTTGGGGGCTCGAGGAGGCGCTCGACATCGAGTGGGCCCGGGCTGCCGCCCCGGGCGCGACGATCGACATGACGTTCTCCCCGGACGCGGGAGCGGGCCTCTACGCGGCGATCGACGCGTTGGTCGCCTCGGATTCCGTGAACGCCATCTCCCTCAGCTGGGGGGAGCCGGACACGGGGGTCTTCAACGGGTTCTCGACACCGTGCAGCTCGGCGTGCAACGCCTCGACCGACGGGACGTACGCGCTCCTCGACCCGATCCTCGAGTTCGCGGCCGCCGAAGGGATCAGCGTCTTTGCGGCGAGCGGCGACTGCGGCTCTGCCGACGGAACCGACGGCCAGGCGACGAACTACCCTGCGTCGGACCCGTTCGTCACGGGGGTCGGGGGCACGGTGCTCTCCGCGGCGACGGACGGAGCCTACCTCTCGGAGACCGGCTGGAGCGGGAACGCGAGCGGGTCGACGGCGCCGGGCTGCGTGAACCAGGGCGGCTCGGGCGGCGGGTTCGCCCCGTTCCCTCGGCCCTGGTGGCAGACCGGATTGCCGAACACGCCCGCGCGCCGAGGCGTACCGGACGTTTCGCTCGACGCGGGCGCGCCGGTGTCGATCGTCTTTGGAGGGGGGTCGGACGGAGTGGTCGGCACGAGCGTCGCGACGCCGATCTGGGCGGGGATCGCGGCGCTCGCCGACCAGCGAGCGGGCCACGCCCTCGGCTTCTTGGACCCCGGACTCTACCGGGTTACCGCCGGGCCGAATGCGTCGGTCGACTTCCACGATATCGTCTCGGGGAACAACGGCTACGCGGCGGGACCGGGGTGGGACCCCGTGACGGGGATCGGCACCCCGAACGTCGGGGCCCTCCTCAGGGACCTCGCCGCGACCCCGACGTCGACCGTCGGGGGACCGAGCGCGTTCCTCTACGCGTCGCCGCGCTTCGGGCTCGTGCCGCTGACGGTTTCGTTCGCGATCTCGGCGAGCGGAGGCACCGGGACCTACCCGCTCGAGAACGTCTACTTCGGAGACGGCAACGCCTCTCCCGCGCGCGGGGTCATCACCCACACGTTCACGACCCCCGGCGTCTACTCGGCGGTCGGCTGGGTCGTCGACTCGAGCGGAAACACGAGCGTTTCGCCGCCGATCGCGATCGTGGTCGGCGGCGGCACGAACCTCTCGGTCCGGCTCACGGTCTCGAACTCCCGACCGACGGTCGCGGGCCCGGTCACCCTCGCCGCCGTGACGAGCGGCGGCACCGCGCCTTACCGGTACTCGTTCTCGTTCGGGGACGGGACGTACGCGTCCAACCTCACGTCGGCGACCGTCGCCCACGCCTACGGGGCCGCGGGAGGGTACTGCGCGGAGGTCGTCGTGGCCGATGCGGCGACGCCGCCCGACGGGTCGGCGAGCCCGCGCGTGGCCGTCTCGGTCGGCGGGGCGGCCGGGCCGAACTGCGGCAACGCCTCGACCCCGCTCACGCTCACCCCGGCCACGCCGGGAGCCGTGCGCGACGCGCCGGCCGACTTTCCGGGTCTGTTCGCGGTCGCCGGCGGCGCGAACGGAGTGCCCGGAGTCCCGACGGAGTTCGCGTTCGCTTCGAACGACTCGTACACTGCCGCGTGCGAGTGCACGATCTTCCGCGGGCCCGGCAACTACACGGTGCGGGGGTGGGCGAACGATACGGTGGACCAGGAGGCGACGGCCGTGACGAACGTAACGGTCGCGCCGCCGCTGGACGGGACGTTCGCGATCTCCCACTCGAGCGGGCCGGCGCCGCTCACGGTCGAGTTCTTCGCCGCGTTCCGCGGCGGTGACCGCGCCAACGCGAACCGCACCGTCTGGGCGTTCGGTGACGGGTCCACCGCGGTCGGCCACACCGTGAACCACACCTACGACCTCCCCGGCGAGTACCTCGCGGTCGGGTCGCTCTCCGATTCCGGCCACGGGAACGCGTCGGAGGCGTTCCTCATCGACGTCCTCGCCCCGGGCGGGGTCGGCGGGACCGGAGTGGTCGGGACGATCTCGCCCGCGGTCAACGTCTCCTCGGGGACGACGGTCCGCTTCACGGCCCGCCTCATCACGCCGTCCGGCGGGATCCCGCTCGGCATCGAGTGGAACCTGGGGGACGGGCGATCGGCGTTCGGGTTCGGGGCGAACCAGACGTACTTCGGGCCGTTCCCCTCCCCCGGGGCGAACGCTCTCTCCGGCTCGATCTCGGCGATCCTCCCCAACACGGTCCCGGTCGCGACGGTCCCGTTCGCGCTCGCGCCGTTCTTCGCGATCGAAGCCGGCGGGTTCGTGCCCCGCGTCTCCTCGATCTCGCTCACGAGCGCGGTCGCGCCGACGCTCGGGCTGACGCCGTTCGTGGCCACCGGCTCGTCGATCGTTTCCGGTCCCGGCGGTGCGTGGACCCAGTGGTTCTTCGGGGATGGCTCGAACGCGGTCGGCGGCGGCGTCGCGCACACGTACTACGCCGCCGGTGACTATACGGTCCGCGCGGTGGCCCACGACCCGTACTCCGACGGAGCCGTCGACTCCACGGCGCTGGTCGCGAACGGGCCGCTCCAGATCTTCGGCGGGCCGTCCCCGACGGGGGGAGTGCCCCCGATCGCGATCACGTTCTCGGCCCTCGGCGTCGGCGGCACGGGCCCCCCGTACTCCTACCGCTGGACGTTCGAGGGAGGCACCGTCGTCAACGGTACGACGGCGACGCTGAGGTACGACGCGCTCGGCGTCTACTGGGCGAGCGTGAACGTCAGCGACAACTCCGGAACGAGCGTCGTCCGCAACTGGACGGTCGACATCCATCCGCCGGTCGCCCTCGACGGGCCCTCCATCCTCGGCCTCGCGGCCGGGGTGGGGGCGGCGATCACCGTCGTCGAGCGGGGCGGTTGGCTGCGCCGTCGACCCGGGGGACCTACCCTTTCACAACGCCGAGCGGCAGAAGCCGTGCGACGCGTCGTGTGAGGCCCGCGCCCTCGGCGACGCGCACGACCTCCTCGACGTCCTTGTAGGCGCCCGGGGCCTCCTCGGTCACGCCCTCGCGCGAGGTCGAGCGGACGACGATCCCCCGCTGGGCGAGCTCGCGGGTCACGTCCTCGTAGCGGAAGGCGCGCACGGCCGCGTGCCGGGAGAGGCGCCGGCCGGCGCCGTGGCACGACGAGCCGAACGACCGCTCCATCGAGGTCGGAAGGCCGGCGAGAACGTAGCTCGCGGTCCCCATGTCGCCGGGAATGAGGACCGGTTGGCCGTACGGGCGGTACTCGGCGGGGACCTCCTCGCGCCCGGCGGGGAACGAGCGGGTCGCCCCCTTCCGGTGGACGAGGAGAGGTCTCGGGCCGCCGTCGACCCGGTGCGACTCGACCTTCGCCATGTTGTGCGCGATGTCGTAGACGACCGCGAGGTCGAGGTCGGCGTCGGACCGTCCGAAGACCGCCGAGAACGCGCGACGCACCCCGTGCGTGATCGCCTGGCGGTTCGCCCACGCGAAGTTCGCGGCGGCCGCCATCGCCGCGAGGTAGCGTTGTCCGTCGTCCGACCCGATCGGCGCGCACGACAGCTGCCGGTCGACGAGCGGCGTGTGCGCTTCGATGAGGCGGCGGTCCATCCGCTGGATGAAGTCGGTCGCCACCTGGTGGCCGAGGCCCCGCGAACCCGTGTGGAGCATGACGACGACGCGCCCGGGCTCGAGGCCCAGCACCTGCGCGAACTCCGGGTAGAAGACCTCGTCGACGAGCTGAACCTCGAGGAAGTGGTTCCCCGCGCCGAGGGTCCCGAGCTGTTTCGACCCGCGCTTGCGGGCGCTGTCGGAGACCTGGTGGGGGTCGGCCGCGGCGAGCCGGCCCTCCTCCTCCTGGGTGCGGAGGTCCTCGGCGCGCCCGAGGCCGTGCCCCACCGCCCACGCCGACCCTCCGGCGAGCACCTCGTCGAGCTCGGACGGCGAAAGCGGGTGGGCGCCGTGCGACCCGACCCCCGCCGGGACCTCGCGGTAGAGCCGGTCGATGAGCGGACCGAGGCGCGGCCGGACCTCCTCGACGGTGAGACGGCTGCGGAGCAGCCGGACGCCGCAGTTGATGTCGTAACCGATCCCACCGGGGGAGACGATGCCGTCGGCGAGGTCGAACGCGGCGACCCCCCCGACGGGGAACCCGTAGCCGAAGTGGATGTCGGGCATCGCGAGGGCGTGCCGCTGGATCCCCGGTAGGGTCGCGACGTTGGCGAGCTGGCGCAGGGAAGGGTCGCCCTCCACGCCCGTGAGGAGCGCCGGGTCCGAGTAGAGGACCCCCGGGACCGTCATCCCGGGAACCTCACCGATCGGGATCTCGTAGGTGAACGGGTCCCGTTGCACGAGCTTGGGGACCTGCGTCACGGCGGCGCGCCAGCCGGGGCGCGTATTTAATTCCCCCACGGCGAGCCGCCCGGCTGGAACCGGCGGCCGGGCCAAAACCCCAAGTAGCCGCGCGGGACTAGTACGGCCGAGGTCCTCGTGAACGCCCGCGCCGTCCTCTCGCTCGTGAACCTCGCGGCGATCGTGACGGCGTTCGTCGTCCTGTTCGAGCTGCCGCAGTACGCCCAGTACGCCTTCTACGGCCTGCTCGCCTGGATCGCCGTCGGGTTCGTGCTGATGTACGTCCCCGGGATCGGCCGGGCGTCCGCTTCGGGGGCCGGGAGCGCGGGCGCCCTCGCGTCCGCGGACCCGACCGGCGGGGCCGCGTTCCCGTCGGGGTCCCCGCCGGCGTCCGCTCGGCCGCTCGACTTCTGCATCTATTGCGGCACGACGTTGGTCGCGGGGGAGTCGGTCTGCGCCGCGTGCGGACACCGCGTCCCGGCGACGTAGGGGCGCGTCGGTCGCTAGTCGGGCCGGACGAAGAGCATCGGCTCCTTGGCCCGGGCGCTCGAGCCCGGGGCCACGGAGAGGTTCTCGACGACCCCGTCGGCCGGGCTGGGGACCTCGTTGCGCATCTTCATGGCCTCGAGCACGAGGAGGATCTCGCCCCGTTTCACGCGGTCGCCCGCCCGCACCCGGACCTCGACGACCTTCCCGGGCATGGGGGGGACGACCGCGACCCCCGAGGAGGGCGGAGCGGGTCCGGCCGCAGGAGGCGTCGGGAGCGCGACGGCGCCCGCCGAATGGGGCGCCGACGGTCCCGAAGTGGGGCCCCGCACGACCGCGGCCGCCGACCGTTCGCCGTTCACGTCGACGGGTCCGACCGGCTCCGCGTCCCCCTCGGGCCAGTTCTCGACGACGACGCGCTCGCCGGCGACCTCGAGCTCGACCCGGGCCCGCGCGCGCGCGACGACGACGAGCGGGTACGTTCGCCCGTCCACCGTCGCGCTCGTGAGGTCGTCGGCGACGTCGACGACCGTGGTCCTACCGTCCCGTTCGACCGTGAGCCTCGTGGACCCACCTCCGCTGGGCGTGCAGGCGTACCCGACCCTCGTGCGCCCACGGGGTCATACCGGGCGGCGGCGCCGCGGCCGGGGCCGCCCGGACCGGCGCGGGGGTCCGCAGCGCGCCGACGACGCCGAGCGCGACCGCCGCGAGCACGTCGTCCGAGAGGCCCGCGTCCACCGAACGGCGGTACGCGGCGTAGACCTCCGGGAAGAGGGCGTAGCTGAGCACTTGCGCCGTGTCCGCGGCCGGCACGAGCGCCCGGAGCTCGGCGAGGCGCGTCTCGAACTCGGGCGCGAGGAGGTCCGCGGGGCGCCCCGTGATCGCCGGCGCGCCTTGGGTGACGCGCGCGAGGAGCCCGGGGTCGATCGGGCCGGGCGGCGAGCCGTAGAGGCCGCGCACGTAGTCGCGGACCTCCCGGGTCACCTGGCGGTAGCGGCCGCCCGTCAGGACGTTGATCACGGCCTGGATGCCGACGATCTGGCTGGTCGGCGTGACCAGCGGCGGGTAGCCGAGGTCGGCCCGCACGCGCGGCACTTCCTCGAGGACCTCCGAGAACCGGCCGATCGCCTCCTGCTCCTTGAGCTGCGAGAGGAGGTTCGAGAGCATCCCGCCGGGGACCTGATGCGTGAGGATCCCCGGGTCGGTCTGGAGCGAGCGCAGGTCGAGGAGCGGTCGGTAGCGCTCGAGCACCTTGCGGAAGTGGTCGGAGAGTTCGGCGAGGGCTCCGAGGTCGAGCCTCGGGTCGAGCGGGGTCCCCTTCATCGCGCCGACCATCGCCTCGGTCGGCGGCTGGCTCGTGCCCCCCGCGAACGGGCTCAGCGCGGTGTCGATCGCGACCGCGCCCGCCTCGGCGACCGCGAGGCAGGTCATCGGCGACATCCCGCTCGACGAGTGGGTGTGGACGACGACGGGGAGGCCGACCTCGCGCACGAGGTCCCGGACGAGCGCCGCTCCGCTCGCCGGCGGCATGAACCCGCCCATGTCCTTCACGCAGAGCTCGTCCGCGCCGAGTTCGGCGAGGCGTCGACCGAGCGCGACGAACGCCTCGCGCGTGTGCACGGGCGATTCCGTGTAGCAGATCGTCCCCTGCGCCCGCGCGCCGGCGCGCCGGACGGCGTCGAGCGCGACCTCCATGTTGCGCGGGTCGTTGAGCGCGTCGAAGACCCGGAAGATGTCGATCCCCGTGCGCGCGGCCTCGGCGACGAACCGCCGGACGACGTCGTCCGGGTAGTGACGGTAGCCGACCAGGTTCTGGCCGCGCAGCAGCATCTGGAGGGGGGTGCGCGGCATCGCCCTCTTGAGCGTCCGCAGCCGGTCCCATGGGTCCTCGTGGAGGTAGCGCAGGCCGACGTCGAACGTGGCTCCGCCCCAGACCTCGAGCGAGCGGTAGCCGATCGCGTCCAGCCGTTCGGCCGCCGGCAGCATGTCGCGCGTGCGCATTCGGGTCGCGATCAGCGACTGGTGGCCGTCGCGCAGTACCGTCTCGGTGATCTCGACCATCCGCCCGCGCCTCCGCCCGCTACAGCGGAATGTTCCCGTGCTTGCGTCCGGGGCGGTCGTCGCGCTTCGAGGAGAGGATCTTGAGCCCCGTGACGAGGCGCGCGCGCGTCTCGGCCGGGTCGATGACGTCATCGATGTAGCCCCGGGCCGCGGCGAGGTACGGGTTCAGGAACTCCCCTCGGTACTCGTCGATCAGCCGCGCGCGCAGCCGGTCGCGTTCGGGGCCCGCGGCGCGCTCGAGGTCGCGGCGGAAGAGGATGTTGACGGCCCCCTCGGCCCCCATCACGGCGATCTCGGCGGTCGGCCAGGCCAGGTTCAGGTCTCCGCCGAGGTGCTTCGAGCACATCACGTCGTAGGCGCCCCCGTACGCTTTGCGCAGGATCACGGTGAGCATCGGCACCGTCGCCTCCGCGTACGCGTAGAGGAGCTTCGCCCCGTGCCGGATGATCCCGCCGTGCTCCTGGGTCGTGCCGGGAAGGAACCCGGGGACGTCGACGAGCGTGACGAGCGGCAAGTTGAACGCGTCGCAGAATCGGACGAACCTGGCCCCCTTCGTCGACGCATTGATGTCGAGCGTGCCGGCGAGCGACGCCGGGTTGTTCGCGACGACGCCGATCGGCTGTCCGCCGAGGCGGGCGAAGCCGACGACGAGGTTCGTGGCCCAGTCCCGCTGGACCTCGAGGAACGACGCGGAGTCGACGATCCGGTCGACGACCGCGTGGACGTCGTACGGCGCGTTCGCGTCCTGGGGGACGATGCGGGCGAGCTCGGCCGCCGCCCCTTCCGGCGGCGGGATGGACGCCGCGACCGGCGGCTCCTCGAGGTTGTTGAGCGGCAGGTAGCCGAGCAGCCGACGGGCTAGGGCGATCGCTTCGCGGTCGTTCGCGGTCGTGAAGTGCGAGACGCCGCTCTGGGCGGCGTGCGCGTCGGCGCCGCCGAGCGCCTCCATCGTCACGTCCTCGCCCGTGACCGCGCGCACGACGTCGGGGCCGGTGATGAACATCTGGCCGGTCCCGCGCGCCATGACGACGAAGTCGGTGATCGCCGGCGAGTAGACCGCCCCGCCGGCGCACGGCCCGAGAATGAGCGAGAGCTGGGGGACGACCCCCGAGAGCAGGACGTTGCGGAAGAACACCTCGCCGTACCCGCCGAGGCTCATCACCCCCTCCTGGATCCGAGCGCCGCCCGAGTCGTCGAACCCGACGATCGGGACCCCGGCCTTGCGGGCGACTTCCATGACCTTCACGATCTTCATCGCGTGCGCCTCGCCGAGGGCGCCGCCGAAGACCGTGGCGTCCTGGGCGAAGCCGCAGACCGGTCGGCCGTCGACCTCACCCCAGCCCGTGACGACCCCGTCGCCCGGCACGCGTCGTTCGTCGAGACCGAACTTGTCGACGCGGTGCGTGACGAGGGCGTCGAGCTCCGTGAACGTCCCCGCGTCGAAGAACGTCTCGAGCCGCTCGCGCGCCGAGAGCTTCCCGGCGGCTCGGTGCTTCTCCGTCCGGTCGGCGCCCCCGCCTTCCCGCGCCCGCTTCTTGAGGACCGCCCAGCGGTCGTACGCGTCCGTCATGCCGACCCCTCGACGCGAAGGTCGCCGGCTCTTATCGCCACCCGGTCCCCTTCCCGGTCGACCAGCAGCTCCCCTTCGTCGCCCAACGCCGCGATCGTACCGGCCGGACGCCCGTCGAGCACCGCCCGGAGGCCGACGCCGTACAGGTACGCTCGGGTCAGCGCCCGGACCCGCGCGGCCCCGTCCGCCTCGCCGAGGGACCGCGCGGTCCCGCCCACGGCCGCGCCCACGAGCGCCTCGACATCGCGGAGCGGCGGGGGCGGCGCCGACCGGGGTGCGCGCGCGGCGGGGGCGTCGCCGGGCGCGGGGGGGCAGCCGTCGGGCGCGGTCGCGACGTTCACCCCGACGCCGACGACGGCGGCGAACCCGTAGCGGGGGGACGGGACCCGGTCCACCAGGACCCCGGCGAGCTTGCGGGGCGTCGGACCGTCGTCGGTCGCGAGGACATCGTTCGGCCACTTCACGGCCAGTCGGCGGCCGTAGGTCCGGCCGAGGTCGTCCGCCAGTCGGGCTCCCACACCGAGCGGCAGGAGCGTCGAGGGGTCGGCGGGCGACGCGAGCACGACCGAAAGGTAGAGCCCACCGGGCGGGGATGCCCAGCGGTGGTCGAGACGGCCCCGTCCGCGGGTCTGGCGAGCCGCGACGACCCGAGTACCGTCCTCCGCGCCGGCCCGGGCGAGCTCGAGCGCGCGATCCTGGGTGGAGGCGATCTCGTCGTGAAACTCCCGAAGTCCCACCGACCCGCCTCCGCGCCGGCCGAGGGCCGACGGGCCTTAATTAATCGTTTGGGCGAGGGGCCGAGCTCGTCGCGCGGGCGCGCCCCCGACCCGCACGCGTATATTCCCCACCTTTCTGCGCCCCGACGTGAGCTGCATCGAAGGCCTGCTGCGGGACGCCGGTCGCGACCTCGAGCCGCGGGTCCGCGACCAGCTGCGCGGCTTCTTCGGGTCGATGGTCCGCCACTACCTTCCCCAAACGTGGGTCTTCCGGACCGAGGAGGAGACCGTTTCCCTGCAGGTCGACGCGATGGGGGCCGTGACGGTGAGCGCGGGAGCGCTCGCCCCGGCGGACGTCACGGTCGAGGTCGGACACGACCGTCTGAGAGCCGCCCTCACGACCCGCTCGCGCGCGGGGGTCCCGTCCGGGCCCCTCACGGTCACCCCCCATACCGGGAAGGGGAAGGCCGCGTTCGGCTACCTGAGGGAGCGCATCGGCCTATAGTCCGCCGGGACCTCAGGCGAGCTCGCGCAGGCGGCGGACCATCTTCACGACCGAGCGAACCGCATGGCCCGCGTTCTCGATGCGGTCCTGGGCCTGGAGTCGGGTCTCGCCGGGCCCCGATATCCCGAGGCCGAGCGGCTTCCCGTACTCGACGGCGAGGTCCGTGAGCTTGCGCGCCGCTTGGTTCATCACGACCTCGTCGTGCTGGGTCTCCCCCTCGATGACCGCGCCGAGAGCGACGACCGCGTCGACGTCGGTCCGCTCGAACAGCACCTTCACCGCGAGCGGCATGTCGTAGACCCCGGGGGTCTTGACGATCGGGCCGAGCGTCGCCCCGAGGAACCCGACCTCTTCCTTGGCACGTTCGACCATGATCGTCGTCACGTCGTAGTTGTACTCGCTCGCGACGATCGCCACGCGGATCCCGTCTTCTCCGTTCGTTCGTTTCGACATTTCTCGCCTCTAAAGGGGTTCTCCGCTCACCGTTCCCGCCGCACGGGCCCGACGTCCGGGAACCCCTGGCGCAGTCCCTCGCCGCCGTGGCGTGCGAGGTCCTGGGGGCGGAAGAGGAGGGAGTAGGCGTTGAGGGCGTGCTCCTCGGCGCGGCGGCGCGCGAGCTCCTCGAGCTCCTTCGGCTCCGTCGCCTCCGACTCGAAGACGAAGCACTCGACGATCGGTTTCGCCGAGAGAACGCCCGTGAACATGAGACCGAGCGACGCTTCGTGCGCGCACGTCCGGTCGTACTCGGCCTTCCCCGGCATCCCGAAGGCGAGGCAGAGGTCGGCCCCGTCCTCAAGGAAGAGCCGCCGACACGCGACCGGGAGGTCCTTGATCCCGGGCACGGTCCGTCGAACGACCTTGAAGCCCGTGCCGCGTCCCTTCAGGGCCCGCACGGCGAAACGCGCCATGTCGACCCGGGCGAACGTCGTGTCCGCGACGCCGACCGTCTTCACCGCGGCCCCTCCGTCGCCGTCCGGGCGACGATCCGCTCGACGATCCGTCGGGTCGCGAGGTCGTCGTGCGGGGCTGCGCCGATCCGCACGACCCGGAGGGGAACGCCGCGGCGGGCGCATTCGGCCTCGACCTCCTTCTCGTTCCAGACCTGATTGTAGCCGAGCGCGATGATCGACGGGCGCTCGCGCACGACGGTCTCGTAGATGTCGGTCGTCGAGCCGAGCACGGCGCGGTCGACGGGCTTGAGCGCCTCGACCATCTCGCGGCGCATGAGCTCGGGGACGTACGGCTCGTGCTTGAGCCGCCGCGCGGTCTGGTCCCGCGCGACGACCACCACGAGCTCGTCGCCGAGACGCTTGGCCTCGGTGAGGAAGTAGAGGTGACCCGGGTGGAGGAGGTCGAAGACCCCCGTCGCCATCACTCGGACGACCATTCCCGCCACGCCTTCACGATCGTCTGTCCCTCGAGGAACGGCCAGCCGTGGGCCTCGGCGTACGCTCGGGCCGCTGCGGGCGCGCGCGGTCCGCCGGAGTCCCCGAGCATCTCGCAGACCGTCATCGACTCCGAGAGCCCCCCCATCCGGGCGAGCGAGACCGACAGCTCCGTATGACCCTTCCGCTCCTCGAGGAGCCCCGGGGCGGCGTAGATGATCGGGAGGTGGCCGGGCGAGCTGAACTCGGAGGTGAAGCGACTCTTGAGCTCGACGTCGGTGAGCCGCGCCGCGTCGCGCGCGAGCTCGCCGATCGCGCGGATCGCGGTCGCCCGGTCGTTGTCCGGGATCCCCGTGTAGGTCGATCGGTGGTGCACGTGGAGGCCGAACGGGCTGCGTCGGTCGTATCGCAGCTCCTCGTTGGCGAGCGCGCGCAACGTCGGGTAGTCGGACGTCGCCCGGCCGAGCAGGTCCGAGTAGAACGGAAGCGCGAGGCGGCGGCGGAGCTCGTCGGAGATCGCCGTGCAGATCCAGCCGCCCGCGTCCTGGCGAAGGAGGCGCACCAGCTCGGGCGTGGCCCGCTCGCTCTGGATCACGAGGTCGGTCTCCCCTTCGCGGTCGGCCGCGTCGAAGATCAGGACCGGCTCGCCGGCCGCGAGCGTTCGGACGGCGGCGGTGACGCTCGCCGGTACCGCCCGGGGACGGGGGACCTTCATCATGCCCCGGCCAGCGGTCGGGGCCTAATAAGGCAGTTGTAGCTACTCAAAAAAGGGTTGATAGCCCAACAGGAAAGGAGACGACGCGCGACGCACGCAGACCGGACCCGACCTCGCGTCGCCGACCGCGTACGGCCGGCGTTCTTAGGAGGTGATCCATCTGCAGGTTCCCCTACAGATACCTTGTTACGACTTAGTC
>VFSW01002013.1_pt1 | contig 30777 bp, 23 predicted proteins | sample 5358111 | NCBI WGS metagenome assembly VFSW01 (sample SAMN11554181, study PRJNA540505) | mine drainage metagenome | isolation source: sediment from site ElyBrook_90M | place: USA: Ely Copper Mine, Vershire, VT | collected 2017 | reverse complement strand
CCCCCCCCCCTCCCCCCCCCACCCTCTCCGTATTTCACAGATGGTTGTTGTCGAAGAGGTCATACACGTCATGGCCTCTTCGACAACAAAACGTCCTTAGTTGTTGCCGTTTTGTTGGTTGCCAGCGGGCGGTTGCTGGCGTGTGCTTGGACAGACGACGGTTACCGTGTTATTGGCAAACGAGAATGTGCAAGATTGTCCGTTGATCGTGGTTGTGCCAGCGCAATCAGCCAACGTTGTGCCATTGACATTGCAGGTGGGGGTGTTTGCTGAGCCGCTGCCTCCACTTGCGCCCGGCGTGACGCCGTTAATCGTGGCCGAAATCGCCACCCCATTCTCATCGGTGCGGACGCTGACAGGGTCGGGCATATCAAGCAGACCAACACAGTTCAGGCCATTGGGGCCATAAGTTGCGACAAAACGCTGGGCCAGGAAGGTGAAGAGATTATTAGCCATTGCGGGGGCCAAGGAGGGCGCGGTGATGGTAAACGTGCTGTCTAGCAGCAGACGGGCCGGAGCGATCTGCCGTAGATTTGTGCAATAGGCTTTGGTGTTGGCGGCCCCAAGATTTGGTGCAAGTTGCTGATTGACGCCAAGGCGATAGGCATTGATTTTTTGCAGGTTCTGCTGACCGTTGACAACGACCATATCGTCGCGTGATGGCACAAGGGCAATGGGAGCTTGCTGCTGCGCGGCTGCTTGTAGCTCATCGAGTGGCAATGCGGTTGCCATTTGACCAGGGTTTGCCAGGTCAGGAGCCATCCAGGGCTGGCAACCAAGCGAGCCATCAATGGCGATTGCCAGTAGACGATTGTCGCTTCCGTTGACCTGCGTCTGGGCGTTCTGTAACTGTTGCGCGTTGGCCGCCGTCATCTGAGCGGTCTGCCCATTACCTGTCACCAAGTAGGCGGTGGTGACGTTATCACTCTGGTCCATGTCAACGACAGAGAAATCGCGCACTGATGGGCAGGTTAGGCCATCTTTGGCTTTGCCCAGAGCAGGTGGATGGAGTTGACCGCGCTGAATGGCCTGATTCGCGGCTTGGAAGAACGTGGGCGCATTGCAATAGCCGACTTGTCCAAAGATAGAGCCATTAATCGGGCCATGAATGCCATTCACACACTGCCCATCATTCAAGCTGTTCTGAACGCTGCGTAAGCGGAGTTGATTGCCATTAAAACCAAACCAGATAGCAATCACTGCACCTTGTGGTAGTTGAGGGACGACAGGTGCAATGGCGGGCTGTGTGCCTTTGTCAATAACCAGTGGGTCGTAGACAGATATCTGGCCTGTTGCCGTATTAATGACTGCTCCTTGTACAAAGGCAGCCTGATTGGGGTTGGCCTCATTGCAGGGACCGTTATCGGGGTCGGTCGCGACAAGTTGGTAGGGTGTGGCCAAACCCGTTGCCGAAAGTGGCTGTGGTGGTACAATTAATGTGCAATTCATGTTGACCGCCGCTGCATGTGAACCCAAACGAGGCAGAACAAAGAAAAACGCACCCGCGCCAAGCGCGATTATCACAGTGATTGCCGCACCAATGAACATCAACGGAGAGAAGCGTTGCCGTCGGGAGCGCAAGGAGCGAAACTGGGAGTCTGATATTTTTGGTGGTCGAGTCAATGTTTGCATTGAAATCTAACTTCTTTCTGGTACTGTCTTGTACCTGTTCTAGCAATGTTGCGCGCATCTGATCGCGTGAAAAGTGGCGATAGGAGCGTGATCCTGAGTAAAGATGCGAGCCAACATCTGTATTTGGATGTTGATGGCGCACTTATTGCACTTTTTCATGCGCGCATCACCTGCCCCACGAGAATAGCTCTATGTCTGTCATGTTCTCTAGTGAGAGAACAGTAGTCTAATAGCGGCAGTCACAGTGAACACGTAAAAAGCACTGTGAACTGATATAATTATTATTGATACTTTTTGTGATAGTTCTATTGGTTGTGATCTTACCACATGGGTATCGCTATATTAGCATGTATCGCTTTGTTGTTAGTAGTAAAGTACCAGATAGAGGTTAAGATATCTCAACCGGATGGGTGTGGAAAGCGGGGTGATTTGGCCCAAAAGCTATCCAAACGTGATACATTGCCAGGTATACTGGTATCGGCTATACTACTATAGGAGATATTCCTTTGGGTTGAAAGGATGGGGACAAATCTATGCGTGCGATAGTCAGTGTTGCCAACCGCGAGGGTCTCGCGGAGCTAGCGCGTGAACTTCAGAGTCACGAGGTAGCGATATATTCGACCAGTGGGACGCTCAAAGCATTACAGGCGGAGGGCATTCCAGCAGTGTCAATTGGAGACTTGACGCATTTTCCAGAAATCCTGGGTGGGCGTGTCAAGACGTTGCATCCCGCTATTCTCGGCGGTGTGCTGGCACGGCGTGATATCCCAGCCGATGAACGCGACTTGCAGGCACATGGCATTGAGCCAATTGGTCTGGTTGTGGTAAACCTCTACCCCTTTGCCGAAACGATTGCCCGACCGGATACGACGTTGAGCGAGGCACTCGAACAGGTTGATATCGGCGGGGTAACATTGGTGCGTGCCGCTGCTAAAAACTTTCCCGATGTGATTGTCCTGGTGCGCCCGGAAGATTATGCAGCGGTGTTGCAGGAGTGGCGCGAGCAGGGTGAGGTGAGCCTGGAGACGCGCCGTCGTCTGGCGGCTATTGCATTTCAGCATACCGCAACCTACGACACCGTGATTGCTGAGTATCTGCGTACTCAAGGGGGCGATTACTTCCCTGAAGACCTCACATTACCATTGGAATGCATCCAACGGCTACGCTATGGAGAGAATCCACATCAGCAGGCGGCATTTTATCGCTGGGCAGATACCACGAATCATGCAAAAATGCCTTCGGTTGCGAGTGCCGAGGTGTTACATGGCAAAGAACTGTCGTACAATAACCTGCTAGACCTGGATGCAGCCCTGACCTCGGTGATGAGTTTTACAGCCCCGACCATCGCGATTATCAAGCATACCAATCCGTGTGGTCTGGCTTGTAGTGATACGCTGGCTGATGCTTATAAGCGGGCGCATGCGGGCGATCCGGTCTCTGCATTCGGCGGCATCATCGGGAGCAATCGTGTGATTGATGAGGCAACTGCCCACGAAATGAGCCAGCTCTTCTACGAAGCGATTATTGCCCCTGACTATACGCCGGAAGCTCTGCATACTCTGGGCCGCAAGAAAAATATTCGCCTGCTGGCGACGCACTGCCCGATTGAGCCAAAAGTGGTCAGCACACAGGCCTTGTATAGTGGGCGACCGGAAGTGCGTACCGTGAGTGGCGGCCTCTTAATGCAGACCCCCGATGCGATGGGTGAGCGCGAGACCGAATATAGCGTGATAACCGAGCGTGAACCGACGCTGGAAGAGTTAACCGACCTGCTATTTGCCTGGAAAGTGGTACGGCATGTGAAGTCGAATGCGATTGTGCTGGCTCATAAGTTGATGGTGTTGGGTGTCGGGGCAGGTCAGATGAACCGCGTGACGAGCGTGCAGTTGGCGGTAGAGAAAGCGAACACGCGGGCGCGTGGCTCTGTGCTGGCCTCAGATGCCTATTTCCCCTTTGCGGATGGCGTCGAGACAGCGGCGAAGGCGGGTGTGACCGCGATTATTCAGCCTGGTGGTTCTATACGCGATGACGAGGCTATTCGGATGGCAAACCGCTATGCCATCGCGATGATTTTCACTGGCAAGCGGCACTTTCGCCATTAGCTTGTCGCAACAAAAAACAGGCAGCCTCTCAAGATGGTTGCCTGTTTTTTGTTGTTGAGGTGCTACTAGGCGATAATCTCGTCTGCAAAGAAGCGCACCCAAAGAACGCAGATGGCGAGTCCCCCGATGAGGGCAAAGAAACCAACCGCACCGCCAGCATCATTGGTTGGGTCTTTGAAGGGATAAAAGATAATAAGGGAGAGCCAGATTACCGTCAAAGCCGCAGTCAAACTCAGTTTTGTGGTTTCAGCGGTCGAGCGATAAAAAATGTGATAAAACACAAGAATTAGGACGCCAATCACCGTGACAAGCAGGAGCAACGGGGTTGTGATGCTTCCGTTATCCAGCCAGTCAACGTACAGCGTGGGTTTGATAAATAAGAAGCACATAATCCACACCAGCGTGAGGATGACACTTCCTATAACTTTGCGTATTTCAAACGAGGCCGTCACGATAAAAAGCTCCTTTCAAGGAGAAACTGATTGAATAGGATACAGGGTTAGAATATCCTGGTCGCTGGCAAATAGTCCCAGACATACTTACTTACCTTGTATCTTGTATTGTAGTCGTTGTGTCGCCAGAAATCAACGGTTTTTCGTGTTGCGAGCGCGCTTCTGTTTGCCAATACGCGGCGGCAAAGCGTGCAGCCCAGCGTGCATTATTGAGCAGTAAGGCTTTGTTCGCCTCAACGCTCTCGCCAGCAGTCAGATGTGCGACATGGGCTAGCACAAAAGGTGTGGTAGCGGAGCCACGAATACCTTGTGCGCGTGCTATACGCAGAGCTTCTTCCGTGGCGGCTTCCAGGGGAGCAGCTTCCAGGGCATACTGTTCAGGAATGGGACAGCCAACAACGATGCCATGCAGGCCACAGGCCCATTGGATGCGAGCGATCTCCGCCAGCATTTCGACGGTATCGACGCGCTGTGCCAGCTTGCGTCCGCTTGAGCGCACGTAGAATGCGGGTAGCTCATCGGTTTGCCAGCCGATGAGTGGAACGCCCTGCGTCTCTAAATATTCCATCGTCAAGTCCAGGTCAAGAATTGACTTGGCTCCGGCACAGACGACAAGAACTGCCGTGCGACTCAGCTCGGTCAGATCAGCAGAGACATCCATACTGGTCTCTGCCCCACGATGGACGCCGCCGATGCCCCCTGTGGCGAAGAAACGTACACCGGCCATACTGGCACACAGCATCGTGCTAGCAACGGTGGTTGCCCCTAAGGCGCGTGCTGCTAATGTGACGGCCAGGTCACGCCGACTGACCTTGTGAACGGAGTGGGCCGTGCCGAGGCGTGTGATCTCGTCCAGGGTGAGACCAACCTTGATGCTGCCATCAAAGAGGCCAATGGTCGCGGGCAGTGCCCCCTCGGCACGAATGGCCGCCTCCATGGCCTGCGCAATCTCAACATTGGCGGGATAGGGCAGGCCGTGTGCAATCACCGTCGATTCCAGGGCGACGATGGGCTGTTGCGCGTGTAACGCATCTTGCACTTCATCAGAAAGAGCTATGTAAGAATGATTATGTTGCATGTATCCTCACCGATGATCTATTGCCTTCAGTATAGCTGGGCTGCCCTAAAAAGGCAATCCCTCGGCATGCTCTGCGGCATGACCATCTAGTACTATGGTTGCAATTTTGGCGGGCAACATGCTATAGTATCTCTTGGGTCTGCCAGATATATATTTCACGCGGAGCAGTCCCGGTGAGAGAGAGCATTTCTCTCTATGTACATTGTTGGCGTAGCAAAATAGATCGTTATTATTTACTATATGGCATCATCTAAAGGTGCATCTTGCTTAATTCTGTGTAACAATAGTGATGTTTGCTGGTGCAAAGACAGGAGAGAAAATAATGAAACTGGCTGGTAAAATCTTGACTACAAGTCTGACTGTAGGTGGCGCGTTGGGAGCGGTGGCTATTTACAACAAAGTAACCGAGATGATGGCGGGCGAACTCGACACCACGCTCTTTGGTGAGGAACGCCGCTATCCCTGGAAATATGGCGATATGTACTATCAGGTGAAGGGCGCACGCGATGCCAAGCCCCTCCTGCTCATTCATGGCTTTGGCCCTGGTGCGTCCTCTTACGAGTGGCGCAAGAATATTGACAATCTGGCGGAGCAATTTCGCGTCTATTCCCTTGATCTACTCGGCTATGGCCTCTCTGATCGCCCCGCTATGGACTATAGTGCACAAACCTACATCGATCTCATCAGCGACTTCATGAAAGAAGTGATTGGCAAACCCACTGTTGTTGTTGCTCATGGCTTGAGCTGCGCGTATGCTATCGAGAGCGCGTTCCGTCGCCCCCAACTCTTCGAGCGTTTAGTCTTGTTGACCCCACCCCCAACCATTCTGCAAGAGTCTCTGCCTGGACCACTGGCTTCTGTCGTGCGTGCTGCCTTGCGGATGCCTGTGATTGGCGAATTTTTCTATAACATGCTGAACACACGCCAGGCTATCAGCGGCTACTATGATGTTCAAGGGTATCATAATCCCGGTCTCATCACTGATGAACTGGTCGAATATATCTATACCAGCGCGCACCAATCAAATGCACGCTGTCCTCAGGCTTCATTCATCTCTGACGCACTCAATGTCGACGTTCACGAGGCATTCGCTCGCCTCAAGATGCCCATCATTGCCATCTGGGGTCGCGAAGGCGTGTTAACACCTTCCGAGGCCAGTGAGGCCTTCAAGCGTGTCAACCCGCGCATCGAGGTCCGCATCATCGACAAGAGTAGTGGTCACGTCCAGGATGAGCAGGCTGCCGCGTTCAATAATCTGGTCAAGGAATTTGCCAGCGCGCGCGTCTAAGCTCCCTGTCAACATATATATCCTTTGCACACTATTACGGCAGTAGCGAAGTGACTGTTCGTATGATGTGCTACGGCAAGTGATAGCCGCATGACCGATAACTTCGCTGTCCGTCATGCGGCTATCAACCCTGTAGGAATAAAAATAAACTATACACATAGTAGCATGTTTGCTGCTATGTGTAGTGTATTGCCTTTTAACAGTAAGATTTTACGATGCGATTTTGCCTTTTATGATTAGACCTGTCCACGTGCAAAGGTATGCTCATGTAGATCGGCAAGCAAGGCACGGGCGATGACGATGCGCTGAATCTGATTGGTCCCCTCAAAAATCTGTGCGACCTTGACATCGCGCATATAGCGTTCAACTGGATAATCGCGCACGTAGCCCGCGCCGCCGAGAATTTGGACGGCATTCGTTGTAACTTCCATGGCTGTATCGCTTGCCAGACATTTTGCCATCGAGGCATACATGGAGGCCTGCTGTCCCCTATCTAGTTTGTAGGCAGCTTCATAGACCAGCAGGCGTGCGGCCTCGATTTTCATGGCCATATCAGCGAGCAGAAATTGTATGCCCTGGAAAGATGCGATGGCGGCTCCAAACTGTTTGCGTGTACGTGCATAGTCACGTGCGCTCGTAAAGGCAGCTTGGGCTACGCCGCTCGCGATGGCCCCAATGTTGACCCGCCCGCCATCGAGAGAGGAGAGGGCGATTTTGAAGCCTTGTCCCTCCTCGCCAATGCGCTGTATGACGGGAATCACGCACTGCTCAAAAATCAGTTCGCGTGTCGGCGAGGAATGCAAGCCCATCTTGCGCTCAGTTTTGCCAAAGGTCAGACCTGCGGTCTGTTTTTCAACCACAAAGCATGAGATGCCGGAAGCCCCTTTCCCTGGGCGTGTGCGGGCCATGAGCAAATAGAGGTCCGCTTCGCCGCCATTAGTCACCCACATCTTCGAACCGGTCACCAGATAGTGATCCCCCATGCGCTCCGCCCGACAGGTCAGGCTGGCGGCATCTGAGCCAGCATCTGCCTCGCTTAACGAGAATGCTCCTAATAATGCTCCCTCTGCCAGGCGTGGAACCCAACGGCTGCGTTGTTCCGCGCTGCCAAAACGGGCAAGCGAACCCGTGACCATATTATGGACGGAAAGGCCAACCGCGATGGCCATCTCGCCTTTTGCCAGCTCCTCGTAGACGATGGCCCCTGTCAGGCGATTCAATGGTGTGCCCCCCAACTCTTCGGGTGTGGTCATGCCCATCAGACCTAAGGCCGCCATTTTCTTATATGTCTCACGCGGGAAGTAGTCATGCTCATCCCAATCGCTAGCATTGGGAGCAACTTCCCGTGCCGTAAACTGACGCACCATATCGCGAATAGCTGTTTGCTCTTCATTGAGATCAAATTGCACACGCAACTCCTTCTGTTGATACGCTCTCAACAACCCTGATCGACGCTTGCATCGTATCACATTGCTGTAAAGGATGGCAGCAGATCCGCCAATTTGAGGGATAGACCAGCATAAGTAAAAATGGTAAGATAGAGCGAAAATATACGTCTATCTATAGGGGAACAGTGTGGTTTATTGGTAATCGAGAGAAGAGAGGCATTGTAATCTATGCCCACACATGATACTGGCAGGCTAGATCCGAGTACTATGCTCAATGGTCGCTATCTTATAGGGGAACTGGCGGGTAAAGGTGGCATGGGAGCTGTCTATAAAGCGACCGATACATTGGAAAATTACCGGACCGTTGCGATAAAAGAGCTGAGTTTAAGCAAAGTTAGTCCCGAGAAGATTGCGGAAGCGCGTGCAAATTTCCGAGCCGAGGCCGAAATGCTCAGTCGGCTCTCGCATCGAAACTTGCCTAAAGTCTATGATTTTTTTGATGATGGCGACGACCGTTCGTATCTCGTCATGGAATTTATCCAGGGCAAGACGTTGCGTGATCTGTTGGTACAAACGCCTGACAGACGCCTGGCGGTTAATCTGGTCATTGACTACGCTCTCCAACTCTGCGAAGTGCTTTCCTATCTTCATGCACAGGCGAAGCCGATTGTTTTTCGTGACCTCAAACCTGTCAATGTGATGGTGACACCACGCGGCCAGGTGTATCTGATTGACTTTGGGATTGCGCGCATCTTTAAGCCGGAGCAATTGTGGGATACCATTTCTATGGGCACGCCCGGTTTTAGTCCCCCAGAGCAGTTTAGAAATCATACGACGCCCCGCTCAGACCTCTATAGTCTGGGGGCAACGCTGTATTATTGTCTCAGCGGATTTGATCCACGCAATAACACACCGAACCTTTTCTCTTTCCGCCCGGTTCGCACGTATAATCAAAGTGTGCCGCCGGAGCTTGATAAACTGATCCAGCAATTGGTGGCAACCGAAGATACGCGGCGACCTGTCGATGCCGCGCAGGTCATGCAAACGCTCCAATCAATCCAACAATGGGCCGCAGCGGGAACTTCCAATTTCAATGGCGCGCTTACATCGCCTATCGCACTCTCTTTCTATGATCCCTATAAGGCACGTGCTACCCAATTTGGCCTACTCCTCTCAACTCACTTGAATAAACTGCCTGGGATCATTGGGACATGGTCTGCTAAAACGCTGATCCCTTTTCTCTCTCAGACGTATAGCCTGCTGACCACCTGGTTTGTCGCAACTTTCTGGCCCTGGCTCACGGGCCAAAGTGGGCGCATACGCCATGCCGTTATACAGTGGTATCAGAATGCACTACGTGGCAATAGCAGTTTCTTTGCGATCCTGCTGAATGGCTTCAGACCCCCTGTCTGGAGACCCTATTTTGTCATGCTTTTCCTGCTTCTACCGCTTCTGATGATTGGTGGGAGTTTCTACATGGCTGGCGCATTGCATTGGTCATTGCATCAGATGGCTTTAGCATTTTGTTTACCATTATCGCTGTTTATGTTTTTTGCTAGCTTCCATCAAGGTGTGCAGCATGCCCTGGCCCGTAGCGTCTTGCTGGTGAGTACGTTTCTCCTTCTTCTTACCTCTCTGACGTTAGTTGCACTGCCAGATGTTCAACAAGCTTTGCTGGCAACTACAATGGGTCAGGCTGTGGGCCTACTGCTGATCCTGCTTGCCAGTACAACTTTCCTGCGTCCGCTGAACCGCTTTGCCTGGCTAGCCCGCCTGACCGTGCTGGTCTTGGTGATGACCTGCCTGGGCTTACAGCTTGCCGAAGGTCCGAGCGAGTGGCCGCAATTTTCGTTCATTCCCGCAGCTCTCGACCAGATGGTGAACTTGATTGCCATCGGGGTGTTGGTGGTCATTCTGCTGTTCACGTTACTCCGCTTCGCCGCTGAGTTTGAACGGTTTGATCGCTTCTTGTTCTTGCTGTTGGCAACCCTCGCGATGGCCCTGCAATTTGCCTTTGGCTTGCCCATTGTCAGCAGCACTATGACGATGGCAAATCCCGTCTCACTCTTGATCCTTCATATCCTGTTTGGGGTGTTGCCCTTCGCGCTGGCCCTGCTCTGGCTGCTGTTGCCAACGACCAACACGCTGATCGGGAGTGTTCCGCTGGTAGTATTGACCTATGCTTATGTGCCGTTGCTGCTCTTCCTTGCTAACCATATTACCCTTCCCTTCAAAACATTGCCCAGTATGGTTCATCCGCTGCAAGCGCATCTGCAAACGCTGCTCACACCCAACCAACTGCTTTTTTATCTCCTGTTGGCATTAGCCATCCTGCTGCTCTTGCGCATTAGCCAGCAATTTACGGCTGTTGATCGTTTTGCCTTGTTTAGTATGGCCATTGCCTGTGTGCTATTGCAAACATCCACCTGGAATCAGTTTATGAGTCCGCAAGGTGTATCTGCTCAAAAGGGTGGGCTAAACCTGACCGCAAGCAGTATCAACGCTCTCTACGGGACTGCTTGGAACAATCTCGTCACGATTATTCTGGATCTCGTCGTTGGAGCCAGTATGCTTTTTTTGCTCTTCTCGCTTTTCATACAAATTTTGCCGCATATTCCCCGCTTAGGAAACATCGGTGCGTCTCGTCTGTATAGCTTTTTCAGCCAGGGACGTATACCGCAGCTCCTTGAGCATCTGATGATTCTGATGTCTACAATTGCCTGTATCGTGCTACAACTCACTTTTGGCCCAAAAGAGTCGCTGCTGGCCTATCGCGTTGTCTTTCAGCAAACAACACTCTCGTTTAATGTGATTGTTGTTGGTTTGCTCGCGCTGTTGGCTATTGTAGAACTCATCCGTTTGGGACGTGCTTTTAGCGGTGTAGATCGCTTCATCCTGTTGATCGATGCTCTGGTGTGCGTTCTGTTGTTGTTCAATGGTTCACAGGTGATGCCACAGCAGGTTGCGCTACCACATCTCGGCTTACCCGCGTTGGCTATTATGCCAGAATTGCTCGTGGTGGCGGTCACTGCATTGCTTTGGCTGCGGCGTTCTTATCCACAGGGCGATAAAAACGCCCTGCTGTTGCTCTTTGGCCTGGCGTGCGCAACGGCCTTGTTGCAGCTTATCAGTCCTGTTTTCTTGCTTGTGACGCTCTTTCTGTTGATTCAGGGCACGTTGCTGGCAACGCGCATTGAAGCTGTGCATTAGCCATTGTGCTGAAAAGGGGCAGTGGTGGAATACCTGTTTGTGCCGTGTTGTTCTTCTAGATATAAATAGTACTAAGGAAGAGTGAGCTTGTCTCTGCAACTCACCTGTATTGAGAAACGTATTTATAGCAAATCCCTGACAGGTTATAACGCATATGGAGATATGTGGCATAGAGTGCCTATGGGAGAAATATGCGAGTTATCAGATAGCCCAGATGGGGCAAAAAAATAGTGGACGGCACGTATAGAGAGCGTGTCATATACTATAAAGAAAGAGCTACGAAGACTTAATTCTGTATTGCAGGACTCGATACTCTAGATGGTACTGATGAACAGTATTGTCTAATGAAGAAAGCAGGTCTGAACTGAATGGATGCTCAGGCTATATATATGTACCAGAATAGCCCAAATGATGGCGGACCACGCGGTACACAGCGTCCAAATTCTGGTGGGAATGGGAATGGCAGCAATGGTGGTAACGGTGGTAACAGTGGTAACAGTGGTATGTCCCTGCTTGTGCGCTCGATTCTGATCGTGGTTGTCGTTCTGCTTGGCTGGTATTTTTTCCAGTACTTTTTCCAAAGTGGTAGCAGTAGTAGCAGCACAAGCGTCTTAGAAGTGCCGTACAGCACGTTCTACCAGCAAGTACAAAATGGCAATGTGCAAAAGGTCGTGTTCCAGGGTCAGGACATCACGGGACAATTTAAAAGTGCTGTGACGGTCCCCAACACAAGCGGCAGCGGTACGCAGACTGGGATTGATTTTCATCTAACGCAACTTCCTAACGGAGATCCAAACCTAAATGCGTTGATCTTGAAGAATGTGCCAGATTTCCAGACAAAACAGGTCCAGGATAATAATCTCTTATGGACAATTGTCTTGAATGTGTTGCCCTGGTTGTTAATTATCGGCGTGTTTTTCTTTATTGCGCGCAGAGCCACGCAGAGCCAGCAAAACATTTTTAGCTTTGGTAAGAGCAAAGCCAAGGTGGTGCTGGAAGACCGTCCCAGCACGACGTTTGCAGATGTGGCAGGTGTTGATGAGGCGAAAAGTGATCTGGTGGAGGTGGTCGAGTTTCTCAAGACGCCCCAGAAGTTCCAGCGTCTGGGAGGGAAAATTCCACGTGGCGTGCTACTGGTCGGCTCGCCAGGCACAGGTAAGACGCTGTTGGCACGTGCGGTCGCGGGCGAAGCAGGTGTGCCGTTCTTCTCAATGAGCGGTTCTGAGTTTGTTGAGGTGCTAGTAGGTGTTGGCGCGAGCCGCGTGCGCGACTTGTTTGATCAGGCCAAGAAAGCCTCACCGAGCATCATCTTCATTGATGAAATCGATGCAGTTGGCCGCCAGCGTGGATCGAGCATTAACAGCAATGACGAGCGTGAGCAGACGTTGAACCAGTTGCTTGTCGAGATGGATGGTTTCGATGCGCGTCAGGCGGTAGTGGTGATTGCCGCGACCAACCGCCCCGATGGTCTTGACAAAGCCTTGTTGCGTCCAGGGCGTTTTGACCGTCGTGTCACGGTGGAGCGGCCCGATTGGAATGGGCGTCTGGCGATCCTCAAGATTCACTCACATAACGTGCCGTTGGGCCGCGACGTGGACTTGATTACGGTTGCACGCGGCACGCCGGGTATGGTCGGTGCAGACCTGGCAAATCTGGTCAACGAGGCAGCTTTGCTGGCAGCACGCCGCAATCTCGATGCTGTCACGCAGTCCTGTTTTGATGAAGCTCTCGATAAAATCTTGATTGGGGCGGAACGCCCGCTCGTCCTTAGCGATGAAGACTTGAACGTGATCGCCTATCATGAAGGCGGACATGCCTTGACGGGTCTGCTGACCGAGGGCGTTGACCCAGTGACGAAGGTGACGATAGTGCCGCGTGGGCAGGCTCTTGGCGTGACCATGTATACACCGCTCGATGATCGCTATAACTACTCACGTGATTACCTGGAAGCTCAGATGGTCACTGCCCTGGGTGGGCGTGCCGCTGAGCAGGTTGCGATTGGGCACATCACTACCGGCGCGGAAAACGATTTGCAGCGCGTGACCGCGATTGCGCGCCAAATGGTCACTCGCTGGGGCATGAGCGAGCGTCTGGGAACCATTTCTTACAGCGAACGTGAAGACCCCTTTGCCGGCACGGCCCTAGCCAATGGCTCACATGATTATAGTGAACGCACGGCGGCGGTGATTGATGAGGAAGTCAATCGTCTGATAAAGATCGCTTATGACCAATCAGTGAGTCTTTTGACTGAGCATAAAGCGACCTTAGATGCGATTGCGAAATCGTTGCGCCTGCATGAGACGATTGATGCGCGTCGGCTGCGCGAAATCATGATTGAAACAGGGGCGATAGGGGCGGCTCCAGCTGCTTATCGCTAGAGACCTTCCGGGCAGACAAAAAGAGCATAGCGACAGTTGCCATGCTCTTTTTGTGGTTAGTGGGTGAGGATATTGCCGATCTGTAGCAGAAAAAAGGGTGGGTCGTGTTTGCACACCCCTGCGTAACCGACAATAGTATGGCTGAGCAGGGGCGAAACACAACCCACCCTGAATAATATCTGGCGGGGTCACTGGATGTCTGTATCTGTATCTGTATCTGTATAAGTATGTGCTTAGTAAGCATACACTATAGAAACGCAAATTGGAAGGGGTTTGGGCGGGAATCACGGCGTTTCGTGATTCCCACATGACAATTGACGGTATACTACACGCGCTTAGAGCGCGTAAAGCTGCTCAAACTTGCTGGTCAGGTAGTGATTGAAGTAGCTGGCGTCGAGCGTAGCTCCGGTGACGCGCTTCATCAACTCGTCTGGACGGTAAATGGCACCGACATTGTACATGTGGTTTTGTAACCAGTGTAGAATGTGTGCCGTCTCACCCTCTGCCAAGGCAGCATCGAAATTGGGCAGAGCGGAGCGCAGCGTTGAGAGAATTTGTGCCGCGTTGAGGTTACCGAGCGTGTAGGAGGGGAAGTAGCCAAAGCCGCTTGTCCAGTGGACATCCTGCAAGATGCCGTCGCTATCACTGTTTGGCGTGATGCCCAGATACTCCTGATAATGCTCGTTCCAGAGGCGCGGCAAGCTCTCAACTGCGATGTTCCCGTTCACCATCATCTTCTCGAGTTCGTAGCGGATGATGATGTGCAGGTTATAGGTCACTTCATCGGCCTCGACGCGCACCAGACTGGGTTCCACATGATTGAGGGCACGTGCAAAGGTCGCAGAATCGAGCTTGCCATACTGCGCAGGCAAGATTTTGCGCATGAGATCGAACTGACCACGCCAGAATGACTCGGAGCGCCCAATCGCGTTTTCCCAGAGGCGTGACTGTGACTCATGCATGCCCATCGATGCACCACCAGCGATGGGTGTTTGCACTAGTGTCGCTGCACTGCCTTGCTCATAGAGGGCGTGACCACCCTCGTGGATGGCCGCCATCAATGACTGCTGGATAAATTGTTCATTGGTGCGCACCGTGACGCGCACGTCGAAAGGACTGCCTAGCCCCGTAGTGAAGGGATGCGGCGATTGCGCAATTGCTCCACGCGAGAAATCGTAGCCAATGCGTTTGAGAATCTCTCGACTGAGTTCAAGCTGTTTCTCGGCTGGAAAGTGCCCGTGCAAGCATGCTGTGTCAATCGTGTGTCCACTGGCCTGAATGCGCTTGAGCAGTGTGCTGCTGACCACGCGCACAGGTGTAAAGAGCGCATCGACCTTCTCAACGCTCAGCTCTGGCTCATAGAGGTCGAGTAGTGCATCGTAGCGCGTCTGCTGATAGCCAAAACGGTCTGCAACTTCGCGTTGCAAGGCGATTGTGCGGGTGAGATGGGGAGCAAAAGCCGCAAAGTCGTTGTTGCTGCGTGCGCGCCGCCATGCCTCGAAACTAGCGGCTTCGGTGCGGGCCATTTCTTCTACCAATGCCCGCGAGAGCTTTGTATATTGTGTATAGGTGCGTGCTGACTCGCGTATCAGGCTGCGATCAGCATCGGTGAAACTGTCTCCATGTACTACCTCTTCTAGTTGACTGAGCAGACTGCCCAACTGAGGATTGGTCCAGCGTTCATACAAAATGCCTTGCATGACGGCCATCTGTGTGCCACGCACTTCGCCAGCGCCCTCTGGCATAATTGTATTCTGGTCCCATGCTGCTAACGCACTCAATGCTCCAAGTGCAGATATCTCTTGCATCCGACCAAGCAGCTCGCTAATGCGTGCGTTGCTGCGTGTGAAATCTGGCGTACCTGCTGTATTGTGTTGTGTCTGGTCGTGTATGATTGCCACAATCAATACCCTCCTTTGCCCATGTTAGAATGATGCACGTACCCGTGGCACCCTGCTTGCTCTTGTACGTGCTGATTATTTCCCCATTATACTTCGCATGTCAAAAAACGCTCTCTCCTGCCCAGGTCGGTATTGGATGACTGCTTGCTTCCTGCCATTTGCACCAGGAGCGCACCTGAAGGAATTGACAGTATACTCATTTCCATTTTTGACGTATACTAGTAGGTGTGAAAAAACTCTCTAAAATGGATACTACTTCCTAAGAAAGCATAAGCGTATTGATGAGACGCCATGGTTCACCTCTAGCTGGAAAAACAGAAAAAGAGCAAGAAAAGTTTAGCCTCAAGCAGGTTGTTGGCGCATTTACTGGATTACCGCGTGTTTTGCGCCTTGTCTGGTCTACTAGTTCACTGCTCACACTCTTTATGGGTCTGCTGAGCCTGTTACAAGGGTTCACGCCTGCGGTAAGCGTGCTGATTACTAAAATGGTGATTGATAGTGTTGTGCTAGGCTTTCGTATTCATAGCGCATCGCCCATTTTTTTCCCTGTTGGTCTGCAACTGGGCATTTCACTTTTCTCAAACTTGCTCAGTTCTTTGAGCAATATTACGCAACAGTTATTACAGGAACAAGTAGGCAATAAAATTCAACTGATGATTTTGGAGAAGGCCAATACACTTGATCTCGCCTTTTTCGAGAATTCAGAGTTTTATGACAAGCTACGTGAAGCGGCTGACCAATCGAGCTATAAACCGGTCTCGATGATTTCACAAACCTTTGACCTGCTGCGCACCATTATCACGTTAGTCTCCATGCTGTTTCTTTTGCTGCAACTGGCGTGGTGGCTGGCGATTATTGCGCTGGTTGTGCCTATTCCTTCTTTTATCTCCAGTAGTCGCTATGGTTGGATTGGTTATCAGCGTATGCGTCGCCAATCGCCTGAGCGTCGTTTGATGCAATACTTTAACATGATAATGACGACGGATACACCCAATAAGGAGATTAAGCTCTTCACGCTCGGTCGTCTCTTCACGGAGCGTTTTCGCACCCTCTCTGAGAAATTCTATCAAGAGACAAGAGAAATCGTCACACGTCGCTATCTGATGAATTTTATCTGGACGAGTTTAACAGTGATCTCGAATAGTGCCATTTATCTCTATGTTGCACTTCAGGCAGTGATTGGGCGCATCACGCTCGGCGGTTTGACGCTCTATACCCAAACCGCAGTGCAGGTAGGGCAAAATTTTCAGGGCTTGTTAAATGGCATTGCCAATACGTATGAAAACAATTTGTATGTCAACAATGTGTTTGAGTTTCTTGAGTATGAGCCGCGTATCCTCTCGCCTGTTAGCCCAACACCGCTCACGTTTACGTCCGAACAGCGTGGACTGGATATCGAGTTTCGCCATATCAGCTTTACTTATCCGGGCAAAGACCCGGAGACGCAAGCGGCCTTGAAGGATGTTAGCTTTACGGTGAAGACAGGCGAGTCAATTGCGCTGGTGGGACGCAATGGCGCAGGCAAGACAACGCTGGTGAAACTGTTGACGCGCCTGTATGACCCTGATGAAGGCGAGATTTTGATTGGTGGCCGCAACATCAAAGAGTATAATTTGCAGGACTTGCGTGAACAGATCGGTGTGATCTTTCAGGATTACATGACCTATCATATGAATGCACGCGAGAATATTGGTGTGGGAAATGTGGGCCGCATAGGAGACCACGAGCGTATCGTGAGCGCGGCGAACAAAAGCGGGGCCAGTGTCGTTATTGAGCAACTGGAAAAGGGCTATGACACCATGCTCGGCAAATGGTTCAAAGAGGGGGCACAACTGAGCGGGGGCGAATGGCAAAAAGTCGCTCTGGCACGCGCCTTTATCCGCGACGCACGTATTCTCATTCTTGATGAGCCAACTAGCGCGCTCGATGCGCAGGCCGAGTACGATATCTTTGCACAATTCCGTGTGCTGACTGAGGGTAAGACGGCCATTTTTATCAGTCACCGTTTCAGCACGGTGCGTCTTGCCGACCGTATCTTTGTGATCGAGCATGGTGTCATCCGTGAAGAAGGCTCGCACGAAGAACTGATGGCACTGGACGGACGCTACGCGCAACTGTTCAACCTGCAAGCCGAGGCTTATCGCTGAAGAGGCTACCCACCTAGTTATCTTTCTTCGTCTTTAGACCGTATCATGTATAGTAGTAATAGGAAAAGAAAGCTGATTAGGAGAATACCTAGATGTCCACATCAATCAAAGCAGATGAGAATACTACCACGAGTGCCAGCGCGGAGCCGCAGCAATGGCACTGGTATCAGGGGGTGGCTTTTTGGGCTATCGTCCAATTGCTCACCTTTGCTCTTTCGGGCTTGACCAATATTGTCGCCGGACGCAAGGGCAAAAACTTGGGCGAGACATTCTTTGGCGATGTTTCGTATTTCCGCGCTCTTAAACAGGGCATTGTCGCTCCGCCATCCTGGGTTTTTGGCCCGGCGTGGACGATTAATAACTTCTTCGCTATCTGGGCAGGGGTGCGCGTCTTGAACAAACCGCAAGGCACGCCAGGGCGCTCAGCGTTCCTTGCCCTACAAGCCGCAACATGGGTTGAGTTTGTGATCTTTAATGCCGCCTACTTCGGCCTGCGTTCGCCCATTAACGCCCTGTTTCTGACCTTGACCTTCTTCGCCTTCACCCTGGCTAGTGGCTTTGTCGCGCTCTTCCGCTTGAAAGATACGACTGTTGCCTTGCTGCTGAGTACGCTCTATATCTGGCTGATGATTGCTTTGACGGCAGCAGCTTTCCAGGCACTATGGAATCGTGACGATTTCTATAAGGTCGGCCCTTTCGCACAACCCATTCCCGCACTGCTGAAAAAAGAAGCCTAATAATGGCGATAAACGAAATAACGTGGGAATAGTGTACTACGATCGCAAACTACGGAGATGTATGCGCACTAGCCGAATCTCATCATACGAATAATTGTCGCCGAGAAAATCCTTCACAGGCCGCAGTTCTGTCTCTCCGACCTGCTGGAGTGCAGCGGCGATGATCTGATAACGTGTGGCTGGAACAAATTGCTGTACCTCGATCTGCTCACCTGCTTCAAGCAAGAGCGCAATGTGGTCGGCAATTGTCGCGGCCTTGAGGTTGCGTTCTCTGGCAATCTCCGCGATGTTCAAACCTTGCTTGAGCAATGCAAGCGTCTGCTGATGCGTTTGTGTAACGTGTCCCTGTATGCGTATTCTATGAACATCAGCCGATATTTTTGGTGTTGGTTCCGCGTCAACGAGAAGCTCAGTGTCAAGCTGGTAGCGTTCGCAATAGCGGCGAATTGCTTCAGCAAAAGCCTCAAAGTAGGTAGCCAGTTTCTGTTGACCTATACCAGGAAGACGTGCGAAACTCGCCCTGCTCTGTGGACGTTGACGCGCTAGAGCATATAAGGTGGCATCCGAGAAAATCGCATAAGGGGGAATATGCTGCTCATCAGCAAACTGTTTGCGTAGAAGGCGCAACTGCCGAAACAAGCCATCTTCGGCAGGGGTGAGCGGTATTTCCGGTGTCGAGGCAGTGGCAGATGCCGCGATAGCCACTGGCAGAGGAAGTTCAACGCGACGTTGGCTTTTGAGAATGGCGTGTGACTGTGCGTTGAGGTGCAACACATGAAAACCATCACTGCTCTCGCTCAACAAGTCTTGTTGCAGCATGGCACGTACAATGCGCGCCCACTCATCAACGCTTTTCTCTTTGCCGATGCCATAGGTCGAAAGTTGGTCATGACCCTGCTCGCGAATTTTTTGTAGATTGGCCCCGCGCAACACATCAATAATATAGCGCATGCCAAAACGTTCTCTCGTGCGTGCCACACAAGAAAGAAATTTCTGAGCATCAACCGTGTGATCTTCGAGGACCGATACCTGGTGGCAGACATCACAATTATTGCAGTTTGTCTGCGAGAGCGTTTCGCCAAAGTAGGCTAGCAGCGTGCGGCGGCGACAGCTTCTTCCCTCACAATAGGTGATTACCTGCTGTAGCTGCTGATAGGCGATCAACCTCTCTTGTTCGTCAGGTTTTTTTGCCAACAAATACTCGATTTTGAAACGGTCGTTGTAGCTGAAGAAAAGAATGCATTGCGCGGGCTGTCCATCGCGCCCGGCTCGGCCTGACTCCTGATAATACCCTTCGAGACTGGCTGGTAAATCATAATGGATGACGGCACGCACGTCGGGTTTGGCCACACCCATCCCGAAGGCGATAGTGGCGACTAGCACGGGCACATCGTCACGGATAAAGCGATTCTGATGCTCACTGCGTTGTTCGTTACTCAAGCCGGCATGATAGGGTAGCGTCTGGATGCCATCGCTATTGAGAGCTGCACTCAGTCCATCCACGCTCTTACGGCTCTGGCAATAAATGATAACGGGCTCATTCGATAAAGAACGTAATATCTGCACAAGCTCCCGATAAGAGCCGCTATGCTTCGCACGTACCTCATAAGAGAGATTGGGGCGGTTAAAGCTGGCGACATGGAAATGTGGAGAGCGTAGATGCAGTTGTTCCAGGATATCGTCGCGTACACGTCCTGTGGCTGTTGCCGTCAAAGCCATCACGGGCATATGGGGATAGCGGGTGCGCAGGCGCCCTAGTAGTCGATACTCGGGGCGAAAGTCGTGGCCCCACTCGCTGACACAATGGGCTTCATCTACCGCCATCAAGGAGATGCCTACGCGCTCTTGCACGATGTCAAGCAAATGAAGAAAACTCTCGTTAGCAAGGCGTTCAGGTGCGACATACAGCAGCTTAATGTTGCCTTGTAGTACATCGTATTCTCGTTTTGTGCGTTCTGTATTGTTTAATGCGCTATTGACAAAGGTAGCGGGTAGGCCATTGACTTGTAAGCGATCAACCTGATCCTGCATCAGAGCGATGAGAGGGGAGACAATCAGTGTCAGACCGGGCAGTAAGAGGGCCGGAAGTTGGTAGGTCAGCGATTTACCGCCGCCTGTTGGCATCAAGACCAATGCATCGTGCCCCTTCACCACCTGCTCGACGATCTCGCGCTGTCCGGGCAGAAATGCATCATGCCCAAAATACTGTTTTAATGTTTCTTTGATGGCATCCACAAAAATCCCTCACAACATATAATGGGCGTCATTTATCGCGCCTTGCTCGCATAGAGATCAGCCTGTGGAGCGGATTGATTGGGTACTATAAGTTTTCGCTGTTGCCCTATGCTTCGCTTTAGTTTGCGCTGCTTTGCGTAAGCACGTAGCATTGCTCCACTGCCTGCATTGTACTGTATCTATGATGGATGAGCAAGCCTGTGATCTCGTTGTGAGAGCATAGTGGTATAATGCCTGCTAGAGCGGTGGACCTAAACATTGTTTAGGACGCCCAATCAGTGCATCTGCAATGCCTCTTCCGGGTTATAGCCCAACATGAAAGAGACGATACTTAGGAGCGAAATAGACATGAACAGTACTGAAGAGACTCGCATCGAACGCGACTCGATGGGTGAGATGCGCGTCCCCATCAATGCATACTATGGCGCAAGCACGCAGCGTGCCGTGCTGAATTTTCCGATTAGTGATGTACGTTTCCCACGTCAATTTATCCGCGCTCTGGGCCAGATTAAGCAAGCAGCAGCTCAGGCCAATGAGGCTCTTGGTTTACTTGATGCGCAGGTGGCTGAGGCTATTGTGCGAGCTGCACAAGAAGTCATTGACGGCAAACTCGATAGCCACTTTGTCCTTGATATTTTCCAGACGGGGTCTGGCACTTCGACCAACATGAATGCGAACGAGGTCATTGCCAATCGTGCCAGCGAGCTATTGGGCGGCGCACGTGGCTCGCACAAGGTGCATCCGAATGACCATGTTAACTTTGGACAATCTTCAAACGATGTGATTCCAACCGCCATTCATCTTTCCGCTCTGGTCAGCATTGAGCATGAGTTGCTACCGGCCCTCCAGGGTTTGCAACAGGCGTTGCAGCAGAAAGCCGAAGAGTTTATGCCTGTGATTAAGACTGGACGCACGCATCTCCAAGATGCCACGCCGATTCGCCTGGGTCAGGAATTCCTCGGCTACGCGGGCCAGCTTGAGCGTGGCATTGCTCGTATGCGTCACGCGCAACGAGAACTTGCTGAAGTTGCTTTAGGTGGTACAGCAGTTGGCACGGGTGTGAATACCCATCCAGAGTTTTCTGCGCGTGTCTGTCAGCGTCTCTCCATGTTGAATGGTGTGGCTGTGCATGAGACTAGCAACCATTTTCAGGCACAAAGCACGCTTGACAACATTGTCGAGGCCAGTGGGTCACTCAACACGCTCGCGGTGAGCCTGATGAAGATTGCCAATGATATCCGTTGGCTTGGTTCTGGCCCACGTGCGGGTATTGGTGAACTCGATCTACCTGCCGTCCAGCCTGGTAGCTCGATTATGCCCGGCAAGGTCAATCCGGTGATCGCTGAATCGGTCTGTATGGTGTGTGCGCAGGTGATTGGTAACCATACGACGGTGACGATTGCGGGACAGGCCGGCAATTTCGAGATCAATGTGATGATGCCTGTCACGGCTTATAATCTGCTGCAATCGATCAGCTTGCTGGCAGCGGTTGCACGCAATTTCACCGAACAGTGTATTAAAGGTCTCACAGCCACCACGAAGGGACCGGAAATGGTCGAGCGTGGCCTTGCTATCTGTACCTCGCTGGCCCCGATCATCGGCTATGATGCTGCCGCCAGCATTTCGAAAGAGGCATATAAAATGGGCAAAACCATTCGCGAAGTGGCGCGCGAGAAGACTAACCTGAGCGAAGAGGAACTCAATCGCGTGCTTGACCCGGCCAGCATGACCAAACCCGGTCTGGATGGGGGTCCTGTCGCCGGCTAACTCTTTGTGACAGAACATCGGTATCAACCTACGCGAACATAGGCCCTGCTTACACATTGAGCCGTCTGGGAAGTGGGATGGCGTGCAGGTAGGGCGCGTTCCTCACCATTGTACAATGAAGCAAGCGAGTATTACCAGCACAAAACCGCTGATCTTCGCCAGTGTGATGTTTTCTCCTAAAAAGAGAAACGAGAGCAGCAAGGTCACGCCTGGAATAATGAAATCGCTGTATGAGGTACGAATTGCGCCAATTCGACGAATCAGCCAGAAGGTGAGAAAGAAACTGATACAGCTACAGAACACGGCCAGGTAGAGCAGGATACCGAAGCTGCTCCATGTCGGATGGAGGGTATAGCCATGCTCGAAGATGAAGCTCAAAAGGCCGACAAAAATCCCCGTATAGAACATTTGCCACGTTGTCATCACCACAATGGGCATGTCTGCATTATTGCGTTTTGCCAGACGTAGGCCAAAACCGTAGATTGCTGACGAGGCCAACACTGCAATTTCACAATAGAAGGCCAGATTGCTACTCTTCGTCAGTGATGCCGGGCCGCTGCTCCCAGGTAAAAAAGGCAGTCGACCAAGCAGGACAGTGCCGATGCCTAGCAAGCCCACCAGCAAACTAACGAGCAATTTCCAACCACGCGCCTCGCCAACGCCACCTAGATTGAAGAGCGAGGTAAATAGCGGTGTGGTAGACCACATCAGCGTTAGGACACCGATGGGTGCATAAGGGGCCGCGGCGAAAAAAATACTGCTCGGCAGACCCACCATAAAAAGCGATATCAGAAATACCTGTAAATGCTGTTTAGGCGTAATCCACAAGTGTGTACGTTGTATGAAGACGATGGGCAGCATGATAAGAAATGCGAGCAGGAAACGCATGCTAGAGAGAAACAGTGGTGGTGTCTGCTCTACACCGAATTTCGCGGCAACAGGGAAAGAACCCCAAATGAACACAATTGCAACAAAACCCAGCACGGTGACGAGACGTCGCTGTGTAGACAGTTTTTTCTTGGCATGGATGTTCGTTGGTGTGGTAGATGTGGTTTGCATGACAAAAAACTTTCAGTGCTATGGTAGTAAATAGGGCGAGCATGATTGGCAGAGACCAATACGTATCAGTATACAACACAGCCTGTCAAGAAAAGATGACCAATTGCTTACTTTTCCTTTAGACATTCTTGAGATTTTGGGCATACACTCTGTATAAGAAAAATAGTGTTTCTGCGCAACACTTCTAGGTGGTGTAATTATGCTGCGTTATCGTCGTCTTCGTCGTCGTCCACTTTTTTGTCTGCCCGGTTGCTTGACGGGTATGTTTGCTTGCGTGCTGCTGGTTTTCTTCTTGCTTTTCTTGACGGCTCAATCCTTGCATCTATTCTGGTAATAATGCAAAATAAGCATTTTTCAGTAGTCTTGACCACTTGCATGTATTTGCATTGCGTACTATCATACAGGATAGGTAAAATCAGAAACATGTACATGCATTGGAGAGAAAAAGCATGGGAAGTATTCTTCCGTTGGCCTACCTGATTGATTGGGGATGGCTGCGTATTGGACCGCCGTATATTTATATCAACATCAATCCTGTCATCGTCAGTCTGGGACCGCTGGCTTTGCGCTGGTATGGTTTGATGTACGTTGTCGGTATCATCATCGGTCTCTGGGCTATTCAGGGGTATACTGCGCGCAAGGGTATTACGCAGGACCTCATCTATCGCGTTCTCTGGTGGTGCATTGCCGCCGGTGTAATCGGTGGACGCCTCTATTTTGTTGTGCAGCAGCCGGATTTGGTTCAGAATTATCTTCTCAAGCCCTGGAATATTTTGGCTACCTGGGAAGGCGGCATGGCGTTCTTTGGGGCAATTTTCTTGGTTGTGGCTACGCTGATCTGGCGCGCCCGTCTTGAGCGTGTCAACCCACTGGTCTTTATTGATGCTGCCGTCCTTTTTGGGATCGTGGGACAGATTTTTGGGCGTATCGGCAACCTGATTAATGGTGATATCATCGGTTTTCGCAGCACGCTTCCCTGGTCTACGGTGTACGTGAACCCTGCTAGCTGGGCCTGTCTGAATCCTGCTACCTGTAATGTTCCCGTGCAGCCTGCTGCCGCCTATGAGCTACTCACAAACCTTGTCGTCATGGCGATCATGTTTTATATTGCCAGCAAAACAAAGCGTCCCGGCGTACTGACCTTTGTCTACCTCTTTTTCTACTGTATTACGCAGTTCACCGTTTTCTTTGTGCGCGACAATATCATTGTCTCCTTCCTCGGTCTCGATTGGGGCCTGAAACAGGCCCAATGGACCTCTATTGTCGTTTTTATTCTACTCATTCCGGTGAGCATTCTGGTGATGCGTTCACGCTATGCACGCCCTGTTCCCGTTGATGAGCTAGCCGCTACGTATGGGATTCCGCAAAAGCCTCTGCAAGAAGCTGTGGCGGCACTTGACACTACCACGGTCGAAAGTGATGAGATACCGGTAGAAACGAGCGTTACGGACACTACTCCTGACCAGGCAGAAGAGGATAATCCTGCTGCGAAAGAAGAAACAACAGCAAGCGTACAGGAGATATAAAAACTGTAACCCGCCGTCGTATTACCCTAAGATAGTGTCAGGAGCGTCACTTGCTCTGAGAGAGAAAAATCTTAAGATAGGTGCGCCCACCTCCTGATCACTATTGCTGTGGGTGATACAGGAACCCGTGCATCATTCCGGTCGGAAGCCTGAAGACTATGGGGGATGTCGTGAATATTTCACGTGGTTCATCTCGGCACACATCATCGGCTACGTCGCAGGGGGCTGCCAATGCTGCTCCACAAGAGCCGATACGCCAAAATTACGATGCGCAGGCATTTCATGCTTTTTATCAGGAAAACCTGGCCCTCATTTACCGCTATGTGTATAGTAAGCTGGGCAATCGAGAAGAGGCTGAAGATCTGACGTCGCAGATCTTTATCAAAGCTATGCGTAGTGCGGATCATGAGCGTGGCCAACAGACGTTACAACGCTGGCTATTTCAAGTTGCACGTACCACTATCGCGGATTACTGGCGTGCTTACTATCGTGCGCCCGTGAGTTCTCTGGAAGAACTACTCGACGGGGGGTGGGAAGGGCCTATTGAGGAGACGGAGCATATAATATACACATCTCCGTCTGAGCGTGTGCAAAAACTTTTACAGGCGTTGCCGGAACATTATCGCGAGGTGCTGACATGTCGCTTCCTACTCAACCTTACGATTAAAGAGACGGCACTCCGTATGGGATTGAGCGAGGCAAACGTCAAAGTGTTGCAGTTTCGCGCTCTGAAACGGGCGGCTGGGATGGAAACAGTTGTTGCCGAGGTCCAATAATGTGGAACCCGTGCTACATGTTTTTGCTGATCGTGGAGAACAGGTATGTCAGGTGAAGACCAGGAACGTTTTGAAGATTATCTGGAATTAGAACGATACATTGAAGAGCTACAAAGCGGGCAGGTTGCACACCCTCCACAGGATATGACACCTGCACAAGCTCAGCTCTATCAGACGGCGGCCCTGTTTCGTTCGCTCCCATCCGAGGCGGCAGAACCACGCCTTGAGTTTGCTGAGCAGTTGAAAGCGCATCTCCAGGCTCTCTACGAGCAGCCTGACGAGCCGGCTATTTTCGTCGCGCCTCTGCCTGTTCCTCTAGAGGAGCAACACGAGCAGCCCACTTTGCCCACTGCTCCGACAATGTCTTCTGAGCAGTCAGCACAACAGCCACTTCCAGTTCCCAAAAGACCTCTCATACGGCATGTATCGCGGCGTGCCATGTTAACGGGGGGAGCAGTTGCCGCTGCTTCGCTCGTAGTTGGTGCGGGGGCCGATCACCTATTAGCGCAAGTGAATGCTGCCCAACATGGGCAGCCCGCGGCGGCGCGCTTGTCTACTCCTACCCCTGCCTACGATAACATGGATATCATGCCGGGTATCGCAACCACGTGGCAGTTTGTTGCCACACTGGAACAAGTGAGTACCAGTGCGGTGCGTTTTGTCACCGATAGCGTCGTGGGCTATGTTGTGCAGACCGTTGACCACTATAACATGCCGCAGATCATTGCCCTTTCGGCTGCCTGCACGCACAAGGGCTGTATCGTGCAATGGCAGAGCAGTGATCGCCTTTTCCACTGTCCGTGTCATAGCGGTTTGTTTGATGAAGGTGGCTCTTTTGTCAATTTGCCGGGCCATACGCGCTATCTCTCGCCATTGCCGCGTCTCAATGTCAAAATTGAGCAGAATAAGGTCTATGTTGAGCTTCCACAGAATAAGCCTTAAACGTCCTACGCATTGCTGCTATTTGGCGATAAAGAAGATAGACCAGTGGCCACTAGGCCAGTCGGCGTTGACGAGATAGCAACCGCGATTGCCCAAATGCAATTTGAAGTTCCAGTTACTGATGGCCTTATCTGTTTGGGGAGCCATCAGACGAATCGGGTAATCGGGGTTAAAGGTAATTGCTGAGCTATAGATGCCATTGATGGGTTCGCTTAGCAAGGGGGGCAGGCCAGCTGATAACCCGACAAACGAGAAGGTGATTGGCCCGTGAACGCCATGAATGATCTCTACCGAAAGTGGCACATCCCATCCTACCCAGGGCTGCTCATTGATTTTTTGCTGCGTTAACAGGGTGACACTGGCATTTGGACCTTTCATGCCCGTAATCCACACGGGATAACTGCCGATAAGATGGATATTGCCGATGGATGAGCCTTGTGCGCACTCGTTGGGTAGTATGCCAGACTGAACCATCCACGTGCCATCACCTTGTGTCCAACTGATAATAGTTTTCGGACCATTGCCCCCTTGTGTTGGTATCTGTATTATGTTTGTATCAGTTTCCACCGCAAGTGAGAAGCCGCTCTGCGGTGTTGGGAGAGGCCGATATCCCTGTGAACCACTCAGTAGTAGCGTCATTGCTAGCATGAAGGCGAGTGAGATGCTTGGCAAGACATACGGACGTTGTATGATTTTTTTACTGAGTGTGCGGATATTTTGCCCAATATACAGCAATTGTGCGGAATGCTGATCTAAATCTGTCGTGGGGAGATCACTTAGTTCAACTGCAAAATCCTCGCGTTCGGCTTCTTGCTCGTCATGCATTGCTGGTCTCCTTCTATGGTATCGATGCCAGACCTATACAGTTACGCTCTATGACAATGCTAACCCTTTTTCTGACTGATCTGCATTGGGCGTGTGACCTGTCTGTGGACGTGCTGCTGCAACGAGGTTTTTCCAGGTTTCTTCGCCTCCGATATGGTACACCGTGATGCCGGCCAGACGTACCGGTACGGGACTATCCCCGATAAACAGAATGGCGACTGTATGCCCGTGTTGGCGTAACTGGGCCAATGTATCAACCAGCACCTCGCTGAGATTGCTGGTAATCAGGACAATCGTGGCCCCATTGGGTAAGTGTGGGCGTTCAGTCTGGATCAGGTCCTCAATACTAGTGCCAAAATAGGGCTGAACCCGTGCTAAAACCTCCATGATCTGCTCGCGTTGCTGCACATGGCGTGAGACCGGAACATGGACACGCCGCCGTTGGAGTTGTGCCTGCATAGCATCCTGTATCGCTACACCTTGCCCATCGGCTTCTATTGTCTCGTCGGGGCGAAACATAATACTATTGGCGTGTAAGCCAACCGCATAGCCTTCATCAATGGCCCAATCCGCAATGGATGCAGCGGAGCAGACGGCGAGTTCGTATAATTCAGGATGAATGCCATAGTGTGAGTCAAAACGAGTTGTTGTGTTCAAAAAAATTACTAGCGTATACGTTGTTGTTGCATCGTAAACTTTGCTTTGCATTTTCTGTGTGCGTGCCGTCGCCTTCCAATTTACGCGCCGTAGACTATCGCCATACACATAGTTGCGCACACCGATCACCTGCGATGGGTCTTCGAGCAGACGACGTGGGGCGCGTCTATCGCCAAAGGGATGACGTGCGGGCAAGCCAAAACGGGTGATGGGCACAGTTAATGGGTAGACAAGAAGATACTGGTGGTTGCTCAGAACTGTCTCACGCATCGTAAAACCGAAGATATCGCCACTGCGTAGACGGGTTGGCCCAAGTACATGCACGCCACGTGCCGCTCCACGCATCACATACTGGCGCGTCACGCGCTCGTACCAGCGCGGACTGAACAGACATTCCAGGACCATTTGATTGCTAACGAGCGTATGCCGGAGTTCCTGCCCCTCAAATTCCAGGTCGCGCGCGATCGTGTCCTCTGTCTCTAGCCAGGGTAGTGGGAGCAGTTTCGCATTTTCAACAGAGATGGAGAGCGTAACCGTTTCTCCAAAAAGAATGCGTTGCTCGCTTAACTGACGGCGATAGCGTAAATCTTGCAAACAATAATGTGACCAGACGGCGGTAATTGTCACCGCGAGCAGCATGAGCAGACCACTTATAATAAATAGTGGTTGCCGGAAAGGAATACCCACGAGCGTAATCAGTGCGCCCAGTACATAGAGGCGGCGACTGATATGGATGCTATTGCTCGTTTCGGTCCCTTCACGCTGAGCTTGCCGATTGGCCAGGAAATTTCTCACGATGCTTATGACTCCACAGGAACCGCGATGCTGCGCAGAACCTCATCGATGATTTGTTCCATTGCGCGTCCATGCATACGCGATTGATTGGTGGCGATCAGGCGGTGGGCGAGGATAGGCCGTGCCATTTGTTTGACATCATCAGGTAACACGAAACTGCGTCCCTTGAGGGAAGCAAAGGCCTGACTGGCACGGTAGAGAGCCAATGTGCCACGTGGACTAACGCCCAATTCGATACTATTGTGTGCGCGTGTGGCGCGCACAATCTCAACAATATAGTTTTCAATGCCTGACTCGACACGCACGCGGCGCATGGCTTGTTGTAGCTCTAGCAATTGCTTGCTATCCAGCACTGGTGTCAACTCTTGTAATGGTTGCGCATCGCGGAAGCGTTGCAGGATCAAGCGTTCCTCAGCATGACTGGGGTATTCCAGACGCAGGCGCATGAAGAAGCGGTCGAGTTGCGCCTCCGGTAAAGGGAATGTTCCTTCTAACTCGATGGGGTTTTGCGTGGCAATCACGATAAACGGACGAGGCAGAGGGATTGTTTCACGCTCAATACTAATCTGATGTTCCTCCATTGCTTCTAGCAATGCGGATTGCGTGCGGGGTGTTGCGCGATTGATCTCGTCCGCAAGAACGATCTGGGTGAGCAGTGGGCCGGGACGAAATTCAAACTCCCCTGTTTTTTGATTGTAGAAGGTAATGCCTGTAATATCGGATGGCAGCAGATCAGGGGTAAATTGGATGCGTTGAAAAGAGCAACCTAACGAACGCGCAAGTGATTTCGCCATCATCGTTTTGCCGATGCCCGGCACATCTTCAAACAAAACATGGCCCTCGCAGAGGAGTGCAACCATCAGCAGATCAACAACGGCTTCTTTGCCCACGATGACTCGCCCAACGTTCTGGCGAATGGCGCGTGTTGCTTCCTGAATTTTGCGGATCTCATCGGTTTGTGTCATGGCAGACCTTTAATAAGCACTAGGTAGAATAACGGGATGAACGGGATACGGGTAGCAGAGACAAATCTTGGCACACGGTTGTCTCTGCATTATATCCACAAAATAGGTGGGCTGCAAGCGTTAGCCGCCAATCGTGTTCACAATCTGGACCGTGACAGGAGGCGAAGTGACCGTTTGTCCATTTGGGCCACGTGCGGTCACGATTAAATGGGCAATAGCGGTCACGTTGCGCCCGAAGATATGAATGTGCCAGGGAAGGCTGGCATGACCGTTGGCATCTGTAAGTTGTGTGCCGCTGGAATATGCACCGGGCAAGACGTTATAAATGACGGTTAGCTGCACCTGGACGCCGCTCTGGTTGCTGGTCACACCAACAAACACACTGGTATTATTGCCCACAATGGTCGGCACGCTGGTAATCTGTATACTCAGTGTCGTGGGCGTGGGGCTAGGCGTTGGGATGCTTGTGGGGGTTGGCGAGGGTAAAGGCGTGCTGCTTGGAACAATGGCCGGTGTGCCATTTTTCGGTGGTTGGCTCGTTTGCGTGCCGCCCTGTCCGCCACCGGGTGTGGGGAACGTTGGATACAGCGTCAGTGTTCCCTGGGTTTTTGGTCCCGCTGAGCCGTTTTGTGTTACCCCGTTCTGGTTAGGGAAAATGCCTGCCATCTGAGCAAGCATACTGCCCGCAAAGGCCACGAGTGTGAGACTGGCAACGATGGCAAGCGCAATGCCAACGATCAAAATACGGTAGGCTGGGTCGTTTCGCCAGAGATAACCGATTTTGCTTAGGCGTGACGCCGAGTGCGTGAGAGGAAGCTGGGTGACTGCTTTATAGGGCCGTGGTGGCGATACAGGTACGGGTTGAGGCATCATGACCGTTCCATCATTATGTGCCGGGGGGGCGTCTGCTGTTGTGG
>VFSW01002012.1_pt1 | contig 30786 bp, 25 predicted proteins | sample 5358111 | NCBI WGS metagenome assembly VFSW01 (sample SAMN11554181, study PRJNA540505) | mine drainage metagenome | isolation source: sediment from site ElyBrook_90M | place: USA: Ely Copper Mine, Vershire, VT | collected 2017 | reverse complement strand
GAGTCGAGAATGGCGAGGCAGAGGTGGGCGATGCCCTCCTTGGAGCCGATGGTGACGATGGCCTCGGTGTCGTGGTTCAGGTCAACGTTGTAGCGGGTCTTGTACCAGTTGCAAATGGCCTTGCGCAGGCGCGGAATGCCGCGGGAGACCGAGTAGCGATGGGTGACGGGCTTGAGCACCGACTCCACCAGCTTGTCGACAATGTGCTTTGGCGTGGCCCCGTCGGGGTTGCCCATGCCGAAGTCGATGATGTCTTCACCGCGGCGGCGCGCGGCCATCTTCATCTCGCCGGTAATGTTGAAGACGTAGGGCGGGAGGCGCTGAATCCTTGAGAACTCTTCCATCGCAACAGTTTAAGGCAAACAGCGGGTGCGCGGCTGCAGGGAGCATCGGGGCGGTTACGGGGCCGGGGCTTGAAGGGCCGGATTTTGAGCGAATCGGCTTTATTTTGGCGGCATTTTCCGTCTGCGGCGGCGGAATGGAGGAGGGCCGAGTGCCCTACTTCGAGCGCGGCTGCATGGTTCCGAGCGCGTGGGGAACACGGCTTGAGGTTTCCGCGCCTGCCGGCAGAGAACGGCGGACAGGCGCGGATGACGCGCTGCGGTGCGGCGTTATGCGCCCGTGGTAATGACCACGCGGAAGCGAGCTTTGCCGCTCATCATGCGGTCAAAGGCGTCTGCTGCGCGGTCCAGCGGGTAGGTTTCCACCATGGGCCTGATGCCGGCAAGGGCGCTGAAGTTGAGCGTGTCTTCTGAGTCCATGCCGGTGCCCGAAGGCCAGCCGACGATCGACCTGCGCCCCATGATGAGCGGAATGGTGCTCAGTTCGAAGGGCTTGTCGGGCACGCCGTTGATGATGAGCTTGCCATTGGGGGCGAGGCCGTTGACGGCGGCCGCGAGCGCGTCGGCGTTGGTGAGCGTGGAGAGAATGACCGCGGCGCCGCCCAGCTTTTGCAGCTCGGCTGCCGGGTCCTGCGCGGTGCTGTCGATGTAGATGTGCGCGCCGAGTTGACGGGCGAGGGGCGCCTTGTCCTGGCCGCGGGCAATGGCCACGGTGCGATAGCCGCTTTTGGCCGCGTACTGCACGGCCAGGTGACCGAGGCCGCCGATGCCGAGGATGGCGACGGTATCGCCGGGACGGGCTCCGCTGTTGCGCAGGCTGTTGAAGGTGGTGATGCCCGCGCACAACAGCGGTGCGGCGTCCACGTCTGACAGATCGTCTGGAACAAGCGCGAGCGCGTTGGCCGGAGCAATCACGTAGTCGGCATAGCCACCGTCGAAGGTTACGCCGGAGATCTGCCCGTTTTCGCAGAGGATGAAGTAGCCGCGGCGGCAGGGGGCGCAGTAGTTGCAGTGTCCGCCGTGCCAGCCCAGACCGACGCGCTGGCCGGGCTTGAAGAGCGGCACATCCGCGCCAACGGCATCCACCACACCGGCCACCTCATGGCCGGGAACTCGCGGATAGACGATGCCGGGAAAGGCGCCAAACCTGGTGATGGCATCGCTATGGCAAACGCCGCACGCCTGGACGCGTATGCGCACGTGTCCGGGGCCCGGCTCGGGAAACTCTTTCTGCACTACTTCAAAGGCTCCGCCAACTGCGGGAACCTGGACTGCACGGCCAAATACGCTAGGCATGGGGAATCTTTCTCCTGCGGCTTTGGATGATTCTCGTCGCGCAGGCGATGCACTCAAAAAACGCGGCCGCGCCCGCAATTCGCGCCGAACCGGGAAATGCCGGTGGGCGCGAACTTTATACTGGTTCTGACATGCAAGAGTTTCTACCCATAGACGAACAGATGGACCTGCTTGAGAAGGGCGCGGCGGAGATCATCCGCAGGAGCGACCTGCGCGAGCGCCTTGAAGACAGCCGCAAGACCGGACGCCCGCTGCGCGTGAAGGCCGGCTTTGACCCCACGGCTCCCGACCTGCACCTGGGCCACACGGTGCTGATGCGCAAGCTGCGGCACTTTCAGCAACTGGGGCATACGGTGATTTTTCTGGTGGGCGATTTTACTTCGCTCATCGGCGACCCCACGGGCCGCAACGTTACGCGGAAGCCGCTGACGCGCGAGCAGATTGACGTGAACGCCGAGACGTATAAGCAGCAGGTCTTCAAGATTCTCGACGAGCAGGCGACCGAGGTCCGCTACAACTCCGAGTGGCTGGGCAAGCTGGGCTACGAGGAGACGATTCGGCTGACGGCGCACTTTACCGTGTCGCAGATGCTGGAGCGCGACGACTTTCACAAGCGCTACCAGGCCGAGCATCCGATCAGCCTGCACGAGCTTCTCTACCCCGTGATGCAAGGCTACGACTCGGTGGCTCTCAAGAGCGATGTGGAACTGGGCGGCACGGACCAGAAATTCAATTTGCTGTGCGGGCGCGAGTTGCAGCGACACTATGGGCAGAAGCCGCAGATCGTGCTGATGACGCCGATTCTGGAGGGGCTGGACGGCGTGCAGAAGATGAGCAAGTCTCTCAATAATGCGATCGGCATCAACGAGCCACCGCAGGAGATGTACGGCAAACTCATGAGCATCAGCGACGAGCTCATGTGGAAGTACTGGGTGTTTCTGACCGACCTGACACAGTCGCAGATCGATGCAATGCAGACCGAAGCGGCGGCGGGTAAGCTGCACCCCATGGAAGTGAAGAAGCGCCTGGCGCGCACCATTACGGCGGGCTTCCACGGCGAGGCTGCGGCGGCACATGCCGATGAGAACTGGGCGAAGATGTTCCAGCAGAAAGAAGCCGCGGAAGACCTCTCAGAGGTTTTGATCACCTACGCTGAAGTGGCTGGGGGAGAACCCAACCAGATTCGCCTGCCCAAGCTGCTGGTTCACCTGGGACTGGCTGCCAGCGGAGCGGAAGCGAATCGCAAAATCGCCGAGAAGGCCGTGAAGCTGGATGGAGAAGTGGCCGGGAACACGCTGATTCCGGTGGCGCTGCCTGCGCGGATTGTGGTGCGGCTGGGCAAGCGGGCCAAGGTGGCGGTCATCGCTGAGTAGCTACGCATCGGGCTCCATGTCCGGCTCGGTCCACAACAGAATGGCTTGCGGCAGGGTCACGGCAACCGTCAAGGTGGCGGTGGCCACACCATAGAGCAGCATGTCAGCCGGAATTGGAACCCTTGCCAGCAAGTGTGACCCGTTAGCCGCGAAATTCGTCATTGCCCAAAGAGCAATGATAGCGATGCAAAGTGCCTGGTAAGCCCGGTAATGGGCCTGGTCGCGCTGGTGCAGTTCGCGTTCGTCGTTGCGGTATTCGCGCTCATCTGGCTGCGGACGGTCGATGCGCAAGACCAGCGCCAGATGGGACGGCGGCTCATGATTCTGCCGTGGCGCTTTGCCGTTGAAGGGCTTGATGAGCCCGCCGAAGTTGTAGCCCCCCAGGAGAAAGCGATTGAGGGGAATCGTGGCAAGGATCAGACAGGCCCCGCTTGTGTGCCATCGATCAAGATGCCACAACCCGGCTATCGCTACGGCAATTGCAAAGTAGATCAGCACGACCAGCGCACGGCGGCGGGTGCGGGAGGTCATGTCGATCCGCTTGCCCATCAAGAATAGTTCAGCGTTCATTGCGGGTTCTCCATGTCGGGCTCGGTCCAGAGCAGGATGGTTTGCGGGAGCGTGTAGTACAGAATCATTGCCGCGACGAGAAACCCCCACGGCAGTCTCTCAGCAAAGGCGTGCAGCAGAAGCCCCCACTGCCCTGATGGCTGGATATTTTTCAGCCCCAGCGACAGGAACGCGGGAATGAGCGCGAAGTCCCACCACCAATAGGCAACGAAATAGGCATGGTCTCGACGGCGCATGTCGCGCTCATCTCCCTGGTCAACAGGAGGGACGACACCTCCGTCGTGATGCCGGCCTCCAAGCAGCTTCTGGAGAAACGACCCACCAAGAAACACGATGATGGTGATCGTGGAACTCCCATTCAATGCGAAGAACGCAATCAATAAGACGGCAAATACAAAGTAAAGAAGAACAACCAACTGCCGGCGACGTGAGCGAGAGGCGACGTTGATGCGCCTCCCAAGAATGGCGAGTTGAGTATTCATTGCAGTTTCTCCTATGCAGCGGGCGTGGATTTTACGCCGTAGACCTGCAGACTAAGCGGGGCAAATGGGCGAGTGGAGAATACGGCTTCGACGGGGAGAGCGAAGAACTCTGAGATTTGGAAGGCTAGCTTGAGACTGGGGCCATAATTGCCGCGCTCAAGAAAGCCGATGGTCTGATAGTTGACGCCGACAGCATCGGCGAGGTCCTGGCGGCTGATGCCACGCTCCGCACGCAGGACGGCAATGCGGTTGTAAAGACCGCTTTCTCCCGGCTCCGGCGCTTTTGCCGTATTGTCCATTACGACATAATATTGCGTATACGCAACATACTTGTCAAGATAAAAAATATCCGGGCACGCATTTTGCTCGGAGGAGCTTGCTTGGGAGACACAGGCGAAAAATTGGCGCTAGGCTTCGAAGTCGAGTTCGACGGGGTCGATAAGCGGGACCAGCCACGCGAGCAGAGCGCGATGCGCTGGATGGATCGCGTAGGCGTCGCACGCGGCTTTATCTGTAAACTTCATCAGCCCGGCAAAGGTGTAGCCCTGGCCGCGCGGCGAGAGATTGGGGCCAACTTCGACCTCAACAAGCCCAGGAATCGCCCCGCGAAAAGCCAGAATCGCCTTGGTGGCCCGCGCCTTGTCCGCCTCGGTCGCCTCCGCTTTCCAACGAAATCCGAAGATGTGAATGAACATTCGTTTTCCCCTTCCAGACTTAGCTCTCCATCGCAAAGCTGCGCGCCGACTCCAGCAACTTGGCAACGGATTCCTTTGAGCAGGACTCAGTGTAGATGCGCAGCAGGGGCTCGGTGCCGCTGGCGCGCAGCAGCAGCCAGGTTTCGGCGGCGTTGGGCTTCGTCTTCGCTTCGGGATTGTCGAGGTAAAACTTCACGCCGTCCAGGGTTTCCTGGCGCAGGACGGGCATTCCAGCAAACACCGGGTCGCCGGGCTCAAGCGCGCGGGCACGGGCGATGGCGCTGTTCTTGATCTCGTCGGGGATTGTGAGGTCGATGCGGCCGTACTGGTGTTCGCCATACTCGGCCTGGAGTTCAGCCACCAGTTGGCCCAGCGTTTTGCCTTCCTCGGCCATGACGTTGGCCAGCAGCAGGGCGTTCAGCAGGCCGTCGCGCTCTGGCAGGTGGCGCTGAAAGCCGATGCCGCCGGACTCCTCGCCGCCCATCAGGATTTCGCGCTCGAGCATGTAGTCGCAGACATATTTGAAGCCGATGCCGTGCTCGATAAGTTCGCGGCCATGCTTGGCGCAGATGCGGTCCAGCATTTTGGTGGTGTTGAAGGCGCGGGTGACGGCGCCGGGCCAGCCCTTGCGCTTGAGCACCCAGCTCAGCAGGACTGAGAAGATTTTATGGGGATCGACGAACGCACCGTGCTCGTCGGTGGCGCCGATGCGGTCCGCGTCGCCGTCGGTGCAGAGGCCCGCGTGGCAGCCGTTGGCGACAACCGCCTCGCCCAGGGCGCGAATGTGCGGCTCGATGGGCTCGGGATTGATGCCGGGAAAGAGCGGATCGACGTTGCCGCGGATTTGGATGTGGTCCACGCCGATGCGCGTGAAGATATCGGAGAGGATGGTGCGGCCCGCGCCGTACATGGAGTCGATGGCGAACTTCATGCCGGAGCGGGCGATCAGGTCCAGATCGGCGAAGCTCTCAATGGCCTTCAAGTACGAGGGCAGAAAGTCGAATTCGCGAATGGTGGCCGGCTGCGCGGGCCGCGCCACAGGCTGGCCCAGATACGACTCGATCTCAGCAATGATGGAGGGCTTGCCCGAGCCGCCGTACCACGCCTTGTACTTCACGCCGTTCCACTGCGCCGGGTTGTGCGAGGAGGTAATCATGATGCCGCCGGCCGAGCCTTGCCCGCGCACGCCGTAGCTGAGCGCCGGGGTGGGCGTGATGTCGTTGGCCAGCAGCACGGGGATGCCGGTGGCGGCCACCACCTCAGCACAGGCGCGCGCAAAGGCTTTGGATCCGAAGCGCGTGTCGTAGCCAATGCAGAGCCCTTTTGCGGGGTCTTCCTTGGCGTGCACATAGGCGGCAACGGCCTCGGCAGCCACGCGCACATTGGCAAAGGTGAAGTCGTCGGCGATGATTGCACGCCAGCCGTCGGTGCCGAACTTGATCGCAGGATGAGGCATCGTGTGGTTTCAGCACTCCTCTGAACGAGTGTAAACAAAGCGGCTGCGTTCAGGATAACTAAGCGTTGGCCAGAGATGAAGCTTCGCGAGTAACTGGCGCCAAGCGCGCCTGCCGGTTCTTGTAACTCGCGGCGATAAATTCGCGGAACAATGGGTGCGGCTCCAGGGGCTTTGACTTGAACTCCGGATGAAACTGACAGCCAAGGAAGTAAGGATGCCCCGGTATCTCGACGATCTCAACATAGGTCGTATCGGGAGTGGTGCCGCTGATGCGCAGACCGCCGCCGGTGAGCAGGGCTTCATATTCGCGGTTGAACTCGTAGCGGTGCCGGTGGCGTTCGCTGATTTCCGTCATACCGTACGCCCTGGCGGCAAGCGAATCCTCTTGCAGGATGCAGGTCCAGGCGCCCAGCCGCATGGTGCCGCCCATCTCTTCCACGCCGAGCAGCTCGCGGAGTTTGTAGATGATGCGGTGCTGGCTGGCGGGGTCGAACTCGCTGGAGTTCGCGTCCTTGAGGCCGCAGACATTACGGGCAAACTCGATGCAGGCGGTCTGCATGCCCAGGCAAATGCCAAAGTAGGGCACTTGCTTCTCGCGGGCGTAGGGGATGGCGTTCAACATGCCCTCGATGCCGCGCTTGCCAAAGCCGCCGGGGACGAGAATGCCGTCGAATCCTTCTAACTGCGACTCGTAACTCCGGTCATCGGGAGTTTTCGACTCCAACCCTTCGGCCTCGATCCAGGTGATGTTAAGTTTGAGGCTCTTTGCCACCGCGCCGTGAGTTAGCGCCTCTTTCAGCGACTTATAACTGTCCTCATACTCCACATACTTGCCCACGATGGCGATGGAGACTTCATCCCTGGGGTGATAGCAACGATCCACCAGGGCCTTCCACTGGCTCAGATCGGCCTCGGGAGCCTCCTTATGCAGGTACTTGAGGATGAGCGAATCCACGCCTTCCTGCGCAAAGCCCAGCGGCACTTCGTAAATGGACGGCACATCCCTGGCTCCGATGACGGCCCGCTCCTCCACGTTGCAGAAGGCGGCGATCTTCTGCTTCATTTCGCGGCTCAGCGTGCGGTCTGAACGGCAGAGCAGCACGTCGGCCTGTATGCCGATGCCGAGCAGTTCTTTCACCGAGTGCTGGGTGGGCTTGGTCTTCAACTCCTGGGCAGCGGCGATCCAGGGCACCAGCGTAAGGTGGACAAAGACCGTGTTTTCACGGCCCAGTTCCTGGCGCATCTGGCGGAGGGCCTCAAGGAACGGCAGCGACTCAATATCGCCCACCGTGCCGCCAATCTCGACAATGGTCACGTCCGCGCCGTTGGCCGAAACCTTGCGCATGGCGTTCTTGATCTCGTTGGTCACGTGGGGGATGACCTGGACCGTCTTGCCCAGGTAGTCGCCGCGACGCTCCTTCAAAATAATCTGCTCGTAGATGCGGCCGGTGGTGAGGTTGTTGTCGCGCGAGAGAGGCGCGTGAGTGAAGCGCTCGTAGTGGCCCAGGTCGAGGTCGGTTTCAGCGCCGTCGTCGGTCACAAAAACCTCGCCGTGCTGGAAGGGCGACATGGTGCCGGGATCGACGTTGAGGTAGGGGTCGAACTTCATCAGGTTCACGCGCAGGCCGCGGCTCTCAAGCAGGCAGCCGATGGAGGCCGCCGCCAGACCCTTGCCTAAACTGGACACAACTCCGCCTGTCACAAAGACATACTTTGCCGACATCGATGCAACCTCTTGATTGGATTGTTGGGATTGGCCGTACCAGGTGGGCACAATCAAGTATGGCAGAGAATAGGAAGGCGATCAAAGTGAAAAATTGGGCCATTTACCTTTGATGGGGTGAACAAACGCCGTCAACATTCTTTTAATCAATGCTTTATGGGGCGATGCGCCGATGGAGGCATGCCTTCGATTACCTGCTGAAATGTGGAAAATCCGGCTTGATTGAGCGCGCACAACGCCGCTCTTGCAGGGAAAAGCCGCCGGGCCTAGGATGCTGGTTGTGTAAGGAGCCCGCCATGACCACGATGACCACCGAGCGCCGCAAGCTGGGCCTCACCGGCCCTGACGTCTTCCCCATTGCCCTGGGCTGCATGGGCATGAGCGGAATGTATGGCCCGACGGACGACGGCGAGAGCATCGCCACCATCCATGCAGCCGTTGACGCAGGCGTAAACCTGCTGGACACGGGGGACTTCTACGGCATGGGCCACAACGAGATGCTCGTTGGCCGCGCCCTGCGCTTTCTGCGGGAGAACGTTCTGTTGTCAGTCAAGTTTGGCGCGCAGCGGGCTCCCGACGGCTCCTGGATAGGCTATGACGCCCGGCCGGCCGCCGTGAAAACCGCCCTGGCTTACACGCTCAAGCGGCTCGGCGTGGACTACATCGACATCTACCGGCCTGCACGGCTGGACCCCAAGGTGCCCATCGAGGAGACCGTCGGCGCCATCGCGGAGATGATCAAGGCCGGCTACGTGCGCTACATCGGCCTGTCTGAAGTGGGCCCGGAGACGATCCGGCGCGCCGCCGCTGTGCACCCCATCGTCGATCTGCAAATCGAATATTCGCTGGTCAGCCGTGGCCCGGAGACAAAGATCTTCCCGCTCCTTGACGCATTGGGCATTGGCGTAACGGCCTACGGCGTGCTGTCGCGGGGTCTGCTTTCAGCCTCGCAGCCAGCCGCCGCCGGGGACATTCGCGCCCACCTCCCGCGGTTTAAAGGAGCCAACCTGAACCACAATCAGCAGCTTGTCGCGCGGCTCAGAGAGATTGCCGAGGGCAAGGGCATTACGCAAGCGCAATTGTCCGTGGCCTGGGTACTGGCCAAGGGCGGCTCCATCGTGCCGGTGATGGGGGCACGCACGCGCACCCAACTGGCCGAGAGCCTTGACGCGCTCAATGTACGACTCGCGCCGGAGGAGATCGCGGCCATTGAAGCAGCGGTTCCCGCCGAAGCCGTGGCGGGAACCCGCTACGACGGCCACCAGATGCAGGTGCTGGATAGCGAGAAGTAAGAATCGAAGACAGGATGGTCCGGTGCAGGCGAGATTCGCCTGCACCGGTTTTTTCAAATAACTAAAAGTTCAAGGTAATCTTCGCCGTCAGTGCCCGCGGAGTTACATAGTGTGTTCCGCTGAAAGTCGACAGGAAGTTATACAAGGCGTATTGGTTAGTAACATTGATGGCCGTAACGTCCAAATCCAGTTTGTAGCGGTCGGCATGGAAGAGATTGTCCTGGCCGACGGTAACATCGAACAGGTTGCGTGGGGCGATGCGAGGCGGGTTGTGGTCGGGGTTCTCAGTGCCCGGCGCCGGAATGGTTACCAGCGAGGACGAGTACTGAGACGGCAGGCAGGACTTGAAGCCCGCGGTGCGGGTTGCCCTTACGCCATCGCACGCGATGCCGGCCTCGAATTGCTGATCGTAGGTGAGAACGCTCAGGTCCACGGGCGTCGTGGAATTGATGGCGAAAGGCATCGCCCCGGCCACCTCGCCGGAGTCGTAGCGCCAGTTCCATCCTGCCCACGGGCCGCGCTCACCGAGCTGGTATTGCAGGTGCGTCGTCTGGTTGAACTTCTCGTCGTGGTCGATGCGGAAGGGTTGTCCGCTCTGGCCCACGGTGGCGCCGGCACCGGCAACCTGCGGCGGAAAGAAGCGCGCGGCCACCGAAGACATGACGGCATAGGCGCTGAAGTTATGGAACGCGGGAAACTCTACGTGGAGTGCATAGCCGGGAATCTTCGAGTTATGCCAGTCAATAGGAAAGGTGATGGGAGTATTGCCGAGCACGGCAAAGTCAAAGGCGTTGTGGGTGTACTTCCAGATGTACTCTCCGCTGACGACCACCCTTTTGCCGAAGGCTTGCTGGAAGCCGGCATGAAACTCGTTGCGGTAACCGGGGTATGCCGTTCCCGAGACGCCGGGGGTGCAACTCAGCAGCGGGGACAACACGGCATTCAGGCATCCCTGGCTTGACAGCACCAGGTTTTCATTGAAGGGCGTCTCAAGCGTGCGTGCGTAGGAGACGCGCAACACCGTGCCGGAGGGCTTGATGTTATAGGCAATGCCGACACGCGGCTCGGCTTGCCGCGCTACAGTAAGGCCGTTGTACAGGTCGCCGCGAATGCCCAGGTTAAAGAGCCAGTTACCGGCCTTGATCTGATCCTCAATATAGAGGGATAACTCCTTCACGTCGGTATGACCGAAGTAGTGATAGAAGGAACCGCCGCGCGTAAAGTCATAGGGCGCGAGAACCGGAAGATAGTTGGGATTCACGGCTGTTGCGCCGCCGGGACACTGGGAGGGATTGCTGTAACCGGGCAATGGGTTTCCATTCGCATCAATACAGGGCGAGTTATACGTAGCATCGACGACACCAAGGCTATCGTTCTCGCGCAGGAAGGTCTGCTGGTAGACCGCACCCACCTTGACACTATGGATGCCCTGTTCGTAGGAATAGTCCGAGTGAATACCGGTGTTGGTAAGGGTGCGGTCCTGTGCGATGGATGAAGTTTGCAGGTTGGTTGGACCCAGGTCGGCCAGCGGATTGCCGCTGGGGTAATAGTTATAGTGGTCCCGGCGAACATAGGCGCCGATGTTAAGAACTGCATCGTTGCCGATAATTCGCGTGTAAGTTGGTGAGATATTAATGGTCCCTATCTTGGAGTGCTGGTCAGTGTTCCCCACGTTGGCGAAGACCGGCGAGGCCCCGCTGCCTCCGTCAACCACGTTTTGCACATTCAGGTTGTCGTAGGAGTTGGGTGTTTGGAACCAGGAGCGGCTGTAGTTCAGGTCCACGTGCATCGAACTGACCGAGCTGAAGGTGTAATCCACGCGATCGAAAAAGTTCAGTTCGTTGCCTTTGTCGTGGAAGACGGCGAACTCCGGTGGATCGAGAAAGCGGCCGCTATTCAGGGCGTCAACCTCGCCGAAGTTGCCCCAGTTTTTGCCGCCGTAGGACAGGTCGACTCCGCCGGCCACCGACCCGAAGGAGCCATACGACGAATCCACGCTGCCGGTGGGTATGGTGACGCCTTGCCCGGAGCGTGTGGTGGCCACGATAACCAGGCTGGTCTTGTCGCCATACTCGGCCGGAGGCGCGCCGGAGATGACCTCAATGGATTGGATTGCGTTGGAGGGGAGCTGGTTAGAGAAGACCTTGCTCTGCTGATCGGAGATGGACTGGCCATCCACTGAAAACGAGTTGGAAGCGTGGTCGCCGAGGCCGTGGAAGAGACCGTTGGAGTCGGCCGATACGCCGGGAGTGGTGAGCGTAACCAGGGAGCTGAGTGACGAGGACTGGCTCTCCAGCGGCACCTTGATGAAGGCGTCGCGGTCCACGTCGGTGTGGAAGGTGGGGTCGGTTTCAACCAGGTCGCCGCCCGCCTCAACGGTGACGGTAGAGCTGGCGCCGGCAATCGGGAGGACCAGCTTGAGGTCGGTTCCCACCGCGGAATGAATCTCGACATCCTCGCTCATCGGCGCAAAACCCGCGGCGGAGACGGCGACCCGGTAGTTGTTGAAGGGCACGTTGCCCAGCTCAAACTGGCCGAGGTCGTTGGTGGTCGCGGTGCGGTCCAGTCCGCTTCTCTGGTTTGTGAGGTGGACCGTGGCGTTGGAAATCACGGCGCCGGACGGGTCTGTAACCGTTCCGTGCACAGTGCCCGCGCTGCCGCTCTGGGCGGGCGCGGAAAGCGCCGCGACAAACAGGAGAAGCATTGGGAAAATGCGGGAAAACAAGCCGTCTTTGAACGGCATAGGCGAACCTCCGAATCATGGCTGAGGAACAGAATCAATGAGCCTTGTCGCAATGGCCGCGGCATCCTCAATGCAATGAGCGGCATCGTTCCGCTTCGAGCGCCGGCATGTGGGGATGCGCCGGAGCTTCGATCGCAATTTGAACAACGAGCGACCGAATCAAACTCGGATTGTGTGCGGAAAGATGCTCTAACAGGCGGAGGGAGGGGGGCGGGTAAAGAGCTGCGGATGCCAGTACCGTGTGACCGCGCGCGACTCAAAGACCAGCGTGGGCGTCCAGAACTTGACCAGCACAACAGCAGCGGCGGTGGCCGCAGCGGGAACCGCGGAATGCATGGTCACGCACAGCATGCAATGGTCGGCATCGCTGGCGTTTGGATGGATGTGCACAACCTGATACGCGGTCAGCAGCGCCAGCAACGCCAGACACACCAGCGTTGCAACCGCTAAAGCACCTGGCTTTGCGCGGCGATCACGGCGGAAACTTGTCTGCCAACCTGTCAACACATCAATCCTTGCTCTAAGAATACACATAAAGTGGACGGATGAGCGCCTGCTCAGGTTGCCTTTTGCGGCTCTCTTTTCAGGAGATGGAACCGCAAACCCCGGGCGGTCGAATTCGTCTAAACTGTGTAACTATGCGTCATTCCCGTCCTTTGCGGCTCGTGCTGGCGGCCGGTCTGGCTGTCGTGCTGGGGGCTGCAACGGCGGCGGCACAGACACAGACGCCGCTGAAGCAGCAGCCCGACCTGCCCGGCCTGGCCACCAACCATCGCCTGATCCTGAAAGACGGCACCTACCAGATGGTGCGCAAGTACGAAGTGGTGGGCGACCGGGTGCGTTACATCTCCCTGGAGCGCGGCGGCGACTGGGAGGAACTGCCCGCGAGCCTGGTGGACTGGGATGCCACGCGCAAGTGGGAGCGGGACCACGCCAACCAGCCCGAGGATAGCTCTCCGGCCATGAAGGAGGCCGAGGAACTGGACAAGGAGGAGGCTGCCGAGCGCAACGAGGAAAAGGCCCGTATGCCGGAGGTGGCCTCAGGGCTGGAGCTGCCGGACGAGGACGGCGTGTTTGTTCTGGACACCTTCAGGGGTACACCTGAGCTGGTGGAGCTGACGCCGGTGGATCTGGGCATGAACTCCAGGACCCGCCGCGGGCTGGGCACACTGAATCCGCTGGCGGAGGCCAAGGCCAACCTTGAACTGGAGGGCGCGCACGCCAAGGTTCACCTGCACGTCAACGATCCTTCGATCTATCTCTCGCTCGACGCGCAGGACGACGTTGAAAAAGTGCTCTCCCACGCCATCACGGTGAATACCGGCGGCGCCAAGGATGTGGCCAATCGCAAACACGGGGCGCAGTCGCCCTCTTCCGGCTTCGCCATTGTCCATGCAGACGAGCGCCGGTCTGTTCGCATCGTCGGCGCCATCCACGTGAGCCGAACCGGCAAAGCGTCGCAAAGTGAAGACGTGATCCCCACCAAAGTCGAGGTGCTGCCGGGCAAGCACTGGCTCAAGCTGACGCCGGAAAAGCCGCTGCTGATTGGCGAGTACGCGCTGATTGAGATTCTGTCGCCGTCTGACATCAACCAGACGGTCTGGGACTTCCGCGTGGACCCGACACTGGGCGACAATCCGGGGTCGATTGGGCCGATCCAGAGGTAGCAATCACCGGTCGGACGGAAATCCTTCTACGAGGTTTCCGGCGCTTCGCGGTGGATGAACTTCTGCTGGCGTCTCTCCCACTCTTCGCTGGAAAAAAGGCGCGGCCCCACCTCGATAAGCCTAGGCATCATGTTGAAGACCGCCACGCGGCTCCAGGGCCTCCCGTCACGCGTCCTGAAACCCTTCTCGTTCAAGTCGCTGACAATGCTGGAGTAGGAGAAGTCCTGCGCCAGCAGGTCCATCATGAGCAACAGCACCTGGTTTTCACCGGGATCGACTTCCAGCCTTTGACAGTCGTCTGAGATCCGCAGCCCGTAGGGAATGTCCTCGCTCAACGCGCCCTCGGGGGGAGCCTCCGAGTCCGGCAGCTCGCGCCGCCATTCAATCGACACCATCTGCCACCCAGCCGCCGCCCGCTGCCGGATCATCTCAGGGCTGAATGGCCCGGAGATCGTATCGCGAGTCCGCTCGAAATATGCCATGGCAAGCCTCCACACAGGCTTCTTCAGGCAATTGTCGAGCAATTTAACTGCCACTGCTTTGGCCGAGCCAAGATCTCGCAGCTAACTCACCTGCAATGCATTAGCGGCAGACCGTGCGCCAGAGCGCGGGGCTCCGCCTATCCACTTTCGCAAACTTCTGTTCGTTACCGGACAGCACGCATTGGCGCAACGCGGATCATTGTGGAGTGCAGTCCGCCAGCGCGCTCTCGTACTACAGTTGTGTTTGGCTGCGAGGCACAGGAATCCGGGCCTGAAGGCCCTGGAAATTCGCACGTTTTCCCGGGGGCTGAAGCTCCCGGCTCCCTCCGGACTCGGCGATTTGCAACTGTAGTGCTAGCCGGGCACGGCGAGGACTGTGCGCCGAAGATCCGGCTCGTTGTGGATGAAGAGCACTTGCAGGGTGCACTGCACGGGGCCGGTAGCCATCTCTGGTGCGAGGCTGTAGAGCATTGCTTCACTCTTGGTGCTGAATTTGACGCCCGCCTCCAGCAGCGACTCCGCCAGCAGCGGCATGTGCTCGATGGGAATTTCAAATTGCAGGCAGATGGAGAGATTCGAGAACTGCTGGAAGCCGACGATCCAGCCGTAGCTGCCGATGATGGCGTCGCGCATGCGGCTCACACTGGTGAGGCGCTCCACGCGCGTGAAGCCATTGAGATGGATCAGATTGGGCCGATTCAGAATGACGGGCATCGCAACCCCTCGTCCCTTTCAGCTTAGCGCGATTGCGCCTACTCGCGCACGCTGATGCTGAGCGCCTTCATCTTGCGGTAGAGGTGGCTGCGTTCCAGACCCAGCATCTCGGCGGCGCGGCTTACGTTGTTGCGGGCCTCCTCAATTTTCTTCAGGATGTACTCGCGCTCGTAGGCGTCGCGCGCCTGCTGAAGGGTTGAGAAGTCCTCAGTGGACCGCGTGCCGGCCTTGTGGGTGAGCGGCGGCAGGTGTTTGCGCTCGATGCGCAAGGCGCGCGGGTTGAGGATGAGCACGCGCTCGATCACGTTTTTCAATTCGCGCACATTGCCGGGCCAGTGATACTGCGCGAGCGCCTCCAGCGCCTCCTCGCCGATCTCCATGCGGGGGCGGCCATACTGGCGGCCGAAATCGCTTAGAAACTCGCGCGCCAGCGGCGGAATGTCCTGCTTGCGCTCCCTGAGCGGCGGCACAAAGAACGGAACCACGTTGAGGCGGTAGAAGAGATCCTCGCGGAAGTTGCCCTTGGCAATCTCTTCTTCCAGATCCTTGTTGGTGGAGGCGATGAGGCGCACATCCACGCGCAGGGGCTGCGTGCCGCCCACCGGCGTAAAGAGCTGGTCATCCAGCGCGGAGAGCATCTTGGCCTGCGTCTTGAGGCTCATGTCGCCCACTTCGTCCAGAAAGAGCGTGCCGCCGTCGGCGCGCTCCAGCGTGCCGCGCTGCTCGGGCGGGCCTCCGGGCTGTGCGCCGTGGCGGTATCCGAATAGCTCCGCCTCAATGTGCGCCTCGGGAATGGCGGCGCAGTTCAGCTCCACAAAGACGCGGTCGCGGCGCAGGCTCTCGGCGTGAATGGAGCGGGCGATGAGTTCCTTGCCCGTGCCCGACTCGCCGTAGATGAGCACGCGGCCGTTGGTGGGCGCCATCAGGCGGATCTGCTGCCGCAGAGCCTTGGCCGGGACGCTCTCGCCCGTGAGCACCGCGCCGACGCTGAACTGGCGCTTGAACTCCAGGTTCTCTGTGCGCAGCCGCCGCGCCTCCACCGCATTCTTGATCACGATGAGCGTACGATCGAGCGAGAGCGGCTTCTCAAGAAAGTCGTATGCGCCGAGCTTGGTGGCCTTGACGGCCGCCTCGATTGTGCCGTGCCCAGAGATGATGACCACTTCCGGCCGCGCCTCCGCCGCCAAGCCGTGAATGTCGGCCAGCACGTCGAGCCCGTCGCGGTCAGGAAGCCAGATGTCGAGCAGGACCACGTCGTAGGGCGCGTCTTCGACGAGCACCAGCGCCTCTGCCGCAGTGGCCGCGGTGGCCACACCGTAGCCCTCTTCGCGCAGAATTTCTTCCAGCGAAGCGCGAATCTCAGCCTCGTCGTCCACCACCAGAATGTGATTCATGAGCGCACTCCCGCAAGCGGAACGGCAGCGCCGGCGTCCTGCGCGGGCTGCGCCGGCTGCTCCATCAACGGCAGCCGCACCAGAAAGCGCGCGCCCTTGGGGCTGTTGCTTTCAGCGCGGATGGAGCCGCCATGCTCCTGCACGATCTTGGCGGCGATGGAAAGCCCCAGCCCGGTGCCGCGATGCTTGGTGGAGTAGAAGGGCAGAAACAGCCGTTCGCGAATCTCGTCGGTAAGACCGTGCCCGGTGTCAGAGACAACGACCTCGACTGCCGCGCCATCTTCACTGAGGCTGCTTGAAATGCCGAGTACGCGCAGCAGGCTGCCCTGCATGGCCTCTGCGGCGTTGTCAATAAGGTTGGCGAGTGCGCGGCGAATGGCGGCGTGATCGGCCAGCACCAGCGGCAGCCCCGCCTCAAGATCGCGCTGTACGGTGATGCCGTCGAGCCGGCCCGCGAACAGGGCCAGCGCTTCTTCGGCCACCTGATTCATGTCGCAGGCACGCGGCTGCGGCGCGGGAAACTGCGCCAGCGCGGAGAACTGGTCCACCAGCGTGCGCAGCGTGCCCACACAGCCGAGGATCACCTCACTGCATTTGCGGATGATTGCGGGCGAGTCGGGCTGGCCGCGATCAAGATGCTTGCCGATGCGCTCGGCTGAGAGCGCGATGGGCGTAAGCGGATTCTTGATTTCGTGGGCCACGCGCTGCGCCACTTCCTTCCAGGCCAACTGCCGCTGCGCGCGCAACAGCTCAGTGGTGTCTTCCACCACCAGGACGCAACCCGTCTGCCCATGCGCCAGTTCCAGCCGGGCGCTGGTCACGGCCAGATGCATCGCGCGTCCGCGGGCGTGAAACTCAATCTCAGTGGAGGCCGCGCCCATGCGCTGGCCGCGGCGAATGACTCCGGCCATATCGTCAACACACTCGGGCGGCAGCAGCGCATCGAGCTTTTGTCCGCGCAGTGCGACGTCTTCACGCTGGCCCATGAGCACGGCAAAGGCGCGATTGGCCTGGAGCACGGTGCCCGCGCCATCCAGGGTGACAACGCCGCTGGGAATCGTCTCAACGATGGTCTCCAACTCGCGGCGGCGCTCCTCAATGGCCTGGTTGGCCGCGGTGAGCTGCGCGGACGAGCTTTCAGCCAACTGGCGGCTGGCGTCAAGATCGGCCGCCATGTGGTTGAAGGAGCGGACCAGGTCCGCCATTTCGCCGGTGGTGACGAGGGCTACGCGGTGGTCGTATTTGCCGGCGGCAATCTCGCCCATGGCATCGGCCAGCGCCTCCACCGGCCGCGTGATTTGCTTGGATAGAAACAAAGCCAGCCACACGCTGGAGAAGAAAACCACCACCGTAATCAGCAGCAGCATGAGGAAGAACGTGGAACGGATGCTTCTGCGCGAACGGAACAGAATCCAGTAGGCGGTAGCGCCTGAGCGGATGCGCGCCGTGGTCTGGCTGAGCCCCTGCGGCATGGGCAGCGCCGCCAACACGATGCGGCCAGCGACTGTGGCCGACATGCCCAGCGCATACTCCTGATCTCCGATCCGGATCACCGGCTCGTCGTTACGCTGGGCTGAGGTGAGCAGGCTTGCGGAAAGCGGACCGCGTAGCGGAATGGCGGTTCCGGTCACGTCTTCGTCAGTCTTATCGGGCAGCCACGGGATCAGGCTGGCAGGGCTGGACTCAGGCGGCGCCTGAAAGCTGGCCAGCATCTTCCGGTCTTTGTCGTAGACCACAACAAAGCCGCCATCTAGCGTGATGCGATGCGAGCCAAGTACACCTTCTAGAGTCTTCAAGTCGTGATCGGGAGCGCCGGTGGCAGCGATGGACTCCGCCTCGCCACGCGCGTTGCTGGTGACATACTGCGCCAGTTCCAGCACCACGCGGGTCGAGTCTTCGCGCAGCTCCGATGTATTGGGCGAGAACCAGCGGTCGATGGACCGGTTCATCAACTGGAAGCTGAACAGGAACATGAAGACCGCTGGAGTGAGCGCGATCAACACCGCACCCAGCACCATTCGCGTACGCAGCCGCGCGCCCAGGGCACTGCTGCTTCCCTGGTCGGCATAGAGCTTGAGGATGTTCCTGAGCAGCAGCAGCAGGAGCATCATGAGCAGCAGAAATACCACCACGGTAAGGGCGGTAAAGGCCAGCGTCTCGCCGGCCGTATCCGGATTCAGAAAGCTGACGTTGGAAGTGTTGAAGGCCTGCAAACCGCCCAGCACGGCGAAAAACAGCAATACGCCCGCCCCAAGCAGGACCACCAACCGCCGCCGCGAAATGCCTCCGGTAGGCATGCGGCGATTATAGGCGTTCGCCGAATTTTGTCGCCAGCCAGGCCGGCCATCCTTCATTCAATTCTTTGTCGAATTGACATCAAATGGGGGTGCCGTCCCTGCTGCATCTTTGTGATTGCAGCAAGGACGGGATAGCACAAACCTAAACCGGCAACCGATCTACGCAATCACGCTGGACGCCGCGGTCCACGGGCGGTGCTGGCTCTCGGCCACGCCGCGATAGGTGAGGGTGCCGAGCCATGTGTTCAGCCCTTCGGCCAGCCCGACATCCTGCTTGAGCGCCTCGCGCGCGCCCAGGTTGGCCAGCCGCAGCAGATACGGGAAGGTCGAGTTAGTGAGCGCCAACGTGGAGGTATGCGGCACCGCGCCCGGCATGTTGGTGACGCAGTAGTGCACCACGCCATCCACCACATAGCTGGGGTTAGAGTGCGAGGTGGGCCGCGCCGTTTCAACGCAGCCGCCCTGGTCAATGGCCACGTCCACAATCACGGCGCCCTTCTTCATCTGGGCCACCATGGCGCGGGTCACAATTTTGGGCGCCGTGGCGCCGGGGATGAGCACGCCGCCGATGACCAGATCAGCCTCGCGCGTGGCCTGGGCCACGTTGTAGCTGTTGGAGGCCAGCGTGTAGAGCCGTCCGCCAAAGATGTCGTCCAGTTCGCGGAGCCGGTTCATGTTGACGTCTACCAACGTGACCTTGGCGCCAAAGCCCAGCGCGATTCTGGCTGCGTTGGTGCCCACAATGCCGCCGCCGATGATGGTGACGTGAGCCGGCGGTACGCCCGGCACGCCGCCCAGCAGGATGCCGCGTCCGCCGCGCTCTTTTTCAAGATAGGTCGCGCCCACCTGCACGCTCATTCGCCCCGCCACCTCGCTCATGGGCATCAGCAGCGGCAACATGCCTTTGCGGTCGCGCACGGTTTCATAGGCAATGCCGATGACCTTGGACTCCAGCAGCTTGTTGGTGAGTTCGGGCACCGGCGCCAGGTGCAGATAGGTGAACAGCACCAGCCCTTCGCGGAAGAAAGGGTACTCCCTCTCAACGGGCTCCTTGACCTTGACCACCGTGTCGGACTTGCCCCAGACGTACCCGGCCTCGCCCACAATCTCAGCTCCGGCGTTCTGGTATTCGTCGTCAGTAAAGCCGGATTGGGCGCCGGCCTGGGTCTCAACCAATACGGTATGGCCGGCCTCGGCCAGGGCTTTTGCACCTGCCGGGGTCACTCCGACGCGGGCTTCGTTGTCCTTGATCTCTTTAGGAACGCCGATGATCATTGCTCTTGCTCCTCTGCGGGTTGGATGCTCTCTGGGGATGGCTACCATTGGAAAGGCGCTGCGCCGGGATTGGATGCTCAAAAGGGGGCATGTTCCGGCGCAGCGAATGGCACACTTCCAATGCTCCAAATCCTACGGCGCAAATGGCTTTCAATGTGTGCAAAGTTCGTGGTAAAACTGCCGTATGGGAACGAATCGTGATAAAAATAGCCAATTTGCGCAAGATTCGGGCGATGAGTGGGCAGCAACCACACTGACAGCCGGACTCGACGAGCTGGATGCCGCGATTCTGCGCTTTCTGGAGCGCCACGGCCGCGCCACCAACTATGAGGTCGGTGAAGAGGTAGGCCTCTCCGCTTCAGCCGCCTCGCGCCGCATCCAGGCTCTGGAGGCAGCCGGGGCCATCCGCGGCTACCGCGCCCTGATCGACGACCGGCTGCTGGGCAAGCACATGACCGTCTACATCCGCGTCACGCTGGAGCGCCAGTCGGCCGCCGTCCTTGGCGCCTTTGAAACCGCCGTACGCCACTGCCGCGAGATTGTGAGCTGCCACCTGATGGCCGGCCAGTACGACTACATGCTGGTGGCCCGCGTAAGTGGTATAGACGACTATGGCCGCCTGCACCAGAATGAGTTGTCGCACCTGCCGGGAGTTACGCGGCTGGAGACCAGTTTTGCGCTGAGGGATGTACTGGAAGGAAGCAAATCGTAACGGCCACGCGCTGCCGCCAGTAACAGAAGATGTCCCTCGCGATGGTTTGCAGTACCCAGAGAAGGCAATGGGTGCTCCAATTTCATTGAACCCAACCAGCGGAATTTCACACGACCCTGAAAGGGTGCTTCCTGATGATCGATACGGACCAGCAAGACCCCAACGGGGAGAGGAAGGACGAGGACAGGCAACATCCCCGCGGCGAGCGGACAGATGCAGACATGCACTATCCTTTTGGCGCGCCGGTGGAACCGGAGCCGCCCTCTCCCGCTGAGGAGCCCGCTCTGAACACAACGAAGCGACTGTATATTTATGCCGCCGTCACCATTGGAGTCGGAGTGCTGATTGGAATGGGGTTTGCGGTGAGTTCATGGCTCACGAGCAGTCCACCGGGGACGTTCAATCTGGGGCAAGCCACCGCCGGGGCGCAGGGGTTGACGGGGCAGCTGTTTACCGAATGGAATGACAAGCTCATCTATCGCCTGACCATCGGGCCGACCGGCGACGAGCAACATGCCGGATTCGCGCTGGCCGTCAGCAATCCGCCGCGACCCGTTTCATTCGACATCCAGGTAAAGGACCCGCTGGGCTTTGTGTTGTGCAGCAAGACGGTTGTGCTGCGGTACGATCCGAGCCTGGCGGCGGCCGCATCCGGTCAGGCGCAAGATCAGGCGGCGGCGATTGCGCAGATGCAGGCCCAGGAGCTTGCGCGCGAACGCGGCAAGGATATCTTCCAGAATGCGCTCGGCCCGGATGGAAAGGTTGCGACGATCAGCGCGCAAGGGGATATTCCCTGCACGAAGAAGGCCTATGAAAAGGCCGCGTCCTGGAGCTTTTCGACGGACTTTCCGGCTCTTGCCGAGCAGGCTGAATTGTTGAAGCGCCAGGCGGAAGCCGAAGCCAAGGCAGAACGCCTTGCGCGCCAAAGCGAAGCCGCACGCAAGAAAGCAAAGCGGCAGGCTGCGGCAACTCCCCTGCACTTTGCCGTGGAAGGATACGACAGGATCAGCTGGTCTGACCCTTCGCTGGGAGTGGTAGGAACCGACGGAGGAAAGACCTTCGTCATCGACCAGAGAAGCAGACTGAACAGCGGCTGGCAGGCATTTCCGGCAAACATCCACTATACGTGCGACCAGAATGCCGCCTGCACAATTACGCGCACCGGCAGCGCGGTCGTGCTGCATGCGCGGCTGAGAAGATAACTCACTGTCAGGATGGGGCGCTCCGGGACTTATGCACCGGAGCGCCCCATTTCTAACAGTGAGTTACCAGGGCATTACTTGGCGTTATCGATCTGCGCCCTTTGCAGCTTGTCGGAGTAATCCACATACACGGCCTTCCATGTAGTGAAGAAGTCAATGGCGCCCAGGCCCTCGCGGTGGCCGTTGCCGGTGTGTTTCACGCCGCCAAAGGGCAGATGAACCTCCGCGCCGATGGTGGGAGCGTTGATGTATGTAATGCCCGCCTCAAGGTCGCGAATGGCAGCAAAGGCACGGTTCACGTCCCTGGTATAGAGGGCCGTGGAGAGGCCGTAGTCGATGGAGTTGGCAATCTCGATCGCCTGCTCGAAGGTATCGAATTCCAGCAGCGATACCACCGGCCCGAAAACTTCTTCGCGGGCGATGCGCATGGTGGGGGTTACTCCGCCAAGAACCGTCGGCTCAAAGTAAGTTCCCTTGCTGTAAGCGCCCTGAGTCAACGCGTGGCCGCCGGCGAGTAACTTTGCGCCTTCGGCCAAAGCTATCTCAACATACCTTGCTGAAGTTTCAATCTGGCCGGGGTTAACCTGCGGACCTACCTCGATGGACTCATCCAGACCATTGCCAACTTTCAGCGCCTTGGCCCGAGCGACAAACTTGCTGATAAACTCGGCGGCAATTTCCTTCTGCAAGAGGATGCGGCTGGTGGCCGTGCAGCGCTGGCCCGTGGTGCCGAAAGAGCCCCACAACGCACCGTCCAGGGCCAGGTCGAGATTGGCGTCGTTGAGCACGATCTGTGCGTTTTTGCCGCCCATTTCAAGCGAAACCGGCTTGAACGTACTTGCGGCGCGCTGGGCGACCAGCGCCCCCACTTCGCTGGAGCCGGTAAAGCTGATGGCGCGGACGTCGGGATGCTCCACGAGCGCCATGCCCACGGCTCCGCCGCTGCCGCTCACAATGTTCACCACGCCGGGCGGCAGACCCGCATCCACCAGCGTCTGGACGAGGTTATAGGTGGAGAGCGGCGTATCCGAGGCGGGCTTGATGATGCAGGTATTGCCCGAAACCAGCGCCGGAAACAGCTTCCAGCTCGGAATAGCCATGGGAAAGTTCCACGGAGTGATGAGGCCCACCACGCCCACCGGCATGCGCACGCTCATGGCGAACTTATTTTGCAGTTCGCTGGGGGTCGTTTGCCCGAACAGCCGCCGCCCCTCGCCGGCCACGTAGAAGGCCTCGTCGATGGCCTCCTGCACGTCGCCGCGGGTTTCCACCAGGACCTTGCCCATTTCGCGGGTCATGTCGTGGGCGTACCGCTCTTTACGTTCCTGCAGCAGCAGCCCGGCGCGGACCAGAATCTCAGCGCGCTTGGGCGCTGGAACCAGCCTCCACGTGGCAAAGGCTTTTTTTGCCGCAGCCACGGCCAGGGCCACATCCTCAGCGTGGGACGAGGGAAACGCGCCTACCACGTCTGCGTGGTCAGCGGGATTCAGGTTCAGGATGGATTTGCCGCTCGCGGCGGGCAACCACTCGCCGCCGATCAGATTGTGATACGTGGGATAAGTCATAAGAGCCTCACAATGTGGTGAAAAACCAGGACGTTCCGCAAAATGACGCGCCTGGGCCAATCCACGAGTTTACCGCACCGGTTCAATTCGTGACATGCCCGCCCCAGTCTTGCGCGGGCACCCAATGCAGCCCCGGCTTGGTGGCCGTACAATACTGGTTGAGGTAGATTCGCTTTTCCAATGTCATCGAACGGATATCCATCGCGCTCCTCGCGGTCGCACGGCCTGCGCTCGCTCTTCAGCATGTTTTCCAGCGACCTGGCCATTGATCTGGGCACCGCCAACACACTGGTCTACGCGGCCGGCAAGGGCATTGTTGTCAATGAGCCCTCCATTGTGGCGATTAACAAGAATACCGGCGAGGTGGAAGCCGTGGGCAAAGAGGCCAAGGAGATGCTGGGGCGCACGCCCGGCAATATCGTGGCCATCAAGCCAATGAAGGACGGCGTCATCGCCGACTTCAAAGTCACCGAAAAGATGTTGAATTACTTCATCCAGAAGGCCCACAACCGCAAGATGCTGGTGCATCCGCGCATTGTGATCGGCGTGCCCTCTGAGATTACGCAGGTTGAAAAGCGCGCGGTGGAGGACTCGGCGTACCGCGCCAAGGCCAGTGAGGTCTACCTGGTGGAGCAGGCCATGGTCGCGGCCATCGGCGCCGGGCTGCCCATCACGGAGCCGGGCGGCAACATGGTTGTGGACATCGGCGGCGGCACCACGGACATCGCCGTCATCTCGCTGTCGGGCATTGTTTATTCGCGCTCTGTGCGCATGGCCGGCAACCAGATGGACGAGGCCATTACCAACTACCTGAAGCGGAAATACAACCTGCTGATCGGGGAGCGTACCGCCGAGCACATCAAAATCGAGATCGGGTCGGCCTATCCGCTGGACAAGCCGCTGACCATGGAGATCAAGGGACGCAACCTTATTGAGGGCGTGCCCAAGACCATCAGCATTGACGACAGCGAAATTCGCGAGTCGCTGGGCGAGTGCATCGCGGTCATCATGAATGCAATTCGCGTGGCCCTGGAGCGCACCCCGCCCGAGTTGTCCGCTGATATTTCGGACCGCGGCATCGTGCTCACCGGCGGCGGCGCGCTCATCAAGAACCTCGACAAGCGCATCCGCGAAGAGACCGGTCTGCCCGTTTCAGTGGCGGACGATCCGCTGGCATCGGTCGTGCTGGGCACGGGCAAAATGCTCTCCGACTTCCGCCTGCTGCGCAAAATCAAGATCGACTAAGCAGAGATCAGGGAGCAGGGATCCGTAACCGGGCGGGGAAGGATTTGCGGGCCCCCGCACGCATTTGCCGCATAGAACCGCAGCGGACGCTGCCTTTGCACGAAGCGCCGCTTGAACCGTTCATGCTCCCCGAACCCTGATCCCTGATCTCTGGCCCCTTACGGCAATGGAACCTTTTTTCGTCCGCTATCGAAATCTGCTGGTGCTGCTGGCTCTGCTGGTGGCGCAGATGGTCGGTCTTGCCGTGCAGGTGCACCAGACCGAATCCGGACGGGTGGTTCTTGACCCGCGCGATAGCCGCGGCGTGCGCCTCATTCGGCTGTGGGCCATTTCATTGGTGTCGCCGCCGGAGCGGCTCATCCATTCGGCGAAACTCGGCGTGACGGACCTGTGGCAGAACTATATTGACCTGCGCCACGTCCGCGAACAGAACCAGGATTTGCAGAAGACCATCGACCGGCTGCACCTGGAGCAGGCCGCGCTGCTGGAAGATGCGCGCCAGGGGGAGCGTCTGCAGGCGCTTTTGAGCTTCCAGGAGAAATACATCTACAAGACACTGGCGGCGCAGGTCATCGGCGCCAGCGGCAGCAACCAGTCGCAAGTCTTCTATCTCGACAAAGGATCGGCCGACGGAATTGGCCGGGACATGGCCGTGATTACCGCGGATGGCATCGTGGGCAAGGTGCGCGACGTGTTTCCGCACACCGCGCAGGTGCTGGCCATCAACGACCAGACGAGCGGCGCGGGCGTGATTCTGGAAACCACGCGGATTCGCGGCATTCTGCGCGGCAACGCGGCGGGCCAGCCGCAAATCGTGGACATTCTGGCCGACCAGCGCATCAAGCCGGGCGAGAATGTACTCACGGCCGGAGGCGACCTGATCTTTCCGCGCGGCCTGCCAGTGGGCGTGGTGGAAAAGGTGGTGCGCGACCCCGAACGGGACGCGTTCATCGACGTGATTGTAAAGCCCGCCGCGCATCTCGACCGCCTGGACGAGGTGCTGGTTATCACCTCCACCGAGTCGCGCTTCCCTCCCCAGCAACAGCAGGACATGGCCACCAGCGAAGCCCTCAAGGGGCCTGAGGTGGAGGCCGAAGAGGCACGCAGGAAGGCCTCAGAGATCATGGCCGAGCGGCTCCCCGGACTGAAGGACCCCAACGCTGCGCCCACCGCGCCGGGGACCACGCCGGGCACCGCGCCGCCGGCTCCCGAGCCGATGCCGCATCCACCGCCGCCGCTGCACCCCGACCGGTTTACACCGGGAGCCGGCGACGGCCCGGTGACTGCCGAGCCGGGCGACACGGCTCCGGCCGCACCCGAGCCGGGCGCTGCCGGACAGAAGAAGGCAGGACAGAAAAGAATCGGGAGCAACTCGCAACCGGCTACGGCTCCCACCAAGCCCCATAAAGACGCTCAACCGCGGAGGAACCCGTAGCCATGTCGGTACTTACGGCGAATACGCGCCGCGATGTTGAGATTCACCGCTATCCGATCCTTATTTATGCGCTGGTGCCGCTGGCGGCGCTGGTGCTGCAGGCATGGCTGCCGCGCGTGCTGGGCCGCTACGCATGGTTCGATCTGCCGCTGGTGGTCACGGTCTACTTTGCGCTGGGGCGGCGCAGCCCTATCCAGGGAACGCTGATGGGCGGGGCGCTGGGCATCTTTGAGGATGCGCTGACGCACCACGCCATCGGCATCAACGGCATTGCAAAAACCGTGGTGGGCTTTCTGGCCGCGTCAGTGGGCATCCGCATCGACGTGGAGAACCACACCATCCGCCTGATTCTCAACTTCCTGCTCTCGCTGCTGTCGAGTGGGATTTACGTCTTCATCTATCGCATCCTGTTGGGACTGACGCTGGACTGGAGCTGGATCGACGAGCTGTTCAAAGCCATTGGCAATTCGGTGGTTGCGCTGGTGCTCTTTCCCCTGCTCGACCGGTTCCAGATAAGAGACTGAGTCGCAACCAGATAGCGCCGAACAAGCAAGTCCCCGAACCGGCACGGCGCGGCACGGTACCTGTTTACCGGCCAGGCGGCCCTAAAACCTTAACCCGCAAAGCTGTATTCTAGAGCCCAGGCAGATGGTTTTTGACAAGATCACACGCGGCGAAAAGCTCTCCAGCGTCAAGCTTGCGGTGGTGCAATACGGCATTCTTGTGATGATGCTGGCGCTGGGCGCTGGGCTGTGGCGGCTACAGGTGCTGGGCGCGGACAACTTTCGCGTGCTGGCCGAACAGAACCGCATCCGCAAAGTGCCCATCCTGGCCGCGCGGGGCAAGCTCTTTGACCGCGATGGCCGTCTGCTGGTGGACAACTACCCTTCCGTCTCCTGCTTCCTGGTCCGCGAACAGGGGCACAACGTGGACGCCGACCTGCCGCTGATTGCGCGCGGCTTGAACCTGGATCTGGAGCAGTTGCGCTCTACGCTGCGCCATTACCGGCTCTCACCGGGTTACCAGCCCATCCCCATCAAGCAGGACATTACCGCCGACGAGCAGGCCTTTATCGAGGCGCACCGCAACGAACTGCCTGAGCTGGAGACGATCGACGAGGAGCGGCGGCTCTATCCGCGCGACGGCTTTGCCGCCCACCTCATCGGGTATGTGGGCGAGGTGAGCGAAGACGACCTGAACAAGCCGCGCTATGAGGCCTACCAGCCCGGCGACGTGGTGGGCAAAGCCGGTGTCGAGGAGACCTACGACCAGTTGCTGAGGGGCCAGGACGGCTCCCGCGACGTGATTGTGGACAGCCACGGCCGCGAAGTGGGCTACCTGCGGACGCAGCACGCCATCCCCGGCCAGGACCTGAAGCTGACCATCGACATTGACCTGCAACGCGCGGCGGAAGTGGCGCTGGGCGATGCCAATGGCGCGGTTCTGGCCATGGACCCGCGCAATGGCGAGATTCTGACCCTGGTCTCCCACCCGAGCTATGACCCCAATGCTTTCGCCGTTCGCATCAACCGCACGGACTGGAGCAAGCTGATCACCGACCCCGGACATCCACTGATGAACAAGGCCATCCAGGATCAGCTCGCGCCGGGGTCTACGTTCAAAATCATCATGTCGGTGGCCGGGCTGCAGGAAGGCGTGGCGCAGGACATGCGCGTGAATTGCGCGGGCGGGGGCACCTTCTACGGGCGCTTCTTCCACTGCGACAAGCACCACGGCGTGCTGGATATTCATCAGGCCATTCCGCTCTCGTGCGATACGTTCTTCTACGCGCTGGCTCAAAAGCTGGGCATTGACACGATTGCCAGGTACGCGACTGCGCTGGGGCTGGGCTCAAAGACGGGGATCGATCTGCCCAACGAGATGGCCGGCATTATGCCCTCGACCAAGTGGGAGATGAAGAACTACCACCAGAAGTATTACCCCGGCAACACGATCTCAGTGGGCATTGGGCAGGGTGAGACGCAGGTGACGCCTCTGCAACTGGCGCGGGCGTTGGGCGGCATCGCTTCCGATGGGCATCTTGTGCGGCCTCATGTGGTGGCGCCCGATCAGCTTCCCGCGCAGTTCCATCAGGCCATTCTGGACTCCTTTCCCGGTTCGGGCGATGCCTACGTCCCGCTCAACCCGGACACCTGGATGACGATCACCGAGGGCATGGCTGCCGCCACCACCACCGGAACCGCCGCAGCCGCGCACATGGAGGGGATCGACTTTGCGGGCAAAACCGGCACCGCCCAGGTGGTGGGCGGCGGCGATACTCACGTGAAGGGTGGGGCCAGAACCCCGAATTCCTGGTTTGTGGGCATGGTTCCCCGGCGCAATCCGGAACTGGTGGTTGTGGTGTTGCAGGAGCATGGCGACTGGGGCTCGAATTCGGCCCGCATCGCGGCCCAGGTGGTGGCCACCTATGTGACCAAGCAGCGGCAGAAGGACAAGAACCTTCCGCAACAGGCCGGCGCGAACAAGCCGGTTGAGGTGGGCGCGGTCTGGTCAGATCCCAAGCCAGCCGGACCCGATGGCGCGGGCCACGGACGGAAAGGCGGCGACGGGCAGCCCGAAGACGCTTCGGTCATCCATTCGGGGCATTTCTTCGTCCATCCCGCCGCAGGAACCGGGGCGAAGTCGCTGGCGAGCGGGCGGCTTCCCTTGCCGGCGTGGTTCACCGCTCCCCTGCCGCTACGCTTTCGGGAAGGGCAGCCCTGATGCGCCGGTTTATGAGCTTTCGCGACTTTGACTGGGTGCTGCTGGGCATGGTTCTGCTGCTCTGCACCATCTCTGTTCTTGAGATTTATTCGGCCACAATGCACACCAAGTTCGTCGGATTTCACTCCAAGCAGATGCTGTGGATTGCCGGCGGGCTGGTGGCCATGTTCATCTTCGCCAAGATCGACTATCACCGCCTGCTGGACTGGGCTCCCTGGGCCTATGGTGTTTGTCTTCTGGCGCTGGTGGCCGTGCTGGCCGTGGGGCAGAAGGTTCTGGGCGCGCGCCGCTGGATACGGCTCGGCCCCATGCACTTTCAGCCTTCCGAGTGGGTCAAAGTGGTGCTGATTCTGGCCGTGGCGCGCTACTTTGCCAATCTGGGAGGGCGCAGCCTCACATGGAAGGATATTTTCAAGGCCTTTGCACTGGTGGGTCTTCCCATGCTGCTGGTGATCAAGCAGCCGGACCTGGGAACCACGCTCACCTACACGCCCATCCTGGTGGCGGGGCTGTTTCTGGGCGGCATCAACCTTCGCCAGGGATTGATCCTCAGCACCGCCGCAGTGGTTCTGGTGGCGGGCGTGTGGACCAGCGGCAAGATTCTCAAGCCCTACCAGAAGGCGCGCCTCACCAGCTTCATCAACCCGGACAACGACCCCAAGGGAACCGGGTACCAGATCCGCCAGTCTCTCATCGCCGTCGGCTCCGGGGGAATCTGGGGTAAAGGTGCGGCCAAGGGCACCCAGACGCAGGGTGATTTCCTGCCTATCCCGCACGCCGACTTCATCTTTGCCGCCTTCGGCGAGGAACACGGTTTCGTCGGCGCGGTTTTAGTGCTACTGCTATACTTCCTTATATTGATGCGTTTTATTCAAAACGCTCAAACAGCCGCCGATCTGTCCGGCTCTCTGATTATTATGGGGATAGTGGCTGTGTTGACCTTCCAGATTGCGGTCAACGTGGGCATGGTCATCGGGTTTATGCCCGTCACCGGAATCCCTTTACCGTTAATGAGTTACGGCGGATCTTCGGTGTTGTTTACTTTCCTGGCGCTCGGCGTGGCGATGAACGTACGCATGCGCAGGTTTGTAAACTAAGCGTCCCGGTCCGTTGGGCCGGACGAAGAAACACAGGTTCACCTCTTGCGCTCTCCGGAGCTTTCTGGACCGCAAGATAAGTATGTTCAAGCATTTACGCCGGCCAGGTCCTGATGGACCGCGCGCCCGGCAGGATTGGGTTCATGAACACGCAGAGACGGGTAAGCCGTTGGCAGCGTACAAGATGCACGGAACGCAGAGAAGCTTTGGGGCGCCCAGGCCTCACTTCTGCTGCGCAGTACGGTCGTGCACACGCCAATAGTGGAACGGCCCCGCCGGGAATAGCAACATGGTTCTACCTCAGCGGCAGGTTTTTGTCGCCGGAGGCCCCGGCATGGTTGGCCACAAACTCTCTGCGAACGGATCACCCCATCGAACAGCTTGTTGAGCAGGATGGCTGCTGCGGCTCACCGCCCCTTTGTGGGTCAGGCCGCCACGCGACAACCTGCACACCAGCGACTCTGAGGTCATCCCTTTCGCACATCCCCTTCCTTTCCGGTTTCGCGCGTCTCCATCCAACCTTGCCGCAGGGTCCAGCAGGCAGAAGCCGCTGGACGGAAAGGTACGATGGCAAAAGAGATTTGCATTTCCAGCACGCCGCATGAGACGCGGCTCGCAATCCTTGAAGACGATCAACTCGCGGAAATCTACTACGAACGCGAAAATGAATACACGCTGGCGGGCTCCATTTACAACGGCCGTGTTACCCGGGTGCTGCCCGGCATGCAGTCGGCATTTGTGGACGTGGGCCTGGAACGCGACGCCTTCCTGTATGTAACTGACTTTCTGGAACTTGAAGACCAGGAAGAGTCTGACGAGCTGGAAAAGGCCGCGGTCAGCGGCGGCAACCAGCCTCCCCGTGAAGTTCGCCACACAAACGGCCAGGAAAACCGCGGAGGACGCGGCGGGCAGAAACCCGAGCCAAAGCCGGAACAGAAACAGGAACCGCGGCCCGCGGGCGCCCGCCGGGGGCGGCCGGCGGGGGGGGGGGGCGGCACCGCGACCG
>VFSW01002011.1_pt1 | contig 30792 bp, 21 predicted proteins | sample 5358111 | NCBI WGS metagenome assembly VFSW01 (sample SAMN11554181, study PRJNA540505) | mine drainage metagenome | isolation source: sediment from site ElyBrook_90M | place: USA: Ely Copper Mine, Vershire, VT | collected 2017 | reverse complement strand
GCGAACGGCAAATAAAGTCTTAACTGTTTGTCTCAGCTAAGGGGGCAACCCCAATTCAATATCTGTTACAGCTTAATTTGTTCCAGAAGTTCGCCTCCTCCATCGCTTCTGTCTGTGACCGTCCAGATTCAAGGACCGCCAGAAGATGAGCCGCAAGAAATCCGGCGCGTCAGGATCGACTTGCACGCCCCGGCGTGTGATGTCGACTCGCGGCCCTTGGTATGGCATAGTGTCGCACCAATCTTACAGTAAGTGAACGATGTGTCCGTGCAGGGTGCAGGTGCTCTGCAATTGTGGCGTGGAGTGCGTGTGAAGTGCCAGTTACACCCAAAAGCTCAGTGAGGACGGACAAGATTCTGCAGGCGGCAGGCCAACTGTTTGCGCGCCAGGGATATTACAGAACGAGCACTCGTGAGATAGCCCGCCTTGCCGACGTGAGTGAACCCTCAGTCCGGTCTTCCCCGCTCCGGCAGCGGTCGCGATCGGATGCATGCCGCCCACGAACTCCATGGGAAGAATCCGGCTTGCCGCAGCGGGCAACGGCACCTTCCCTCTTCCAACGGCCGGAAATGCTTCCGGTAGTGATCCAGCGTCCGGATGCGAACTCCATGCTGCGCGTTGAATGCCTGTTGAGTCTGCCCGCCCTGTTCGAACTCCCGCACCAGTCGCTCAGCTTCTGACCAGCTCCGACGACGTAGAACTCCTACACCAATCAACTCGCTCATCCTGCGAGTACATCACAGTTCCAATTCCTGCAAAAGGGTGCGTTTGGTCTGACGCGCACTGTTGTCCGGGAGCGCCTGCTGCGTGGCGCCTTCAGCTGTTTACCAAGGTACGGAAAACCGCGAGAGAAACAAAACGTCAGGAATCTAGGAGGAAAAGATATGTCTCCGGAATCAAACCTTGCCCGACGGTATCGGGCGCGAAATATCGGGCGTCTTTTTATTGTAAATATCTTGGACTTGACAGCATTTGCCCTCTCTACATTCCTCGCATTTGAGTTGCGATTCGACGGCGCACTGCGTGCCCAATACTTCCACCCGATGGTGGTGGCCTTGTGCGTTTGGGCAGCGGCAAAGTCTGCATCCTTCATCGTTGCCGTTATAAATCAGGGGAGTTGGCGGCATACGTCTGTTCATGATGCAATGCGGATTGTTTTGGCTGTTTCAGGGGGGGCAATACTCGGTGGATTGGTCATATTTCTTCTACTCGGGCCACGGAGCATTCCGCGCTCTGTGTACATTCTCGATTGGCTTATTTCCTGCTTGCTGACTGTGGGGGGAAGGTTGGCACTTCGCGTGGTTGTCACCGCGAGGAGCAGGAGTAGAGTCGAGGGTGAGCGGACGAGGACACTCGTATACGGCGCAGGCGCCGCAGGACTGGCGTTGTTGTGGGAGTTGCGGCAAAACCAATCCCTGATGTGCGATGTCATAGGCATTGTCGATGACGATCAAAGAAAAGTTGGGCTCGTGCTGGATGGCAAGCGGGTGATGGGAACGGGAAACGCCCTCGAAGCATTGGTGCAGATGCACGCCATCAAGAGAGTGCTTATTGCGATTCCCTCCGCAACAGGACCGCAAATGGTGCGCATTTTGAAGTTCGCCACCGATGCAAAGGTGGAATACAAGATGGTGCCGAGTCTGGGAGAACTTGTCCATGGCACGGAATTGGGCAAGCAAATCCGAGATGTTGCCGTAGAGGACTTGCTCGGTAGAAAGCCAGTGCATCTTGACTTGGACCGGATTCGGGAGCGCATTCAAGGGCGTGTTGTCATGGTGACGGGCGCCGCGGGCTCGATCGGGTCAGAGATCTGCCGGCAGATCGCTCCCTTCCGTCCGCTTGCCATTGTGGGTTTCGATCAGGCGGAGACGCCCCTTTTCCATATTGAAAGAGAGATGACTAGAAGCTTTCCACACATAACTTTTCACCCAGAGATCGGCAGTGTTACCAGCCGTGGCACTCTGAAACGGGTGATGCAACACTATCACCCGTCAATTCTCTATCATGCAGCCGCCTATAAACATGTTCCGTTGATGGAGAGGCACGTCTTCGCTGCCGTCGAAACGAATATTTTCGGGACCTGGAACGTCGCCCATGCCGCGGCTGAGGACGGAGTCGACGATTTTGTCATGATTTCCACAGACAAAGCGGTTCGGCCGACCAGTATGATGGGCGCGACGAAGCGCACAGCAGAGTTGCTTATTCGCGCGCTCCAGATGGAGGGTGGGACCAAGTTTGTTGCGGTGCGCTTCGGGAATGTACTCGGAAGCAACGGAAGTGTTGTTCCAATCTTCAAGGAACAAATTGCCGCAGGCGGCCCGGTAACGGTCACTCACCCGGAAATGACCCGCTATTTTATGACCATTCCTGAGGCGGCCCTGCTGGTTTTGCAAGCTTTCTCGATCGGCAAGGGCGGAGAGGTATTCGTCCTTGAAATGGGCGAGCCTGTCAGGATCGCGGAGCTAGCCAAGAATCTGATTCTGCTCTCGGGGCTCCAGCCTGAACGAGATATCGAGATTCAATTTACCGGTCTTCGTCCGGGGGAGAAAATGTTCGAAGAATTGAATCTGCAGGATGAACATCTGACCCCAACTTCGCACCCCAAGATTAGAAGCTATGTCTGCCATTGGAATCTCGACGCGATGCAAATTAAAGCGTCTTTGCAGCGCCTGCAAGGAATTGTTGAAGGACAAGACGTTGCCAACCTCGTTTTGCTGCTCAAGGAATTGGTTCCAGACTATAATCCCGGGACCGAGCTTTTGAAGACTGCATTTTCTATCAAACCATACAATACAGGTCCAGACAAGATTCCGGTTCGTCGTGAGCAGATTGAGCCCCCGGTGGTGGCCAAACAAACGCCGGTCGCCCTCTTGAATTAGAGCGTCCCCAGGGCAGAACGCTACGGGAACGGAAGCAGGGGATTGGAATGCTGTGGAATCGACCTGTACTATTTGTCACTCTTTTTGCAGACAGCATTTTCCGGTGAACCTGGGCAGTTGATTTCAGAGGACATAAACATGCCCTCTCGCCGAAAGCGTAAGGTTCTTTTGATATCTCGTGTTGGATGGATCTCTACATTTCCGACATCCTGCTGTCCAAGTCGCCTGCCTCGTTCAATCTGCGCTGACTCACTCCTGTTCTATGCAGTCTTGCCGCAGACAACTGCTCGTTTGCTGATTCTGAGGAATGATATTGAATAACAACGAACACATCTCGCAGGGAAATTCCGAAACTCCGAACGCACCTGTCATGCAAGCCCTGCAGTTCGCTGCCGAACACAGCTACGGCCTGCGCCATTTTCTTGCCGTCATCACGCGACGTCGCGCCTGGATCATCGCAGCCACCGTCGCCGGTTGCGTGCTGGCCATCGCGATTTCCATGATCATGAAGCCGACATATCAGGCCAATGCGATCATCGAACTCAACAAGAACAACTCCGGCGGCCTCGACGTGGACCTGGGACAAGCCATCTCCCAGAGTTTTGGCGGCAGCGGCGAAGCCTTGCAGAGCGATCTCCAGACCGAGACCACCATCCTTAAAAGCGATTCCCTTGCACTGGCTGTCATCCAGAAACTCGACCTTGCCGATTCCCCCGAGTTTCGTGTTAGCAGCAAGGCTGCCAAACTGGAAGCCTTGGAAAAAGGTTTGCCCCTCGAACAGGCGCCGATAACTCGCTCACGCCTTCTGCAGAATTTCCAGCATCGCCTCGCTGTTGCTCCCATTCACGGAACCCGCCTGATACGCGTCTCCTACGAGAGCCACGACGCCAAACTTGCGGCCACCGTCGCCAACGCTCTCATTGAAAGCTACAAGGCCCAGTACCTCAAATCCCACTACGATGCCACCAGCGAGGTCTCCGACTGGCTTACGGGCCAGCTCTCCGACCTCAAGACCAACGTGCAGGAATCCGAGAAGAAGCTCGCCGACTTCGAGAAGAAGACCGGGATTCTCAGTCTCAGCATGATGATGGCTCCGACCTCCGGTCAGGAGGAGAGTAGCACAGGCAGCGTGCACAGCGTCGTTATCGAAAAGCTCGACGCCCTCAATGCTGAGCTCACAGCCGCCGAAGCCAACAGGATTCAGAAGGAGGCCATCTACCGCCTTGCCGTTTCCAGTAACGGCGACGCGCTCATGGCGCTCGCCACCAGTTCCGGTGCCGCTCAGACGAACTCCCCTGCCATGTCGGAGATCGCCGTCCTCCAGCAGATCCGCGCCCAGCAGAACTCTCTCAAGATGAGCCTCGCGCAGGACTCCGTCTCCATGGGCGAGAACAACCGCCACATTCGCGAGCTCGATACACAGATCGCTGAGGGCGAGCGGCAGATCCAGGGCGAGATGCAGCAGATCACCCGCCTCGCCGGGACCGACCTCCAACTCGCCAAGCAGACCGAGCAGCAGATCCAGCGCGAGTTCGACCAGCAGCAGGCCCAGGCCAGCAAGCTCAACGAGGAGGCCGTCGAGTTCGCGGTCCTCAGCCAGGAAGCCTTCTCCCGCAAGAAGCTCTACGAGGATCTCTACACCCGCCTGCAGGAAGCCAACGTCGCCGCAGGCATCAAGGCCACCAATATCACCATCGTGGATCCGGCCCGCTCCGAGGCGCGCCCGATCCGGCCCGCCAAAACCACCAACCTCGAGGCTGGCTTCAGCCTCGGTTTGCTCGGTGGCCTCATTCTCGCCTTCACAATTGACCGGCTGGACAACACCGTCGTGAATCCCCTCGAAGTGGAAGAGATCACCGCCTTGCCCGTGATCGGCGTCATCCCCTCCTTCGGGGGCAGTGATCGTTCGTCCTATGGTGGCTACAGAGTCAGCCTTAGAAGGCACGCGCCTAAGCCGGAAACCGATGAGACCGGCTCCGGGTCGCTCTGGATGCTCAATCATTCCAATTCCGCGGCTGCCGAAGCCTTCCGCGTCCTGCGCACAGCCATCCTCTTGGCACGTGCCGGGGGTGGAATCAAGGTTGTCCTTGTCACTAGCTGCGTACCTGGAGAAGGGAAGAGCACCGTCAGCGGCAACCTCGCCGTCTCCTTCGCTCAACAAGGCAAAAAGGTGGTCATCGTCGAGGCCGATATGCGGCGCCCCAGCATGAAGCACATCTTGGACGTTTCCAATGAAGCGGGCCTCAGCAACGTCCTTGCCAGCACCCGCCCGCTTGATGAAGTTCTGCTGCGTGGCGTCCATCTGTCCAACCTCGACGTGCTGCCTGCCGGACGACGCCCGCCCATGCCGTCCGAGATTCTCGGATCGGCAGCCTTTGACGAACTGCTCGCCGAACTCAGGTCCCGCTACGACCTGGTGTTGATTGATAGTCCGCCCGTCTTTGTGGTTACTGACGCGGTCTCCATTGCTTCCAAGTCCGACGCCACCCTGTGGGTCGCCCGCGCCGGTACCGTGACACGCGCGCAGCTTGCCCGCGCCGCGCAGATCATCGAGCGCAACCGGATGCCCGTGATTGGCATCGTATTCAACCGAATGGACCGCACGCTCGACCCTTACGGGTACGACTACGGCTACGACGACAAGAACTACGGATCCTACTATGGAGAGAAGTCCAATGATGCATAATCAGCTCCGCTTCCTGTTCGTTGCTGCCGGCCTGTTGTTGCCCTGTGCTACCGAAGCGGTCGGCCAGCTGCAGACTGACCTGCAAGAGAGGATCAACAGCGCTGCCGCCTATAACGCCTCGCGCCCGCAGGCCGATGTCGCTACCTCTATGCGCTCCGCCGGCCTCGCCGCCGTCCCCGCAGACTTCGCCCGACTCAAGCTCGCGCCCGGCTTCCTCATCTCTGTCAACATACTGTCCGACACCGATTTTGGCGGTACATATCGCGTGGATCAGGAGGGCAATATCACTCTGCCCATAATCGGCTCCTTCCACGTCGTCGGAGAGACGGCCTCCGAGGTTCGCGCCCAGATCGCCGACAAGCTTGCCTCCGGAAAGATTCTCAAGGATCCTCAGGTCATCCTCAACGTTCTTGAGTACACCGTTCCTGAGGTGACTATCTCGGGCGAGGTGGCTAACCCCGGCAAGTATCCTCTGCTCGCGCCCCATAAGCTTTCTGAGGTGCTGGCGCTGGCCGGCGGCACCACCATCCTGGCTGCAGGCGATGTGAATGTTGTTCGCGCCGGAGATTTGCATAGCCCTATTGTTGCCCATTACACTCGCGGCGGTGATCCTAAACGCAACAGCGATGTCCTTGTCAATCCCGGCGACTCGATCGAGGTGCGCCGCGCCGGGGTGGTCTACGTGCTCGGAGCCGTACTCCGACCTGGAGGCTACGTGATGCAGGAGGACGGATCCCTTAACCTTCTACAGGCCGTATCCCTCGCCAACGGCACCACCTTCGTCGCCTCTCTGCACACGGTCTACATACTGCGCCGCAATGCCGACGGTAGCGAAGTGGACATCGCCCTCCCGTACAGCAAGATCGTCGCGGGCAAGATCGCCGACGTCCAATTGCGCGCCTCCGATGTGCTCTATGTGCCGTCCAGCGGGCCGAAATCCCTCTTGCAGAACGGTCAGTCGATTTTGGCGGCTGCGGCCTCTTCGGGCATCATCGCCGGTGTTGTCTACTAGGCAACCGCTGGCCGCCTGGCTCGTCCCCGCTCTGTTCCCGAGGGTAACTTTTGTCGAATCTGTTCATAGCCGAGAAGGAGATGCAGCCCCTCCCCCCGGATTCGCAGCCCACTCCCGCCGCGGCGCCTCTGCTCCGCAAGCTGCGGCACGAGAGCTCCCATGCGCTCCAGAAAGGGCTATTCAAAAATAGCGCCGTCATGATGGCCTGCCGCGTCAGCGCCATGCTCGTTTCGCTGATCACCGTCCCCTTCGTTATCGCGAAGCTCGGCCTCGCTGGCTACGGCACCTGGGAGGTGATGCTCTCCATCTCCGTCATCACCACCATCTTCCAGACCGCCCTCGGCAATACCCTGCTGTGGAGAGTCTCCTCCGCCTACGGCGCGGGCGATGAGCGGGAGATCCGCCGCATGCCGCGCATCGGCATCGGCTTCAGTCTGCTGGTATTCGCCGTCACCTTCCCCGTAGTGCTCACCTTCCGCCACCATCTCGTCCATCTTTTCCATGTCCCCGCCGCGCTCCAGCCCGCAGCCGCCGTCATTCTGCCCTGTATCGTAGGCATCGCCGTGCTCGGCGGCATCAATGAGTCCCTGGCCGCCGTCATCCGCGGCAGTCAGGAAACCGGCTTCGTCTCCGTCGTCATCACCCTCGCCGGATTTCTAAACGCCGCTGTCTTGCTCACCGCCCTCTCCCTGGGCTTCGGCCTCTGGAGCCTCCTCGCCGGTTACGCCGCCGCCACCCTCGCCACCGGCGCCGGTCACTTTCTCCGCGCCTCCTGGCTCTACGGATGGTTTAACGTCCTGCCCGTCATGCCCTCCCGCGCCGAAATCCGCGCAATGCGCCGCTACTTTTCCCTCGCTTCCGTCGGCTCTTTCTCCGTCCTGCTCCGCGGAGAAACCGACAAGCTCGTCCTGGCCGGCTTCGCCTCCGCCTCCTGGGTCGGCGTCTACGCCATCGCTGCCCGAATGTCCTCCCTGGTCATGGAGTCAAGCAACTTCTTCTACTACCCCACCATCGCCGCCGCCGGCGCCATGAACGGCCGCGGCGACTGGTCCGGCATCCGCCACCTCTACAAAACCATGTCGGCCATTTTTCCGGTCGCCGCCGGCCTGGTCAGTGTCCTCGTTCTCTCTCTCTACGACCGACTCAGTGTCGCCTGGCTCGGCCGTTCCGTCCCGGGACTTGCCACCCTGCTCTTTCTGGTCATAGCGGGCAACACCGTGGCCGTGGTCCTCACCGGGTCCGGTACCTCCATCCTCAAGGGCATCGGCAAGATGGAGACCGAGACGATATACATCACGGTCAGCCTGATCCTCAACATCGTCCTCACCGTCACCCTCGTCTATACTATTGGCGCTATCGGCACTGTCATCGCTTCTACTGTCTCCTGGGCCATCGGCGCCGCGCTCTTCGTCTGGCTCATGCACCGCCGCTTCGACTTCCCCCTTCAGGGAACCTTCCGCGGCATCGCCGTCCTGCTCTATATCGTGGTCATCGTCGCCGCCGCTCGCGTCCTCATTCCCGCCTGGGGAAACGACACCAGCCGCATTCACGCCGCCATCTCGCTGGCCAAATACGCCGTTCCCGTCGGACTGGCTTACCTGTTGCCCTCGGCCATTCTCAACCGCAAGTACATTGCCGAACGGCTGCACTCCAGGCGGAATCCTGCCGCTCGTACAGGAACTCGCTGATGGCCACCATGACTCGCCCCCGCGCAGACCGCTCGTACGCATCTCCGCGTTCCAGGGTTATTCCTCCGCTGGTCCGCTACTTTCCAATCATCTTCTTTCAGGCGTTTATGACGTTCACGGCCCTCGTCTTTGCCTTTGGACCGTGGGACTGGCCGGTGGACAATCCGGTACAACTGTACTCCTTCATCGCCATCAATCAGGTGGCTCTTCTGTTCGGATATATCTTTGCTGCCTCCGATGCCCAGCCCGCGCGTTTTTCGTTTCCCCTACCCACCAACGAAATGGTGGGCATCTGCGCAGTTACCTCGCTCCTGATCCTTCCTGTGCTCACCTATCACCGCACGGGTGGACTCATCAATCTCATGGTGGCAATACTTCAGCCCGGCGAGGCGTACAACGCAACGCGCCAGGCAGCCCTCTTGGGTGCGTACTCTGTGGTGGAGTACATCGGCGTCATCCTTTCCCCGCTAACCTGGCCACTTCTGGTGCTCGCTGTGACCTTCTGGAGGAAGCTTTCGTTTCCGGTTCGGGTGCTGTCCATCACCGGTATTGTGATGAACTCTCTCTCGTATCTCCTGATCGGAACGAACAAGGGCAATGCGGACATTCTCAGCCTGACGCCGTGGTTTCTGCTTCTTGCCAGCGATTCGCCAGAAAAGGCTCTAACTTCACGAAAATTCGTGAGGTTCTTTGGGATACTGGTGATAGCGGCGCTCGTATTCATCCCGTACTTCGGCAATAACATCATGACGCGCGGTGCAATGGGCGGCCTTCCAACGGTTGAGACGTATCAAGGACGCATTCAGGCGGAAGCTGTGAGCGTGCCAGGCGTTACCGGGAGATTGGCCGAAGCATATAACTCAGGATTTGAGAACCTCGCTGCATACACAGGGCAGGGATACTACGGGCTCTCCCTAGCTTTACGTGAACCTTTCGTCTGGACTTATGGCGTCGGTCACTCCAGCTTTTTCACTTGGCTTGCTGAGAAGTTTACTGGCCAACAGCCGGGAGCCATCAATGATAGGACCTATCCGCGGCGTATTCAGAGCGATTTTGGTTGGGACGCTGATGAGCACTGGAGTAGCCTGTATCCATGGCTGGCGAGCGATGTAAGCTTCTTTGGAGTTCCAGTAGTGATCTTCTTCATCGGCAGGTTATTCGCACTTACGTGGCTTGACTCCCTTGGTGGAAACCCGACCGCTATGGTCGTCTTTGGCCTCCTCTTGGTGACTCTCTATTACGTCTCCGCAAACTCACAGGTCTCCCAAGACGGGGACACAGTGTGTGTGTTCTGGGTGTATCTGATTTGGTGGTGGATTTCCAGGAAGCCTGCAATAAATTATCGAATTGGGCGCGGCACCCCGCGCGTACGTCGGTTGAAAAGCGCATGGTGACCCCCGCTCCGTTTCGCATTCCCCGCGTCTTAATTGTCAATGGGCAACCCGCCTCCTCGCCGACGGCCGAAGGCATCACGCTCGGCCGCCTCTTCCAGGACTGGCCGCCGGAGCGGCTCGCTCAGGTCTATACTGCGGCGCTTCCCCATGCGCTTACTGGAGCCATCGACTACCACATTCCCGCCAATAGCCGCCGCCACCTGGCCTGGCTCAACCTGCCCTCCATCTCCGCCGCGCTGCTGGCCCGTGAGGCAGACGGTTCGCAGGCAGCACCAGCCAGTGGCGGCAGGGCCGCTCGGCTGCGCGCCGCCGCAAAACTGGAGGCCCGCCGCTGGCTCGACCTCTTCCCCTACGAGCTACCCGTCGAAATCGAGCAACAGATCGTCAGCTTTCGCCCGCACCTGGTTTATTCGTGCCTCGGCAACATCCAGATCAGCCGTCTGGCCCTGCGACTCGCGCATCTCTGCCGCGTCCCGGTCATCCCGCACTTTATGGACGACTGGAGATCTACGCAGTACGTGGGCCGCCCCGACCTCGCGATTCACCGGGCGCTGCTCCTTCGCAGTCTGGATGCCGTCCTCGAAACAGCCCCCTTCGGTCTCACGATCTCCGATGCCATGGCCTCTGAATACTCGGCAGAGTTCGGCAAACCATTTCACGCGTTCATGAATTGCGTTCCCATTCCGGCCATTGCTCCGCCTCTGCCTCCGCTGTCTGCCGCGCCACGTCTCGTGTACGTGGGCGGGCTGCATCTGGATCGCTGGCGCGCGCTGCGCGAAATCGGGGGCGCACTTGCTGCGCTCAACCGCGAGGGAATCGCCGGAAGCCTCACCGTCTACGCTCTGGCCGCCGATCTGGCAACGTTCGGCGACAAGCTGGCCGGTGCTGGAGTCGGAATCGGAGGTTCTCTCAGCCAGGCCGAAGTCCTCGCCGCGATCGCCGAAGCCGACGTGCTGGTGCACGTGGAATCCTTCGATCCCAAGATGCGCCGGTACACGCGCCTGTCCATCTCTACCAAGATTCCGCAGTATGCCGTCTCCGGCCGTCCGCTCTTCTGCTACGGCCCGCCAGAGGTCGCCTCACTCCGCTTCGTGCACGAGAACGCCCTCGGCCTGCTCGGCGGATCGCAGGATAGCGGGGAACTCAAAGTGCAGTTGCGTCGCATTCTCGATGCCAGCAGCCTGCGGCAACATTTTGCAGCAAACGCCATCGCGGTCGCCCGGCGAGACTTCGACTGCATTTCGGTGCGGCAGCGATTTCAGTATGTGCTTGGCTCTGCGGCGGCTTCCCAGCGCGCGCCAACCCCGGCTCTGGCCGGTTGACGGTCAAACCCGATGGAAAACAAACCGCTAATCCTCTATACCGGCAACTTCCGTTTCCCCGACGGGGATGCGGCGGCCGCTCGTGTGCTCGGCATCGGCTGCTCTCTGCGTGACGCGGGCTATGAGGTCGTCTTCGGCGGCGGGGAGTCCAAGGAACGACCTGAAGACCGGACGCCGTCGGGTTCGTCGGTTTTTCGTGGCTTCACATACCAATCCCTTGGCGGACTGGAGCGGCAAGATAGACACGGCTTCCGGCGGGCAGCCCAGCTTGCGGCTCGCGCCCGGAACCGCGCCGCATGGATCGAAAGCCACCGCCGGAAAGGGATTGCCGCCGTACTGGTCTATTGCCCTGACATCATGACATGGAGAGCGGTACGGCGGTCCACACGGAAACACCGGATTCCACTGATTGTGGATGTGACGGAGTGGCATACGGGAGCAAACTTGCCGGGGGGCACCTTCGGCCTTCGTTATCTGGAGTCGGAGATTTGCAGTCGCCTCTCATATCCGAGTGCGGATGCGGTGATCGCGATCAGCTCCTACATTAAGGAGTATTACCAACGGAAGGGCTGCGAGACCCTTCGTGTGCCGCCGCTGGTGGATTTGAAAGACCCGAAGTGGCAATCCGGGCACTGGACTCCATCGGAGAGCCTTCGGCTGGCTTACGCGGGCAGCCCTGGCAACAAGGACATGCTCGGAGAGATGATCCGCGCTGTTGTGGCTCCCCAACTGCGAGCGAAACGGCTGGAGATGCATATTCTCGGTCTTAACGCGAACGAGGCGCGCGCGCTGGCCGGGTGCGAATTGCGGTCCGAGGCAGGAAAGGGAGCGGAGGTGATCTGTCATGGCCGCCTTCCCCAGAACGATGTGCCTGGCATTATTGCCGGGATGGACTTCACGGTTCTGCTGCGGAAGAATGATAGAAACGCCAATGCTGGATTCTCGACCAAGCTTGTCGAGAGCCTCTCCTGCGGGGTTCCAGCCATTGTGAACGCCACCAGCGACATTGCCGAGTTTGTCCGGCATGGCCGCGAGGGGTTCATCGTGAACGGAGAATCCATCGCGGCATTTTCTGCAGCACTCGATGAAGCAGCCGGCCCTTCCCCAGCCATCCTGGCGCAAATGCGGGCCCATGCAAAGGAGAGGGCTGGGCAATCCTTTGACTATCGTAATTATCGGAGTCAATTGGGCAGCCTGGTGGAGCGAGTTGCAAAGCGAACAACAGCTTGCGGGGATTAAGCATCCAATGGCGGCATTCTTGACTTTACGGTCAACATCCGGATGCACGGCGTGGAAGCCGATGGCGCCAACTCAATGGAGGTTCGACGGATGTGTGGCATTGCCGGATTCGTCTTGCATGAGCGCCCTGCAGGGGATATTCATGCGGACGCTGTTCAAAGGATGACCGACCGGATGCGGCCCCGCGGCCCCGATGCGTCAGGGCTGTGGCAAGGAGATAAAGTGGTGCTCGGCCATCGCCGCCTCGCCATTCTGGATCTTGACCCGCGCTCGACCCAGCCGATGGCGTTCGGAGAGGGGCGGTACCGGATTGTATTCAATGGAGAGATCTACAATTTTCGTGAACTGCGCCGGGAATTGGAGACTAGGGGTGTCTCGTTTCATACCACTTCGGACACCGAAGTTCTTCTAGCCCTGTACGCACGCGAAGGCGAAGGTATGCTGTCCAGGCTACGCGGGATGTTCGCGCTGGCGATCTGGGACTCGGTTTGCGGGGAGCTGTTCATGGCCCGCGATCCGTATGGCATCAAGCCTCTCTATTACACAGAGACTCCCGCGGGACTGCTCTTCGCCTCCCAGGTGAAAGCGATCCTCGCATCGGGCCTTGTTCAACCGCAGCCGGAATCAGCGGGCATTGTGGGCTTTTACCTGCTCGGCAGCGTACCCGAACCATGGACGATTTATCGTGGAATCTTTTGCTTGCCCGCCGGGCACTGGATGAAAATTCGCAACGGCAGGCATGAGTCTCCTGTGTGCTGGAACGATATCCGCGAAAACTGGAGGATCGAGAACGATCGCATCTCCGATGCTGAGACGCAGCAGCGGGTGCGTGAAGCCGTAGCCGATTCCGTAGCTGCGCATTTGGTTGCCGACGTGCCAGTCTGTGTGTTTCTGTCCGGCGGCATTGACTCTGGGACGGTCGCCGGGATGGTGGCGCAATCGGGCGAACAGATCGAAGGCGTCACAATCGGCTTCGAGGAGTTTGCGAATCGTCAAGAGGACGAGGTCCCAGTTGCGGCAAGAATTGCCGGCTACTACGGTTTGCCACATTTTGTGCGTACGATCTCGTATACGGAGCTGGAATCGGATATTCCACTGATTCTGGATGCAATGGATCAGCCGAGCATTGACGGAATCAATTCGTGGTTTGCCAGCAAGGCTGCCGCTGAGCGTGGTTACAAAGTGGTGCTCTCGGGAACCGGAGGCGACGAACTGTTCTATGGTTATCACTTGGTGGATGAGCTGCCGCGAGCCGTGAAGATAGGCAAGATGGTTGCGTCCATACCCGGATCCAGGCCTCTCATACGTTCCGCCAGCCGGCTCCTGTCGCGGAGAAACTCGTCTCACAAACTGAGGGGCCTGGCGGATTATGTCAGCTCGCTTGAAGGCGCCTACTTCCTGAAGCGTGCTCTGTTCTTGCCCGAGGATCTCCCCGTGCTGATGGGCGAAGAAGCTGCCCGCGATGGAATGGCTCGGCTTGGCGGAGTGGCTGGCCTGGTAGGTCGAGCAGACGCGGTAACGCAGTCGGCCGGCCTCTGCCTGCTGGATTCCACGCTGTACTTGCGCAACCAACTGCTTCGCGACGCCGATTGGAGCAGCATGGCGCATTCTCTGGAACTGCGTACGCCGTTGGTGGATGCCAAGCTTCTTTCCGATCTCAGGCTTTGCCATACAGCATTTGCCGGCAGACGGGGCAAGCAGATGTTGGCGCAAGCCCCGGCCAAGCCGCTTCCTATCGAGATCGTTCATCGCACGAAGACAGGATTCAATGTCCCGATGACACGGTGGATTGCTGAAATGGTGGAAAGCAGTGAGGCGGCGCGAAGGCTCCGATCCTTGGACGGTTTCAGGACCCCCTGGGCAAGACAATGGGCGATTGCGCTGCTGGATGCCAGCTTTGCTTTTGCGGGCGTCAGCGCCCTCTGAGCGAGCATGTGGCGCCAGACTCAGGCCAGGGAAGTTGAAGATGAAGCAAAGTTTCAGTCCGCGGCGTTCGGCGGGCACCGACTTCAACCCGATTCGTCCGATCGCATCGCGGCGGACCGACGAAAGAGCGTGAGCATCATGACAAACTCAAATATCTTCGCTGAAAAGAAGCTGTTGATCACCGGCGGCACGGGAACCTTCGGCAACGCGGTTATAGACATGGCACGGACGCAGGGCTTTGGCGAAATCCGCATTTTCAGCCGCGACGAGAAGAAGCAGGATGATATGCGCGGTCGCCTTCGCGATGCGGCCATCAAGTTCTACATCGGAGACGTCCGCAACTATGACAGCGTCCTCCAGGCCATGCACAGCGTGGACTTCGTTTTTCACGCCGCCGCCCTCAAGCAGGTGCCTTCCTGTGAATTCTTCCCCATCGAGGCGGTGCAGACCAACACCCTTGGCGCGGAAAACGTGTTGAAGGCCGCGCTCGCCTCCAACGTCGGCAAGGTCATCGTCCTGAGCACCGACAAGGCGGTTTACCCAGTCAACGCGATGGGTATGTCCAAGGCGCTCATGGAAAAGTGCATGGTGGCCAAGGCCCGCATGTTCGGCAACAGTTCCACTATTTTCTGCGGTACCCGCTACGGCAACGTCATGGCGTCTCGCGGTTCCGTCATTCCGCTCCTTCTGCGCCAGATCCAGGCCGCCGAGCCGCTCACCCTCACCGACCCCAACAGGACGCGCTTCCTGGTGCCCATCGCCGGCGCCGTGGATGGCGTTCTCTACGCCTTCGCTCACGGCGAGCCCGGCGACATCTTTGTGCAGAAAGCGCCCTCGGCCACGATCGGCACCCTTGCTCAGGCCCTGCTCAAGCTGCTCGACGCGTCCAACCCCATCCAGGTCATCGGCACCCGCCACGGTGAAAAGCTCTACGAGACGCTACTCAACCGCGAAGAACTCGCCATCGCCGAAGACCTCGGAGATTATTACCGCGTTCCCGCCGACGTGCGCGACCTTAACTACTCCGGATTTTTCAGCAACGGCCAGACCCAGGTCTCCGAATCCGAGGACTACAATTCCCATAACACCAAGCTCCTCGACGTGGATGGCATGATACAGCTTCTCCTCCAACTGCAGTGCGTGCAGGACGCTCTTTCCGGAAAAGAGGTACTGGCGTGAAACGGGTTGTTGTCACCGGTGGCCACGGTTTCCTCGGCCGCAACCTCGCAGCCCATCTCACGGCCCGAAAAGACTGCGCCGTGACCCTCATCGACCGCGAAGAATCGGACGATGATCTGCGCCGCGCCCTCGCGGACGCCGACATCGTCTTCCACCTCGCCGGCGTCAACCGTCCGCAACACGTCAGCGAATTCAACACCGGCAACACCGGGTCCACTGAGACTCTGGTGAAGATGTTGCGTGAGGCCGACCGAACGCCGAAGATTGTCCTCAGCTCTTCCATCCAGGCCGCCCTCGACAATCCCTACGGCGCCAGCAAGGCCCGCGCCGAGCAGGTGCTGCGCGAGTTCGCCGCGGAAACAGGCGCCTCCGTGCGCATCTACCGGCTCAGCAATCTCTTCGGCAAGTGGTGCCGCCCCAACTACAACTCTGTCACCGCCACCTTTTGCCACAACATTGCGCGCGACCTGCCCATCTCGGTCTCCGATCCCGCCCGCGAACTTGGCCTCTCCTACGTGGACGACGTCGTCGCCGTGTTTCTCGGCGAGTTGGACGGCGATGAGCAAGGTCAAGACGGCCCCGAGATCGTCAGCTACCGCCTCACTCTTGGCGACCTTGCCGGGCGCATCCAGGCCTTCCATGAGATGAGGTCTACCCTGCGTCTACCCGACTTCGCCGACCCCTTCAACCGCGCTCTCTACGCCACCTACCTGTCCTACTTGACAGAAGAATGCCGCGAATACCAGCTCGACATCAAGTCCGACCCGCGTGGCAGCCTCGCCGAGTTCGTCAAGAGCGACGCCTTCGGCCAGATCTTTGTCTCGCGCACGCGCCCAGGCATTACCCGTGGTAACCACTATCACCACACCAAGACGGAGAAGTTCTTCGTTGTCGAGGGTGAGGGACTCATCCGGATGCGCCCGATCGATGGCTCCGAGGTCTACGAGTACCGCGTCACCGGCAGCAGCTACCAAGTCGTGGACATCCCCCCAGGCCTCACCCACTCCATCACCAACATCGGCGGGACAGAAATGGTAACGTTGTTCTGGTCCAGCGAAGTTTTCGACCCGAACCGCACCGATACGTACTTCCTTCCAGTAGACATCGAAGTGCAGGTCGGCTAGCTTCACGGAGAACGAATGAAGGTCGCCACAATCATAGGTACACGGCCGGAGATCATCCGCCTCTCGCGCGTCATCGCCGCGCTGGACCGTTACACCGAACACGTTCTGATCCATACCGGACAGAACTACGACTACGAACTCAACCAGGTCTTCTTCGACGATCTCGAGATCCGCCGCCCCGACATCTTCGTCCAGGCTGCGGGCAAGAACGCCGCCGAGACCATCGGTCTCATCATCGCCAAATCCGCCGAGGTGCTGGCCGAGGTAAAGCCGGACGCCGTGTTGCTGCTGGGCGACACGAACAGTTGCCTCGCGGCGCTCTCCGCCAAACGGCTCAAGATCCCCGTCTTCCATATGGAAGCAGGTAACCGCTGCTTCGACGAGCGTGTTCCCGAGGAAATTAACCGAAAGATCGTGGATCACATCAGCGACATCAACATGCCCTACAGCGACATCTCGCGAGAGTACCTGCTGCGCGAAGGCATTCCCCCCGATCGCGTCATCAAGACCGGCAGCCCCATGTACGAGGTGCTCAGCTTTTACCGCGGCAAGATCGAATCTTCCGACGCGCTCGAGCGTCTCGGCCTCACCGAAGACCAATACTTCATGGTCAGCGCGCACCGCGAAGAAAACATTGACTCGCCGCGCCAATTCCGAAACCTCGTAAGCATGCTCGAGGCGGTGGCGGCGACTTACCAACTGCCCGTGGTCGTGTCCACCCACCCCCGCACGCAAAAGGGCATTGACGCCGAAGGCGTGAAATTCTCCGACCGCATCCGCTTGCTCAAGGCCATGGGGCTGTCGGACTACGTCCACCTGCAGATGAAGTCGCGCGCCACCCTCTCGGACAGCGGCACCATTACAGAGGAGTCCTCCATCCTGAACTTCCGCGCCATCAACATCCGCGAGGCGCACGAACGGCCCGAAGGCATGGAGGAAGGCGCCGTCATGATGACCGGCATGGACCCGAAGGTGGTGCTCGACGCGCTGCACATCCTCGAGTCCCAGACCAAAGGCGAGACCCGCCTGCTGCGCACCGTCTCGGACTACACCATGCCTAACGTCTCGGAAAAGGTGGTCCGTATCATCCTCAGCTACACCCCCTTCGTCAACCGGGTTGTCTGGCGGCAGTACTGAATGGCGCCCTTCACCGAAGCCTCCCGCCTGGAGCCCTGTAATGCAGATTCTCATCGTAGTCTACTATCCTCCCAGCACCATCTCCGCCACGCAGATGATGCACGACCTGGCGGTGGAGCACAGTTGAGAGGCGTGCCAGTAGCCCCAAATCATCAACGGAATCATAACCGTCGTTCAAATGGCAACGAATGCGAAACAAAGCCCTGGTCCCAGTATCGATCCCATCGCGGAAGCTTGAATACTGCTTGATTCCGAGGGCGGAAACGAGCGCTATTCGTAGGTCGTGGCGGGGCCACAATTCAAGTCTGCGGCCCTGCCGCTGACAAGTTTTCTGGAGGAGAAATGCAAGTACTCGTCACTGGCGGAGCGGGCTTTATCGGATCGAACCTGGTCGCCGGATTACTGGCGCAAATGCACCAGGTGCGCGTCCTCGACAGTCTGCTCTCCGGGTATGCCTCGAACCTGGCTCCCTTTCCGCAGGTGGAGTTTCTCCAGGGTGACGTGCGCGACGCCGCCCTGGTGGACGCAGCCGTCAAGGGCTGCGAGGTAGTCTTCCATTTGGCGGCGTCGGTGGGCAACAAGCGCTCGATTGACCTGCCCATTGATGATGCCGAGATCAACGTGATCGGCACGTTGCGGGTGCTCGAATCCGCTAGAAAGCACAGCGTCCGCAAAATCGTAACATCCTCCTCGGCCGGCATCTTCGGAGAGCTGAAGACCCTGCCCATTGCGGAAGATCACCCTATGGAACCGGATTCTCCCTACGGCGCCACCAAGCTATGCGAAGAGAAGCAGTGCCTCGCCTATGGGCGCCTGTACGGCTTCGAGGCGGTATGCCTCCGCTACTTCAACGTCTACGGGGTCAATCAGCGCTTCGATGCCTACGGCAACGTGATCCCAATCTTCGCCTTCCAGATGCTTCGCGGCGAGACCGTCACCATCTTCGGCGACGGGGAGCAGACCCGAGACTTTGTCAACGTCGCCGACGTGGTGCAGGCCAACATCCGTGCCGCCGAGACTCGCGGCGTCTCAGGCGCATTCAATATAGGCAGCGCCACCCGCATCTCCATCAACTCGCTCGTCGAGAAACTTCAGCAGGCCAGCGGAATCTCGCCGACCGTGGTCTTCGGCTCTCCGCGTCCCGGCGATGTACGCGACAGCCTGGCCGATATCGGCGCGGCGCATCGCGCTTTCGGCTTTGCTCCTTGCGTCGGTCTTGACGAAGGGCTCGCGGAATATATGGCGTGGGCCAAGGTGCAGGCCTGACGCATCTGCTGTGATCATGCTCGCCTTCACTTGTCCCCTTCCTCAGCTACAAGGGTTTCGTCAACCGGGTTGTCTGGCGGCAGTACTGAATGGCGCCCTTCACCGAAGCCTCCCGCCTGGAGCCCTGTAATGCGGATTCTCATCGTAGTTGTCTATTACCCAGCGAGCGCCACCTCGGCTGCGCAGATGATGCGCGACCTTGCGGTGGAGTTCGTTCGCCAGGGCCACCAGGTCATGGTCGCCACCCCGAGCGATGCAGCGCACGGCGCAACCACCGTCACCGTCGAAGACGGTGTCCAAGTGGCCCGCGTGCACGCCGCGGAGATGAAGTCCGCCAACAAAGTCCTCCGCTTGTGGCGGGAGAGTCGGCTCTCCGCGCGCACATGGAAACACGCTCGCGACCTCTTCGCCGCGTGTCCCTGCGATCTCATCGTCTACTATTCGCCTACCATCTTCTGGGGCGGGCTAGTTCGCCGCCTCAAGTCGCTCTGGAAGTGCCCCGCCTACCTCGTCCTCCGCGACATCTTCCCGCAGTGGGCCGTGGACGCCGGTATCATCCGCAAGGGCGGTCTGCTCCACCGCTACCTGCGCCGCATCGAACTGGAACAGTACAACGCCGCCGACATCATTGGCGTCGAAGCCCCTGGCAACCTCCACTACTTCGCCGACGGCGCGCAGGGCACCGGCTTTGAAACCGAGGTCTGCTACAACTGGATAGCCCCCGTCTCCATCGCCAGGCCATCCGTCTCCTGGCGCAGCCGCCTCGGCCTCGAGGGCAAGACCGTTTTCTTCTACGGCGGCAACATCGGCCTCGCCCAGGATCTCGGCAACATCGTGGACCTCGCCGCGCGGCTGCGCCATCGCGATGACATCCGGTTCCTCCTCATCGGCGAAGGCACCGAGGTTCCGCACATCACGAAAGTGATCGCGCGCCGCAGCCTTACCAATCTCCTTCTGCTTCCGTCCATCCCGCAGAAGGACTACGTGGCCTGCCTCTCCGAGTTCGACATCGGCTTGGTCAGCCTCAACCCCCGCTTGAAGTCCAACAACTTCCCCGGCAAGTTCCTCGGCTACGTCGCCAGCGGCAAGCCCATCCTGGCTAGCATCAATCCCGGCAACGACCTGCTCGAAGTGCTGCGCCGCTCCGGCGCCGGCATCGGCTGCGTCAACGGCGACGACGCCGCACTGCTAGACGCAGCGCTCACCCTCGCCGATCAGCCCGAACTGCGAGCGCGGATGGGGAGCAACGCGCGCGCCCTCGCCGAGAGCACCTTTTGCGTCCGTGCCGCCGCCACCCAGATTCTCTCCCACTTAGGCGACAAACCTACGGGCCGCGAACTGTCCGAGGCCGCCGCCCCCGTCAGCGGAGGCGGCCGGTGAGCCTCCGCCGCGTCGTCGTCACCGGCGCCAACGGCTTCATCGGTCGGCACCTCTGCCGTGCCCTCGGTGAAGAGGGCAGGCAGGTCATCGCCTGCCTGCGCGGCGGCGCCGACGCTGCCGTTCTGAGCGGCATTCCCAACCTCCACATCCAGCGCGTCTCCGCGCTGGATGCTGCGCCCGAGGTGGCCCCGTTACTCGCCGGATGCGATGCGGTGGTGCACCTTGCCGGCCGGGCGCATATCATGCAAGACACAGCGCCCGATCCGCTTGCCGAGTTCCGTCGCGTCAACGTCGGCATCACCGCTGCCCTCGCCACAATGGCCGCCGCCGCCGGAGTCCGCCGCTTCGTCCTCGCCGGCTCCATCAAGGTCAACGGCGCAGCCACGACGGGCCACCCCTTCTGCGCCGACGATCCGCCCGGCTTCTGCGACCCATACGGCCAATCCAAGTGGGAGGCCGAAGAGACGCTCTGCGAGATCGCCACCGCGCGCGGCATGGAGTGGGTCGCCGTGCGCCCGCCGCTGGTCTACGGCCCCGGCGTGCGCGCCAACTTCCTCGCCCTCATGCGCGCCGTGTACCGCGGCATCCCCCTGCCGGTGGGGGGGGTGCGTAACCGCAGAAGCATGATCAGCGTGTACAACCTCGGCGACTTCATCGCCCGCGCTCTCGAACATCCCGCCGCCGCCGGCAACCGCTTCTTCGCCGCCGATGCCGAAGACGTCTCCATTCCTGGACTCATCCGCGCCATCGCGCGCTCTATGAACCGCACCGCCCGCCTGCTTCCTATTCCGGAAAGCATGCTGCGCGCGGCAGCGGCTGCTCTCGGCCGTGGGACCGCCTTGCAGCGCCTTTGCTCATCACTCACTGTGGACCGCGAAAAAGCTCAGACCCTGCTCGGCTGGACGGCGCCCATCCCCTTCGACGTCAGCCTCAGCCGCACCGCAGAGTGGTTCCTGGGCTCGATTTCGTAAACAGTTCGCACGCTTTGCCTTTACCTGTGTATCTGCGTGAGCGTTGGTCGCCCTCGCGCTCCTAAGTTGCTGGTGGCTGCTCCTGAAATCGGCGATTTAGCCACCCTCTGATTCGGAGGGTTCATCCATGTCATTCCTGAAGCGGAGCTTCGATTTCGTGATGGCGATGGCCCTCATTCCCATCTTCTCGCCTGTGCTGCTGGTCGTAGCCTTGGCGGTCAGCTTCACATCTCCGGGTCCGGTTCTCTTCTGGTCCGACCGCATCGGACGTTCCAACTGTGTCTTCCGCATGCCCAAGTTCCGCAGCATGCGCACTGACACCCCCGCCGTTGCCACCCATCTGCTCACCGACCCCGCGTCATACCTTACCCCCATCGGCAGCTTCCTGCGCAATTCCAGCCTCGACGAGCTGCCCCAACTGTTCAGCATTGTCGTGGGAGACATGAGCTTCGTTGGGCCCCGCCCCGCTCTGTTCAACCAGCAGGATCTCATCAAGCTGCGCACAGAGTGCGGAGTTCACGTCCTGCTCCCAGGCCTGACAGGCTGGGCCCAGGTCAACGGCCGCGACGACCTGCCTATCCCCGTAAAAGTGAAGTTCGACCGTGAATACCTATGCCGCCAGTCGCTCGGCTTCGACCTTTACATTATGGGCATCACCTTCGTGAAGGTCTTCCAGCGCGAAGGCGTCTCACACTGATCGAAGAGCGGCATCCCCGCGACGCGCAAAAAGGGCTTCTGACACACATGCGTATTCTCTTCCGACATCTCGATCCCGGCCTGAGCGGAGCCGTCAGCAGCATGGTCAAGATGCTGGAGGCTTACTGTCTCCGATTTCCCTCTGACCAGCTCACCGTGATATGCACGGCCGGCTCGCCGCTCGCCGGCCTCGCGCGCCTCCGCAACTGCGACGCTGTACTGGTCGGCCGAAAAATCCCCCGCGAAGCCCATCTCCTCGGCGTCGCCGACCTCGTTGTGCGCCGCCTCCAACGCCGCCGCCACTTCGACATCTTCTGGCCCGTCAACATGGGACTCTACTTACCCGGCGGCCCCACGCAGGTTATGACCATAAACAACGCGCATCAGGTCTACCCGGTGGATCCGGCAGTTCCCCATCCAGGCTCGCCGCTGCGGGTTTGGATGCTGCGCGCTCTGTTCCGCCGCTCGCTGCGCATTTCCGCAGCGGCCATCGTGCAGACGGACCTCATGCTCAGCCTCATACAGGCCATCCCGGGCTGCCCCGAACTGGTCGCCGTCGTCCCCAAGGCCGTGGTAGGCGCGGGGTCTGATACGCACGCCGATCCCTCGCCCCGCATCGCCGGCCTGCTCGCCCGCGCCGCGGATTCGGCGAAGCTGGTTTACGTCGCCACCGTCGTCCCCCACAAAAACCACAAGGTCCTCGCTCCCGTCATGCACGAGTTCCGCCGCAGGGGCGTGGCCATCACTCTCGTCCTTACCATCGGCGCGGAGCAGTGGGTGCAGTTCGCCGGCCCCGAGGCCGCCTCGCTCATCGAGTCCGGCCACGTCATTCCCCTCGGCTGGGTAGACAAAGACGAGCTCCAAGGCCTCTACCAGGCCTGCGACGCCTCCATCATGCCAAGCCTCACCGAGTCGCTCAGCTCCGCCCACATCGAGGCCATGCACTGGCAATGTCCCCAGGTTATCTCCGACCTGCCCTACGCGCACGACCTTTGCCGCGAGGCCGCGCTCTACGCGGCCCCCGGCGATCCCGCTGCGTGGTGTGCCCAAATCGAGCGCCTGCTCGGCGACTCCGGACTGCGGAGGCAACTTGTCCTCCGCGGCCTCGAGCGCGTCAGAGATTTTCCCTCCAGTTGGACCGCGATGGCCGAGGCCATTCGCCCCGTGTTTGAGGCCGCGATCGCACGTAGGCGCCACTGACGCAGAAATCCCATGCACCGCCTCCGTTGTGGGTCGGTCAAGCTGCCGAGGAATTGCGAATATACGTGTTCAGGAAAAGCATTCAGCAGCTCCAGCACTCTTCCACAGTTGCGGCTGCGGGTGTTTGGAAGCTCTTACCGGGCATGGCGAACAGCCATCGCCTGCAGGAAAATTTCAAGTGATCGGAGTGGTTAGTTGGCTAAATATCTAGTTACCGGCGTAGCCGGATTCATCGGTCGTTCCATCGCCGCGGCGCTCATCGCACGCGGCGATTCAGTTCGTGGAATCGATAATCTCAGTACAGGCAAGCGAGCCAACCTCGTTGGCATCGAGGACGTCCAATTCATCGAGGGAGATCTGACGGATCCCGTGTCCTGCGCCCGCGCCTGCGAAGGCGTGGAGGTGGTCTTCCACGAGGCGGCACTGCCTTCTGTTCCACGCTCTGTTACCGATCCGGCAGCCACCCATGCGCACTGCACAACGGCGACGCTGAATCTGCTCATCGCCGCCCGGGCGGCAGGAGTGCGCCGTGTGATCTACGCGGGATCGTCCTCGGCCTACGGGGACACACCTACCCTTCCCAAGCATGAAGGGATGGCGCCGAATCCGATTTCTCCCTATGCCGTAGCGAAGCTGGCGGGCGAGCACTACATGAAGTCCTTTACCCGTGTCTACGGACTGGAGACGGTGACGTTGCGCTACTTCAATGTCTTCGGCCCCTATCAGGATCCAGGTTCGCATTACTCCGGCGTACTGGCGGTGTTTTCGCGGCTGATGCTGGCCGGAAAGCAGCCTACTGTTGATGGGGACGGAGAGCAGAGCAGAGATTTCACCTACATCGACAATGTGGTTCAGGCAAATCTGCTTGCCGCCGAAGGTCCCGCGGCCAGGGTCTCCGGCCAGATGATGAATGCGGCTACCGGTTCGCGTATCACGCTGAATGAGACATTCAGGATCCTTTGCGAATTTACCGGGTATTCCGGTACGCCGGCTTACGGCCAGCCTCGGAAGGGGGACATCCGGGATTCCCTCGCGGATGTCCACCGGGCCGAGGATTTGATTGGATACCGCCCGCTGGTGGATTTCCGCGAAGGACTTCGACGTACGGTTGAGTGGTATCGCAAAACCTCTTGAGCTGCGTGAAGCGGTATCTCACCGTCCAGGCACTAGGGGCGGAGTTGTGTCCCCTGGAGGAATGGTATGAAGCGAGCAATCCCCGGCCTGCTGGCTGTGGCCACCCTGTTCATCACAAGCGGCCAGGCCACCGCGCAACAGGTGAGCTTTGAGACCGCCTCCGCGCGTCTCACTGTCGAGACCAGCGGCATCGTTTCCAGCTTCGTGGACAAGCAAAGCGGCCGGCAGGAGCTCGGCTCAGCCGGACAGCCCATGGCTACAGTCACCGTTGGCGGTCGCGAAATCCCCGTAAGTTCCTTCCAGTGCAACGGCAGCCTCTGCCACGTTGCCTTCGGCGCCTCCGGCCTCTCCGCTGACTACCGCATCACCACCACCTCGGACTACTTTCTCTTTGAGCTCGCCACCGTCCAGGGCAGTGGCATGGACAAGCTCACCTTCCTCCAGATCAGCACCGCCCTCCCCACGTCCGGAGGTCAGTTCCTTACCGTGCGCTGGGACAACTCCTTTGCCATCAGCATCATCGGCCTTGTCCCGGACATCGAGACCGCTGTTACGGGCCCGCGCCTCTCCGCCACGGTCTATCCCCAGTTCGGCATCGCGGGCCGTCGCGCCGTCCTCATTGCCCAGCCGCCGTCTCGCTTTCTTAATGTCGTGGAAAAAGTCGAGCAGAACTTCCGCATGATCTCGCCGCCGCCCATGATCGGCGGCGAGTGGGCCAAGTTCTCTCCCGCGGCTTCCTCCAACTACCTTTTCACCGACCTCACCGAGGCCAACGTCGACGAAATCGTTCGCTATGCCCGGGCAGGCCAGATCCCCTACATCCTCATTTTCGCCAACACCTGGGCTTCCTCACTCGGCTCCTATCCCATCAACCGTGCCAGCTATCCTCATGGCGAAGCCGGCCTTAAAACCGTGGTGGACAAACTGCACGCCGCGGGCATCCGGGTCGGACTACACATGCTCACCGACGAGGTTAGTAAGACCGACGCCTGGGTTCGCCCCGTCCCTAACCCCGGCCTCCTCAAGACCGGCCAGACCACCCTAGCAGGCGCCATCAGCACCTCCCAGACCGAATTCTCTGCTCCCAATCCGCTCAGCGGCGCACCCATCCCCACCGCCGACCTCCAGATTGACGACGAGATCCTCCACTGCGCCAGCATCTCCGGCGTCAACTTCTCCGAGTGCCAGCGCGGATATTCCGGCACCGTTGCCGCCGCTCACCGCGCCGGGGCACCTGTGATGCGCCTCGCTGAAGCCGATAACGCCTACCTCGCCGACCTCCATTCCCCCCTGCTTGGCAGCATCACCTCCCGGATTGCCGGCCTCATCAATACCCTCGGCTTCGACATGGTGGATTTCGACGGCGGCGAGCTCAACGACGCCGACGGCCCCTCGTGGTACTGGGTCGGCCTGCAGCAGTACGAGATCTGGAAGCAGGTCCACCGAGATCTTCTCGTGCAGGGCTCCGGCGTCACCCCGTGGAGCTGGCATTTCTTTACCCGCGGCATCTCCGACGATTTTGCCGCTGTCGGTGTGAAAGAGAACTTCCAGTTGGAGAAGGTGAACTTCGCCTGGAACATGAATCACCAAGCCTTCTTCCCCGCCGACCTCGGCTGGGTCGGCCTGCTCGAGGCCGCTCCCGACCACCGCGCCACCATGCCCGACGAAATGGAGCTCTTCGCTGCACGCGGTCTCGCTCTCAATTCCGCCGTCGGTGTGGAAACATACGACAGCCAGCTCAAGGGCAACGGCCGTAGTGCCGAGATGCTCGGTATACTCGCTGCCTGGCAAAAGCTGCGCAGCAGTGGCAGCATTACCCCTGAGATTCGCAGCAGCCTCACATCCGGCGAGTGGCATCTCACCCCCGACGGCAAACTCCACTCCGCCGTCTACGACCAGCAGCGCCTCCCGCTGTCGTCCGGCTCAGGCACCCTTACTGTCCACTCCACCTTCTCCGCTCAGCCCCTGCGCTTCCGCCTCCGCGTGGACTCCGTCGTCGGCTCCCCCAATAGCACCGCCTACACTCCCCTGCTTGAATCCAGCGTCCCCGCTCCGCCGCCCGCCTTCGGCGAAAAGATGCCTGGATCTCTCATCCGCGAGGTCCCATTCGCACGCCCCGTCAACCTGCTCAACCGCCGCACCCTGGCCGTCCGCGTCTCCGTCCAGGGCCCTCCGCCCTCCGCCCAGCCCGCCGTCCTCAACGTCCAGCTCCGCGACACCTCCGGCAACCTCCGCGACTATTACCTCGACCTCAGCTTCAGCGGCTCCAAAACAGTTGAGCTCCCTACTCAAGGCGCCAGCCGCATCCTCGCTGACTTTTGGCCCGTCTCGTCCAACTACCCCTTCAAATCCGCCATCGGCAGCTTCAACTACTCCAGCGTGCAGAGCCTCGCCCTCCGCTGGATGCGATACCCCGCTGGCTCCGACCTTCGCTGTACCGTCGAAGAGGTTAAGTCCCTTGCCGAACAGCCCGCCCAACTCAGCGATGTGGAGATTTCCTCGAGTTCGGCTGCCTTCCGCATCCCCGGCGTGCTCCGCACCGGCGACTACGCCGAGTACTGGGGCGAAGGCGGCATCGGCATCTACGACCGCAACAACTTTCTCCTCCGCACCGTTCCTGCCGCGTCCGGCCTCACACTCCTGCACGGCGAGACCCTTTACCAGGTCCATGCCTCCGGAACCGGAGCCGTAGACCTCACCGTCATCACCCTCGGGCCGCCGGTGAACTAACCTGCATTTCTCTGAAGCGCGGTTTTTTAGAGTCCCCGATAGGAGATCGGTAAACTCCTCGCCCGCAGGCGACGTAGGGGGTTAGGCTTGAATGGATGGAAGAGTACAAGCGTGGCAGCCACACGGTGTGGGACTGCAAGTATCACCTTGTGTGGACGACGAAGTACCGGCATCAGGTGCTTGAGGGCGATGTCGGTCAGCGATGCCGCGAGTTGCTTCGCGAAATCGCCCGTGGCGAAGAGATGGAGATCTACGCCGGATCGGTCAATCGCTATCATATCGGCTGAATGGCCGATCAATCAGGCTTCCAGCCGTAACCCGAAGCCATTGCCTGTTAGGCGGTGGAGAATTCACGCGCGTTGGAGTGCTCGGCGACCCGGTTGAATAGATTTTGGGTGCAGCGTTGACCGGTGATGGTGTTTTCAACCGGTAGCTCGGCTATTTTTTTGCCCAACGCATCGAAAAGGTAAAACTAGCGTGATCTTGGGGTTCCGTGATCCTAAACACCGCTCATGGGCATGGGTTATCTTTCGCTGCTGCGCAAGATAGCTGAATGGAGCTGTCTAACTCTGCCGATGGGACAGGCGAAATTTCACATGAACAACTGCAAGGTGTCCAGAACTAACCCAACCTTAAGCGTGTACGCGCAACGCGACTAAGGGAATCGTCGCCACGAATATTGTGCGGTTTTAACAGATGGTCCGTAATCGAGTTCCGGCCAGTAGACGCGGGTTTGACCAGATACTGCCACGAGACTGAGTGTGTGAATATCCTCCGGCTCTGCCGGAGATGAGTGTCCTTTCATTTGCTGTGGGTGCCACAATGTTGGGCAGTGGCGTCCATCAGGCCGCACACTTTCCGTTGCCCGGAGGCAAATATTTCATTTACCTGAGCGGATATATAACGGAGAGGGGAAATGAACGTGAGCAGACATGCGGTCGTAACTCCTGTTGTCCAATGTGCAGTAGTGTTTTCAGGACTTCTTCTGGTAACCACGTGTTCTCTTGCGGCTGAACAGCCCGGTACGCCGAAGGTTGGCGCGTCCCAAGGTGCGGGACAGACGGGAAGCAATCCTGGCCATGCCGCTTCGGTTTGCGAACCCTCCATGCTAGGTTCCCCCTATATCCCGGTCGATAGCTGGGTCTACCCAGCTATGCTGCGGCTTTACTCGCTCGGCTTTGAGAAAGATGTCTTTCTCGGCATGCGCCCGTGGACCCGCGCCAGCGTGAGCCACATGGTCGAGGAGGCCGGCGCCCGCATCGAGGACGTAGATGCCGGACCGGCCGCCGACGAGGCTCAGAATATTTACAACGCGCTGATGCATGAATTGCGCTACGACTCCCAAGGCCCCTGCCTGGCGCATAAAGGCAGCATGCGCGTCGAGTCGGTCTACTCCGTGGCACGCGGCATTAGTGGCACTTCTCTCCGCGACAGCTTTCATCTCGGCTCGACCATCATCAACGACTACGGCCGTCCCTACGAGAACGGATTCAACAACTACTCGGGCGCCAGCGGCTACGCATCCGCTGGCCGGTTTACTCTCTATGTGCGCGGTGAATTCCAAGGCGCGCCCTCAGCTGCCGGCTACTCCCAATCACTGGCCCAAGCTCTCAGCACGATCGACGGCACGACCTTCCTCAACGCCGCCACCGGGCTTCCATACAACCAGGCCACCATCCCGATGGGACCGATCACCACCACCACCGATGGGCGCTTCCTCGCAGCTTACGTCTCCGCCCAATACCTTAACCATGTGTTTTCCTTCGGCAAGCAGGACGACTGGCTTGGGCCTGGGTTGGGCGGCGGCATGGCCTACTCGAACAACGCCGAGAACATATACTCCTTCCGAATCAACCGCATCGAGCCGCTGCGAGTTCCGCTACTCTCCCGGCTCACTGGACCCTTTCGTTATGAGTTCCTGATGGGATCGCTCAGAGGGCACACCTACATGCCCAATCCGGCGAATCCCGGCGGTACGAATCCGAATGTGGCGAATGTGATTAACCCCGGCGACCCCTGGGTGCACCTCGAGAAAATCAGCTTCCGGCCAACGGAGAATCTCGAGTTCGGCTTCGAGCGCACTGCGATCTGGGGTGGCCAGGGCCACGGGCCGATCACGATTCACACCTTCCTGAAGAGTTTTTTCAGCTTTGCCTCCCCCGGCGGCAACGTCAAAAACGGCCGCGACGACCCCGGAGCCCGTTTTGGCGCCTTCGACTTCTCCTACCGGTTGCCCTTCGTCCGCAAATGGCTCACGCTCTATGCCGACTCGGAAGTGCATGACGACGTCTCCCCCATCGACGCTCCGCGCCGCGCCTCCTGGCGGCCCGGCCTCTATCTCTCGCATGTGCCCGGCATTCCCAAGCTGGACATACGCGCCGAAGCCGCCACCACCGACCCGTCCAGCTCGAACGGTGCAAGCCAGTACGGCCGTTTCATGTACTGGGAAACCATCCAACGGCAGGGCTACACCAACCAGGGCCAGCTTTTCGGCGACTGGATTGGCCGCGAGGACAAAGGCGGCCAGGGCTGGATTACCTACCACCTGAGCGGCAACGAATGGCTCCAGGTGGGGGTGCGCAATCAGAAGGCCACCACGTACTTTATTCCCGGCGGCACCAGCTTGAACGACATCAACTTCCAGGGGGTCAAGCGCATCGGCAAGGACTTCGAGATCAACGGCAATTTTAGCTACGAGCGCTGGAAGGCTCCCATTTACCTCCCCGGCCAGCAGACCGTGACCACCACCAGTATCCAGCTAACCTGGTTCCCGGAGAGGAAGATCAGCTACTAATCCAACGGGAGTTCCCCCGGCTCTGCCGGGGTGGCAGTAGAACTTTGAGAATTCCGGGAGTATGTTTTCTCTCGAAATGCCTGTGCTACGGCAGTGAAGACAGCAGTTCGAGGCTTTTGCTTTTGTTCTTGCTTTTGCTTCGGACGGTTGCGAAAAGGCCCCTTTGAGGGGCCAGCAACCGTAAAGCCACCGGCTCTGCCGGTGGATACTTACTACTGCCTGATTCCTAAGCTTCGGGATGCGTAGCATTGTGGTACTCGCTCCGCCTGGAGAGGCTTCTGGATCACGAGTTGCGACGTTGCCGAGCGCATTTTGCCCGCTATCCTTATTGCTTTTGCTTTTGTCATTGGCCTTCCCCTGGACTGCTGGTTTTGGTTCTGTGCCGGCGGCCACGCCTGATAGCCTTGAAGTGTCTTCTTCATAGGGATGTGACTCACATCGCTACTGCGACGCGTTTTAGCTTGTCTGCCTCCCAGATGTCCGTGATCTGGCCAGGGCTGGAGCGGATTATCCAGTCTTACAATTCCCGTCAGCACAAGGACGGCATTTGCCACGAGTACCCATTCAGAATTTATCCGCCTCCAAATGGGTTGGACCGAGGCAAATTCGATCAGGACTACATGGACAAAGTCATCGCACCCGGGAAGCGACTTTATCCAAAGGTGAAAGCCGGTGGCCGAATGCAGATGGACACTATTGAGTTGCGTTCCACGATCTTCGTCATACGGGCCAATATAGATGCTGTTCGTCAGCGCAGGCATTCCCAACGTCGCCTTAGTCCGGGAGCGAAGACAAGATTCCTGCTCGATGACAAGTCGTTCGATCAATTGAAAATCAGGTCGCAGCGGGTGATTCTCACGCTGGAACGCCCCATGAAACGGGCAAACCGGGATGTGGTGAAAGCGGTCACCCGGGAGCAGCCGAGCGGTGGATGCGGGATGCTCAGTAGATTGGTACAACAAAGGCGATGGGTCTACCCCATGAACGCCTCCGACCAACAGCATGGTTGACGGGTCCGGGGTGTGCGAAGGTAGG
>VFSW01002010.1_pt1 | contig 30795 bp, 25 predicted proteins | sample 5358111 | NCBI WGS metagenome assembly VFSW01 (sample SAMN11554181, study PRJNA540505) | mine drainage metagenome | isolation source: sediment from site ElyBrook_90M | place: USA: Ely Copper Mine, Vershire, VT | collected 2017 | reverse complement strand
CGCGGTCGGCGGCCGCCCTCCCCCCGCCGCGCCCTCCACCTCCCCCAGGCCCCCACTCGCGGCCCCGGCCCGCGCCCCCCCCCGCCCGGCCCCGCCGCCCGGGCCTTCGTGATTCCGGGTCAGCCCGCGGCCGTGGCGCCCGTGGCGGTGTACCGGGGACCCGTGGCGGCGGACCGCGGCTTGGGCCCCGTGGCGGCGAGTGCGGCCACCAGCCGAGCCACGGCCCGGTCCACCTCGCCGTCGCCGAGATTGCCGTAGCCCAGGACCAGGCCACGGCCGGCGGCCCCGTTCCGGACTCGATAGGCATCCAGGCTGGCGATGTGCAGGCCCAATCGTTCCGCCTGCTTCACGACCGCCGGCCCGGCCGGCCCCGCCGGTCCCGCCGGCGTTTCGTCGGAGTGGAGCAGCAGGTGGAGACCTGCGGCCGCTCCGGAGACATGCATTCCGGGAAGCGACTCGGCCAGAGCGGCAACCAGCCGGTCCCGGCGGGCCCGATACCGCTTCCGAGCGACCCGCATGTGGCGGTCGTAGGCGCCGGAGGAAAGGAGCTCGGCGAAGGCGAGCTGGTCGAGCAGCGGCGGGGCGGCCGGCCGCACCTCTATGCCTCTCACCTCCGCGGTGAGCCACGGCGGAGTGATCATCCAGCCGATCCCCAGGGCCGGCGACAGGGTCTTGCTCAGCGACCCGAGGAGGGCCACGCGGCTGGGGTCGGCGCCCTGGAGCGTTCCCCGGGGCCGCCGGCCGTCGCGTAATCCGGCGCGGTCGCCGCCTGCGACTTTGCGGCGGGCGGCGCGCCGCGCCCACCCGCGGCCCCCGGCGCGGCGCGCGGGTGCGAGCACCGAACCCGTGGGAAATTGGTGGGCGGGACTCACGATCACGGCCCCGATCCGCGGCCCGCGGCCTGCTCCCAGCCGAGCCACCACAAGGCCCTCTTCGTCCACGGGGATCGGGACCGTGGCCAGTCCCGCGACCGCCGCCGCCGAGCGCAACCGGCCCCAGCCCGGGTCTTCGACCGCGACCGCCTCGACGCCCTTCGCCCGCAACGCCCGGCAGAGGCGCGTCACCCCGTCGGTCACGCCGCTCGTGATCGTCACGTCCGCCGCGGCCGCCGACGCGCCCCTGACGCGGCCCAGGTAGTCGGCGAGCAAGCCGCGCAGCTTCGGATGGCCGGCGGGGTCCGGGTAGGCAAGCTCCGGATAGGGCAGCGACAGGGCCGCGCAGCGGAGGGCCGCGAGCCACGCGGCGACGGGGAACTGGCGCAGGTCGGGCAATCCGGGCGCGAGGTCTATCCACTCCGATCCCCCGCCGGCGGCAGCCGCGGCGCCGACCTCAGGCAAGCCGCCCGCGGCCACGGAGCCGCGATCGGCAGCGTCGGCAGTCGCCCGCTCCACGCCCCGCACCCGGGTCCCCGAACCGACCCGCGACTCCAGGTATCCTTCGGCCGCGAGCTGCTCGTACGCCTCCGTGACGACCCAGCGAGAGCAGCCGAGCTCGGCGGCCATCTCACGACTCGGGGGCAGCGCCGCGCCCACGGGAATGCGCCCCGCCCGGATTGCCGACTTCAACCCGGCACGCAGGCGGGCATGCATCGGCGCGCTCCTCCGGCCTGCCTCTCCGCCCTCGGGGCCGTCGAGATCCAGAAGTGTGTCCCACGCAAGATTGGTCTGGTGAATTGCCATCGGATTGGATATTACGCCCATACCAATTGGAAGGCATCATCCTCCCCGGAGCGCGGGAGGGCCGTCAGGATCGACGTCCCGCATGGAGCTGGCGAGGTCGGCGGGCGGCGCTCCGGCCGTCCGAGTGGGCAACGCCCGCAGCTTTTCGAAAGCCATATCCGCAGGTCGATATCCGTCAGGAGGGCGAAAGCGATGAAGTACCGAACGATCGGCGACGGCCGGTTCGAGCTGACCGTCAGCCAGATGTGCCTGGGCACGATGTACATGGGCACCCGGACCGACGAGCGGACCTCGTTCGCGATCCTGGACCGCTTCCTCGAGGCCGGCGGAACGTTCCTCGACACGGCCAACAACTACGGCCAGTGGAACGGCGACGCCGGCGAGAGCGAGCGGACCCTGGGCAAGTGGATGTCGTCGCGCGGGGTCGTAGACCGCATGGTCGTGGCCACCAAAGTGGGCGCTCGAACCCTGGTGGCGGGCCAGCCCGGCATGGAGAACTGGCAGGGCCTGGGCCGCGCAGCCATCCTCGGCGACGCGGAGCTGAGCCGGAAGCAGCTCGGCAAGGACCGCCTGGATCTTCTCTACGCTCACATCGACGACCGATCGACGCCGCAGGAGGAGACGGTCGATGCCCTGGCCGCGCTCGCCGAGGACGGCAAGGTTGGCCTGCTCGGCGCGAGCAACCATTCGGTCTGGCGGCTCGACCGCGGCAGGCAGCTCGCGAAGGCGGCGGGGCGGCCGGCCTACAGCTGCATCCAGCAGAAGGCCAGCTACCTGTTGCCGATCCCGGGCCCGGTGCAGCTCAACCTCGTCTCAGCGGACATGGAGGACTATGTCGAGACCGAAGGCCTGACGCTGCTGGCCTACTCGCCGCTCCTCACGGGCCTGTACGCACGACCGGACATGACGCCACGAGCCGAATACGGCCACGCGGCCAACGTCGAGCGGATGGCCGTCCTGCGCGAAGTCGCCGCCGAGCTCGGCGCAACGCCGACGCAGGTCGTCCTGGCCTGGCTGATCGCCGGCCGGCCGTCGATCATTCCGATCACGGGCTCGAGCTCGGTCGCGCAGCTCGACGAACAGCTCGGAGCAATGTCGCTCGAGCTGGACGCGGCCACGATGGAGCGGCTCAACCTGGCCGGCCGGGAAGTCGCGGATCCGTCGCTGTTCGTCGGTCAACCGATGCTCGGCGCGGCGCGGTAGCCACGAGGCCGCGATGCCCCGGGGCCGCGGGCCCGCGGCGGCGTCGCCCCCGGCCCGGCCCTCCGCGATCCGTCGAATCTCCGGTTTACCGATGGGGGCGGTGTTGCAGACATCCGGGCGAGCCACCGACGCTCGCAGGGCTCAGAATCGGCCCCGACTTACTGTCTCGGAGCGCGGCCGGCCCCTCAGACGGGCCCGCAGCGGCGAAACGAGGCCGGCCGGGCTCGGGCGCTCAACGCGAAACCGCCCCCGGCGGTATCTCGGAATAACTCGGAACACCTCGGCAGAGTGAGAAACCAGCGTCGGCGATGACCGGCGAGAGGCGGCGAGCCACCCGCCACACGCACCCGCCACCGCCGCCATCAACACCTCATCAGGAGAGAACGATGAAACGAATTCTGGGCAGAAGCGGCATCGAAGTGTCGGCCGTGGGAATGGGCTGCTGGGCCATCGGCGGGCCCTGGACCATGGGCGGCGCCGACGTGGGCTGGGGCAAGGTGGACGACGCGGAATCGACCCGCGCCATCCATGCCGCCCTGGAGCACGGGGCCAATTTCTTCGACACCGCGGCCAACTACGGGGCGGGCCACAGCGAGCGAATCCTGGGCGCGGCCCTCAAGGGCAAGCGCGACCGCGTGGTGATCGCCACCAAGGTCGGCCACGACGTCGACGAGTCGGCCAGGAACGTCGGCCTCTACGGCACGAGCGAAGAGGACAGCGATCCCGCCTCGCACATGCGCGCCGACGTGGAGCGCAGCCTGTCGCGCCTCGGAACCGACTACATCGACGTCTACCTGCTCCACATCTGGGGCCTCTCGATCGAACGGGCGCTCCAGGCCCGAGACGTCTTCGAGGATCTGGTCAAGGAAGGCAAGATCCGAACCTACGGCTGGAGCACCGATCGGCCGGATGCGCTCGCGGCCTTCTCCACGCTGCCGGCCTGCGGGGTCCTCGAACAGGAGCTCAACGTCTTCACCGGCAGCGCCGAGATCCTGGCCTTCGCCGAGCGCGAGAACCTGGCCAGCATCAACCGCGCCCCTCTGGGCATGGGCGTGCTGACCGGCAAGATCAAGCCCGACACGACCTTCGGCGAAGGCGACATCCGGCGTACGGTCGAATGGTTCCCGGGGATCAAGGACGGGCACGCGAACCAGGAGTGGCTGGACTCTCTCGCCTCGATCCGCGAGATCCTGACGAGCGGCGGCCGCACCCTGGCCCAGGGCGCGCTGGCCTGGCTCTGGGGCCGGAGCCCCAACACCGTTCCGATCCCGGGCTTCAGGACGGTGGCCCAGGTCGTGGAGAACGCGAAGGCGATGGAGTTCGGTCCGCTCACGCCCGAGCAGATGCGCGAGATCGATCGAATCCTTGGCCGGCCGAATCTGACGGCCGCCGCAAGCTAGCGCGTACCGGCTGGAGCCCCGGCCATGGGCGCGGCGGAATCGGAGCCGGGCGCGGCCGCCCCCTCGCTCGGCGCCCGCCGCGCCAGATCCTCTTCCAGGGCCCGCAAGTCGTCGTCGTCCAGCTGCGCGCCCCAGAGCGCCGCGTCGCGACCCCAGATCGAGCGGACCTCTTCGAGACCGCGCGGGCCGAGCGAGCTGAAGTCGTAGCACTCGATCCAGGGCCCTCGCTTGCGCTCGCTCTTGAGCCAGCGGTTGCCCGACCGCCTCACGTCCGCGATGAACGCCTTCGTGTCGGACCGCCGGAACTCGTCGAGCGAGGCGAGGAGCTGCTGGAACCGGGCCGCCGTCTCGGCCGAGCGCTCCATCGCCCCGACCTCCATCAGCCGTCCGAAGGTCCGGTACAGCCTCCAGCGGAACGTGGCTTCGTCCGGATCGAATTCCGGAGGAGGGACTTCGCCGGGCCAGAGCCGGCGGCTCAGCTGATCGATCCGGATCGAGCGACGGCCCGCCTCGTTCCAGGCCTCGTCGCCGGCCTGCAGGTCCGCGAGCTCGGCGAGCATCAGGTCGCACAGCTCCCGAACTTCCGCGGTGCGCAGCTGCTCGATGCGGGCCATCGTCTGGGCAATGCGCTCAGGAGTGGCGGAGGGGGGATCGCGACGGGCCCGGTTGGCCAGCCTGGCGACTTCGAGCCGGGCGCTGCGCAGCTCCCAGGCAGGCTCGCGGCCGCCGATCCTCACGACCCACCTGACGGGAACCAGCATCAGAGCTCCGGCGAGGCCGACCATGCCCACGATCACGACGGGTCGGCCCGAGCTCGGCTCCGAGAAGGTGGCCGGGATCAGCAGCCAGGTCAGGGCGATGACGAATGCCCAGCGGGTGGTGTTGAAGAGCTGGGTCCGAACGCGGGCATGGATCTGGGAGAGACCGTCGCTCTCGACGAGGAAGAAGAAGACGGCGACGGCGGTGATCCCGGCGGCTGCGACGAGGGCCGCGTTCATGATCCTCCATCCTTGCGCGCGAGCCGGCGAGCCTGACGGTGGCCCGTGTCAGCGCGAAGGGTACAGATGGCGCGGTCCAAACGCCAGCCCGGGGCAGCCGATTCCGGCGCGACTCGGCGAGGCCTCGCCGGGCTGCGCGAGCCCGCGCGCCTCAGACGACGTTCAGCCGACGGGTTCGACCGCCTTCAGCCAACGCCCTCAGCCGACGGGCCGCGGCCTCCGCGCGATCGCGAGTGCCCGTTCCGCCTGGGCTCGGTGAATCCGCCCGTGCCCGGCCTGCATCCTGAAGAGAAGCTCGTAGGACTCGGGGCCGCGCTCGGCGTGGATCCCGACGCGGGCTCGATTGGCGGGCGGGGTGCGACGCCACAGAGCCACGTTCGCCCGTCGAAGCTCACTGAAGAGCGCCAGCAGGGCCACCGGGTCGCTGTGCTGGTGATCGAAGGCGCGGACCCACAGGTTCTGGTCGAAGCCGACGAGCGGCGGCTCGTTCTCGGCGAGTATCCAGCGGTAGCGGGCCGACGTCACCAGCTCCGAGTCGACCAGATGCCCGAGACATTCGAGCACGCTCCACTCGCCCTCGGCGGGCACCGTTCGAAAGTGCGCGCCGGCCTGGTCGATGAGGCGCCGCCAGTGTTCGGGCTCGACCTCCTGAACGCTCGCCGGATCGTCCTCGCCGAGTGCCTCGAGGACGGAGCGGTGATACGCCTCCACCTCCTCGGGTGTGAGTACAGTCACGGCCATCTCCCAGCTGAAGCACGAACGACCGGATCAGTTTGCATCATGGGCGGCGCCTCCGAAAGTCCGAGCAGCCCGGGCCGAGCAGGTTCGCAACCTAGCCGTTGGCCGCCGTTACGCCCGACGTCGTGCCCACGAAGATGTACCCCCGCCAGAGCGTGGGCGACACGAAATGCGGCACCGCCCCGACCGCGACGCTGCCGATCGCGGCGCCGGTGGCCGGGTTCAGGGCGTAGAGCGTGCCCGTGGCCGTCTTGACGGTCCAGACCGCCCCGCCGCCGATCACCGGCGGCCCGTTCGACCCGGTCGGGGTCTTCCACAGAGCGGTGAACGTGCCGGCGGCCGCCACCGAGATGCGGACGACCCCGTCGGTGCACGGCACGAACACGTCGCTGCCGTCGACCGCCGTTCCGCCGAACGCCGCGCAGAGAGGCTTGACCGACACCTGGCCGCCGATGCCGCCCAGCTTGCCCTGGCGCAGGACGTAGCCCTGGCCGTTCTTGCCGGCAATGAAGACCAGCCCGTTGGGCAGGAGGGTGGGGCTCAGCGATCCGAGATCCGCGTCGGCGGCATTGTCGGCCGCCCAGACCGACGGGGCGAAGATCGAGATCTGCTTGAGATCGGGCGTCAGCTCTACCACGGAGTCGCTGCCATCGAAGCTGCGCGTGGAGCTGCCGTTGCCGACTGAGATGTAAACGTTGCCGGCGGCGTCGACGACCGGCCCGCCGGTTGACCAGACCGCCCCCTCGCGCGCGACCGGCACTCGGTACGCGATCGTGTCCCCGGTCCCCGACGTCGGCACTCCAACCACCTTGCCGGTGTACTGGCCGCAGTCGCCTGCGAGTCCGCCGAAACCGATGTAGACGTAGCCGTTGGCCAGGGCGAGGGCGGAGCGCTGCTGGTGGGTCCGCGGGTCGTCGCCGGGCAGATCGACCGTCCGCGACCATCGAACCTTGCCGTCCGCGGGGTTGAGGGCGAACAGCACGTGATGTGGGCCGGTCACCTCCGCGACGGCGAAGATAGAGTCAGTGGCCGGGTCGTAGACCGGCGTGCTGGTGATTCCCAGCGGATCGATGTCGCCGCAGGGCAGCGTATTGAGCGGCACCGGCGTCCCGAGCTTGCTCGTCCAGGCGATCGAGCCGGTCGCCGGATCGAGCGAGTAGACGCTGTCGCCCTCCGTGGCGACGATGAGTCCCGAATGGACGATCAGAGGCTCCGCGTACACCGCGCCGTCGAGCGCGACCTTCCAGGCGATCGAAAGAGGCGGCTTGACGGGCGGGAACGCGACGCTGTTGCCGCTCCTGGCCGCGTCGAGGTGATACACGGGCCAATCGTCCGGGTCGAGCGCGCTGGCTGGGGTGGGCTCCGCCGCGGCATCCGTCGTCGGCGAGGGCGTAGCCGAAGCCGCGATCGACGGAGCCGGCGTGGGGACGTTGGCGGGAGAGGGGGTCGCCGAAACGACCGGGCTGGCGGCGGCCGAAGGAAACGGCGATGACGACGGCGACGCGGCGGCCGTGCCGCATGCCTGAACGAGGACGGCCACCACGACCGATAGCAGGGCTAGTCTTCGGGCGATCATGAGGGGATCGTGCACCTATCCGTTTGGATCGGAAGCCGGAGACCGACCACGCCTCACAGTGCAGGACCGGGGCGGGGCCGAGACCGACAGGCTAGGCTAGGCGTCGACGTCGAGGTCGGTCGGGGCGGCGTTTCGGCGGCCCGACGCCGGCGGTGATCACCAAAGGGAGCGTGGCTCTGAGCGAAGACCGTGAGCCGGACGTACGGCTCGACCGACTGAGCCCCGAGATGCGGGCATATGCCGGTGAGGCCCTTCCGTCGGGAGGGCGGCCTGACGTCGCGGCCGAGACCGAGACCGCGGCCGGCGCCACGGCGGCCGAGCGCGACCCGAGCGAGACGGCAGAGCCCGGTGCCGCGGCGGGAGCCGAGCCCGGAGCTGAGTCCGGAGCTGAGTCCGGGGCCGCGGCCGGAGCCCAGCCGGAGCCGGGGTCCGAAGCCGAGACCGAGACGGCCGGCGTCGAAGCGACGGCCGCAACGTCTGAGGACGAACTGCCGCGTCGACGTCACCCAGCCCCGGACGCTCCGCACGTCCTGCTCATCGGCGGCGGCGCGACCGGCGCCGCCCTCGCCCACGACCTTGCCCTTCGCGGCCTGCGTGTGACCCTCGTCGAAAAGGGCGAGCTCGTCTCCGGGACCACCGGCCGCGGGCAGGGTCTGCTGGACAGCGGCGCGCGCTTCGCCTCAACGGACCGCGCCATGGCGATCGAGTGTGCGACCGAGAACAAGATCCTTCGCCGCATCGCGCCCGGCTCCTTCGAGGAGAACGACGGCCTCTACGTGGCGGTCACGGACGACGACGCCGACTGCGCGGCCCAGTTCCTCGAGGCGTGCTGGCAGTCGGCCGTGCCAACCCGACGGCTCACCCGCGAGCGCGCCCTTGCCTCCGAGCCGAAGCTGAACCCGGAGCTGCGGCTGGCGGTGCAGGTCCCCGACGCGACGATGGATTCTGTCCGGCTGCCGCTCCGCTTCTTCGCCACGGCGAGGAGCAACGGCGCGGACATCCGCCACTTCACCGAAGTCGTGGCCATGAACGTGGCCGGCGGCACGTTGACCGGAGTGCGGCTGCGCGACCGGACCGCCGACCGCGAATACGTGCTGGGGGCGGACCTGGTTGTCAACGCCGCGGGACCATGGGCGGGGCGCGTCGCGACGCTGGCCGGCGCCACTCTCCCGATCACGCTCCTGCGGGGGGCGATGCTTTCGGTCCGCGACCGCCACACGAACATGGTCGTCAGCCGGCTGCAACCGGCGGGCACCGAGGATGTCGTCGTGCCGGAACGTCAGTCCACGATCCTGGGCATCGACCATTCGCCGGCCGATCTGCCGGACAGGGCGTTGCTGCCGGACGGCGACTTCGAAGCGGTCCGGCGCCGGGCTTCGGCTCTTGTGCCGTCGCTCGAGAACGCGGCGCTGCGCGCTCGATGGGCCGCGGTCCGGCCCGTGCCGTCGTCGGAGGCGCGCCGAACCGGCCCCGGCGAGATGCTGCTCGTGGATCACGGCAAGACTCGCGACCGCGTCGCCGGGTTGCTGACTGTCACGGGCGGACGCACGACCACGATGCGGGCCACCGCCGAACGAGCCGCCGACTCGATCTGTGCGCGCCTCGGCATCGAGCGCCCCTGCGAGACGAGAGAGGTCGTGCTGCTGCCTCACACGGCCTGGTACTCGCGATGAGCGAGCCCGCGATGCCGACCGAGCGGACGGCGCCCGAACCGGCCGCTCCCGAGCCGGCTGCGCCCGAGCCGGCCGCGTCCGAACAGCCGGGCGACGACCGGTCCATCGTCCGCCTTCGCCTGTCTCGCTGGAAGCAGTCCGATCGAAAGGCGCATTTCGAAGATTTCGAGCTGCCGGTGGATCCGGAATCGACCGTCCTCGACGCGCTTCTGGAAGTCCGGCGGAAGCTCGACCCGTCGCTCGTGGTCCGCCACGCGTGCATGCACGGCAGCTGCGGCGCCTGCGGCGTGCGAGTCGACGGCCGCGAAACCCTCGCCTGCGTGACTCCGCTGAACCCGCGACGCGGCCACGCCATCGAGGTGGAACCGCTCGCCGGCCAGCGTCCCATCGCGGATCTGGCGGTGGACATGGTCGATTTCGCGGCCCGGATGGCGGAGGTCGACCTGCCTCTCGTCAGGACCGTCGAGCCCGCTAACGTGGCCGAGCTGCCCGAAGGCATCCGCTGGCTGACCAGGTTCGAGAACTGCATCGAGTGCGGGCTGTGCCTGTCGGCCTGCCCGGTCTCCGGATCGGATCCGAAGTACATCGGCCCGGCGGCCCTCGCGGCCGGCGCGAGGGTGGTCGCGGAGCCGCGCGGTCGAGACGTCGGACCGGTGCTCGCCCTCGCCGGCGAACCCGACTCGGTCTGGCGCTGCCGTGACGTGATGGAGTGCAGCGCCGTCTGCCCGGCCGCCGTGGAACCGGGCACGGCCGTGATCTCGCTGCGACGCCGCATCGCCGGAGAGCGGCTGGGCCGATTGCTCGGTCGCCGGCAGGCCTGAGCGCCCGCCCCTCGACCCCGCTCGTCCCGGCTCGCACCTCTGGCCCAGGGTTCACTCCGCGGTCTCGCGCCGGCGTCACGCGCCTAAGAGCCTGTGAATGAAAGTTCACGCTCGGGTTGGCTCGCTCGTGCCATAGAACCTGTCACCATCGTCCGGCAGACTGCCCGATATGGCGGTCGTGATCGAGCTGACGAACGACGAATGGGATCTGGTCAAGGACCTCTTCGACCCCCAGGGTCGCCGCGGCGTGCCAGCACGATACCCGCGCCGGAAGATGGTCGAGGCGATCCTATTCCTCGCCCGAACAGGCTGCCAGTGGCGCTATTTGCCTGAACGCTACCCGCCTTGGGCGGCCGTTTGGGAGCAGTGGCGACGATGGCGCGACAAGGGCGTGTGGGGCGAGGCGATGGGCAGGATCGCACGGGTGATCCGAGCCAAGAAGCGCCAACACGTCGAGCCCTCAATGGTGATGATCGACGCCCAGACGGTTCGAGGCGGTCGGTTCGGACCGACCTTCCACAACGCGGGGGGTCGTGGCGGGCGAACCAACGGCTCGAAACGCTCGATCCTCATCGAGATTCTCGGCTTGCCCCTCGCGGTCCAGGTGGATCCGGCCGCGCCGCACGATGTTCGCTCCGGCCGCGAACTCCTCAACGAGAGCCTCCCCGATCTCCCACGGGTCCAGGCGATCGTCGCTGATCGCGGTTACCGGGGCCTCGCCAAACTCGCGGCGCGCCGGAACTTACGCCTCGACATCAAGGCTCCGCCCAAGGGCACGAGCGGATTCGTGCCCATCGCGCCGCTTTACCGCGTCGAGCACGCCTTTGCTCGTCTCGGTCGCTGGCCGAGGCTGTCGCGGTGCTACGAGGGCTGCGAGGCGAGCGCCAAAGCCTGGCTCGAAGTCGCCAGCGTCGCTTATCTGATAGCCCGGCTCCGAGTAATCCCGACGTAGGTGACGGGCGTCACGCGGCAGTTCGACGAAAGCGATCCGGGAGGGGACTCGCCGCGAGCAGCAAGAGGAGTGGTCCGCCCAGGGTGGCTATCGCGAACCACCCGCTGGCATCGATGCCGGGCGAGGCTGGGGGAGCGTTGTTAGGTCCGACAAATGGTGCGCACGAGCAGGTGGATATCACCTCCGCAAATAGCCCAACCGCGAGGCCAAGGGCGGCCCAGAGGCCGGCGACGATGGCCGAGGCGATGCGGCGTCTGTCCGACCACGCGCCGCGAGACGGGACGAGGGCCAGCGATGCCGAAGCGGCCGCGGCGAGGCCAAAGACGACCCCGATGGGCGCGAACTCGATTCTTTGGTCCGCATAGGCGTCCAGGACGGCGACCAACGCGATGGCGGCTGCGACAGAGGCGAGACCTGATCGAACGAGGTCGAAACGTGGCAGCACACCCACGGGCTCGACCGGGCCTCGGCGGGTCCCCACCCAGAACGCGAGCACCATCAACGCAATCGCTACTCCCGCGAGAATCACCCAGGCCACCGAAGCCCTCCGTTCCCTCGTGGAACCCAACAGAGTCTGTCCGGGGAAGGCAGTCGCGTCAATGCGGGACGGCCATTTCATTCACAGGCTCTAAGTCTCGGACCGCGACATGGCCTCGCCCTGGGCATCCCACAACCGCCGTGCGGGACTACGATCGACGCCCGAAGCACAGATCAGGAGGCCCCGCGTGCCCACCAACATAGATCCCGAGCAGCCCGTCTCGTGGCGGGTGGTACCTCAGGACGTCGCCGTTCGCAGCTCGGACGGTATCCGGGTGGGAGCCGTCCACGATCTCCTCGGCTCCGACGAGGAGGACATCTTCCACGGCATCGTGGTCCGGCTCTCGGAGGGCGAGCGAAACGTCTTCGTGCCCGCCGACGACGTCGCGTTGCTGACCGGCAGCCACGTGGATCTGAGCCTCACCGCCGAGCAGATCATGACGCTGCCCAACCACACCGACGACCACGAATTCCACCTGGGCTGGAAGGGCATCTTCCGCAAGCACGAAGGCTGGGTCGAGGACAAAGACCGCTGACGCCTTCGGTCCGCCGCGCTCGCGGCAGTTCGCGGCTGGGCGCGTCTTCCGGGGCCCGCCTGGCCGATCTCACACCACAGCGACTTAAGGCGAACACCCGGCCGTGCCGGCGGGCCCGAACGTCTTCACGCCCTCCCCCAGGTGACACTCTCACGCACGGAATCGGTCCAACCCGGTCGTCCGGCCCCCGCCGGAAAGCCACCGCAGCCCAGACCCGCCCGCAAACGGCTGCCCAATGTCGGCCTGGCGTGAAATCGGAAAAACCCGCGCGCCTTCGCCGGGGCCGCTAGTCTTCGGGCCATGGCTTCCACTCAGACCCGATCGGCGACGGCCCCGGAACCGGCAACGGCCCTTACCTCGGCCGGCCCGCGTCGCCATATGCTCGTCGTCGGCGCCGGGGCCGTGGGTTCGTTCCTGGGTGCGCTGCTCGGCTCGGTGGGTCACGAAGTCACGCTCGTCCGCATCTTCGAACCCGATTCGGAGCGGCCCGTCGAGCTGATCCGGCCGGACGGAAGCCGGGTGATGATCCCGGTCCATCGGGTCACGAACACGGCCGGCGCGAACACGCCCGACCTGATCCTCGTGGCGGTCAAGATGCCGATGCTCCGCGAGGCCCTGGAGCCGACGCTGCGCTGGCCCGACGTCCCGACCCTCACCGTCGAGAACGGCATCGGCGCGTACGAGATCGCCTCGGAGATGCGGCCGCGGGCGCCCCAGATCGCGGGCTCGCTCACCGCCCCGATCGCGCCCGCTTCCCAGGACGAGGTCCGCTGGCTCGGGCGCGGAGGCATCGGCCTGGCGCCCGTGATTCCGGCCGAACCGGGCGCCGGGCCACGCTCGGAGCCGCCGGCCGCGGAGCTCCTCGCGGACCTCGTCGCGGACTTCGAGAGGGCCGGATTCAGAGCGGCGGCGATTGCCAACGCCCCGGCCATGAAGTGGTCGAAGCTCCTGGCGAACCTCATCGGCAACGCGACCGGCGCCATCCTGGACATGGACGCGACGGACATCTACCGCAACAAGGGGCTCTTCGAGGTGGAGCGCCGCCAGCTTCTCGAGACGCTCCGGGTCATGGCCGGACTCGGGCTCCGGCCCGTGGCAATCCCCGGCGCCGCGATCCCGTGGCTGGCGCGCGGAGCGCGCCTTCCGGCCTGGATCGGGCGCCCGATCCTGACCCGCGCTCTCGGCGACGCCCGCGCGGGCAAGATGCCCTCGCTCAGGATCCACGTCCGGAGCGCCCCGCCGGACGGCCCCTCGCCCGAGCAGACCGAAGTCGAGTGGATGAACGGAGCGGTCGCGGATCAGGCCGCGCGCCTCGGGATCCAGGCTCCGGTGAACCGACTGCTGACCACTCTGACCGATGAAGTCGCGGCCGATCCGGAGCGCCGGGCATGGTTCCGAGGCCGCCCCGATCGGCTTCTCGCCGAGCTCACCCGCACGGAGGCGGCGGGCTAGCCAGAGCTGGAGGCGCGCCGGGATCTGCGCCGCCGTTTCCGCAGCCTATACTTCGCCCAGATGGAAACCGCAGATATCGCGCGCGTCCTGTTCGCCATCATCGTCGGCTACCTGCTCGGCGGAATCCCCTTCGGCGTAGTCGTTCTGCGTCTCATAGGCGGCCCGGATCCGCGAACGATCGGCAGCGGGCGGACTGGTGGCGCCAACGTCTCGCGCGCCGTGGGGTTCAGATGGGCGGCCGTTTCGGGCCTGCTCGACGTCGCCAAGGCGGCTGTCGCCGTTCTCCTGGTCGTCGCCGTCGGTGGCGGAGCGGTACCGCAGGTGGTCGCCGCGCTGGCCGCGATCATCGGCCACAGCCGCTCGCCGTTCATCGGCTTCCACGGCGGCCGCGGCGTCTCGCCGGCCACGGGCGGAGCGCTCATCCTTGCTCCGGTGATCCTGCTGGCCATCCTCCCCGTGTTCGCCATCACGATCCTGATCACGCGGATCTCGTCCGTGGGGTCGCTGAGCGCCAGCCTGATCGGCGGGATCGCGATGATCGTGATCGCCGCCATCACGCCGCTCGCGCCCATCTACTTCGTCTACGGCGTGGGCGTGCCGGGCCTGATCTGGCTCTTCCACCTGGACAACATCCAGCGCCTGCTCGCCGGCAAGGAGCGCCGGATCGGGACCAGGGTCGCGGCGGCGGGCTCTGCGGCCGGTAGCGCCCCCGGTGCCGAGGGACAGGACGCGCCCCGGGGCGGCGGCACGCGGCTGGCCGGCCGCTGAGCCTTCCTTGCGGCCGACCTTTCAACAACTTGCGCGCTGCGAAATCCGTGAACTCCCCTACCCCTTTCGGCGTATCCTGCTATTTGTCAAGTAGCCGATATGTCCCATAGGTCCTTCGCAATAGTCGTCCTGGAGAGGACTGGGAAGCCATGGGAACCGAGATCGATTTCGTAGGTTTCGCGGACGATTGCCGGGTAGAGGGCAAAGTCGAAGTCGAAGACGCCCGGCTCGCAGATTTCCTCAACCGCAGCCGCGCCATCGTCGTCAAGGACGTCATGCTCGTCAGCACGATCGATGGCCACACCAAGAACTTCGATCAGCTCGAGATTGAGCGCGACGAGCTCAACATCGTCGTCGCCAGCGGCCCGCGCGGAGATCCCAAGCGCCGCCTTGCCACCAAGCCGAGCGGCGTGGCGATGAAGCTCGGACCGTACGCGGCCGAAGGCTTCATGCACGCACCGCCGACCGCCAACCCGATTCGCGGCCTGGGCAGCCGGCCCACGATGGTTGCCCTGACGGACGCGGTGCTCCAGTACGAATCCTGCGGCGAGCCTGTCTCCCAGTGGTACCGGACTCTCCTGGTGAACCGGGAGCTGGCCATTTCTCTGCGCGCCGTCACGAGTCCGTCCGCCCTGTCCATCGGGCACGCATAGCGCTCGGTTCGCGCCCGGTCAGGTATCTCTGCGCCTCGCGCCTGGTTGCGCGCGCGACGCCGGCGCCTCGCGATCGGGGCGCGCGTGGACTGATGCCGACCCATCCCGATTCGGCCCGTCGATCCATCGCGGCCGAACCTGGCATCATTGGGAGTCCAAGGGGCGTTACCAGGAGAAATCTGTCTGTCGATGGATAGTCCGTCAGCCGGCACCCCGGCACGCGCGATCGCCGGCCTCGCCGCGCTGCAGGACCTCACCGTTCTGCTCGACGGCATCGAGGACCTGCGGGCGCAGCGGCCGGTATGCAGACAAGTGCTCGAGGCTCGGCGGAAGCTCCTCGGCGCCGATCACCCCACCACCATCGAAGTGGAAGCGCGCCTCGCCGCGATAGCGCTGGACCTGGGCGAGCATCAGGTTGCGCGAGACGCGTACACGGTTCTGCTGGAACGTTCCGAGCGTGTCTTCGGCCCGCGCAACCTCGAGACGCTCGCCGCCGCGCATGGCCTGGCCGTTGCCCTGTCCTACATGGACGAGCCGGCCAAGGCTCGGCCACTCTACGAACGGGTCCTGGCCGGCCGGAAGAACGCCATGGGTCAGGAGGATCCCGCCACTCTGGCGGTGATGCACAACCTCGGCCTGACGCAGCGGGCACTCGGCGAGAACGAGGCCGCGCGGCTCGTCTTCGAGCAGCTGCTCGAGATCCAGCGCCGGACGCTCGGCCCGGAGCATCCGAACACGCTCCGGACGATGACCAACCTCGGCAACGTGCTGAACTCCACGGGCGACTTCACCCGGGCCTGCGAGGTGCTAGCTGAACGAGTCGATCGCAGCCGGCGCGTCCTCGGCCCGAACCACGCCGACACCCTGGACGCCATGCTCTGCCTGGCCGAGGCGCTCGTCGGCGAAGGCGACAGGGCCTCCGGTCGAGCCCTCGCCGAGCAGGCGCTCGCCGCCTCGATCTCGACCTACGGCCAGGATTCGGCCGAGACCATCCTGGCGATGACCGTCCACAGCCGGCTGCTCCTCAAGCTCGGTGACGCCAGGGCGGCCACGACCGCCTACCGGAACCTGTTCGACAAGCTGACCCGGCTGCGAGGTCCCGAGGACGTGGCCACGCTCGACGCGCTGGCCGGGCTGGCCGACGCGATAGGACGCTGCGGCGACCACAAGCGAGCCCACGACCTGGACATCCAGCTCCTGGACCGGCGCCAGAAGCTCCTTGGCGCGGAGCATCCGGCAACTCTCTGGGCGGTCGGCGATCTGGCCTGGAACATGGAGCAGCTGGGCGACCTGAGTGGCGCCGCGGCACGCTTCGCCGAGCTGACCGAGGCGCGAGCGCGCGCCCTCGGCCCGGACGAGCCCGACACCGTCTGGGCGCTCCAGGGCCTGACCCGCGTCCTGACGAAGCTCGAATCGCACACTGACGCACGCTACGCCTATGCCCGCCTGCACGAAACCCAGGATCGACGCCTGGGCGCCCACGCCGACGAGACCCTCGACGCGCTCCGCGGCCTGGCCTGGGAGCTGAGCAAGGTCGGCGAGCTCGACGAGGCCCAGCAATGCTGGCGCCAGCTCGTCGACACTCACGAGCAGATCCACGGACCCAAGGACGAGCGCACGCTGGACAGCCTGGTCTGGCTGGCCGAGTCGCTGCAGGAGACGGGCGACGTCGAGCAGGCTCGCGCCATCTCGGAGCGAATCGCCGGTCCCCTCGGCCGGCTGTACGCGAGCAGCTGCGAATCGCTCGGTGAGGACGATCTCCGGACGCTCAACATGGCCCACGGCCTGGGCCTGACTCTGGAGAGGCTCGGCCAGCTCGAGTCGGCCCGCACCACCTACCAGAGCGCCCACGATTCCTATACCCGTGTCCAGGGCAGACGCGGCCGCGCCGTCGCCGATCTGCTCGGTCACCTCGGCGACGTGGCCCGCAAGACGGGCAATCCCCAGGCCGCTCACGAGCTCTACGGCGAGGCGCTTGCGATCCTCCGCAAGGATCCGGGGCCCGAGGACCCCGACACGCTGGAGATGATCAGCCGCGACGCCACCGCCCTGCTGGACATGGGCAAGAAGATCGCGGCCAAGAACCAGGCTCGGGTCGTGGTGGACGGCTTCCGCCGCACCCTCGGCGAGGACAACGAGCTCACCCAGCGCGCCCGCAATCGCCTGGAGGCGATGTCGACGGGGCGCCGGCGCGGGCTGTAGCTCTCTAGCCTCGGCCAGACGGCGGCCCACCTGCCGGGCATAACCGTCGACCGGAAGGCGTCTCACGGGCGCCCGGCTAGAGTCGCCCTATGGAGCGGCTGGCCGTCGCCTGTCTGAACGAGGAGATCCTGCTCGCGGCCACGAACGAGCTGGTTTCGCGCGACGCGGACCTTGCCGGGATCGTCGAGCGCTTCGGGCCGCCCCCGTTGTGGGCTCGACCGCCCGGTTTTCCGACGCTCGTGCAGATCATGCTCGAACAGCAGGTCTCGCTGGCTTCGGCCTTCGCGGCGTTCGACCGGCTCCGCGCCGCCGTCGATCCGTTTACCCCGGACGGCTTCCTCGGCCTGAACGACCACGAGCTTCTCGTCATCGGGTTCAGCCACCAGAAGGCGAGGTACGTGCGGGGGCTGGCTCGGGCGCTGACGACGCGGAGCTTCGACCTCGAACGGCTCGCGACGCTGCCCGACGAGGAGGTCCACCGTGAGCTGGTCGCGCTCATCGGCGTCGGCCCGTGGACCGCGAGCATCTACATGATGGAGGCGCTGCTCCGTCCCGACGTCTGGCCCGTTGCCGACATGGCTCTCGTTGCCTCCGTTGCGCAGGTCAAGGGCCTCGACCGCAGGCCGGGTCCAACCGAGATGGAGGCCATAGGCCAGGCCTGGCATCCCTGGCGGTCCGTGGCGGCACGGCTGTTCTGGCACGACTACCTCGGTCGGAGAGGCCGGTCTCTGACCGCGCCGGAGGTGGCGCCGGATCCGAGCATCGAGGCCGCGACCAACTCCACTCCGGCAAGAGGGACCACGACGTGACCGACGCGATCGAACCTTCCGCCGAAGGCGCCCAGGGCGTGCCGGGAGCCGAGGGTGCGGGCGTTGCGGGCGTTGCCGGGCCCGGCATATCCGGTGTTGCCGGCCCCGGCGTTACCGGCGTTGCCGACCCCGGCATATCCCGGTTGAGCGGGCTCTCGCTCGTCCGGGTGGAAGACATCCTGCTCGCGGCCTGGATCGCGCTGGCGGCGCCGCTGATCGCCCGGGCGGGCTCGTTGCGACCATTCGAGACCGGCCGTCCGGTCGAAGGCGTCCTCATCCTGGCCGGCGTGGTCGCGGCTCTCGTCTGCCTCGTCACGGGTACGTCCGACGGGGCCGCCCGGCGGCCGGCCGTCGGGGGGAGCATCGGGCCGCTCACCGGGGGCCTCCTCCTCGTCACGTTCGCCGGCTTCTCCGCGCTCGACGCGCCGTCGAACCTGGTGATGCCCATCGCCGTCGCCGGGATCGCCCTGGTCGCCCTTGTCCGCCTGCGCGTTCCGAGCCTGCCGTCGGCCGCCCGCCGGGCGCTGGTGATGCCCTTCGTTCTGATCTCTGGCAGCCTGTTCTGGGGCTTCATCGACGCCGTCATCGGGCCCGGCGGCGCGTCCGGCGTCACCGCAGGCCAGCTGCGAGATGCGCTCATTGGCGGCACTGCGGGCGCCGGAAACGTGGCGCTGGCGTTGCTGGCCTTCTCGGCCGTCTACTACGCCATGCTGGTCTACGCGCCTCGTCAGATCGCGGACGGCGAGGGCAGCCCGGTCGCCTGGCTGGCGCGCTTCGGTCTGTTCGTGGCCAGCGTTCTTCTCGGCTGGGGCTGGGTGAACGCGATCGGGCTCTGAGTCCCGCCTCGCCCGGCGCCGGCTCGCCTCCGGCCGGCCCCGGCCTATCCGGCCACGCGGTGGGCCGTCATCCCCTGGCCGTCGAGCGAAACCGTGAGCGAGTCACCAACGACCCAGGCGCTGGTGGCCTGGTCGCGCCCGTTCAGAGCGTCGAGGTGGAGCTGCCCGGCCGAGTCCACGGACCAGTGGCCGTCGCGGGTACCGCCCATTGGCAGGGCCAGGGTCGCGGTTCCACCGGCCTTGAACGTCACCTTCGTCGGGCCGAGCTGCCAGGTCCCGAGAATCGCTTCGGCGAGGGGCCGCGGATCGCGCTGGTCCGGAGCGGGCGGCTGAACGTTGCGCGGCTGGAGGAGGGCCTTCTCGGCGTTGCCGAGAGCCTCCATGGTCGCCCGCGCCTCGGCAGCCTGGACGGAGTCGTGAGACCGCATCGCCGTTAATGCGCCGGTCAGGGTCTCCATCGGCGATTCGATCGCCCCCGCCGGCAGCGGCCGATCCGGCAGGTGTTCGAGGTTCACCACGTGCTTGCTCTGGGGCAGGTAGTACACCTTGAAGATGCCGGCATCGGGGATCGCCTCGTAGGCCGTCTCCCAGATCTCGAAACGGTGCCTGTCGACCTCGATCAAGTGGGTGGACATCGACGAGGTCCTTGACTCGGAGTGCACGACCCACTTGGTGATCGCGCCTTCAACGGACTGCACCTTGCTGCCGTGGAGGTCTCGCGTCAGGGCATCGCCCGCGGAGGTGGATCGGTAGAGGAAGAACAGCACGACGGCGAAGCAGGCCGCCGGAAAGCCGTAGTGGAGGAGAGGCGGCTTGCTGGAGTCGACGCCGAAGAGGACGACCAGACCCATCACCGCGAAGATGAAGGAGCCCGTGAACTCGTTCTTGCGGTCGGCTCGAGCGACTCGCCCGAGGCGCTGCCTCTGATCCTGGGTCAGCTGACCCGCGCGGTTGGCTTCGAGCGCGTCGGCCGGAAAGGGTAGTGACGTCGCGACAGACATGACCGAGACCCCTTGCGAGATGCCCAGCCACTCTCAGAAAGCACGAGTTCCGCGTCAACGGGTGTCCCGCGTGCTGCCCGATTGGAGCGGGCGCCGGGACTCGGCATTCGCTCGAAGGCTCCGGCTCAGCCGGCAGTCGACTTCGCGAGAGCCTGGTCCAGATCCGCGATGAGATCGGCCGTCGTCTCGATACCGACCGAAAGCCTGATGACGTCGTTGCCTGCTCCCGCGGCTTCGCGCTGCTCGTCGGTCAGCTGCCGATGCGTCGTCGAGGCGGGATGGATGATCAGGCTTCGGGTGTCGCCCACGTTGGCAAGGTGCGACCACAGCTCGACACCGGCCACCAGCCGGACCCCCGCCTCGTAGCCGCCCTTGAGGCCGATCGTGAAGACGGAGCCGGCGCCCCTGGGCAAATATTTGGCGACGAGACTGTGGTAGGGGTTGTCCGGCAGGCCCGCGTAGCCAACCCAGGCGACGGCCGGATGAGCCGCCAGGTGCTCCGCCACTGCCAGGGCGTTCGCGCAGTGGCGCTCCATCCGGAGCGGCAGCGTCTCGATGCCTGTGAGGATGTAGAAGGCGTTCTGCGGCGACAGTGCCGGGCCCAGGTCGCGCAGCGCCACGCCGCGAGTCTTGGCCGTGAAGGCCTTGGGCCCGAACTCCTCGTAGAAGTCCAGGCCGTGGTAGGCCTCGTCCGGTTCGGTGAGCCCGGGGAACTTGCCGCTCGCCTCCCAGTCGAAGCGGCCGGACTCGACCACCACGCCGCCGAGGGACGTCCCGTGGCCGGAAAGGAACTTGGTCAGGGAGTGGACGACGATGTCCGCGCCCCACTCGAACGGCCGCCACAGGTACGGCGTTGCCAGGGTGTTGTCCACGACGAGCGGGATGCCGTTCTCGTGGGCGATGGCCGCCAGCGGCTCCAGATCCACCACGACCCCGCCCGGATTGGCCAGGCTCTCGGTGAAGATCAGCTTCGTTCGCGGCGTGATCGCCCGGCGAACCTCGTCGAGGTCGCGCGGGTCGACGAGGGTCCCGTGCCAGCCGAGCCGCGGAAACGTGTGCGAGAACTGCGTGATCGAGCCGCCGTACAGGAACCGCGAGGCGACGAAATGGTCGCCCGGCTCCATGAGCGTGAAGAAGGTCACGAACTGAGCCGCGTGCCCTGAGGACGTGGCCACGGCTCCGGTTCCACCTTCGAGAGCCGCCACGCGGGCCTCGAGGGCGGCCACGGTCGGGTTGCCCAGGCGCGTGTAGATGAAGCCATCCTCTTCCAGGTTGAACAGAGCGGCCGCGTGGTCCGCGTCGCGGAAGACGTAGCTCGTGGTCTGGAAGATGGGCACGTTCCGGGCGCCGGTGGTGGGGTCCGGGACCGCACCCGCGTGCACCGCCCGAGTCTCGATGCCGTAGCCTGGCCTGGCGTCGGGTGAATCCGTGGCGGACATGTCGGACCTCGGGGTGGCGGTGTGACGGCTCCTCTAGCTTAGCCGCAGATCACACGCAGGACCTGCTCCGGCGATTCTTGACCGACAGTCCACAGAAAAGCCCCGCGTGGCGCTCGTCTTCCGGCCGTTCCGGCCCGGTCTGCACCACCCGGCCGGACGGACAGATGCCGCGCTCGCAACTGGCTTCGATTCGGTCGGACGGAAGCGATCTGCCGCCTCGGCGGTGGAGCCCCAAGCGCCATAGAGCGCCGCGCCGTGGGCCAGCAGGCTCCCTCGTGGACTGTCAGTCAATTTCCACCGACGGCCATCCTGCCCGCACCCGGTCCTCCTCTGCCGGCAACCGGTCGACGGCTGCCGGCGCCCCCGGCCGCCTGCCCGCCCGACCCGCGCCCGCCCTGGCGCGAGCTTCGTCAGGCTCTGGCCGCTGCGCGGAGGGCGGCGAGCGCCTCGCGATAGCCGTGATAGCGGGGTCGAACCGTCGCGACCTCACCCAGGCCGACCCATCGGCGCCGGTCTCTACGGATGCCTTCGAGCGGATCCCACACGATCAGCTCGCTCAGAATGCCAGTGGGTGGCAGCTCGCCGAGCCACCACGCTCCGAACACTCCCGAGTCCGGGCATGCTGCCCGCCACGTCGCGTTCCGCAATCGGAGCGAATGAAGGGCCTCGGCCGACCACAGCGCCACGATCACATGGGCTTGGTGCCGCCATCTCCCGATCCCGAGCCGCTCGGCAAGCTCGGCGCCAAGGTAGGCGCGCTTGGCGTTGAAGCTGCCGAGGGCTTCCTGGGTGTTCGGAAATTGCGTTCGATTCTCCAGGTGGAGAAGATGTGCGGATTCAGCGCTCCAGGCCAGGAAGTCGGCGCGGCCGGCGTGCTGGTAGTGCTGGAACGGGACGTCCAGGTTCGTGCGCATCCCGAGCTTCTGATAGTGGGCCGCCTGGATCTCCCCCATCGCGGCGTGGACCGGATCCTCCACGCGGGCCACCCCAGATCGCCTGCTGGACGCGATCTCGACCCTCAGATCGAGCCGAAGCGCCATGGCAATGTGCTGCAGGACTTCGAGCGAGGCGGGCTCGCCGACTTCGACGTTGTGGACGGTGGAAGGATCGACCCGGGCCGACTCGGCGAGCTCCCGGAGCGTCAGGCCGCGACCGCGCCGCTCGTTCCTGATGGCGATGCCGATTTCGAGCCGCAACCGCCCAACCGCGGAAGCCACGGCATCCGGTCTCGACCTCTGGAGTGTGCGTTCCTGCGACATTGGACCCGGAGTCAACACCGGCCGTCTTGGCCGCGCCTTATCCGCCGCTTACTCGCCGCTGCCGCGATTGGAACAGGCACCCGGGAACGCATGGGGATCGCCGCGGCGCATCGGCTGCTGAACTGGAACGTTTGACGCGCATCCGCACGGCCGCCCGTCGACCGGCAGTCAAATTCGGCGCGGTGGCGATGCGGCCGGCCTCCCGGAGGAATGGTCTACCGCCCAAGGGCGCGGCCAGCGCGGCGGCCTGTTGACCGGCAGTCAAATCCGGCGCGGTGCCGAGGCGACCGGCCTGCTGGCGCCCTCCCTCGGCCCACAACCTCGCATTCGGCTGGGGCCTCGCTGCATCTCCTCCTCGCCGCGCCCCCGCGCCGCGCGCCACGCCCCGAGACGACGTCGGAAGCGCGCCGGGGACCACTTGCGCCGCGACGGGATCAACCCTTATCCTTCCGGCCCTGATGAACGCACGCACTTTCTGCCGCCGGGAGACTTCGCGCAGGACTCTGTCCCTGCGCGGTTCGATGATGGCGATGCCCGGGCGGCCCCAGAGCGCGGAGGCGTTGATCTAGCTCAGCAGCGCGAGCAGATCCGGTCCCGGGGCCGCGGACACCGCACGGTGCCGCGGTTCTTTGTTTCTCCGACGCGAAGCCCCCTTCGCGACCACGCTCTGGCAGCCGCCCGACACCACCCGCCGACGCAGGTCGGCACGCGCCGCCCCCTGGCGCACCCGGGACCTGAACCACGCCTCTCACCGCCGAGCCACCGCCCGGCGCCAGCGTTCAGGAGCACATCGTGTCGGACACCCGCTACCGCCCCGAAACCCTCGCCGTCCACGCCGGCCAGAGCGTCGATCCCACGACCAGGTCGCGCGCCGTCCCGATCTACGCCACGACCAGCTTCGTCTTCGACAGCGCCGACCACGCCGCCCGGCTCTTCGGCCTCCAGGAATTCGGCAACATCTACACCCGGATCATGAATCCCACCACGGACGTGTTCGAGCAGCGAATCGCGGCGCTCGAAGGCGGCGTAGGCGCGCTCGGCCTCGCGTCCGGTCAGGCGGCCGAAACGCTGGCGATCCTCAACCTCGCCCGAGCCGGCGACAACGTTGTCACTTCGGCGTCCCTGTACGGCGGCACATACAACCTCTTCCAGTACACGTTGCCCAGATACGGCATCGAGTTCCGGTTCGTCGACGGCTCACGGCCCGAGGAGTTCGCCCGGGCGATCGACGGCCGGACGAAGGCGGTCTACGTCGAAACGATCGGCAACCCGCGCCTGGACGTGCCCGACTTCGAGACGATCAGCTCCATCGCGCACGAGACCAGCATCCCGGTCATCGTGGACAACACCTTCGCGCCGCTGCTGTGCCGCCCGATCGACTTCGGGGCGGACCTCGTCGTCCATTCGGCCACGAAATGGATCGGCGGGCACGGAACGGCGATCGGGGGCGTGGTCGTCGACTCGGGCAAGTTCGACTGGGCGGCTTCTCCCCGCTTCCGCGCGGACTTCGTCGATCCCGATCCGAGCTACCACGGCGTCAGCTACACGGCCGCGTTCGGGCCGGCGGCGTTCATCACGAAGCTGCGCGTTCAGCTGCTACGCGACCTGGGCCCGGCCTTGAGCCCGTTCAACTCATTCCTGTTCCTCCAGGGCCTCGAATCGCTGCCGCTCCGGATCGCCCGCCACTCCGAGAACGCTCTGGCGGTGGCCCGGTGGCTGGAGGCGAATCCGGTTGTCGAATGGGTCAGCTACCCGGGCCTCGGATCGCACCCTGCTCACGCCTTCGCCCGGAAGTACCTGACCGGCGGCTTCGGCGGCATCGTCACATTCGGCGTGCGGGGCGGAGTCGAGGCCGGCCGCAGGCTCATCGATTCGGTCAAGCTGTTCAGCCTTCTGGCGAACGTGGGCGATGCCAAGAGCCTCATAATCCATCCGGCCAGCACCACGCATCAGCAGCTCTCCGCGGCCGACCAGGTCGCGTCGGGCGTGACGCCGGAGCTGGTCCGGATCTCGGTCGGCATCGAGAACGTGGACGACATCATCGCGGACCTCGACCAGGCGATCGCGGCAGCCACCGGCGCCACGCCGGCAGCCGCAGCGGTCAGATAGCCCGAAACGACCGGGCGGCCTGTCGCGGACACCGTGCGCTCTGCGCTTAACCGCCTTCGGCGCTAATGCGCTGTCGCGGACGATGCCGCTCGGGCCACCCGGTCGAGACTCTCAGACGCAGCCGCAAACGGTTCTATCGGCGGACACACTCTCGTCTCGACACCAGTCGACGCGGCCGGCCACGGAACATAGGAAAAGGAAATGACTCCGACTTCGGCACGCTGGCATTCGGGGGAGCGTCGAGATTCGGCGACTTCCGGTACCGCCGTGCCGAAGAAGGGCAACGCCGGTTCGAGCGGAGGCAAGGACGTCACCCTGGCAGAGGCCGTCCCTTCATCGTCGTCGCTTTCGTCGTCGTCCATCCCCGTTCTGGACCCGGGCGTCTCGAACGCGCGCCAGGACTTCAGCTTCCGCGGCCGGCGCGACCTCGAGAACGCCAGCGAGATCGAAACCGGCAAGATCGTTTCGAGGTGGATCGGCCGTTTCACGCTCGAGTCGGGCGTAGTCCTGCCGGATTTCGTGGTCGCGTACCGGCACGACGGCGTGCCAATCGGCGAAGGGCGCCAGATACTCGCGATCCATGCGCTGACCGGCTCGGCCGACGCCGCGGGCGACTGGTGGGCGCCGCTGATCGGACCCGGGCAGGTTCTCGACACGGACAAGTACGGCGTCCTGTGCATGAACCTTCTGGGCGGGCGGTACGGCACAACCGGACCGCTGTCCCGAAACCCCGGCACAGGCAAACCGTACGGGCGGGCCTTTCCCCGGATCACCGTCCGTGATCAGGCCCGCGCCCAGTGGCGGCTGCTCGACGCGCTCGGAATCGACAAGCTGGCCCTGGCGGTCGGCGGGTCGCTCGGCGGCATGGTCGCCCAGGAGGTCGCGCTGGAACGGCCCGGCGACATTTCGCGCGTCGTCTCGATCGCGGCGCCGGCTCGCATCGGGCAGCTGGCGGTCGGCTGGAACCACATCCAGCTCGAGATCGTCGAAAAGCTCGGCCTCGACGGGCTCGACCTCGCGCGCCAGCTCGCGATGACGACTTATCGCAGCGAGCTCGACTTCGAGCAGCGGTTCTCCGGGCGAGTCGAGTCGGACGGGACGCCCGCCGTCGTCTCCTACCTGCGGCATCAGGGCCGCAAGCTGCTCGAGCGCTTCGACGAGGAAACGTACCTGACGCTCGTCCGGGCGATGGACACGCACGACGTGGGCCGGGGGCGCGGCGGCATCGTGGAGGCGCTGCGGCAGCTCGCGAGGTACGGCACGCGGCTGACGGGCGTGGGCATCGAAGGCGACATCCTCTACGGCACGAACCAGGTCACGGATCTGGTCGACGCGGCCGTGACGGCCGGGATGGACGCGGCCTACCGCGAGATCAAGTCGGACAAGGGCCACGACGCCTTCCTGGTCGAGTGGGCCCAGCTTTCGACGATCCTGGGCGAGGCGCTCAAGTAGGGTCGGCGGGAAGCGACGGCCGGACGCGGCCGGACGCGACGCCGAAGGCCGCGCCGCGCAGGGCGCCGGCGCGCGGCCGGGCGGGCGCGGACCCGGGCGCCAAAGCGGCCCAACGCGGGCCTTGACTCTCGCCTAACCTGAGGGTCGATCGTGCCCGCCGAAGGAGGCCCCGTTGCAGAATCTCGTCCCGATCGGCCGATTCTCGAAGATCTGCCGGCTCACGATCCCGGCGCTGCGGCTGTACGACGAGCTAGATCTGCTGCGGCCGGCCATCGTGGACCCGGATAGCGGCTACCGCCACTACAGCCTGGCACAGGCTTCGGACGCGGAGCGAATCCGGCGGCTGCGCGAGATCGAGATGCCGCTCGACGAGATTCGAGCGGTTCTCGCCGCCGGCGACCCCATCGCCGTGCGCGATCGGCTCGAAGCGCATCGACTGCGCCTGCAGGAGCGCGCCGAGCAGTGCCGGCAGGCCCTGGCCTCCCTCGATCGGATCATCGAGCAGGAGGCACGTCCGGTGGAGTACGAGGTCAAGGTCCGCGAGACGGTAACCCAGCCTATCGTGAGCGTTCGAGGACGCACGCCGATGGCGGAAGCGCAGGGCTTCTTCCAGCGGGCTTTCGGCGAGATATTCGGGCTGATGGGCGAGCTCGGCATCCGGCCCGCCGGCATGCCGGTCACGATCTACCACGACCAGGAGTTCAGGATCGAAGACGTGGACATGGAGATCGTCGTGCCGATCTCCGAGCCGGCGGAAGACCGCGGTCGAGTCAAGGCGGGAACGCTGCCCGGCGGCCCCGTGGCTTTCACGCTGCACCAGGGTCGGTTCGACGGGATCGGCGCGGCGTACACCGCGGTCGCCGAGTGGATCCAGACTCACGGCCACGAAATGGCCGGTCCGCCGCGCGAGTGCTACCTGGTCAGCCCGGCGGAGACGCAGAACCCGGCCGAATACAGGACAGAGATCATCTGGCCGATCAAGTAGCCGCGGTTATCCGATGCCGCGGAACCGGCTCCAGATGTCATCCCAGCCCGCGGTCCTGCCGCGACAGACCCACACGCCGGCCCCCTGTTCTTCCGAGATGTCGGGCGGGAAGCCCAGGTCGATCGTCGTCGCCAGCGTGCACGGCCCGAGCCACTGGCCCCAGTACGCGCCCGCGCCGACCCAATCGGTCACCATGACCGTGATGGTCTTGCTGTCGGCCGGCGGCCCCCAGTACGCGTAGGAGTTCTCGCCCGAATAGACCGGCGGCAGGCCGGGCGACGACAGGAGCTCGAGCGCTCCGGCCTCTCCGTAGTTGACGGTGAGGATCGCGGTTCGAGCCCGATCCTCCGAGGACAGCGAGTCCGTCACGGCACGGACCTGAGCGACGAAGCTCGGCCAGCCGTACTCGCTGACCGCGTCCGAGTTCACCGTGGCTTGCGTTGACCGGGGGAAATCGGCCGCGGGCACGACCGGCAGGGACAGGGAGACGACGAGGAACACCGACGCCGCTGCGGCAATGGCGTAGGTCGCACCCCTGGCGCGCCGCATCCAGACCCCGCCGCGGGTGAGCCAGCGCGCCGTCACGACGGATCCCGCGGCGATGATCGTCGGGACCAATCCGCCGACGTAGTAGCTCTTGCCGGCGGTGATGAACAGCAGCACCAGGATGACCGGGTATGCCCAGCCGATCGGACGCCAATCTCTGGCCTCGTCCGAACGCAAGAGCCACCACAGGCCCGCGAGCGCCACGGGAAACAGGAGCGGCCCGAAGAAGAGCACCTGGATCAAGATCAGCTGGCTGCGGTTCTCGTCGCCCGAGCGCGCGGCAATCACCCGCGCCATCTCGAGCTGCGGCCAGCCGTTCTCCGCCTGCCAGATCAGATTCGGCAGCCAAATGAGCAGCGCCAACCCGGCGCCGGCCCAGATCCAGCGCGACCGCAGGAGTTCCCACCGGCGCGAGATCGCTATGCCGGCCCCCAGGCCCGCGGCGAGAAAGACGATGAGATTCTTGTTCTCGAGCGCGATCCCCGCGGCGAGCCCCGCCAGGAGCCAGAGCCGCTGGTCGCCGCCGCGCAGGATCCGCACGACCACGAGCAGGAACACCGTCCAGCCGAGGATGTCGTAGACCTCGGTGCTGTTGAGATGCGCAACAGCGATCCAGCCCGAGCCCGCGACGGTGATCGCGGCGATGGTCTGGGCAAGTCGTCCACCACCGAATTCGCCAGCGAGCCGGACTCCAAGCAGCACCACGACGGCATACACGACCGTGGGCAGGATCCGGTCGCCGAACGCCGAGACGCCGAATACCGCGACGGAGAGCGCGTTGACGATCGGGGTGAACGGCGGCTGATCGACATAGCCGAAGTCCGGGTGCCGGCCCGCGACGATGAAGTACATCTCGTCGCGATGCAGGCCGTACTGACCGGCAAAGGCGAGCATCAGGGCCGTGAAGGCGGCCGTGACGAGGAGGGCCGGCCAGTTCGACCGAACGATGATTGCGGCTCGGGTCACTCGATCTCCTGCGGGTCCGGAAGGCGGATTGTCGCGGGCGAATCTACTCCGCCGGCGGAACGTCCAACCAGCCTTCGCGCAGCGCTCGCGTCGCGAGCTCCGTTCGCGAGATGATCGCGAGCCGCTCGAACAGCCGCCGCAGGTGAGCCTCCACGGTCTTGGCCGTGATGCCGAGCCTGGTTGCGATCTCGTCGTTGCTGCGGCCGTCGACCACGAGTCGGACGACGTCGAGCTCGCGGGCCGTGAACGTGGGCGCCCGACCGGACGGCCGAACGCCGAACGCCAGCCCGCCCGCCGCCACTCGCCGGATCGCGTCCACGAGCTCGGCGATCGGGGCAGTCTTGAGGACGAAGCCGCTGGCGCCCAGGCGCATGGCCGCGGCCACGTACTGCGGGTAGTCGTAGGCGGTCAGGACCACGATCGCGGGCAGCAGCCGCTCCGGCGAGCGGTCCGCGGCTCCACCACTGAACACGGTGAGGCCGCTCGCGGTCCCGAGGCGGATGTCCAGCAGGACCACGTCCGCGGCCGCCGCGTCCAGGAACGGCGCCGCGTCCTCGAGCGAGCCCGCGGTCCCGACGATGGCGAGCCCGTCCACTCCGGCGAGCAGCGCGGCCGTCCCCTCGCGGACTACGGGATGGTCGTCGACGATGGCCACGCGGATAGGTGGCCGCTCGGTGGTCCGGCTGTCTGGGGCGCTCACGTGGGCTCGACCGCCGGCTCGACGGCGGGCTCGACCGATGGTGTCGGCGCCGGCGCCGCGGGTTCGGCTGCCCCCTCCCAGACCAGTCGAACCCGCGTGCCGCCGCCGGGCCGCCGCCCGACCGACAGCTCGCCCTGGATGGCCTCCGCGCGCTGGCTCATGCTCATGAGCCCCAGATGACCTGTGCGTTCGGCTTCCTCGGCGGCTCCCGGCGGCACGCCCGGCCCGCAGTCATCCACCTCGAGCTCGGCCCAGGCGCCCCCACCCCGGTAGCGGACCCGAACGGGCGGAGCGCCGTGGCGGACGGCATTGTTGATCGCCTCCTGGGCGACCCGGAAGAAGACCAGCTCGACGTCCGCGGGCAGCCGCTTCTCGTCTTCGAGCCGATCCAGCGAGACGTGGTGGCCTCCCTGCTCCACTCGCCCGCACAGCCACTCCAGCGCCGGCCCGACGCCCAGGTCGTCGAGCACCGGCAGCCGCAGGTCGCCGCAGATCGCCCGCAGCCGCTCCGCCACCTCCCGCGTCGCCTGCGCGTTCTCCACGTCTCCGGCCGCGTCAAGCCGCCGCACCAGCATCGTCAAATCCTGAAGCGCGTAGTCATGGATGTCGGCGGCGATTCGGGCCCGCTCGCGCTCAGTCGCCGAAACGACGAGGTCGCGTTGGCGCGTCGTCCGGCCGAGGGCCATCGTCAGGCGCTCGACGCCGATCCGCCGGCCGAGGAGCAGGAGGCCCCAGAGAGCAATCGGACCCAAGAAGTACGTGCTCGTGTCCCACAGCGTCAAGCAGGCGATGGCCGGCGTCAGGATCGGCGTCAGCTCGACGAGGAGGTCCGAGAACGACATCTCAAGTTCTCCGGCGGCTCGCTCCTGCCGGCGAGAAATGAACGTGACCAACCCAGGCACCAGCGTCACGGCCGCGAGCGAGGACACCCACAGAAGCCAGAAGTTGCCTGCGTACACGCCGATCGGAGAGCGCGGGATCGCCAGACCTTCGACCGACGCGAGGAAGGCGAACCCAAGCACTGCCAGTGCGACCAGCAGCCGCGAGCGCCTCTCCGAGATCTGCGACACGAATTGGAAGCCGATCGGGAGCATCGCCGCGGCCACCAGGATCGCGGCCAGCAGGTTCTCGACACTGTGCCCGTATCGGACGACCGGCACCACCAGGACGGGCAGTGCCAGCGCCACGGGCAGGGTGTCGACGTAGGCCAGACCGTCATCTCCGGCACGACCGCTGCGCAGCCACCACCATGATCCGAAGAAGAGGCCAAACCCGGCCATGATCGGGAGGAAGTCCGAGCCGCGGTCATAAGCTGGGTAGGGAGACCAGTACTGCGGCGTAGACCAGGCGCCGATGGCGCCAACGGCCGCTATGGCGAAGATCCCGAGCGAAATCCACTGCCGAACCCTCATGGCCGAAAGGTAGCACCGGGTGAGTGGCTCGCGACGCAGGGAAATCCCGTAACGGAGCCGCGCGATATCCCCACTCCCGGCGGCAGTCGCTCC
>VFSW01002009.1_pt1 | contig 30797 bp, 34 predicted proteins | sample 5358111 | NCBI WGS metagenome assembly VFSW01 (sample SAMN11554181, study PRJNA540505) | mine drainage metagenome | isolation source: sediment from site ElyBrook_90M | place: USA: Ely Copper Mine, Vershire, VT | collected 2017 | reverse complement strand
GAACGGCGCGGTGCGTAGTTTTACAGCGTGGTTATTCGTCCAGCGCGACCTTGCCGCTTCGGACCGACGATGTAACAGTGTAGAGTCAGTTTGCTCGATTAGCGTTTATATGGATGGTCAGGCGCGATGAGTGGGGAAAGCGATTGGAAGCATTATTTTGATCGGGTCGGAAACAACCCACAGTTTTGGCGAGTCTGGGGCGACAGTTTGCTCGTTGCGTCCGATGTGCTGCGCCGTTCTTACCGCGATGCCGTCAGCACGGTTTTCAGGGACGATCCGCCGCGAGAAGAAATTAGAATTTTGGGACCTTCACTGCTTTTGCTCGGGCAGGGAATCGAGTGCTACCTGAAAGCAATTTTGCTGAAACGAGATCATAAACTCGCTGTCAATGGGAAATTCAAGGGGACAGGAGTCAGGGATCATAATCTCGTCGCCCTTGCTCAACTAATTGGCTTGAAGATCAACGATGAAGAACGCGAGGTGCTGGAGCGTCTTTCACATTACGTAAAGGCGCTAGGTCGGTGCCCGATCCCGACAAGGTATGAAGAGATCGTTCCTCGGAAGTGGAAAAATGGTGCGTTCGGGCCCCCCTCTTTGTGGCAACCTTCCCCCGACGATGGCATTTCTATTTCGCTTGTGCAGAAGCTCAAAAAGTTGCTCGAAGAATGAACTGCTAATTCGGGCGAGGCTTCGTGGCCGCTGGATTGTGTGACTATCACGGCAGTTTTGCTATCAGAACATCCTTCGCGTCGAAGATAGATACTTGCGGCGGACTAAATTTTACGGGTGGACCTACCTCGACAACCGTCATGTCCGAAGGAGAAAAGGCAAGCGAAAGAAATCGGAACGGGGGTTCACCCTCAAAGACAGCCGGTGTCGCGAGAATGAATTCTGCTCGAAAACCGCCTTCTCCACGACCGAAACGCACAGAAACGGCCCAATTCTCGCCATCAATAATGGAAGGAACTTCAACCGTAGGCCACCCTTTCGCGTCAACGTACCATTTGGCAGCATGATCGGAACTGAACCCACCAGCACCTAGCAAAACGAAACTTCTAGCATAAACATCGCGAGCCAAAAGATCGTTCAACTCCAGACGATGCGATGGGAGTCTAGATTGGCGTCTAAGCGCGACGAGGAGCGCGATCACGGCAAGAATGATAGCTAGATGTGTTTCGTACACGCGGATGATCTCCCGATGGTACGTTTGTTTAAACTTAGCGTCAGCGCTGCGGCGCGGCGGAGCTTCACGCTAACGACACCTCAAGGACCCATTGCCGTGTGCGCGCTCGATAAATTTGATCTTCGCGTGGGGTGGACAGGTCCAAGTTCGCTTGTGACCCGCCGCTGTGAATCAACCGGCCTGATGTTGGTTGTCGCGGAGATGGTGCAGCGCGGGCTGTCGCAGTTCGTCTCGTAGTAAATCTTGCGCACTTGGATCGCCACCAAGTCGGTTCGGTTGGGGCGTTCGCGAAGATGGCGTCCATGATTCCGATCTATCGCAACGGCAACGCTGGGTACAATCGCCGTGCGGGCCGTATTGACCTCGGGTGCCCCTCGCGGAAAGCTGAGGGCATGCGTCGAGAGGAATATGATGTCGCCCAAATTTGCCGCAATGGCCATGTTGTCAACCCCCACTTTCACGACGCACCGGCGGACAATGCAAAGCGTTGCCGCCATTGTGGCAGTGAGACTATCAACTGCTGCACCGAATGTAAGGAACCGATTCGGGGAGCCCTCTCGCGCACCTTTGCAATGGATTGGCGCGCGCCGCGCTTTTGCGAAAACTGTGGGGACCCATACCCTTGGACGAAGACGGCCCTCGACGCCGCGCGTGAAAGTGTAGACGAAGACACCGTCCTGACCGAGGCCGACAAGTCCGAGTTAAAAACCGCTCTCGATGATATCGTTCGAGATTCGCCGCGAACCACCCTCGCGGCTTCTAGGTACAAGCGCCTGGCGGCTAAGGCGGGAAAGTCGTTTGCGGAAGGCCTTAAGGCAATCCTGATTCAAGTCGCTTCGGAAACCGCTAAGAAAGTACTTTGGTCATGAAAGGGCGTCCTGTCCAAGCCACGCCGCCGCCGAGGAACCGCGCCCACGCGGTGGTTCGCGGCCTGATCGGTATGGGTGAACCGCGCGTGCTCCGCCTGTGTAAACTGGTTAGATCGCTCGACTCAAAAATCCGAAAAGCTTGAAAAATGTAGAACCCAGGCTGATCAAAAGCGCGTTTTTATTGGCTTTCAAAAGCATTTTTACATGATGAATCAGCACGTCATGTTGCGGATGCTGGCGCGGCTCGGCTACACCGCCGACGCGGTCTGCAACGGCGCCGAGGCGGTCGCGCTCGATAACCAAACCACGCCGATGCTAAGTTGGGCAGCTAGGTGTGAAGGGATGCCAACAGTTGATGCTTACTCGATGCGGCGCAAGATTCAGAAGTTGCTTGAAGGATTTGATGGAGCCGATTCAGGGCGACGGCGCCAGATCATAAACGATATAAACGTGTTGATCTTGGGGCTGGTGAGGTTGCCGCCGCCCGTCAGGTTTGAGAAAAGGCGCCGGCGGCGAGCTACGGTCGGCTGTAGAACCCACGAAAATACAAATGGCACATTTCCTAAGAAATAACCCCCATTAGACCTGATTCGACATCGCAACTCCTGACTACGCCGCGGGCGCGACCGTCACCCGATGCTCCTTGCCGTTGAGCGTGATGACGTAGTTGACCGGTGCTCCCGACGGTCGTTGGTTTCCATTCGCTTGAGGCTTCTGTTCAGCCGACGCAGGAGCCACTTTCTTAGTTGGGTCGCTGCTGACGTTTTTCGGACCCTCGGAACGGCTCTTGAAAAATTTCGGCGCGACTTGCGGAAACATCGCATGAGTCAGGACGTCTTCGTCACTACCGTTGCATCCGGTGAGCGCGAGGGCATCGGTGCGCAGATGTTCCCATTCCGGCTTCAGCAGGTCGGCAGGACGCCCGGTGATGACGGGCTTTTTTGCGTGTTCCTGCGCCATCTTGAGAACCTCGGGATCCTTCTCGCCGATGGTCGCGCCGTAGTAGCCGAGCATCAGGTCGGCGAACTCGCCCGTCATGACTTTGTATTTTCCCATCAGCACGTTGAACACTGCCTGCGAGCCGACAATCTGGCTCGATGGCGTCACGAGCGGAGGATAGCCCGCGGCCTTGCGAACCTCCGGCACCTCGCGAAGAACCTCATCGAGGCGATCGGCGGCGCCCTGGCCCTTTAGCTGGCTCTCCATGTTGGAAATCATGCCGCCCGGGATCTGGCTCTTGAAGATTTCGGTATCGACGCCGGTGAACTCGCTGAGAAACTCGCGATAGCGCGGTCGCACCGACGCAAAATGGCGCTTCACGCGCCGAATCCTCTCCATGTCGAGGTGGGTTTCGAAGCCGGTGCCTTCGAGCAATTCGATGAAACTCTCAGTCGGGTTGTGACCGGGTCCGAGCGACATCGAGCTGACCGCGGTGTCGACGATGTCGCATCCGGCTTCGACGGCTTTCATGATCGAAACCAGCGTGACGCCGGTGGTCGCGTGCGTATGCAGATGCACCAGCGTGTCGGCGCCGCACTTCTCCTTGATGCCCTTCACGAGGTCATACGCCGGCTGAGGTTTCAGCAGCCCGGCCATATCCTTGATGCAGATGGAATCGGAGCCCATCTCCTTGAGCCGCTGCGCCATCTCGACGAACGCGCCGATGGTGTGGAGTGGGCTGACGGTATAGCAGATGGTGCCCTGCGCATGCTTGCCGGTCTTCTTCACGGCGCGAACACTGGTGGTCAGGTTGCGCAGATCGTTGAGCGCGTCGAAGATGCGGAAGACATCCATCCCGTTCTCCGCGGCCTTGTCGATGAAGCGCTCGACGACGCTATCTTCATAGTGCCGATAGCCGAGGAGATTTTGCCCGCGCAGCAGCATCTGCAGGCGCGACTTGGGCAACAGCTTGCGAAAGGTGCGCAGCCGCTCCCAGGGATCCTCGTTCAGAAAACGAATGCAGGCATCGAAGGTCGCGCCGCCCCAGCATTCGAGCGACCAGAACCCGGCGTTGTCGAGATCCTCACAGGCGGGAACCATGTCTTCCATGGCCATCCGCGTCGCGAGCAGACTCTGATGCGCGTCGCGCAGCGCCAGTTCGGTGACTTCGATGATGCGTCCCATTCTGTAGGTCCTTTGGCGAAGTTCCGATCCAGGTCAGGATGGCTTCACGAGTTGTGTGATCGGTGAGTGGTCACCATCGAGGCTCCACCTTCATCAACCTTAGGTCAAATCGGGTCGGTTCGATGCGGTTCACAGGCGGCGATAGACAAGAAGCGCCCGTCGATGCGGAAGCGAATCGGTGGTATAAGCGGAGCAATCACGCGAGGAGGCGATTGCTAATGTCGCACAAAGGATTCTCTCACATCGGGTTGTCAACCCTCGATCTCGACAAGACCCGCGCGTTCTACGAAGGCGTGCTCGGCTTCAAGCCGGTCCGCTGCGACACCATCAAGGTGAAAGAGGGCGGACAGATTCGCCACATCTTCTTCGATACCGGACGCGACCAGTTGCTGGCCTTCATGGAGGCGCGCGGCGTTCCGGGTGTTCCCGCCGAATACGATGCGGGCATCAATCGCGGGCTGGGCGTGCCGAGCGCGTTTTATCATTTCGCCTTCGAGACTGGCAGCCTTCCGGGTCTTGAAGAGAAGCGCAATGAATTGATCGGCAAGGGCGTCAAGGTCAGCGAAGTCGTCGATCACGATTGGGCGAAATCGATCTACTTCAAGGATCCCAATGGGATGCAACTCGAGTACTGCTGCTACACCCGGGAGCTCAACGATGACGACGCGCGGATGCAGCCTCGCTTCGAGGCATCGATTCGAGGGATGGGTCTCGACGAGAACATCGACATCAAATCGACGAAGTAAGCCTCGGGATGCGCGGCATTGTTGTGTGTCTCGCGTTGATGTCGGTCATATCCGTTGCGACGCAGGCGAGGGCGGAGGATCTGATTCATGTTGAAGTAGTGGGTCTTCACAACGACGTCGGGCAGGTCGGATGCACCATTTTTTCCTCGCCGGATGGTTTCCCGACCGACCCGAGCAAGGCGCTGCGCAAAATGATGACGCCGATCGAGAATGAGAAGGCGATCTGCGATTTTACCGGCTTCAAGCCGGGAAGGTACGCGGTCGCGGTCATGCACGACGAGAACTCCAACGGCAAGCTCGACACCAACTTCCTGGGCATTCCGAAAGAAGGAACCGGCGCATCGAACGATGCGAAAGGAGCGATGGGTCCGCCGAAATTCGATGACGCGACTTTCGACTACGCCGGAGGCCGCAAGGATCTGACCGTACACATCGGCTATTGATGGAGGAAACGATGGACTTCGGTATCTTTTACGAAATCCAGCTCGACAGTCCGCGCTCAAGCATCGCGAGCGCGAGTACCAGGCCTTTCATGATGTGATGAATCCCGCAGTTTCGGCGATCACGAGCCGGCGCAACCGGAGGCTATCGAAGGTCGCGCCCAGCGTTGGAAGACACTCTTAGCCCTCGCAACGATGACCATCTACTGGGCGACCGAGAGTTACGGAACCTCGGCACGATTTTACTACGAGGCGGTGCCGAGCGATGGCAGCCCTCGCACAATCGCAAGCCCATCATCAAGGCGCCCACCGCGATTGCGGTCTTTCCCAAAGAAGTGGTGTTGATGCCGCACAAGTGGCAGGGTTATTACAACCTCAAGCGATAGACGAGGTTTTCCAGTGGCGGCCATTTCGCGCACAGGGAAGAACTTCAAGCGCTGGTTGAGGACATTCGCGCGCACTTCCGAACGCTTCGTTGACGGAGTCATTGATGGATTTCTTTTAGGAATCGTGGTGCTGCGGCCGTTTCCGTACACGGCCGCGACTTAGGAGACAGTCTTTCAAGGGGGCTGAGGAAGCGGTCAACGCGATCCGAGCAACGCGGCGGCGTGCTCCTTGACGAACGCTTCCCACCCGGGGTCGCCGATGAGGTGGGGGCTCAGAGTCTCGAGGTGCATCAGACCCATGATGAGGACCAGCACCCCGGCGGCGACGTACTCGGCATTGGCCCCGTCCGGGAGCGCGCCCGCGCGTCGCGCAGCCACGACGCTGTCGCGGATCTCCCCGATTTGGCGGTCCAGCGTCCGCCGCAGCAGGCGGCGTACCTCTCGGTCATTGGCCGCAGCGTAGTGCATCTCGATCGCCATCTGGCGCACGAACTTCAATCGCCGGGTCGTGTAGCCCGCCACCATGTCCGTAAGCTGCGAACCCGGCGGCGCTTGCGCTTGCTCGACTACGCCGCGCACCACCTCGAAGAACAGCCCGGCCTTGCTGTTGAAGTGGTTGTAGATCGCGCCGGCGGTAATGCCGCTGGCCTCGGCGATTGCCGGCATGGTCACGCCGTTGAAGCCGCAGCTGGCGAACAGGCGTGCCGCCTGCGCCAGGATGCGTTCGCGTGTCGAGCCCCTCCGTTGTCGCGGCTTCCGAGCTGGTCTTGCCAAGCCTCTCCTCGCCTTGCGCATCCACACCCCTATAGGCTGTCCGGCCGTCCTTGACAAGTGAACAGCCATTTACTTATATGGGAATGTCTACTGAATGCTCATTTACTTCGAGATAAATCATCATTCATCACGGGATAAACGACCATTCACTTGAAGGAGAAAGAGGATGAATAGAACATATGTCGTCACCGGCGCGGCGTCCGGCGTCGGGGCCGCGACCGCCAAGCGCTTGCGCGAGGCCGGCGCACGGGTCGTCGCCTGCGATCTGCACGATGCCGACGTGATCGCCGACCTTGCCACCGCTGAAGGGCGCGCGGCGCTGGTCGAGGGCGTGACGCGTGCCTCCGGCGGGAAGATCGACGCAATCGTCGCGAACGCGGGCGGCGGGGCGCCGGAGACCATGCTGCAGCTCAACTTCTTCGGCGCGGTCGCCACGCTCGAGGGATTGCGTCCGTTGCTCGCCGACAGCGCTGCGCCGCGTGCGGTCGCGATCTCCTCGATTTCGTCGCTGAGGCCCCCACCGCCGACCCTCGTCGATCTCTGCCTGGCTCTGGACGCACCCGCCGCCGTCGCCGAGGTGCAGCGTGCCTATCGCGCGCGCGAGCTCGGCCACTCGACCTCGGAGCTCGTGCCGAATGCGGCGCAGTCCGCGCTCGACCTCTATGGCGCGGCCAAGCGGGCGCTGCAGCTATGGTGCCGACAAGCAGCGCCCAGCCCAAAGTGGGCCGGCGCCCGCATTCCGCTCAATGTCGTCGCGCTTGGCTTTTACGACACGCCCGCCGCGGCCTACGTCCTCGGCAACCCTGAGCATCGGGCAGCGATGGGGCGGATGGTTCCGCTCGCAGGCTCTTATCCCGGCCGGGCAGACGAAGCGGCGGCGATCCTCGCCTGGTGCGTAAGTCCGGAGAATTCGCAGATGATCGGGCAGGTCCTGTTCGCTGACGGCGGGGTCGAATGCCTGGCGCAATCGAGGCTTATCCGATGAGCCCCGGCGTAACATCCGATCGCGCTCCCCAGCCGACCACCATCGCCCACGCGTTAGCGTGGAGCCGCCAGCACGGGCCAGCCGCGCTCGCCGAAGCGCTGGTCAATTTCGCGGCGCCCTTTCTGATCTATCTGACGTTCCGACCTGGACTCGGCGACGTCGTTGCGCTGATGGCCGCCTCGGTCCCGCCCATCGCGTGGTCGATCGTCGAGTTTGTTCGCCGCCGCCGAATGGATGCGCTCTCGCTGCTGGTGCTCGGCGGCATCGCGCTCTCGCTCGTCGCCTTCTTCGGCGGCGGCGGCGTGCGCTTTCTGCAGCTGCGCGAACAACTAGTCGCAGCGGTCATCGGGCTAATCTTTCTGGGCTCGGCTGCGATCGGCAAGCCCTTGATCTACCTGCTCGCGCGCGCACGGGTTCGGCGAGGCTCCGGCCCCGAGGCGCAAGGCTTCGAGGCGCTGAGCACCCATCCGATCTTCCGTCGTGCGATGCTTGTTATGACGCTCGCGTGGGCTTTGGGCCTGATCGTCGAGTCGGCGCTCGCCTGCGCGCTGGTCTTTTGGCTGCCGATCGCGATATTCCTGGTGGTGAGCCCGATTTTGGGCTATGGCACCTGCGGCGCGCTGACCGCCTGGACCTTCTGGTACGCGTCTCGTCGCGTTGCGGCGGCCCAGGCGGCTGGCGGATGAAGTGCGCCTCGAGCAGTTGATGCTCGATACGCTCGACACGCTCATCGATCACGGGATGTGCGCTTGCAGCAGCCCTTGTAACGCCATCAAGCAATTGGAGCGATTCAGAAAGAGACGCAGCTGGATGCTTCCGCGATCGCCAGTCGGCGCAATCGGAGAGTGCCGAAAATCGGACTTGAGAGATCGCTTAAGAAACTTTGCGATAGACCATCTGGATGAAGTGAAGTTCGCTGATGGCGCCGTCGGCGGCGCGCACGAACGTAACCGGTTCGCCGGCGCCACGCCCGGTCTCCATCGTGAAGACTAATTCCTGATTAGTCGCCAGCAGGCGCGACGGTGGCGGAGGCGGCGGCCATAGCGGGTTCGGCGGGATGCTCAGGCGCAACTCGCCGCCGCGAAACTCGATATCGAAGCGGCCGCCGAAGTTGCGTTCTTCGTAACGTCCCAGCAGCGGTTTCAAATTGTCGGGCGTGGGAATAGGGGAGGGGAGCGGCGCGAGCGTCCCGAGCTCCTCGGCCTTTTGCATCAGCAGCTCAAGCGCCTGAAAAGCGATGGCCCCGGCCGCCGCATGACCTTGGGCATTGGTCAGTGCGACGACTCCGAGTCGCCGGCGCGTGTTGAACGCGAGCGATGAAAGGAAACCCGGATTCGAGCCGCCGTGCTCATGATAAATGTTCTCGCCGATCCGCATCGCCCACCATGCGAGGCAATAGCCGGTACGCCAATCGCGCTCGACGAATACCACCCGATGCATCTCCGACAGCGCCTTGCCGGCGAGCACTTGCGCGCCCTCGCGCTTCGCCGCCTTGCTGCGGAACTGAAGCGAGATCCATTTCACCAGATCGGCGACCGAGGAGCGCAGTCCGGCGGCCGCGTCGTAGCCGTTGTGATCGATGACGACGGGCGCCGGTTCGGGGACGTCTTCGTAGGGATGAGGAAGGTAGCCGGTCGCCATCCTCGCGCCGGCTTCTTCCATCGTGAAACAACTCGAGGTCATGCCGAGCGGGTCGAGGATCTCGCTGCGAAGATATTCGGTGAAGGGACGGCCCGCGACGCGCGCAACGACCTCGCCGAGCAGCGCGAAACCGAGGTTCGAATACTTGAACGCCGAATGCGGTTCGATGACGAGCGCTGACTTCGCAAGCCCGTCGAGAATTTCCCCCATCGTCGGAAACTCAGCTGACCGCCAGTGCGCAGTTGGCGATTCACCGACCAGTCCCGACAGATGCGTGAGGAGGCGACGCAACGTCACATCCTCGATACGGCCGTAGTGGCACGTTACCGCCCCAAACTCCGGGATGAACTTCACCAGCGGATCGTCGAGCGAGAGTTTTCCTTCGTCGCGCAACTGTACGATGGCGGCGCCGGTGAAGGTCTTGCTGATCGAGGCGACGCCGAACAGCGTGTCGGGCGTCATCGCGCGCTTCGAGGCGATATCGGCGAGCCCGACGCCCTCGGCCCACGCGAGATCCTGATCGCTCACGATCGCGACCGCGGCGCCGGGCACATGATGGTCATTCAGAGTCGCGTGGATGCGTTGCCGGATCTTCGGCAGCGCGGCATCGATTACAGCTTTCATATTGCGGGCGATGATAGCCCTCCTTTATTCGTGCGCGCTAATCTGCGGTGTTCGTCGGAATCTTGACCGACTGGGCAGGTTGTCACCGATTTCATCACCAGCGTGCGGCCGCGAACGTTAGAATATCGGTATGACCATCTGCTTGGAGGCGAGAGGCCGGGACAATGCGCATCCTGATACAGCCGCCGCGTGCGACTGACGATACAACTCGGGCGAGCGACGGGGTCCATAAGGCTTTGGAAGTTCTGGATGCCGCTCACATCAAGACTCAAGGTGGCGGCACCGTCGAGAGCGACGGCAGCGTGACAGGGGTGCTCATACTTCGATTCGACGATGACTCGGTAAAGGCCATCGAGGCGCTCGCGCGGGCAGGCATCAAGGCCAAGATAGGATAAGTCAGGATAGGGCAGGGGCCGCCTCATCCATAGACCACTTCGCACTAACCCACCGCGATAACATCGCTGTATGATGTCGCCTGCATTCGAGGGAGGTGCATCATCATGAAGCTCTTCAGGTTCGCGATACATTCCGCCGGTCCTCCCAGAGTTGATGTGAGGTCGATCGGTATAGGAGCGGTTCGCGAACCGCCCGCTATGAATCAGGACCGGCCACAGCACGCGCTTGTGAATCGGGTTGTTCGTGGGTGAGGTTCTCGAGAATTATGGCATTATTGCCACTTATTTCTGAGGAGATAGGATCTTCGCTTCCACCGCCGCAGGGACAGGCCTTCCGAGCGTCTGGACATTTCGCGGGATTCGATGGCCTACGACTTATCGGCGCGATGGCGGTGATATTTTCGCATTCCTTCCTGATCGCGACCGGGACCGAAAACCAAGAACCTTTTGTTAGAGTCCTTGGCGCACACAATAGTGCTGGGCTCTATGGAGTATTTACCTTCTTCAGCATCAGCGGATTTCTGCTTGCCAGGTCGCTCAGCGGCAATCCGAACGCGATCAGATATGTGGTTAATCGCGTGCTGCGAATTTTGCCCGCTTTCCTGTTTTGCATTCTCATATGCGCTCTGCTGATCGGACCGATATTCTCGTCGGTTGGAATCAAAGCATATTTTTCCGACTCGGCGGTTGTCGGCTACTTGACATCGTCTATCGACAATCTCACCGACATGAAGCTCCCGGGCTTGTTCGCCTATGACTCCGACCTGGCGGATGTCGTGAACGGTTCGCTATGGTCGCTTCGTTACGAAGCTCTGAGTTATGTTCTTTTACTGCTCTTGTGGACCGTATTTCGGGCCAGCGGTTTGGTGGCGGGAGTGATTATCGTGATCGCCACGCTGACGCGCCTATCTTCTGCGGTAAATGGCGCCATCGCGGGCATCGCATACACCTTGCCGTATTTCGCGACCGGCGTTCTGATGAACTGGATTTACTCGCGCTTCGGAACCAACTGGTTGGGAGTATTGATCGCTGGAGGGGCGCTGCTCATCAGTTGCTTTTTTGGATGGCAGCTTCTCGCCTTCGCCCCGTTCGGCGCATACCTCATCGTCTTCCTGGGAGAGCGCCCAAATCCCTTGTCTCGACTCACGAACCGGATCGGCGATTGTTCCTACGGTTTGTATTTGTTCGGTTGGCCCGTAGAACAGATAGTCAAGCAACTTACTAAAACGACCAATCCGTGGCGGCTCATGATCATCGCGCTACCGTTCGCAGGCTTGCTGGCGTTCATTTCCTGTCACGTCATTGAAAAGCCCGCGATCGGGCTTAAGCGGGTCGCCGAAGACTTTGTGAGCCGGGGTTTCCGATGGGCTGTTTCATGGTTCGGGCACACTGGCAGCGCAGCTGCCTGGGGGGCGAGAGTATCTTTTGTGATCGGTGCGGCCTTCATTCTTATTTCCGAAAAGCGATGGTCGTATTTTTTTGAATCGATGGGTCAGGTGCTTTTAGGAGTCGTCGCGGGATCGTTGATTGCCATCGCGATCTACCGCGCACTGGTAAGCTACGGAAGACCTGCGGTTTAGTTGTGAAGTTCCTGCCGAGCCTGATGTGAGGTCCGTCGCTCGCTGATGCTGGGATTCTCACCAAAACTACCGGTCTCTGATGAAGAGCGTTTGTGGGTTGACGATGGTTTCGTTATGGAGCAGCACGGCCTGTCGCGAGGCGATCTGCCCGCGATCGGCAGCCAGGGTGTGGTTTCCGAAATCATCCGCAAGAAGCGCGCGCTCAACGTGCGGCAGATCCAGGCGCTGTCGCGGCGTTTTCATCTGCCGGTGGGAGCGTTCTTCCCGGAAGTCGAGCCGAAGCGCGAGGCGGTCTGAGTCTGCGCCGAGCGCGCCAACGATCAAGCTTCGCCTCTCCGGCCGGATGACACATGCGCCCCCTCCGAGTAAACTAGAGGCATGACGGAACTTCTGAAAAAGGCGTTTGACAAAATCTCGCAAGAGCTTCCGGACTACGAGCAAGATGAGATCGGACGATATCTCATTGGCTTGATCGAAAACGATGACGCCGAATGGAGAGCCGCATTCGCGAAGCCATCCGATAAATTGCGCAAGTTGGCAGATCAGGCGCTCGAAGAACATCTCGCCGGCCGCACCCCGATCCTCGACATCGAAAAGCTCTGATCCCTGACTTCACGTGCGACATCCGACTTCTGGGTCAACTATCATGCGTTGCCCAGCAATGCGAAAAGGTTGGCGCGAAAGTCGTAGGAGAGATTCAGCCGGGACCCTAACCATCCCGGCCTCCGCTTCGAACGGTTACAGCCCTACGGAGACATCTATTCTGTGAGGATCGGGATCGGCTATCGCGCACTGGGCAGAATGCCGAGGCCCAATGAAATCATATGGTTCTGGATTGGGTCTCACGCCGAATATAACCGCCTCATTTCGTGAAGCGACTTTCATCCGCGATTGGCACAAAAATGAGGAGCGGCGAGTCTAATCTGGAACACGATTGCTATCGACGTTTTTAGCGATTTCGCTGGATATCAACTCTAACAATATCGCCACGCTAGTTAACATAATATTTCTTATGCGAAGTTAATGGGGATTAGGTGAATGTTGACACCAATACCAGAAAGCATAAGAATAATCGAATGAAAATAGTCAGGCTGACTCAGCGGGCAAAGACGGTCAGGGCCAGCGGCGGATTAGTGGCGCTACTCTTCCGGGCACGTTGGGGTTCGAATTAGGTTGCGGTGAGGTTTCTCGATTGCGCGTCGTCTTTTCAGATGAATCAGGCACTGGTTCGGCATTGGAAGAGCCTAATACCGTCGTTGCGGCCATCATGCTGAATCTAGATTCGCAGTGGCCTCAGCTGCCCGAGGACATCGACTTCACGCTCGCACAGCAAATCCCGAATCCAGTTAGCTTGGAACTAAAGGGTGCTCGCCTTTACCGTCAAATCAGACGCGGGTTGCGACTGTCTGATAACGAAGACGAAACTGATCGCTCTTACGAAGCCAGCCACGCCTTCCATTGCTGTTTCACAGCCTTAATTCGTCATGGAGTGCCCGTTTTTGGCGCAGCCGTGGACCGGATGGCATTCAAACAACTTCAAGAGAAAGGTCAGTTCGCCGACCTCAATCCCTATTCCATAGCTTTCGGCGAATGCCTGCGACAGATCGATAACTATGCGCACACGATGTTGCCGCGCGAGCAAATTCTGTGGATAGCCGATCGTGCGGGTCACTACGAAGCGAGCATGAAGGACGTTCTACGCGCTATGCGCGAAACACAAAAGGCGCTTGGCGGGATGCCCCCACCAGGATTCTCCGAACCGCGAGTGTCGCATATCTCCGATACGATTTACTTCGGTAATTCGCATGAATCTCGGATGCTTCAGTTGGCAGACCTATGTGCGACCACGCTCGCATTTCATTTACGGCAAGAAGCCTATGCCGAACGACATTACGAACAAATGCGGCCACAGTTGGTTAATGAGGTGCTGCCACTATTTCGAGGCATGTAATGAATGGTCTAGGTCTGTTCATTGCGCGCTTGGCGTCGCGCGCGCTGCTCTTCAAGCCGTTCCGGCAGCGTATAAACATAGATGAGGTACAATTCAGCGAACCCAAGAAGGTCGCGTGCGTCATCAATCGAAAAAATCCCTGCGTCGTGAGAGGCGTCATTTCCACCCAGCCGCAGTTCGTGCGCCCAGTCTCCCAACTTTTTCGTCAGGAGTCCATTTTGGACGAGATATTTGATTCGTTCGTAGGTGGTCTTGAGTTTGTTCGCTTCCTCGCTGACGCCGACGAGACTCTGAGTCGAGACATCCAAGACCTTTCTGCTCATCGCACCGGAAGCATCCGCATGACCTCTTTTGAGGTTGTCTGCGGCTTGAAGAAAATAGCGCTTCAAATCCTCGGGAATATGGCTCGGCGTCCTCGAAGGCTGCGGCAATGGATAACTATTAGCAAGTCTCCATCCCATTCTTACAGGATCGGCGTCGCTCGTTAAGGGCGACTCGGAGCGGTTGCCACTGGCGAAGTTTTTTACAGGTTTATCAAAAACCCCAATGACTATTTCCTCGCAACTAGAACAGACCATAGTCGCCCGGAATCGAGATATTACATCAAGCGGCTGGACAGCGCTCTTCTCTTGGTGAACAAGACGGAAACCCATTTTCTCCGCGCCGCAATGCGGACATTCGAGGTTTGTAGAAGGCATGGCACTCTCTATTTATAGCGATAGAATTGACCGCATCCTTCGAGCGATCGACTCTGACGCGCAACGCGCCGAAATGTTGCTCGACCTTTATGACTGTCTATTTTCCGTTGATGAGCGCGAGGAATTCGTATCGGCGCTTGTCCACCTCGTATTGGTTGAGCTTCGGCGTCGGCCAGCGAAAACATCAGATGCTAAGTGCGATCAGTCTTTTGCGAACGGAAAAGCGGTCTGACCATCCGCTTGAACTTTTCGGGGTCGGCGTTTTCCAGTTCCCGCCTTAGCTGCTCGTCGCTTTCGCGCTGCTTCGCGCTGATCGGCTTTCGCTCTTTCGATTTCTTCCGAGGCACGCCGGAAGCATAGCGCCTTTAGATCGCTGCTTCCACTACTGGCTGCACGTCGTAATCAAATCCGCAAACATGTTGTCGTTCTTCCGATTGTTGAAGCGGAATGAAAACTCATTCAGGTAGAAGGGCAGATATTTCTTGCTCACGTTGTGGTACTGCCCGACGACGCCGCGCTTGATCAAGCTCCAGAACGATTCGATGGTGTTGGGGCGTACCCATTCGTTTTGCGAGTGATTGACGGCCTCGTGCTTGCGTCCTAGTAGCCTGTACGCGGTGTTCTCGTCGGTCGCGACCAGCTTGACCTGCTTGTCGGTCACACGGCGCACGAAACTGGCGAGAGTGGGCGCATCTTGCGAGCCGATGACGCGCGCCACGACGTTGCCCTTGCGCTCGATTGCTCCAATGACGCCGACCTTCGCGTACCCGATATTGTTGAGGTCGAATTCGCCCTTGGCTTTGCGCTGTTGTGCCGATTTCTTGTCCCAATGCCGATTGCGGTCCTTCCCGCCAACGTAGGTTTTGTCCACTTCAACGATGCCCGAAAGTGGCTGATACATGTCGCCAGCCATCGCAGCACGCCATCTCATGCAGATGTACCAAGTCGAATGATAGTCGTGAGTCGAATTCTCCCCGAACATGACGCGGTAGACCTGTAGCGCGCTGATGCCTTTCTTCGCGGTGAGCATCAGGTATCCGATCTTGAACCATATGTTCAGAGCGATTTTGGTATCCTCGAAAATGGTTCCCGCAGTCACGCTGAATCGATAGCCATTGCGCTTGTCGCAAGTAGTGACTTCGCCAGTCTTGCGATCCCGCACCTGAGCGCCTGACTTGCAAACCCAATGGAAGGGGCGAGTCTTTGCGGCGAACACGCGGTCGCTACCGCAACGGGCGCATTTGACCACGCCATCCGGCCAACGCATTGCCATCACGAACTTGCGGCATTGCTCGTCGGTGCCGAATGCTCTATCGAATTCGCTCATGGTCTGCATAGGAACGAATATAAGCCTATTTCATATTGGTGTCAATACTCACCTAATCCCCAGTTAATGTGCGGGGAGTGCCGATCATCAGATGATAAAGCGAAGACGATAGATCGACGAATTGGGCGCCCTAGAAAGACCCCACAACGTTTCGATGGATGAGAGCCGGCAAGATCGGCGATGAGATGGACATCCATCGCGTTGTTAAAATCTTGGCGCGCAAAGGCAATCTCTTCACGCCGCGCAGCGACAACTTACTCGGCGAATTCAAAACGTTTCTTGATAACTTCGTCGGCCCGATGCCGCCAAGCGATTGGTCGAAGCAGCACGGCCGAAAGTAATTGATGCCGGGGTGGACAACCGGATGTCATAGGTAAATGCTAATGGGTTATGGTCGCGGCGTCGCGGCCATCTAATCAAGGAGGCATGCCTTTTTATGGCAGCGTGCCCTGCTCTCTCTCCCCTTCCCCACTATGGTCGCCGACCCATCGCGCTCACCCAACGCCGGCTCGAAGCCAATCGCCGCAATGCCAGGCGCTCCACCGGGCCGCGCACCATCGAGGGCAAGGCGCGGGTCGCCCGCAACGCCATCAAGCATGGATTCTTTGCGGCGCAGGAGCGATGGACGCCTGGGCAGCATCGTGACTTCGAGGCGCTGCTGGCGGGACTTCGCGATGACTTCGGGCCTCAAAGCATGCTCGAGGAAAGCTGCGTCCGCATCATGGCGGAATCCTACGTGCGGATGGCCTCAGCGCTGCACTACGAGAATATCGCCGCGCTCAGGGAGCATCAGAGGCTCGACCGCGACCTCGATGGGCGCATAGCTGCTGCCCATCCGCCGGAAGCTGCGCGGCTCCGGGCTCAGCGCTCGCGCCTGCGCCGCGCCGGCCTATGGAAGCCAACCATCCCTGGTGAACGCGAAGCAAAGGCGATCATAAGGTACCTCGGTCGTCTCGACCGGAGCATTTATCAAGCGATCTGGCACCTCAATAGGCAAAAACAAACCCATTTCTCGGCAACGCTGAGTAATGGCCCTGCGGCTTTGCGAAGGGCCTCGAATGGCACTATGTCGAGGGTGAAAAATGCAAAAACAAAGCCACTTTATGCTTGGAATTGCAGTGTTTTTGGGGAAGCAGGTGGCAGTCCGCCCGGTCGCGAGGCGCGACCGGCTCTCATCAGTCCGTCACGGTTATCGCATCGCAGCGATCGCGAGAACCCCGCCGGCCAGCTTCTCTCGCAGAAAAGAGCGCGAGCAGCGACAAAAGAAAAAGATGCAAAAACAAACCCATTAAGTTCAATGTTTCCGGGCAATCGTCATGATCGACGCCGCGCCGAGGCCATCGCGCGAAAAGCGCTCAAAAGGCCGCGAGTGGAAGGCTAACCAGACCTCCCCGCTTAACGGCATAATCCGACCGGGGACCATCGCGAATCCACCGTTGACCGAATGTCGCTGGCGCAACGCTTTGGGGTTCGTCACAATCAGTTGGTCATCATTCGAGGACTATGGGGAGGGATATGGCACACACCCGCAGAAACTTCATGTCATACATTAAGTTGTGCTCTGCACTGCTTAATGTGTTGCTGGTCCTGATGGTCTCCACTGCCCGCGCCGAGGCGGTCAAGCCCGGCGACACCATCACCAAGGACAATGCCGCGCAAGTCCAGGACCTCCTCAGCCCCGGCAATCTCATCCTCGTGCAGCGCGGGATGCAGATTCATGTCATCCCGACCGACAAACTCGAATGGCCGCCGCCGTACAAGAGCGCCAGCGAGAAGTATGCCTCGCAGGTCACGCTCGGCGCCGACGGCGAGCTCAATGGCTATGTCGCCGGGATTCCGTTCCCATTGCTCGATCCGAATGATCCGCAGGTGGCGCTCAAAGCGATGTGGAACTTCAGCTTTCGCCCGCTCTATACCGATGATGCCGATCTGCGCTTCGCCGAAGTCGCCAGCTACGAGCCGAAGAGCACCGGCACGCCGGTCAGCTACTTCACCGTCGGTCACTTCGCGTTCTACAACAACATCGGACGCATCGAGGTGCCGCCGGTGCCGACCGATCCCGACGCCAAGGAGAGCGGCGTGCGGTATCGGTTCGCCTACTATCCGATGCTGGAGCCGTCGTCGATTCGTGGCTATGGGATGATTCGCTTCCGGCACATCGATCCCAAGGTCGAGGACAATACCTGGATTTTCAATCCACAGACGCGCCGGATGCGCCGGCAGTCGCCGGAAATCCTCTCCGATGCGCTCGGCGCCCTGTCGGGATTTTCCGGAGGGACCTACGGCGGCGCCAGCGGCAGCGCTCCCGCGGTGGTGACGACCATCGATCCCGATTCGTACTTCGGCTTCTCCGCGAAGATCGAGGACTACAACTACAAATACCTCGGCGAGAAAAACATGCTTGCCTCGGTGCATGCGAAGAACTCACCCGAGGTCGTATGCCCCACTGATGGTGGCAAGACCATCTGCCCCGAGGACTGGGAGATGCGGCATCTCTATGTCATCGAAGCGACCGGCAAACCCGGGCACGACATCACCATCCCGAAACGCATCCTCTACATCGATTCCGAGGGATGGTTCATCACCGCCTCGGATCAGTTCGATCGCGAGGGCAAGCTCTGGAAGACGCTGGTAGCATTCAATACCTATCGCGATCGCCCGGTGCCCGACGCCAAGGTCGCCATCTATCCGTACAAGCGGATATTCCAGCTCGGGCTGGTCGATGCGGATGTGCAACTTGGCTACTCCTCCGTCATCTACATGCCGGGGCGCGAAACCGAAGAGCGGGAGTGCTGGTACATCGACATGGGCACCGTCGACAATTCGTTCTTCTCGCCGCAGGCGCTGCAGAACGCGGGGCATTAGGGCGGATATCCACAATTCAGCATCGATTTGACTCGCGAATTGTCTGGCGGACCTCGGCGCGCGCCCGTATTATTGTGGGCCATGACGAATAGACGACGTGTTGGATCGGCGCGCCCGCTTGCGCTTGGCGTTGCCGCGGTGATGGTCCCTGCCCTTCTCACGGTGTTCGGTCTGGCCACCTTCGCGCGCGAAAGTTTCGCGGCCGACAAACCCGCAGCGTCGCCGGCGGCGACCGCAACGCCGGTGCCGTTGCCGCCGAATCCGGCGCTCGACGCGCACCTGACGAACTATATCCAGAAGCGTTTCATGATTTCGGATCCGTCGCATATCCAGCTCGGACCCGCGGTCGCCTCGCCCATCAAGGGCCTCAGCGCGCGCAGCTTGAAGGTCAGCAATGATCGAGGGCAGTCGGTCTCGGCGACCATCTACGTCACGTCGGATGGCAACCAGATGATCCTCAGCCAGATCCCGATTCAGATTTACGACCTGAAAAAGGACCCTTGGGAGAAAATCGATATGAAATCGATTCACCTCGAGGATCGCCCCGTGATGGGGTCCGCGAGCGCGCCGGTGGAGATTGTCGAGTTCGCGGATTTCGAATGCCCCTTCTGCGCGCGCGCCTTCGGCACCCTCGAGACGATGGTGCATACCAACTACAAGGGCAAGATTAAGGTCCTCTATAAGAACTATCCGTTGAACAGTCATCCATGGGCGATCCGGGCGGCGCTCGGCGCTGAATGCGCGCGGCTGCAGAATCCCGATGCCTTCTGGGACTTCGCGCGCGACTACTACACCAGCCAGGGCTCCATCACCGTGCAGAATATCGACGATCACACCCATGCTACGGCCAAGCGCCTGAACCTCGACGTGGCGACGCTGGATGCGTGCATGAACGGAAACGCCGCGAAGGAGCGCGTCGAGCAGGATCAGAAGGATGGCAACACGGTAGGCGTCCAGTCGACACCGACCTTGTTCGTCAATGGCGTCCGCGTGGTCGGTCTTCCCGAGGAAAAAGCCTTCGATTGGGTCGTCACTCAGCAGCTCAATGAGAGCGGCACCGGCAAGGAGATGCTGCGCAACTAGCGCCACGCTCACTAGGAGCGTGCTATCGCGCCGCGAGCTGCTGACGACGGGAGCGCTTCTGGCGGGCGCGACGTTGTTGGGTTTCCGCGCTTTTGCCGATGAAGCCGGCGCGGAGTTGACGCGCGCGATTGCCGCGCTGGAGCGCAAAAATGGCGGCCGGCTGGGAGTTGCGATCCTCGAGACGGCGAGGGACCAGCAGATCGCCCATCGCGGCAACGAGCGCTTTCCGCTTTGCAGCACATTCAAGTTCCTCGCCGCCGCGTTCATCCTCGCTCGTGTCGACCGGAAGCAGGAGAGCCTCAGCCGGCGTATCGTTTATTCGAGAGATATCCTGGTCGCTCACTCTCCCATCACCGAGAAGCATGCGGACGCCGGCGGCGTGAGCCTCGGCGAAATCTGCGCAGCGGCGATGACTCTAAGTGACAACACGGCTGGAAACCTGATGCTCGACAGCTTCGGCGGACCGGCAGCATTGACAGCCTACCTGCGGTCGCTTGGCGACACCGTCACGCGCCTCGATCGCCGAGAACGGGATCTGAATGAAGCCACGCCCGGCGACCTGCGTGATACTACTACGCCCAACGCGATGCTCACGGTGCTATGCAAGACCGTCCTCGGAGATGCGCTGTCGGCATCATCCCGGGAGCAACTGATAGCATGGATGGTCGCCAACAGGACCGGCGACAAACGGCTGCGGGCCGGCGTGCCCAACGGATGGCGAGTCGGAGACAAGACCGGCTCCGGCGGAAATAATGCGACCAACGACATCGCCGTGATTTGGCCGCCGAGCCGAGCCCCCATCATCGTGACCGCGTACTACATCGGGTCGCCAGCATCGGCGGACAAACGGGATGCGGTTCTGGCGGAAGTCGGCAGGCTGGCTAGTGCTTCGGCGGAATGAGGTGCGATAGCGCTTCGCTGCCGGCGGGCGCCGCAGCGCCGAGATTCGCTAGTGCCTCGATGACGGTTTCGCGATCGCGCGCGAATGGATTCGCGAGGAGGAACTGCTGGTAGGCATTGATGGCGCCGGCTTTGTCGCCCTGCAGCGCCATTAGCCTCGCCACCTGAAGCTGAGCGCGGGGCTGCTCAGGACCGGCGATGGTGGCCGCTTGCGCATACGCGCCCTGCGCCTTCTTCAGATCACCCATCTTCTCGTAGATGACGCCGAGGTCTTCGTAAGCCATGCTCGCGAAGAGGTCGTCTTTGGCGTCGGGCACGTAGGCGATTAGAGCGTCGCGAGCCTTGTCCAGCTGGCCTTGCTGAAAATACGCGCTGCCCAGGTAGAAGCGCGCGAGCTTGCCAACCTCGCGCCCGGGTTCGTCATCGGCGAGCTTCTGGAAGTCCGCTTCGGCCTGTGTATAGTTCTTGGTGTTGAGCTCGCTGACGGCGCTGTAAAAGCGATCGCCGGCGACATTGTCGCGATGGATCTCGTAATAGTAGATTCCGACCGCCAGTGCGCCGGCCGCAAGCACGATCGCGGATGATACGATCACCTGTTGGAGATTGGTGCGCAGGAACTCCTGCGCATTCGCGATGAAGCTTTGGAACTCGTCGGGCTGCTTGAGTTCCTTGCGGTTGATTTTGATATGAGTACGAGTCGTTGCCATGAGACCGGACGCTCCGGCGCCCCCCAACTAAAACTTTCAGAGGTCGGCTGCGGCCGCGCTCACATTTTGTATTTGAAGTCCTCGGGCGACATCCGCTCGAGGATTTCGGACCACTTATCCCGCGATACACTGGCGAGGTTCTGTTCACTCTGCGCCGGTTGCTGCTGCTCGGTCGATTCCAGCTCGCTGGATGCCTCGAGCACCTTCTTCGCTACATAGATCGGCGACTTGGTCCGCAGCGCCAACGCGAGCGCGTCGCTCGGACGCGAATCGATGGTCAGCGCCCTGCCCTCCCGGGTCTTCAACTGAATCTGTGCGAAGTAGGTATTCTCGCGAAGATCGGTGACTTCAACACATTCGACAGTGGTGCCGAATTCTGAGAGCACGTTGCGAAGCAGGTCATGGGTCATCGGACGCTGCGGCTTGACGCCTTCCAGCTCGGTCGCCATCGAAGTGGCTTCCAGCGGGCCGACCCAGATCGGCAGGTTCAGTTTGTTATCGGGATCCTTGAGCATCACTATCGGCAATTTGGTGGTGGGATCCAGCGTGATCCCGGCAACCACCATCAGTAAAAAGTCTTTCCTATCACCTGCCATAAAGCGTCTCTCTGAAACCACCCTCCTGACCCCTTCGGACGCGACAGAAACCTGCCCCGCGCGCCCCCGGTACCCCGAAACAATCTTGGAACAAAGAGCGGCTAGGGACAACTGAACTCGTTGAAAGACGCGCGAAACCCACGTCTTCAGCGCGGAACCAACTGGTCCACCACGCGGTACAACTGGTTTAGATTGCGGCACTCTTCGACCAGGTCGCAGTGCGGGGAATAGCGATCCATCTCGCTATCACCGAAACCCCAGGTGTTGCGACTCTCCGGGTTAAGCCAAATCACTCTCTTCGCGCGCGTCTTGATTTCCCTGAGGCACCAGTCGTGCGGCAGGTTGTAGTTGTTGCGCGCATCCCCCAGCACGATCACGGTTGTCCGTTTGTTCACGGACCCGATGTGATCGCTGTAGAAGTTTCGGAACGCATGCCCGAAGTTCGAATGGGCGTACACATTGATGATATCACCCTTGAGTGCGATATCGAGCGCTTCCTTCGCATCGTTGGTACGGAAGTGCTCGGTTACCTCGCCGATGTCCGCGACGAAGATGTAACTGCGCACGCGCGAGTAGAGATCCTGCAGCGAGTACACGAACTGCAGCATGAAGCGCGATGCGTTACGGACCGAATCCGACACGTCGCACAGGATGACCACCTGCGGGCGCTCCTTCTTGCGCTGCTCGAATTTCAACTTGAACGGCACGCCGCCGCAATCGAGGTTCTTGCGCAGGGTGCGCTTGATATCGAAGCGGCCCTTCTTGTCGCGTTTGCGCCGAATCGAAATGACGTTCTTGAGGCGCTGCGCGAGTTTCTGCACCGCCTCGTTCATCTGCTTCAGCTCTTCCTCGGAGAGATAGTAGAAGCTCTTCTCGCCGAGCTTGTTGAGATGCTGCTCTTCGCGCGCCTTGACGTCGCGCTTCTCGCGCTCCATCCGCACGAAACGCCGGATGATATCGTCGAGCTGCTTGAGCCTCCGATCGAGGTACTCTTCCATCTGCGCCTTCATCTTGGCGCTGATGTCCATCTTTTCGAGTTCCTCGCGCAGCTGCTTGATCTCCTGCTCGATTTTGTCGAGCCCTAACTCACGCGCGAGCGCGCGCGCGAAGTAGTTCTCCTCGATGGTACGTTCGATGTTGTTCAGCTTGACGGCGCGGGCAGCCTCGCGAATCTTCTTTTCCATCTGCCCCGATTGATTCTGGAGCAGTTGCTTCGCGAGCTCGGACAGCTTCTTGCCCTCCTTCTTGAGCATCTCTTCGACTTCCTCGAGGAACTTCTGGAATTCCTGATCGGACATCGAGAGCGCCTGCTGCACCGCCTGGCTGGCCTGCTTGATGATCTCGCCGAGCCCGGAAAAATACAGCTCGAACAATTCCTCGAAGACCGGCAACTCGGTATGGCGCTTGACCATGGTGGCACGCAGCGCGGACCGGAAACTTTCCTTCTCCGACAAGCCGGTCACATCGGCGGCGCCGAACGCATCGAGGGTTTCAGCAAGCGACACGCGCACGCCGTTTTCCCGCAGCAGGTTTGCAAACTCGACTAGCTTTTCTTGCATGAGTCTTTTCTTGGCCCCTCTCTCTTTCCCCTTCCCTAAAGGGAAGGGGTCGGGGGTTAGGTCTCTTAATTAGTTAAGCAGGTCCTTGTCGCTGCTGCCGCTTGCATCCGGCGTCGTGCCGCGACGCGCGCGCGCCCGCCGCACATAATCCTTCAATTCTTCCTGCGCCTTGCGCACATCGCCTTCGTACTTGACGATGGTATCCAGCGTCTCGTTGACCAGCTCCTGATCGAGGCTCTGGACGTTGAGCAATGTGAGCGCCTTGATCCAGTCCAGCGTCTCGCTGATGCCGGGGGTTTTCTTGAGGTCGAGCTTGCGCAGCGACTGCACCACGCCGACCACCTCTTCCGCCAGCTTCTTGCTCGCCTCGGGCACTTTAAGCTGCACGATGGCGAGTTCCTGCTCCTTCACCGGGAAGTCGATATAGAGATGAAGGCAGCGACGCTTTAGGGCGTCGGACATTTCGCGCGCGTTGTTCGAGGTCAGCACCACCAGCGGCATCTGCTTCGCCTTGATGGTTCCGATTTCCGGAATCGTGACCTGGAAGTCCGAGAGCAACTCGAGCAGAAACGCCTCGAACTCGGCATCGGCCTTGTCGATTTCGTCGATGAGGAGCACGGTCGGCTTGTCGTTGGAAATCGCCTTGAGCAGGGGCCGCGGCAACACGAAGCGTTCAGAGAAGAACACCTCATCCTGCGCCGCGATCCGATCGACCGCCTCGGTCAACCCTTTCGCGCCGTGCAGCACTTCGCCGATCTTGTCCTTGAGGATTTGGGTATAGAGGAGCTGCTTGGCGTACTCCCACTCGTAGAGCGCCTTGCCCTCATCCAGACCCTCATAACACTGGAGGCGAATCAGCTCCCATCCAAGCGCGGCCGCGGCGACCTTCGCGAGGTCGGTTTTGCCGACCCCGGCGGGACCCTCGACCAGGATGGGTTTTCCGAGCTCTTTGGCCAGATAAATAACAGTCGCGATTCGACGGCTCGCGATGTAGTTATTCGTTTTGAATTGGGTGATTACGTCGTCGATGGAAGAAAACATTCGGCCTCCTCGCCGGATGCGGTCGCGGGGCACATACCGCTTTAATTGTACTTCAATATCACGGCTGAGCGCGATGACAAAATGACCTTGCCACTTTCAGAGGCATCAACTTGCGCGCGATTTCGGTAGAAACGATAGGTTCATGATCTCGTTGCTCGGCCATGGACACTTGGCGGGGAAAAGCCGCCGCCATTCTCGCGGCGCGCGGTTCATGTCGTTCCCGGCGGCTCCGCGCGCGTAACGATAAGCGTCGGCTGCCACCTCATCGAGGCCGCTTTTCAAACTGGAGTTCTTCAAGAGCAAATCAGCGACGCGCTCGCGCTGTTCCACCAAAGTGTTCTCCCAGCTCGGACCTCTTCGCTCCGCCTGATACGCCCAGTTGAGCAAATGCGAAAGGATAAGCTCGAGGCGACTTTGCAATTCGCGGCGGATGGTTTTGCCCAAGTCTTAGAGCTCCTCGGCGAGGTTCTCATCATCGAGGTCGGCAGGGCGACCGTCGCGTAACGCGCGAGCCTGCTCGTTTACCCATGCACAGTAGTCGGCTTCGTAGAGCGACGGTGCGGCGGGCGCTATGTTTCTGGAGCTGCGCACATCGATGAGATTAGCTTTCGGACTCCGCTCACTCCAGTAGATAGGCGTCAAGCGTAACTCAACCAGCGGACTACTTCGCGGATGCTGGGGCGTTTGCCGTACATCAGGATGCCGACCCGATAGATCTGCGTGGCGATTTTCTGCACGACATAGATCGCGGCGATCAGCAGGGCAAAGCACAGCCCGATTTGCCATGCGGGCGGCCTTTCGACCGCCAGTCGCATATACATCAAGACCGGCGAACAGAACGGCACCAATGAAGTGATCACCGCCAGGGTCGAATTCGGCGCGGCGGCAACCGGCGTGATCAGCGTACAGGCGAAGATCAGCGGCGAGATGATGACGAAGGTCCAATGCTGCGCTTCGTCGCTCGAATTAAACGCGGCGCCGACCGCCGCAAACATCGCGCTATAGAGCAGATATCCGAGCAGGTAGAAAATGCCGAAGTAGATCATCAGCGGAAGCGGAACCACGTGCGCACCCGGAGCATGACTCGGCGGTTTGGCCATCGCGATCGCCATCACGCCCCAGACCGTGACCTGGAGCATACCAACCGCGCCGACGCCCAAGATTTTGCCGCTCATCAATTCGTCCGGAGTCGCGGAACAGAGCAACACCTCGATGACACGCGAGGCCTTTTCGTCGAGCACCGAGCGCATGATCATCACTCCGTAGGAGAGCAGCGTGATGAAGAGCATTGTCGCCAGCAGCAGTACGGTTACGATCGCGGCGGCATCCCGGCTCACACGGTCCCCGTTCGCGCCAGTAAGCGTCAACTCGACTTCGGCACCCTGGAGCATGGTTGTGATCTGAGCCGGATTGATGCCGTACTCCGCCATCCTCATCCGATTGAATCCGCCCGAGACCGAATTGCGCACTAATTGCTGCCAGATGAAGTCGCGCGCGGTGCGCCGCTCGTATATAGCGCGGCCTTGCTTGATCGAATCGGCATCGATCCAGATGATCCCGTCGAGGCGGCCGGCATTAACCTCGGCCAGCAACCGCTGGTGTTCCGCTTCCGATGCATCAGGATCGATAGTTACCTGGTACGCGCCCCTGGTATTTACCGCCAACCGCTCCCTAATGCTCTCCGCAAGGTCCTCGCGCGGGCACACCAGCACGACTTTCTGATTCTCGCGGTTGGCGCGCGCACCCAGAACCGCCGGAATTCCGATCACGGCGGCCAGGAACAGCGGCATCAGGAACGTGGTTATCAGGAACGAGCGGGTGCGGATGCGCTTGAAGTATTCGTGCTTGCAAATGATCCAGGTGTTGCGCAAGGCGCCACTAGACATTGGCCTTCTCCACCCGATCGATGAAGATTTCCTCGAGCGAGGGCTCCATCACTTCGAACCGAGAGATTTTTGCCGAGCACATGGCCGCGCGCAGCAGGTCCTGCGAGTTCGCGCCGGGTCGCAGCTTCACTTCAGCATAGTTGCCGTAGTTGTTGCTCGACTCGACCAGCGGGCATCGAGTAAGAAATCTGCCATCGCCGTGGTAGGCAATCTGCACGAAGCGGGCGCCGTAGCTCGCCTTGACCTCGCGCAACGATCCTTGCAGGACCGCTCGTCCGTGATTGACGAGGCAAATCGCATCGCAGAGCTTTTCAACCTGATCCATTCGATGTGTCGAGAACAGGATCGTCCTCCCCTGCTCTTTCAGTTCGAGGATCACATCTTTGAGGATATTGGCATTGATCGGATCGAGTCCCGAGAAGGGCTCATCCATGATGATCATTTCGGGTTCATGCAACAGCGCGGCGATAAACTGTACTTTCTGCTGCATGCCCTTGGACATTTCCTCGACCCGCTTGTCGACCCATTCCGCGATTTCGAGGCGCTCGGCCCATTTGCGTCCGCGCGCGATAGCGTCGCGCGCAGTCAGGCCGCTGAGTTGCCCGAGCAAAGCGAGGTTCTCGCGCACGGTAATTTTTCGATAGAGCCCGCGCTCTTCGGGCAAATATCCTACTTTATGTAGATGGCGGCGCTCGAAAGGCTCGCCAAACAGCCGCACCGTACCGGCGTCCGGCCGAATGATCCCGATCATCATACGGATGGAACTGGTCTTGCCGGCGCCATTAGGTCCTAGCAATCCGAAAATCTGATGCGGAGAAATCGAAAACGAAAGGTCGTCGACAGCTACAAAATCGTCGTAGGATTTGCGGACCCGCTCCAGCTCAACCGTCACCATCGCATCGAGGGTACCGAATCGCGCAAAACGAGACGAGGGCCGATTTCTGGCCGCTGACCGCGCGAATCAGTGCGCCCAAACCATCTGCGGATCTTTCTCCCACGGGTAAACATGCACCATCCAGCCGAAGAGCTGCGGATAAAAGACGCCGCCCGCTTCGTCGCAGGCCTTCTTGGTCGCGATACTACCCATCCCGAATTTCATCCAATCCACCTTCGCGGGATCGGTGCCCTTTTTCGGGAAACACAGGTTGATGTGTTTGTGCCATCGAGCGACGCTTAGCGGCACCCGCTTGTTGAGTTGATCCTCGGTGTCGCGTTTCGGCGCGGTGTACATCGCACCGACCAGCTCGTAGCCTCCGTCGGGCTTCCTCTTATATAGCAGCGAAGTTGGCTCGGTTGGATTGAAGGTGAAGGCCGCCTTAAGGCCGTACCACAGCTTGGTGAAGTGGACGATTGGCTGCTTCATCTCCGGATGCCACGGCTTGTAACCGGCGGCTTCGGCAACATGGTAGTCCTTGTATTTCGCAAGCGTCTTTTGCAAGGTCGCAACCATCTCATCGGCGCGCTTCTGATCGGCCTCATTCTTTGGCCGCAACTCCGTATAGCCCATGTGCGCCGCCATCATCGGATCATGCTCCATATGCTCCGATGACATCATCTGATCCATCGAGGCGGCGTTCTCGCCTTCTTCGGGCATCACCTGATGCGTCATGCCGCCCATGTCTTTCGAACCCATATCCATCGAGCCCATGTCATCGGCGCGCGCCCCATGGAACACGAACAAAATGCCGACGATAACGATAGCGGCAGTGACGACACCTGATGGACGACGCATTTAAAACCCTCCCCTGACCCGAGCTTCCAATGGGTTTTATCTAAAGACGGTGACCAAATGCCATCACTCCGAATCACGAGGCGGACGGAACAGCGCCGGGGCTTCTGTCTCATCGATGAAGCGCGGATCGACGAGTTGCTGCTTCACGTACGCCGCCACCTTCGGCCATCGCGCCAGGCGTTTTGCCGGCCATGGAAGACTTATTCCTTTTATTGCCGGATTCGCGCGGATGAGGTCGAAAATCGCCGCATACCACTTCAGCGCCTCGGCCTCGGACTTCGCGTCAGGCGCGGACGCACTGATAACTACCGGCTTGCGATGTCGCACCGAGGCGTCTACGAATGCCTTGGTCCCGGCGCTATTGAAATCCCGCTCGTCCGCGAAATCCAGCCCCCACCAATCAACCACGTCATCGCCGGGATACCATTTCATAAATTGCGAATTGACTAGACCTCGCGCCGTCGGAGCCCAGACCATCGCGCAGTTCAGATGGGCCTTGCGCATGATGTCGGTGGCGTGACGAAACGACCCAATATATGCCGACGGCTCGTACAGTGCGCCGGTCGCATTGAATCTGGCGCCGATAACCACGAGTGTCGGCCGCCCGATGTTGTGCAGAGCGTCCGCCAGCACCATCAGATCGGGATCGCGCATCCCGGTCGAGACGTCGTGCTCAAGGCCGCGGAAATTGATCGCGATCTGCGCGACGAAGAATCCATGCGCGGACGCGAACTCGCGAAAATGATTCATGAAGCCCGAGACGATCCTGAAATCCGGTCCGACGTCGAATGAGATCATCGCCGGCGCATGTGGCGCGACTGCCTTCTCATATGCCCCAAGGTCCTCGGCATCGCCCTTCCCTGCCGCTTCGCCGAGGTTCCATGCACTCGAGAATTGCCTCCATCCGCTGATGACGCGGCCCGCCGGAGGTTCCACTGGCGTGCCAAAAAAGACTTCCTCCGCCGATGCCGACGCGCACAGCGAAAAGACGGCGAATACTACCGCCAGTATGGTTCCCCGCATGCGAGGCCTACCGCTCCGCCAGCATCGCGCGCGCCTTCACGATGATCTCGCGATCGCTCTTGTAACTCGCCAGATGCTCGGCCTCCTCGATATTCACCCACCGCACCTCGTCCATCTCGTGGTCATGCGCGTCGAGGCTGCCCCCGCGCGGCTCCATCAGGAAGTAGTGCACGCTCTTGAAGATGCGCACCAGCGGCTGCCCCGGCCCGTCGCGCCATGAAAACACGTAGGAGATTTTTCCTACTTCCGCGCCCGGCGTGACTTCGAGGCCGGTTTCCTCGCGCGTCTCCCGCGCCGCGGTCTCGATGAGCGTCTCGCCCGGATTGGGCTGTCCCTTCGGCAACACCCACGCGTCCTTTCGAGCGGGGCGTGCGAGCACGATTTCCAGCTTGTCGCTGTCGCGACGCCATACGACTCCGCCCGCCGACGTTTCATGGCGCCGCGCGATATCATCGGCCGTGCCTTTTTTCTTTTCTTTCGCCGCCATTCAATTCGCCTCCTACCCCACATCCGCGAGGCTGAATCCCATCGCCAGCATCTTCTTCAATGCCGCCTTCGCCCCGCGCGATGCCGCCGTCGCCAGCTTCGCGTCCGTCTTCAGCCATTCCTCCGCCATCGCGCGCGCCCGCCCTATCATCATGGGATCATTGACGTAGCGAAGAAACCGCAGCGGCAACGCTCCGGTCTGCCGCGCACCGAGGAGGTCCCCCGGCCCGCGCAGGTCGAGGTCGGCCTGCGCGACCGCATTCCCCGTCGTGCATTCGATCATCACCTGGAGGCGCGCCCGCGCGACGTCATCCGCCTCGCGCGACATGACCAGGCAACATCGCGAGGCCGCCGCTCCGCGCCCTACCCTGCCTCGCAGCTGATGCAACTGCGCGAGGCCATACCTCTCCGCCGCGATAATCGCAATCACCGTCGCCTCCGGCACGTCGATACCCACCTCCACCACCGTGGTCGCGATCAGCACCTTGATGATACCGTCACGGAACTCGCGCATCACGCGGTCCTTCTCGATGCCCTTCATCCGCCCGTGCAGGATGCCGATGCCGGCGTCGCGCAGCCCGCCCTTTTTCATCCGCGCCGCCATCGCGTTCACCGTCTTCACTTCCGCGTCTTCGTCGTCGTCATCATTGTCGATGAGCGGCAATACGTAATACGCGCGATGGCCGCGCGCGATTTCGTCGGCGACGAGCGCATCGACCTCATCGAGCCCTTCTTCCGGATAGATCTCGGTCGCGATCGGCGTGCGCCCCGGCGGCAGCTCGTCGAGCACCGACACGTCGAGGTTGGCGAACAGCGACATCGCGAGCGAGCGCGGAATCGGCGTCGCCGTCATCATCAGCACGTTGGCCTTGGGCCCCAATGCTTTCAGCTTGGCGCGATCGAACACGCCAAAGCGATGCTGCTCGTCCACGATACCGAGCCCCAGCTTCGCGACGCGGACATTCCGCTGGATGAGCGCCTGGGTGCCGAATGCGATCGGCAAGTCGCCGCGCGCCAGATCGCGCATCGTGGCAGTTCGCGCGGCACCCGCCATCCTGGCGGTGAGCAGCTCGCTGCGGACACCGAGCCCGCCACACAGTTGCCGAAAGCTTCGATGGTGCTGCTCGGCGAGCAGCTCGGTGGGTGCCATCATGATCGCCTGCGCGCCGGACTCGACCGCGCGCAACATCGCCCCG
>VFSW01002008.1_pt1 | contig 30799 bp, 29 predicted proteins | sample 5358111 | NCBI WGS metagenome assembly VFSW01 (sample SAMN11554181, study PRJNA540505) | mine drainage metagenome | isolation source: sediment from site ElyBrook_90M | place: USA: Ely Copper Mine, Vershire, VT | collected 2017 | reverse complement strand
GGGCACACCCAAGGGCAGACGAGAGTACGAGCGCGAGGGGGAGGGTACGCCGCGTCACGGTGGGCCGCGGAGGGTACACCTCCCGGGCACCATCGGCGTGACGAAGCGCGCAACAAGCCGCACGGTACCTCCGCGGGGGGTATACTGCCGCCGATGTTGCAGATTGGCTGCTCGGGATTTCCTGTGCCCGCGACCCGTTACCTTCGTGAATTCATGATGGAAGAGGTCGCCGACACCCACCTTGGGGTTCCAGGTCCGGCGCTGGTGCGGCGCTGGCGGAGAGAATCACCCGAGGGCTTTCTGTTTACGGCCCTGGCCCCGCGGGAGCTCACGGCCGAGGGCTTTCGGCGTACGAGTGCCACGGACGCAGCCTGGGATGGCTTTCTCCCGGTTGTCCGAGAGCTCTCGGCGCGGTCGATCGTCGTGGTCTCGCCGCCGGATCTTGCCGTGGGCAAGGCCAACCGCGCCGCGGTCCGCGCGTTTTTTGAAGCCCTCGCACCCCGCGAGCTCCCGGCCCTGGTATGGGAACCCCCCCCCACGTGGGAGATCAAAGAAGCCGAATCCGCGGTGCGAGATCTCGGAGTGTTGGTCGCCCGGGATCCTCTGCGGCATCCGCCCTTTGGCAAGGTTGCCCGGGGGTACTACCGGCTCAACGGCCCCGCAGGGCATAAATCCCGGTACGAAGACCCCGCGATCGAACTGATCGCCGAAGTCGTCCAAGCGACACAGTCCGCGGAGACCCTCGTGGTGTTTGCCAACGTGGACATGTACGCCGACGCCAAGCGACTGCGTCGGTCTGTCGAGCGCTGAACACGGAACAGGGCGCTGGCGTACGGCTGGCGCGTCTCGCTGGAGTCGGTCGGAAATTCCAGCACGGATCCTGCTTTTGCAGTGTGAGTGCGGAAATCATCGCCAAACAGACGCTGTTGGGGTCGGTTTCGCGGTTGCGAACGCGAACCAGACGCTGTTGGGGTCGGTTTCGCGGTTGCGAACGCGAACCTGTCGCTGTTGGCGTCGGTTTCGCGGTTGCGAACGCGAACCAGACGCTGTTGGCGACGGTTTCACGGTTGCGAGCGCGAACCAGACGCTGTTGGCGACGGTTTCACGGTTGCGAGCGCGAACCAGACGCTGTTGGTGACGGTTTCACGGTTGCGAACGCGAACCAGACGCCGTTGGCGTCGGTATCAGTCTTCAGTCGGCCAGACCTCGCAGGGCTACGAGTGCTGTGACGAGATCCGTCGGCAACGGCGATGTGAACCGCAGGGCGTCCCGGGTGACAGGGTGGATGAACCCCAAGGTCTCGGCGTGGAGCGCCTGGCGACCCAGAGCGTCTGCGACAGCCCGAATCCGCGGGTGGGATGCACGCCGACCGTAGACCGGATCGCCCAACAACGGAAAGCCCGCGTCGGAGAGATGCACCCGGATCTGGTGTGTGCGGCCGGTTTCAAGCGTGCAACGGAGGAATGCCGCGAGGCCCTGGGCGAGTACTTCGCACACCTGGACGTGGGTGACCGCGCGCTTGCCGTGGGTTACCCGGGACGAAAAGCGTTGACGGTGAACAGGGTGACGGTCGTACCAGGTGTCATACGTGGCCCCCTCGGGCGGAACCCCGAGTGTGATCGCAACGTAGCTACGCTCCACGCTGTGCGCTTTGAACTGCGCAACGAGTCCCTCGCGGGCGGCCGCGGTGCGGGCAATGACCAACAGACCCGAGGTGTCTTTGTCGATGCGGTGGACAATGCCCGGGCGCAAGGGTTCGTGGTCTTCGAGCGCGGTGTGAAAGAGCACGGCGTTGACGAGGGTTCCGTCGGCGTGCCCGCGGGCGGGGTGGACGACGAGTCCTGCGGGCTTGTCCACCACGAGGAGGTCCGCGTCCTGGTACACCACCGCCAGGGGGATGTCTTGCGGCACGGCGGTGGACGGCGGTGGCGGTCCAAGCTCCACCTCGATCGCATCCCCCGCGCGCACTTTGGCACTCGCCCGCGCCACGGTGTTCCGCAGGCGAACATGGCCTTCGTCGCACAGCCGACCGATCACCGAGCGGTTGAGCCCCTGACCGCCAAGATGCCGTGTGAGCACCGGGTCCATCCGATAGCCTGCGGCCATGTCCTCCGCCTGCACCCGATGCACCACGCCGCCCGCGGTCTTGAGCCCCGCCACCGGGAACGAGGCAGGGGACATGGCGCGATCCGCAGGGGGGACGGTCACCAGACCTTGGACTCGACGTGCCGCTTGGACTTGACCAGGATGTCCACAATCGCGCGTCCGTAGAAATTCCGGGTGTACAGTCCCGGCGCCACCCTGGATTTGTAAAGCTGCCGACCTTCTTCGATTTCATCACTGAGAGCGTCGAAGAGATTGTCGTTGCGAATCCCCTGGGTGATTTTTTCTTCGTTGTAGAGCGAGAGGTCGCTGGCGATGGCCCGCGCAAGCCTCCGCGCGGCTTCTTCGGTCTCGATGAGGGGCATGGGGCAACGGTAACACACACCCGTCGGTCGCCCCAAAGCCTCGCCGAAGGTCGGTCTCCGGCAAGGCATCGCGCAAGACTTTCACTCGACGGACGAACAGCATCGCGTCGGCACTTCGATGACTCGTGGGTCTTCCCTCAGCAGTCGGTCTGGCGCCCGCGGGTGTTCAAAGATATAGCGAATGTGCGCGGCCTGCAGCAGGGCGAGGCGTCCTTCGGGGGGCGTTCGCCAAAAGGCCGCAAGCCAGGTTCCGTCCGAGGCACCGTGCCGCGCGCCGCCGCCGGAGGTCATCGGCTTCCCATGCACGGTCTGCCAGAACATATACACCTGCTGGTGGTAGTACGGCGTCGGCGTCGGCATGATGGCGAACGGAGCTGGATCCGCTGCGAGCTTCTCGTAGGCCGCGGGTACGCGAACTTCCTCCATCGCGGGCGCCGTTCGCGGGTACCGTTCAAGCACGAGCAACAACAACAATCCACAGTCCCATGAGAGCGCGTCGCGCCAACCAGCACGCGTTGCCCGGTCTGTAGGTTGTCCGATCATCAGTCCAAGGGCGATGGAGAAAAAAATCCCGGCCATATTTCCCATCCGAACCGGGCAGCGCCCCATGGCGAGGAACGGGACGGCCTTTACCAGCCACGCATAGGGCATCGCGTCGGACAGGAGCTTTACCGATCCAACCTGCAGCGACGGACCCAGCGCCAGCACCAGAAACATCGCGCCAAGCGTCATCCACGGCCAGATTGCGCGCGACGAGCGGCGTACGGCCAGCACGATGACCGCTCCGATGAAGACCATCCCGAGTGACACCTCGTCGCCAGCCAGTCCATGGCCGCGGGGAAGGTAGCCGGTCGACCACCCCTGCTGGAGCAAACTGATCGGCGCGGGCAGGACGACGCCGAGCAGATTGGCGCTCAGATGCTCTGCGTCCTCTGGCGACGGCATCATGGCCGGGTTGCCCCGCTGCGCGAGCAGGGCTCGGGCGAGTGGCAGGTGCAGGATCAACGCGACGCCGACACACGACGCGAGGACGCCGTACGTGCGCACCAGGGCGCGCCGCGACTCCACCGTCGCGGTCCGAAAGGCGAGAAGTACAAGGGCGGCCAGGGCTGCGTACACGGCACACTCGTAGTCAGAGTAGGTCGTGAGCGCCGCGCAAAGAGCCGCAGCAAGGGCGGGCTTGAAGGCACGCCGGGTGAGCGCCCGGTCGAAGAACAGCAGCGTGAACAGTGTCCAATGCGTACTCAGTAGGTTGATCTGGTTCAGGTGCAAGAAGCGATAGGGCAGCGACATGGCAAGGAATCCAGCCGTCGAAGCGCCGAGTTCTGACGCACCGTGGTCGCGCGCGATGAGGTGGGCGGCGATACCGGTCAAGGCGAACGACGCCAAGGTCAGCAGGTTTAGGGACGCCACCAGGCCGGGCACGCCCGGGATGAGAAATCGCAGCGGCAACGACAGGAGACCGCTTGCTGGCGACAAGGTGTGGAACACCAACGAGGTGTGCTGCGGCCAGGACAGGAGGTCGGTGTCGTAGATGCCGTGACCGCGCGCCAGTGCCCGACCGACCCACCATAGGTTCCACAGATTCTGGTAGCCGTCTCCCATACCGTCGCCCGTGGCGACATCGCGGAACAGATGACCGACCAGGGCCGGCAGCAAGACCCCGGCCAGCGGAAAATAGAGCAGAAGGGCCGCGGATCGATGGCGGCCCATGAAGTCCGCCATGCGCCGACCGTACGCCGTACAATCCGTGATGCGCCGCAAGATGTTCAGGTTCGCCGTCCGCGGGTCGGGGCCGACCGTCAAGCCCACATTCGGTACCATGAACTGGAGATTCGTGTCCGCGGTGCGTAATCCACCGATCGTGACAAGTCATGGCATGGTGATCGCCTGTTCCAAGTGATCGTGTATCGGCGCGGCGCGGCGCGGGGTGGTCCGTCCGTTGTGGCAGGTGTCGCCGTCTGCCGTGAAGGGCCAGATCGCGCGATTCCGTGGGCGTTGTGGGAGGCTCGGTCGCAAAAGGCTTCGGCGACGGTGGGGTGGCGCCTGTCAGGGTTGTTCCGCGGTGGCTGTGATAGCCTCCGGCGCCTGGAGGCTTGATGCGACCCTGGGTGACTGTCTTCTTTCTTCCGGCCGTGATGTGCGCTTGCGGATCCTCGACGCCTGCGTCGGGCATCGACGCCGGCCATGTCGGTACGGACGTTCCGGGTACCTCGACGGATGGTGGCGTGCCCGTGGACAACGGCCCGGGGGGCCTCCCCGGGAGTTACTACTGCGCGCCCTCGGCGATGCCTCCCACGTGTCACGCCAACGAGCACCTCAGCTGTGGTGCCTGTGTGATTACCCCCACGCCCGTCGCCGTGGTCACAAGAACAGCGTGCAATGAGACTACCCTCAACGACAACTGCGACCCGTCGAACACCCCGGGCCCTGCCAACCTGAACTGCTTCAACCCCGCGACCCCACCCGTTGCGGGAACACCGCAAAACGTCACCCTCTGGGGCGACGTTCGTCCCTTTGGCAACGGTGGCGACTCGCAGCACATTCGCATCAACGTGTTCACGGTTGGCGCCGACCGCCGCCCGGTCATGCCGCCGTTGGGCACGACGGTCTCGGACGTCACCGCGCCGGGGAATCGCATCGAAACCGTGCTGCAGTCTGACCGGATGACCGTGGCCTTCATGCGCACCCTCGGGGGCTACCAGATCCCCAACGTGCCGACGGAGACCGAACTCATCATCGAGGCCGTTGGCGACTCGGGCGACACCACGGCGATGGGGCTCTGGTCGCACCCGCTCTACGATTACGACATCATGATTCACAACAACCAGGTGGTGACATTGCCATCGGCGGGCGGCGACGGCGGCGTGCCTTCGGGGATCACCGGAAGTGCCGCGGTGTTTTACGAACCGCGGGTGCTGGCGACGTCCGACTGGTCGGCGATTCCATCCGCCGCGACCCTGGTCACCGGGATTCCCGCCGGACATGGCGTTCTCGCCGGAGAAGTGCACGACTGCGACGACGTACGCTTGAACAACGCCACCGTGGGGTCCAATCCAAGGGTCAATTTTAGCCTTGGCACGGTGTACTTCTCGGACAACGACACCAACCCCCTGCCCGACACCTCCCGAATGTACGAAGGCACGTCCATCCTAGGTACGTACGCCCTCCTGGACATGACCCCTGGCCTCGCCACCGTGGCCGCAACGGGCTACGTGTCCACAACCCAGCTCGCCCACCTCGGGAGCGACACCGTCTGGGTATTTCCGGACGCCGTGACCGCTATCACCTTCCGCGGGCTCCGCCCCTGGCAGGTACCGCACTGACGATCCGTCCATCTCCGCGGGTTCCGTTCGCCACGCGGGCTGGATGTGTGGTACCTACGCCGTCCAGCGTCGGCTCCGGCGCTCACCCGCTGGCCGTGGCAACGGGTACGTCGTGTCTGACAGGAGGGCCATGCGGTGAGTGACATCTCTCCACCCCCCACCCCCGGGGGCAATTCCACCTACGTGATCGTCGGTGCGCTCCTGCTGCTCCTTGGTGGCGGCGGGATCTACTTTCTCATGGGCAAGCCCGGCGCCCCACCGCCACCGCCGCCGCCTGCACCCGTGCTCGATGCCGGGACCATCGGTCCGTTGCACCCGATGGTCGCACCGCCCATCGAGCTCCCGCCCGACCAGCCCGATGCGGGTCCTCCCCCCGATGCAGGTCCGCCACGGATTCGGTATGTCACCCGCTACGTGGGAGGATGTAACGGAACGATTGACATCGGCCAGGTCAACACCACGGCCCAGGCCAACTTCGGCGGTCTGCGGTCGTGTTACGAACACGAGCTCCGCGTCAATCCACAGCTCCACGGGCCGCTCGCGGCCCGCTTGATGATCAACACCGCCGGGCGTGTCGACGGTGTCGAAGTCTCAACCCGGATGGACAGCCAGCCGCTGGTCACCTGCGTCAAGCGCCAGATCCAGACCTTGGCTTTTCCGCCCGCGCACGGTGGCTGCGCCTATGCCGAGGTTCATTTCAACTTTACTCCGCGGGAGTGAGTTTTCTCCCAACGCACGGGCGACCCGACGCCGAGGTCGCCATTGTCGGCGGTGGCCCTGCGGGATCTAGCACCGCGCTGTTTCTGCTCAAGCACCTCCCGTCCCTCCGCGGGCGCGTGCATCTCTACGAAAAGCATCGCCATCCTCGCGAAAAGCTCTGCGGCGGCGCCCTGAGCGCCTGGGGCATCGATCATCTTCGTGCCCTGGGCCTCGGCGACGACGTGCACGGCGTGGCCATCGACGCTTTTGCCGTTCGCTTGGAGGACAACGTCCATCGGGTGCGACATCCCGGCCTCGCACGGGTGGTCCGTCGCTCGGTCTTTGACGCCATGCTCTTTGAAGCCGCCATCGACCGCGGCGCAGTCGCTCACGAAAGCTCCCAGGTGACAGGTCTTTGCCGCACCGCCAACGGATGGTCCCTCACGGCCACGGATGGATCCCTCGGAGCTCGGATCGTCGTCGGGGCCGACGGGACATCCGGCGGGATGCGAAAACTCTTGGGCCTCGCCGAAGCCCGCCCACGGGCACAACTCACAGTGGTCGAGACAACGGGCTCGGAGCCCCGGGACAGTGTCTCCGACGGCACGCTGGTCTTTGATCTCACGCCGCTCACCCTGGGTATCCAAGGGTACTACTGGGATTTTCCCTCGCCGCTCGACGGCACGCCGGGTACCAGCCGTGGAATCTTTGACCTGCACGCCGCCCACCGAAGCACTCCGGGCGGGGCCCGCACGGTGCTCGACAAAGCCCTTCTCTCCCGCAGCGTCACCGCTTCGGTTCACCCGCACCGCGCATGGTCCATCCGACCGTACGCGCCCGGATCCAGGGTCTCGGTCCCCGGTGCGCTGCTTGTCGGAGAAGCTGTTGGCGTGGATCCCTTGACGGGGGAAGGGATCGCCCATGCCCTGGAATACGGCCGTATGGCTGCAAGCGCCGTCGCCCGCGCACTCTCGACCGGTGACATGGGCTTTGGCCGTTGGTCGGGACGCATCGCCGAAAGCTTCATCGGGCATCATCTCCGGGATGCCAACCGTATCGCCGCGCGGGTGTACGGCCCGCGGGGCCTTCGCCACGCCCGGGCACTGTTGTCGTCGCCCACACTCCTCCGCCGCGCGATCGATTGGTACGCCGGGGGAGCGCTTGGCGTGGGTGACCTTGGCATGTTTGCCGGGGTACTCTTGCGAAACATGGCCCGGGGCGTGATTTCGTGACGGCGCTGTACGACGACCTGACCCTTCCGCACGTCGGCTCGACGACGGCGCACGATGTCCTTTCGCGCGCGCTCGCACGGCTGCCCGGGGATCTCCTGGCGATATCCCCACGCGGCCTCGACGCGTCCGCGGCCCGAAAAGCCCTCGCTGCCGTCCATTGCCATCTACGACAGGCTGCGAAGTCCCCCGATGGACCCTATGCTGGAGCCGTCTTCGCCGCGCTACGCCGACCCACCGTGGGCGCACACGCACGCTGCCTTCGCGACATCGCCAGGTCCGGCCAACGGAGCCCCATCATCGACGCCGAGACCCATTCCTTCGGCCTCACCCTGACCTTCGAGCTGGCCTTTGCGGGCGTGCTCGACCGAACGTTTTGTTTCCGCGGGTCGTCCCCCGTGCTTTGCCTCGGGGCACGTCGGGTGGTCAAGCTCCCTGACGATTTCTACGGGGTCGAGATCTCACCGCGTGGCGTGACCTTGCTCCGCGACGTCGGCGTGACCGAGCACAGTCTCGACGAATTGGCCCCGACGGGCACGTCGGGTCCGTGGCACCCGGTGGTCGAGCCCATGGTGCTCGCGCTGGCCGACAACAACCCCCATGTATTTTCAGACATGTTGTCCAACGATCCCGCAGTCGCCATCAACACGGGGAGTGCGTCGGTAGACACATGGACCCACGCGCTGCGGGCCTGCCTTACGCTCACCGAGGCGTACCTCCCCGAGATCCGCCGCGAGATGGATCTCCACGTCCAGATCTTTGTCCCCACGGGGGTGCATCCCGAAGTGCATCGGTCCGTGTCTTTTCCCCGTACATTGGGGACGGTGTACCTCTCGCTGCACCCGAGCTTGATGACCATGACCGAAGCGGTGATTCACGAGGCGCAGCACAACAAGCTCCACGCGATGATGGAGCTCGACCCGTTGGTCACCAACGAACCCACCGAGCGTTACCACTCCCCGTGGCGTCCCGACCTCCGCCCGATGCGTGGACTCTTGCTCGCCGTGCACGCTTTCATCCCCGTCGAACAACTGTACGCACGGATGGCCGCCGCGGGACATCCTCTCTCGCAGCGCCCCTCGTTTCGCGCGCGGCATGCCCAGATCCGGGCGATCAACCGCAAGGCTGCGGAAACGCTGTACGCCAACGCGAAGACCACCCCGCAGGGCGCCGCCCTTCTCGACGAATTTCGATTGCTGCTTTCTGAACCGTCGTGAGTAGGGCCTACTTGTTGGGCGGGCGGTAACCCCGTTCGGGGTCAGGGCCGACCATCGTGGGGAGACCCTCGGCGTGCCAGCCCGCCGTGGTCACCCGGCCGTAGGCATCTTTCGATCCCCCCCAGCCCGAGATCTGGTCGGCAAGACAGACGTAGCCAGCTTGTTCGAGCGCGGCACAGGCCCGTGCACTGCGTCCGCCCGAAAGGCAACCGACAATGAGCTTTGCGTCCCGGGCAAACCGCGCTTCAACCGCGGCGAGAAAGTCAGGGTTGGGCTGCATCCCCTGGGGGCCTGGGTGAGACCACGGAATATTGTGGGCTCCATGCGGTCGTCCACCTTCAAACTCGGGAACCGATCGTACGTCTACGTAGACATATTCCTCGGTCACGATAAGTTCATGCGCTTGCTTGGGCGTCACACGTCGAATGGCCATCCTAAACCTCTCATGAACAACTTCTGCGCCACGGGGGAACCTTTACCCCGGGGCGTGGGTGCTCGCCACCCGCATTCGCCCGTCGAAACCCATGCGTCATGGGACTAGGCTCCCGGGGATGATTCTTGAGACCTTTGCCGTGCCTCCCCTCGGGTGCAACTGCACCGTCCTTGCCGACGAAACCACCCGCGAAGCCGTCATCATCGACCCCGGCGGCGACGAAGCGGGAATCCTCCGACGGATCACCGACGGCGGGTTCATCGTCAAGGCCATCGTCCACACGCACACCCACATCGACCACGTCGGTGCAACGTCCGGCGTTCAGCGTGCGACGGGGGCCCCCGCGCGGATCCACGAGAGTGATCTCTTCATGTACGACATGCTTGCGGTGCAAGGTCAGATGCTGGGGATGCGTGCGCCACCGCGTGCGGAGCTCGATGCCTTTCTCCGCGACGGCGATGTGATCTCGGCGGGTAGCCTGAGGCTCGAGGTGCTGCACACGCCCGGACACACACCGGGATCCGTGTGCTTTCGGTGTGTGGGCGGCGAGCGCGAGGTGGTGTTTACCGGGGATACGTTGTTTGCAGGCAGCATCGGGCGGACGGATCTCTGGGGCGGAGACAGCGACGCCATTCTTCAATCCATCCGCAGGCGCTTGCTCACGTTGCCCGAAGACAGCCTGGTGGTCCCGGGGCACGAACAAACGACGACCATCGCGCGCGAAAAGCGCTTCAACCCCTTTGTGGGGGAGCGACCGTCGCGGTAACTGCCGCGCCACGCACGTTTGGACGCAAGGGCCCACGAATGCCGTGGCCTGGTTGGGTTGGTGGGTGTAGATCACCGCGTATGACCGACATTCACCCAGGCAAGCGAGCGGCGGCAGAACGCGCTGTGGCGGATGTGCTGGATGGGGCTTTGATTGGACTCGGGACCGGGAGCACCGCGGGACTTTTTGTTCACGCGCTGGGCCTTCGCGTGCGCGCAGGACTGCGGGTGATGGCCGTTCCCACGTCAGTACACACAGCCAACCTCGCGCGCGCAGAGGGAATCCCGCTGACCACCCTTGAAGATCATCCCACCCTCGATCTTGCCGTCGACGGTGCGGATGCCATCTCGCCGGACCTGGATCTGGTAAAGGGCCTCGGGGGTGCCTTGCTGCGCGAAAAGATCGTGGCGTCTGCGGCCCGTCGCTTCGTGGTCATCGCCGACGATGGCAAGCTTGTGCAATCCCTTGCCGATGTCCCGAGAGTTCCCGTTGAGGTTGTTGCCTTCGGGTGGTCTCGCACGGCGGCGGCGCTGAGCGCGATGGGCCTTGATCCCCTTCGACGTTCCCTTCCGAATGAACGCACCGAGCCCTTTGTCACCGACGGTGGAAACTACATCCTCGATTGCCGGATCCCTCACCCTGCAAGAGACATTGCCCCGCGCATCAAAGCCACCACGGGCGTGGTCGACCATGGGTACTTTCTCGCCATGGCCTCCATCGCTCTCGTGGGTTCCTCCGACGGGAGCGTGCGGGTGATCTCCCGAAGCGCGTCGTCCGTCACCGCGGGGTGAACTCGATCGTCCACGGAGCGTTGTCTTCGCCCGCCACATGAAGGTGGTACGTCCCCGTCGGGACGTTGGCCACGCGGGTGATTCCATGCGCCGTCCATGCTGCTGCAAAGTGGGTCTCCGCGGCAATCCCGCGCGACGACCATTGCTGTCAACGGTAGTTTCGTGGCACAGCCGTGGGATTCTTTACAGGAGGATGGCCATGAGACCGTCCGGGTCACTGTCTGTCATGGTCCTTGCCGCGGTGGCCGTGCTCTTTGCAGGCGTGAGCCGTACGGGCACGGCACGCGCACAAACGCTCGAAGCGCCGTCTGCGCCCGCCCCCGTGGATTACATCGGACATCGCTGGCACGCGGGACTCGCGCCGTCGGTCCAAGTGGTGTTCAGCACCCAGACGGATACGGGTGGAGCGTCTGGCGGGGGAACCGGAGCGAATTCAAACCTGGGTTTTGGCTTCTGGCTAGACGCCCCGGTGGTGGGCGAATGGCTGCGTGTCGAAGTCGGTGCCGATCTGTACCCCGCGGCGCCGGACCTGCCCGTGTACGCCCTCGCGAAGTTTGTCTTTCGACCTTCGTTCCGCGTGCAGCCCTGGGTGGGCATCGGCCCCGCGGTCGAACTCACGTTTGGCCCCGGCGCATCCACCCTCTACGGCGCAATGGCCGCCGTGGGCTTGCAGATCTGGCTCTCGGACCGCGTCGGCATCACCGGCCGTATCGCCGATACCTACCTCACCAACATCAACGGCCCAGAGAACAATCTTCTGTTCGACTTTGGGGTCGTCCTGGGCTTTTGACCCTTGCGAACCCCCTTACGCCAGCATCCGCACGCCGTGCCGGGTATCCGTCGTCGCGACTTCGAGTGCCGCGGATTCCGTGGTCCATTGTCGGCGCGCGTCCCCGGGTGATGTCAGTGTCAGGTCGAGGTGCGCGAGCTTGCTGTTGAGACACGCTGTGACAGCGCCGCCGGGGCTCGGGTAGTACAATCCCGCGGTCTCGGGTGTCTCGGCGAATGCGCGCCCCGTGAGGGTGTGTGTTCCGTTGGAACACTCAAAGTCCCAGCGCACGGCGGCAACGGTTGCTTTGGCTTGGATGGCCGCGCGCAGGGAATCAAAGCGCAGCCAACGACCGTCGAGATGAAGCGCCGCCATGGACATCCACGGCAGGACGGTGCGCCCGATGGATGGCCGCGCCGAAAAGCCTTCAAAGACCACCGAGGCGTCTTGCAGAAAGCCCGCGGCGTGAGACCAGGCGTAGGCGCCAGGGTGCCGTCGGCCCCAGTTGTGGCCCTGCATCGCGCGCCAGCCATCGACTACGATGGTGTCTCCATCGACGACGTAGCAACCGTGCGCGCGCGCGTCGGGGATGGGCGTGAGCACTTTGCTGGGAATCGCCCGCGAACGGTACATCCATGCGGAGGGGTACAGGGCGAGGGGGCCTAGCGTGGGCGTCAGGGTGAGGTCCCAGCGAAACCGTGAAGCGCCGGCGGAGACCGCGCCGACGGTGTGCGCGCCGTCGTAGGTACTGTCGCCGTGGGTCACGCGCCAGGGGAAACGTGTGACGCTGGAAGCGTTGGCAGGCTCGGAGCGTTTCGCTGCGACGGGGAGAAGTCCACGGACAAAAGACACGGCCCAGAGTTCGGCGCGCGGCGGTGCGTGCGCATCGACAAAGAAAGTCCACCGGAGCCAGAGGGCGTGGGTACCGTCGGGGGACACGAGCTTGATGAAATAGCTCTCGACCATGGGCGGGTTGCGGACGCCTGGGCCGCGAAAGACCGGCGCGTTGCCGTCGATGACAGAAAACTCGGGGATCACATCGCGGCCGATCGTGTGAGACGTTCGTCGAGGATCTCACCGGCACGGGTAGACATCGCCATGATGGTCATCTGGGGATTCACACCGAGCGGGGTGGGAACAACCGAGCCGTCACACACAAAGAGGTCACGCACGGTGTGACATTCGTGATCGGGGCCCACGACGGAGCGTCGGGGATCCGTGCCCATGCGGGCGGTGCCGAGTGGATGAAACGCTGTGAGTTCGAGGTCACCGGGGGAGATCCTGGCGCGGTGCAACGCGTCGACTTCGGCGCCTGTACGTATTTCGTCCCAGCCGGAGATTCCAGGAAAGACTCGCGTGGCGCCCGCGCGGAGAAAAACCTCGCACAGGGTCGCCGTGGCCGACTTCATCCGTTGGGCGTCTGTGTTGTTGAGTGAATAGAAAACCGTGGGACGGCCTGTAGGACCGCGCCGGACACTCCCCCGTGAGGTATCCCGGATCATGTACCCGAAGGTCGCCAGGTGGGCGTATTTTTCCATCACGTCGGTGAAGCGTCGGCCGACAAAGGGGAGGGAGACGGCTGCAAGGTCAAAGGGAAGGCTGGCGCCTTCAAACATCACCCCGTCGCGCGCAAACTCCTCGATGGCGTAGCTCTGGGGGATTCCGAGGGCCATGTCGATGCGCTCGTCAAAGAGGGCCATGACTTTGGAGGCAGGGTGAATGGAAAGGCCGCGACCGAGCATCGGGCTGCGCACGCCGCTTGCTGCAAGGAGAGACGGTGTCATCAAGGCTCCGCCTGCCACCACGGTGATCTTTGCGCGTACCGTGAGTTTTCCGCCTCCCGCGGTCGTCCCCGTGATTCCAACTGCGGAACCGCGCGAGAGGGTCACCTGCCGGACCTTGGCGCTCGTGACCAACATCGCCCCCCGCTCCAACGCAAGGGGAACGTAGCTCACGTCGGTGCTCCGCTTGGCGCCCGTGGGGCAACCGAAGCAGCACACCCCCTGGCCGTCACAGCCCGGCGCGTTGCGACGCAAGGGAGCGTGGGAGAGCCCCATGCGTTCGGCCCCGCGGGCGATGACTCTCGCGACGCCCCCGAGGTGCTCGCGTGCGCCTTCGGCCACGCCGAGGATGTCCTCCACACGGCTGTAGTACGCATCCATCGAGGCCGTTGAAAACATCCGCAGGCCGTCGTCGCGCTGCCAACGATCAAAGACGTCCGCGGGCGCGCGGTAGCAGGTGCCGGAGTTGATGGTGGTGCTGCCGCCCACGGCACGTCCCGACCACACGGGCGTCGCGATGTTGCCCAGGGCCACCGTGAGCCCCATGTCGCGGTACAGCAACCGGGTCATCTCGGCGACGCGACCGTTGAAAGCTTCGCGCCGATGGTACCTTCCCTCTTCGAGGAGCACCACGGCGTGTCCGCGACGGGCGAGTTCGTAGGCGACTGCGGCGCCTCCTGCACCCGTGCCCACGACCACGGCGTCGGCTTCGATCGTGTGATCTTCGGGTGACGCGCTCCCGTCGGTCACCTGCGCGAGCCAACGCGGACGTTCATCCCGGCCTGGGGTGACGCCAAAGGGACAGCCCACGCGGGCAAAGAGCGTCGGGTCGTCAAAGTGCGCGGCTTTGATCGCCGTGACCAGGGCACGCAACACCTGCCTCGCCTGCGGTGACCGCGCCGTTTGCCACCCGTCCAAAAAGTTTGACTGGTCGCTGCGCGAAAGCGCCGTGAAGCGCGCGCGGTGCGTCGCCAGCGGGGCAAGGTCGAGCGCCCACACCAGCCCGCGGAGGCCGGTCGCGGCCCATGGAGGCAGCGCCGCGAGCGACGATGCCACGCGCGCAATGGTGGCAGCGTTGCCCTCGGGGATGAACTCACCCGCGGGGATGGCCACGGCGGCAAGGGCTAAGAGTACCCGGTGTTCGTGCTCGGTGAGCCCACCTGCCATGGCTTAGACCGCTACGCCTTTCGTGGGCGATCTGCAAGGGACTCGGCACGGATCACATCGGCACCGCGGCTCCAGAGTTCGCGACGCAGACGCTCTTTCGAGGGGTCGGTGCGGGTGATGCTCCTTGCCACGGTGAGTGCCGCGAGAAACTCTCCCTCGGCGCCGAGACCCGGCACCACCTGGCGGTTGCACAAGAACATCGCGGCGGTGTCCGTCTGGCACGGCAAGCCGCACACCCCGAGAAAGCCCGGGTCTTCAACATGGTCCACGGCTTCCATGGGTTCTCCCGCGCCCGACCATCGAACATCGAGGGTTACTTCTGTGCCGCGTGCACGGTCGTCGAGAGGGAGGCCGTCGTGCGGGGAGTCCACCACCGTGGCGTGCTTCTGTAGGTACGGAATAAGTTCGCCCATTGCCCGGAGCACGCGCTCGCGGACGCGACGGAGGTATCCGCCTCCCTCGTCGACGGAGGCTCGTGGCAGCAACGCCACTGCGGTCAGCACCACCCGCTTCTGTTCGTCCGCCGCCGTCGCTTCGATCGCCAACAGGTTCTCTTCGGCAAGGGGTCTTGCCGGGTCGACCACGGAGAACACCCGCTGGGACATCCCCATCGGGCGGGCGCTTTCGGGAATCACCACGTTGATGGCATAGCGGTAGTACCTCGGTCGCACGGACTGCAAGCGTTGTGACCATGCCCTCCCCGCAGCGGCGCCTGTAAGTCTCTGCGCGTCGTGTCCCGACAACGAGGTCACAACGGCGTTGCACCCGAGGACTTCGTCTGTGCCCGCGAGGACCACGGCGACGGCGCGTCCGTGGCGGGTCACCACCCGATCCACCCGATCGCGCATGCGCACTTCGCCGCCGTACTGCAATACCTTGTCGGCAAACAGTCGCTTGAGTCCGTCGGTGCCACCTTCAGCCAGCCACGCTCCGCGGAGGCCCGAACCGTGGAGCCGCACCCTGCACAGCGCGGTCATCCGATCGGGATCCATCGACGTTGCAAAGCGGGCCTGCGCGTCGACGTACGTACGAAACGGATGGTTGGAGGCAAACTCTGTGAGGGCGTCTCCCGCGCGACCGTCCGGGCCGTAGGGGAGCGAACGGGCCAGGCGAGCGGCCTCACGGCGCTCGAAAAAGCCCGTTGGAGGCCACGCAAGGTCGGTGGCCAATGCGAGATCCAGGGCGCTGTTGGCGCGTTCGAGCGTGGCATGAAAGTCTTCGACCGGGCGCTGCACCAGGGCAAACTCCCGGCGAAGTTCAGACAATGTGTGCTCCGTTCGCGGGCTGACATCGATACGGTGGGTGGGGAGGGTGACCTGGTACACCGGGTCGATGGCCACAAGCCGCCGACGCACGGTGGGCATCAACGCGAGTTCAAAAGCCACGCGGCGAAACGCCGGCGTGTCGATGAAGCTTACCGCGGCAAGATCCCGTCGGAGGTTCAGGCCGTCGTAGCCATAGGTCTCGGGACGGGTGTCGTGGCCGATGACCGCGACGCGAAAACCCCGACGGGACAACAACGCCCCTGCGCCCAGCGCAGCGAGCGAGGCGCCCACCACGATGACGTCGTACGAGCTTCGCGGGGCCGTCAAAGGTACCGAGCCTTCACGGGGAGACACGCACTCGTCGGCCGTTGACGGTGACACGGTCCGCGGCGAACCATGAGACCACAGTGGGGAGGATGATGTGCTCCTGGGCGAGAATCCGTGCGCGGAGGGAATCGGTGGTGTCGGTGGGGTACACGGGCACGGGGACCTGGGCGAGGATAGGTCCGGTGTCCATTCCCGCGTCGACGAGGTGCACGGTGCAACCGCTTACGCACACACCGTACGCGAGGGCCTGCGCCTGTGCGTCGAGGCCAGGAAAAGCCGGGAGCAATGAAGGATGAACATTGATGACCCGGGACGCATAACCCTGGAGTAGCACAGGGGTCACAACCCGCATGAAACCCGCGAGTACCACGAGGTCAACCCCGTGTTCGCGGAGGACTGCGACCACGGCAGCGTCAAAGTCTTCACGCCGTCCGAAGTCCCCGTGCGGAATCACGCGGGACGGCACATGGGCAAGCCGAGCGCGTTCGAGCGCGGGTACGCCCGCCACGTTGCTGATGACAACCGCGACGCGAGCGTCGAGCGTCCCGGCTGCCGATGCATCGAGCAATGCCTGGAGGTTGGAGCCATTGCCCGATACCAGTACACCGACAGACATCATGGCGCGGGCGCTCAGTCGCCGACGAAGGCCACGCGGGTGTCCTCGGGTGCGCTCGACGAAACGACTTCGCCGATGATCGCCGCGCCCATTCCCGCGGCGCGAAAGGCATCGAGGACCGAGTCGGCGCCCTTGGCGTGCGCGATGACCACGAGGCCAATCCCAAGGTTGAAGGTGCGGCGCATTTCGGCCTCGGCGACATTCCCCGAGCGTTGGATGAGGTCAAAGATCTCAGGGCGCTGCCAGCGACGCGGGTCGAGCAGTACGCCCGTCCCATCCGGGAGGACGCGCGGGATGTTGTCGACCAGGCCGCCGCCGGTGATGTGCGCCACGCCGTGCACCTGCCCCGAGGCCATGGCCTTGCGCAGTGGGCGAACGTAAATTCTTGTGGGGAGGAGCAACTCGTCGGCGAGGGTGCCTCCAGCGCTGCCCCAGGGTTGATCCAACGAGAGCCTGGCGGTGTCGAGCAGGGCGCTGCGGACCAGGGCGAATCCGTTGCTATGGAGCCCCGAGGAGAACACCCCGACGGCCACGTCGCCCACCTCGGTCGTGGTGCCGTCCAACAACCGGTCGCGTTCGACAACGCCGACGGCAAAGCCCGCGAGGTCGTATTCGTTGGGGCCGTACATCCCGGGCATCTCCGCGGTCTCGCCGCCGAGGAGGGCACAGCCGGCGTCACGGCAGCCAAGGGCGATCCCGGACACCACCCGTTCGGCCACACCCACGTCCAGTGTTCCAGTGGCAAAGTAGTCGAGAAAGAACAGCACGTCGGCGCCGGTCGTCGCGACGTCGTTGACGCACATGGCCACGAGATCGATTCCCACGGTGTCATGCCGACCCGTCATGAAAGCGATCTTGAGCTTGGTGCCCACACCGTCTGTACCGCTCACAAGCACGGGTTCGCGCATGCCGGGGGGGAGCGCGCAGAGCCCTGCAAAGCCGCCGATGTCGGCGAGAACCTCAGCACGCCGGGTGCCCCGGGCGAGGGGCTTGATCCGCTGGACGAGCGCATCGCCAGCGTGGATGTCAACCCCGGCGGACCGGTACGTAAGTCGTGCCATGGCGATCACAGGGATTAGTTGACACCCACGGGAAGAGTCAATGGTCGGGGCGGACGCTCTTGCGTTGCAGGTGACTTCGGCGGGAGAGGGATACAGTCTTGGGACGATGCCGCGGACCTACCAAGACCTGTTGACCGAAGCCCGGGGCGCCATCCGAGAGATCACGCTTGAAGAACTCCGGCAGAGACTTACGGAGGATCCCGGGTTTGCCCTGGTGGACGTGCGCGAGGTTGAAGAGTTTAGATCCGGGCACATTCCCGGCGCCGTGAGCCTGCCGAGGAGTTGTCTGGAGAGCCGGGTTGAATCGGTGATTCCGGACCGGGACGCCCCCGTGGTGTTGTATTGCGCGGGCGGAACCCGCTCGGCGCTCGCGGCCCGTACCCTGGGCGACATGGGCTACACCCGCGTCGAGAACGTCTTTCCAGGATTCAACACCTGGCGGGATAGACGGTACCCCACGGTGGTTCCCGGGGGGCTGACGGGCGCGCAACGGGAGCGGTACGCCCGTCACCTCGCGCTCGACGAAGTCGCTGAAGCGGGCCAGACCGCGCTTCTCGCTGCGCGGGTGTTGCTTCTGGGTGCGGGTGGACTCGGCGCGCCCGCAGCGCTCTACCTTGCCGCCGCGGGGATCGGCACCCTCGGGGTGATCGACCCGGACGTCGTCGACGTCTCCAACCTTCAACGCCAGGTGATCCACACCACCGCGCGCGTGGGCACGCTCAAAGTCGACTCGGCCGAGTCCGCCATCCGCGGCCTCAACCCCGATGTGCGGGTAGAACGGTACCCCGTGCGGCTCACCCGGGACAACGTCGACACGATCTTTTCGGGCTACGACATCATTGTGGACGGGTGCGACAACCTGCCAACGCGGTATCTCGTCAACGACGCCTCGGTGATCCACAACAAGCCCGTCGTGCACGGCAGCGTGCATTGCTTTGAGGGCCGTGTGACGGTTTTTATTCCACGCGAGGGGCCCTGTTACCGCTGTCTGTATCCGCAGCCGCCGGATTCACGCCTTGCGCCTTCGTGCCAGGAGGTCGGCGTACTCGGGGTGCTTCCGGGTCTCATCGGGATTCTCCAGGCGACGGAAGTCATCAAGCTGGTGTTGAAAAAAGGCCAGAGCCTCGTCGGGAGACTGCTCACGTACGATGCTCTCGGGCTACGATTTCGTGAGTTCAAGACCCTGCGGGACCCGGATTGCCCGATGTGTGGCGATTCGCCGACGCTCAGGGCCTCCCCGTACCCAGGGAACACCCCGTGTTTGGGAACGGATGGACCGGAGGTTGGTGGTTGAAATAAGCACGGGGTGCAGAACCTTCGCTCTGCACCCCGCGCAACGGGAGTCTCGCCGGTGGGGCGGCACGACTGCGCATCGCGCAATCGTTCACCTGCCGCGTACGACGCTGCTACCTGGGCTTGCCTCCCGTTTGGAGACGATGTCTTGAACTACCCATTGTGTTGTCTTCCTCCCGCGGACTACGCCGCGACCCGAGGGATACCGGGAGTATTCCCGGCCCGCATTCCGGGCCTTCTGCATCAGGGGGCGACCAGAGAACGGTGAGGTTCTCCGTGCGCCACTGTGGAATCCGTGACGGAGCCCCAGGTGTACCAACAGGACCACCCGAAGCACGGGACCATTCCCGGGCCGAAACCACCGTGACGGCGTCGCCGTACAGCCCCTCCTGACACTCCGCGTCGGTGATGTACGCCCGAGGGTGCACCCGTAGGCTCACCCCCAAGGCGCTCTCGCCGAAGAACCGCCCCCACGGAATGCCCTCCCGTGAAGCACGAATCGCACTGGCTGCCAGGGTAGCCTGCACGACAATCCTTGACCGGACTTTAGCATCGGGGTTTCGGGTCGCCAAACAATTCGTGCGGGGCGTACGCACCGGGTGAGCCCGCGCAGGGATGGCCCCACCGTGCGTAGGTGTCTACGCGGGCGCAGGTGGGATTGACGGCAACGCATCGGGGACGGTACGGGAAGGGTCAAGCCATTCTCCCATCTGAGGTGTTTCGTGACATCCACCAGGCACGAGGTCGAAGTCTCCTACGATGTCTCCAACGAGTTCTTCCGGCTGTGGCTGGATGAGCGGATGCATTACACCTGCGCGGTGTACGAGCGGGAGGGCGAGTCCCTTGAGCAAGCCCAGGTGAACAAAGCCCGGGTCTTGTACGACTACGCCGAGATGTCTCCGGACAAGTCCGTGTTGGACATCGGCTGCGGCTGGGGCGCCAACCTCGAATACCTCTCCCAGCGCGGCGTCAAGACGGCCCACGGGATCACTCTTTCAAGCGCCCAGTACGAAGAACTGCTCGCCCGCAAGATCCCGGGGGTCACCGTCTGGCGCTCGGACTACCGTGACTTTGTGCCGCGCGAAAAATACGACGCGTTGATCTCCATCGAGATGATCGACCACCTCGTATCTCCCGCGCAGGCCAATGAAGGCAAAGCCATCGACATCTACCGCGAGTACTTTCGCACGTGCGCTTCGTGGGTCAAACCCGGTGCGTACTTTGGCTTTCAAGCCATTCTCCGCAACCGTGTTCCAAGGGTGCGGGCCGACATTGCCGACCTCAAGTTTACCGCCGACGTGATCTTTCCTGGCGGGCTCAACCCGCGGTTGGAAGAACTCATCGCCGCGGTCAACCCATATTGGGAAGTCGTCGAGCTCAAGACCCGCCGTCTGGACTACGGCAAGACCACGGCCGAATGGCTCCGACGGATGCGCATCCACGAAGCCGCCATTCGGGCCAAGTGGGGCGATCAAGTCTTCGACGACTACGACCGGTACCTCTCCACCTGCGTGCGCGGCTTTGCCAACCACTGGTCGAGCGACGTGCAGATGAAGCTACGGCAAATCGACGTGTAGAAACCCGTCCGTCTTGACTCCGGCCCGACCCCTTCGCGGTCCCCGAGAGCTCTCCGGCTGGCTGTGCGTTGCCGCACTGGTCGCGTGGGTGTCGTACACCCGTCTACGTCTCATCGCTTCAGGTCCCGATCTGGACACCGATGCCGCGCGGCACGCCGTCATCGGCCGCCGGATGCTCACCGAGTGGCAAGACCTTCGCATTCACTGGGTCTGGCTTCCGCTATGGCATGTCTTCAACGCCCTGGTGGCTCGCCTGGGGGGTGGTCTGGAGAGTGTCCGATTCTTCAATGTCGGCGTGTCAGCCATCGCACCGTTTCTCGTCGCGGTATTGCTCCTTGGGGCCAACCGTCACCGTGCTGTCCAATCTCCGGCGTGGCTTTGTTCTGCGGAGTCCGTGATTCCCTTTGCTGCAGCCGCGCTCTTCGCGGTCTGGCCCAGTGGAATCGTTACGGGTGAATCCGGCGAACCCGAGGCGTTGTTCCAGTGTGTGGTTCTTTTGACGTGTCTCTTGTGGGAGCGGGGGGCGTACGTCGGCGCGGGCGTGGCGCTCGCGGTCGGGAGTCTCACACGGTACGAAGCCTGGGTGCTCCCGCCCGTGTTTCTGGGCCTGTGGACCCTCGGGCCACGTAACGCTCGTGCGGCGACCGTCTGGCTTATTCCCTCCGTGGTGATTGTTGGATGGTGTGCGCTGCACGCGTGGGCAACGCACGAGCCCTTCGAGTTTTTGCGGGTCAACCGTGAGTACGTGCGCGGCGCCTGGCAGGAACTGCATCTGCTCGAACGACACCCGCCCGCGGTGCTCCATCCATGGACCTGGTACGCCTACGGACTCCCTTCTCGCAGTCTTGGCGATGCCGTGTGGCTTGGCATTCCTGGCGTCGCGTGGCTGGTAGTGCGCGGTCCTCGGTCGCTCGTGGCCGTGGGCAGCACCCTCTTGGGATTCATCACCATGGTGTGGGTCCGCAGGATGAACCTTGGGCTGCCGCGGCACTTTGCGGTTGTGGCGCCGTGCTACGCGGCGGCGGTGAGTGCGGCGGTGTGTGTCGGTGCCGGGTGGTTGGCATCGCTGGTGACGCAGCGCAGAAGGTACGTTCGATGGGTGGCGGTGATCGCGATGGCGTGGCTCGAAGTGAAGGTGATTCACTGGCATAGCCTACCGATGGTGCGGATGCTGGCTGAGAGACAAGGGTTGGCCTACCGCTCAGAGCGCAACGCGGCTGTCGTACTACGCGCCAACCTCACCGGGAGCGCCCGAGCGTTTTGTGACCAGACCGAAGTTGAGGTCTTTACCGGCCTCCCGGCCTCCCGCTTTGTCCGATGGAACGCCACGGGCATCGCGCCCTACAACTTTTTCATCGAAGCGGTGCAACACGGTCACGCCCTGGTGGTGTCGGTTCCAGAACGGGTACAGGGGCTGCGGGCGGGCTCGCAGACGCTCTTTGAGGACGGGCATCTGGTGGTCTTGCGGCGGGATGCGCCTGCGGACATCGACCCGGCGCTGCGGGCGTTGATTCTCACGCGGCCAGTGGCGCACTGATGGCGCGGCGGCCGGTCAAACGGCGTTGGGGTCCGCGAGCCAGGCTCCAAGCTGGGCGGGGTCGAGATCGAGAACGACGTCGCCAAGCCGTGCGGGACCGAGGGCGTCCAGGCGCTGCAACAGTGTCGCGCGGTCGGCATCCGTGAGCGTCCGACCAAGTCGCCGCTCAAAGAGACGCGCGAGCGGCTCAAGACCCCGTTCGAGACCCTGTTCGAGACCCTGTTCAAGACCCTGTTCAAGACCCTGTTCAACCCCCTTGCGAAGGCCTGCCCTGCGTCCCTTGCGAAGACCTTTCAAGATGGCCTTTCGCTCGAATTCTTCAACGAGTTCCATTCCCGCGGCCATTTCTTCCTCCGTCCTGGCGTCGTGGCCTCTGGGTACCTGCCCCAGCAACATCTGCCATTGTACCAGAACCGGCGCCACCCGCTCCCACTCCCACGACGCCCGTGGCAACGCGATCAGTTCTTCGACTGCGCCTCGCAGCGTTGCACCTCGGCCCATCGCGCGCAGCGCCAGGGTCTCGCGTGTGCGCGGTAGCGCCGACAACACCACCACCCACAGCCCCGGATTCGTGCTTGCGCTGTAAACGCCCGTCGGCCAGCCCTTTGCGGGGCTCATCGCCCAGACCGCGATCGCGCCATCCGGGCGCCCGGGGGTCACCACCCACAACCGTCGCGTCGAAAGCTCCAGCCTACGGTCGTGGCCCTCCCTTCGCGCCTTGAGCGTCTCCTGGTGGTGCCAGTTGTCGTGCTTTCGCACGCAGTCCCCGACGGTCTTGATGCCAGGGGTCTTTGAAAACAACTCCATGGCAAAGATCTCCATCGCCATTCGCCCGAGCAACCCGCGTTCGGACAAGGCGCGGAGTTTGGATGGGTCGGGCTGGAAGCAGATGTCCAGCCGCTGCGTGGGGACGGTTACCTCCGCCTCGCGGATGACCTTTCCCAGGTCGGACAACGCCGCTTCGGCAATGCCCTTGCCGACTTGGTCAAAGCGTTGGCGCACCGTGGGGTGCTAGCACGCCGGGTGGCACGGTGCAGGGCGCCGGGGGCAGTATTGTCTACCGCTGCGCCAGAGGGGACAGGCCACGGCATTTGCGCTGGTGCTCCCCCACAACGACACAACGTCCAGATGCCCTTCGGCAATGGAAAGGTGAAAGGGCGGAAGCAGCGGAACGCGACAAGCTCCGCGCGCAGCGAAAGCCGACATCGTAGCCCTGGTCGGACGGGTAGGTCCCCTGGCGCACGGCCGCGCGGACGTTCGCCGGTACAGTGATGCGCCAATCTCCGCCACGGAACACGCGGACCGTGCAACTGCCGGTAGGTCCCGTCGGATCCACGGCCGCCGTCGCGCCGCATGCGCCGTGGCAGTCGCCATTCCACTCCCAGACGTTGCCCGCCATGTCGAACAGTCCAAAGGCATTCGCAGGCGTCGGGAAGCTCATCACAGGACAGGTCGACGAGCGAGGGCCCGCGCTACCGCCGCTCCAACACAACTGGTTCGTCGGCGCGTCATTACCCCAGGGGTATGCCCAGTCCATTGCGCCTCCGTCGGCAGGTCTCCGCCACCGCCATGTACCCACTGGCAGTACGCACGGGACTGGTCCCACGTCACACAATTGATCGGGTGGTTGTCCCGGCCGGCCGCCATCCAGTTGCCGTTGGTACTCGTGGCTGGCGCAGTGCATGTTTCGCTCGGGCACGTCGCGTAAGCCGCCACCGTTACCTCCGTCACGTCCATGCAGTACGACGTCAGCGTCACCGTATGGACAGGCGTGGCTCTGTACGACGAGAGATCCGCCGCACCCATCACGAAGGTCCCAGCCGGGATCACGGCCATCCCCGAGGGACACGTCGCCGTCGAACAGGTGCCGCTGCTACAGGTCTGCCCCGCGGCGCAGGCGTGGCCGCACGAACCGCAGTTGGCAAAGTCCGTCCCTGTGTTGACGCAGCCACGCCCGCAATTCGTCTCTCCCGGTGCGCAGATCGTCACACCCGTATCCGTCCCCCCATCCATCGCGGCCCCGCCGTCCGTCGCGGGAACTCCCCCATCCGTCACCGCGCTTGGATTCCGTACTGGATACGGCAGTCCGTCCAGCGTGCAACCCGCCATCGCCACCAGCAGGCCCGCGCTCCACGCCCTTTGCATGATCCAGCCTCCGCGAGCCGCTTTGGGCCGCATGAGAAGAGATGGACGGCGATCCGTCAAGCACCGCGCAGGCCGTCTATGGCATCCTCGGCGTGCTGATGCCATCCGAGAGGAAGCTGATGCCATCCGAGAGGAAGCTGATGCCATCCGAGAGGATGCTGATGTCATCCGAGAGGAAGCTGATGCCATCCAAGAGGAAGCTGATGCCATCCAAGAGGAAGCTGATGTCATCCGAGAGGATGCTGATGTCATCCGAGAGGATGCTGATGTCATCCGAGAGGATGCTGATGCCATCCGAGAGGATGCTGATGCCATCCGAGAGGATGCTGATGCCATCCGAGAGGAAGCTGATGCCATCCGAGAGGAAGCTGATGCCACTCACGGGGTGGCGACAGCCGCCGAATCGGAGGATCGCACCTGGGCGTCGGACACCGCGATCGTCGAAAAGGTGCCACCAGCGACATGCGAAGCCCCGGTCGCTTCTCGATCCTACCCGCCGCGGTGAACCGTTCGATCGCAAGCGCGTGGTTGCCGCTTGGAGCGTTGGCCGACCGGGAGACGCGAAGCTTACCCCCGCCGCGTGAAGTGATCCCACCCTGCGCCCAACGCGCGGAGGGTGTCGTGATCCCGCACGCGCACGCCTTGCCCTTCATGCACTTCGCCCACGATCGTCCATCCAGCCATCAAAGAACCGCGCGGCGCCGTCGCGACGAGTTCGTAATCTTCGCCTCCCGTAAGCGCGAGCTCCGTGGCGTCAAAGCCAAGGTCCTGGGCGAGGGACCGTTGGCCCGGGAGCATGGGAAGGCACGCTGCGTCGAGGAGCACGCCGCAGCCCGAAGCCGCCGCGAGGTGAGACACGTCCTGCGCGAGACCGTCGGAGATATCGATCATCGCGTGGGCCCACCCGAGCGCTGCGTGGCCTTCTTCAATCCGTGCGCGGGGAGTGCGCCAGCGGTGCATAAAAGGCTGTGCGACCGCGTCGTGGCCCCTGCCCGCCAACAGCGCGCGGAGTCCCAGCGCCGCGGCGCCCACCACCCCACTCACAACCACCATGTCACCCGGAACCGCACCCGCACGGCGCAGCACACGACCGCCGCGCGCTCGCGCGAGAACCGTCGTCGTGAGAGTGATCCCGGCGCCCGCCGAGAGGTTGCCGCCGACGACCACCGTGCCAACCCGCTGGGCCGCGCGATGGGCGCCCGTCACCAACCGTGCGAAATCATCGTTGGTGAGGTCCGTCGGGAGCGTCCACGCGAGGAGGATTCCAGCGCCGGGAACATGGACCTCGGCCCCCATCGCGGCGACATCGCTGAGGGCGGCTTCGACCGCGCGTTCTGATGCGACATCCAACGTGACAAGGTCCCGGCGAAAGTGCCGTCCTTCCACGGAAGCATCGACGGTGACCACGACGGGCCCGTCGCCCACGAGCACCGCGCAGTCATCGCCGATTCCCAGGGAGGGCGCGTGGGGTTGGCCAAAGGCCGCTGTGAGAAGGGCGATGCGATCGAACTCACTGGACACCTCACTGGACACCACGGGGCGAGCCGCTACGACCGCTTGCCCAGGCGATGCCAGGGGACAAGGGCAATGAACACGATCTCGCCGCCGATCATGGCGGGCGAGGCGAGCGATGGGCGACGCAACGCGGTCGCTGTGGCCAAGGTCAGCGCGAGCACCATCCCAAGCGCTGCAAGCGGAACAAGCCACAGGCCACGCGGGGGCCGCGGCGCGCGGATGGGTGGTGTCATCAGGGCCATCGCGGTCTGGAGCAGAAGGTCGAGACCCCGGCGGGCGCGTTGTGCACGGAGCGGGTCGACGAGCAACGAGCGGTAGCGCCCTGCAGCATCGGGCAAACGCTCTAGCGTGGTCGCAAGCTGGACGAAGGCTTTGTGCCGGTCGTCTTGATCCCAGTGGGCGACGAGCAAGGTCCAGGCTTGTTCCAGCGGGTCGGTCACTGGGTCGGTCACGCGGGGAGTGTGGCCGCAGGGGGGCCTGGGGCGCAACTTCGAGCGATGGCCCTGGCCGAGGATCTATCCGCAGGCGGTCGCGGGCGCACAACTACGGACGCCGTCGCTGCGCATGGCGCAACATCCCGTAGCGCAATCGGTGCCAACGGTGCATGCCGGCGAACACACGGGTCCGTCGCCGACGTTGGTGCACACGGTGGCGGTTCCTGTCGCGGGATCGGGGCAACAGTCGGTGTCTACCGCGCAGGGGGCTCCCGTCGCGGCGATGCACGTCGGGCTCGGACCGCAGAGGGAGGCGGGCGCACAGGCCCGTACGCCACTCGCATGGGGGAGACAGCAACCCGTGGAACAGTCGGTGTTGCTGGTGCACACGGGCCAGCACACCGCTGGGTGTGAAACGTAGGCCGTGCACACGGTCGCGCGCACGGTGGCGGTGTCCGCACAGCAGTCAGCGTCGGCAGAACAGGTTTGCCCGGGCGAGCGGGTACACGACGTCGTCGCGCCGCACGCCACCGCCGGGGCACAAGCGCTCGTACCGTCACCGAGCATCGCGCAGCAACCCGTCGAGCACATCGCGTCCGTAGTGCAACGGACGGTGCAGGTGTTGCCAAGGTTGCCCAGGTTTGCGCAAAACGTGGAGGCGCCCGCGGAGGGGCAGCAGTCAGCATCGGTGGTGCACGGTTGGCCGAGGTTTGCGGTGCAAGTCGACATCCCGCACGAACAGGCGCTGTAGCCCGCGCCGCCGGCGAGGCATTCCTGGCTGCCGGCGTAGCCACCCGTGCAGGTACACGCCTGGGTGTGTCCCGGCGCGCACACGGCCGCCGCACCCGCACAGGCGCAACTCGTGGTGACCGCTTCGCACGCCGCGATGCCCTGCGAACCATCGGGGCAGGGGCAGGACTGATGGCAGGTACCGTAGGCTGTTCCAGTGCCGCATGTGCGGATGCCGGGGGTACCGTCGGCGCAGATGCAATCGGCGACGAGACCGGGTACGCACGTCCAGCCGTTGGCATCGGACGATCCGACAACGCATCCGCCCGTCAGCGCAAAGGCCAGGATCACCCAGGACCGTACCGTGCAGACAGACACCATCCAACAGCACCTCGGGACGTAGGGCAGTCCCACGGAGATCAATGCCCGGAGATGGCGCAATGATCTCCGTGAGAGTGCCTAGGTCGTAGCATGGTCCCTGTGCCGGGACACCACCGTGACATTGAGCCGAATCCCACGGCGAGGTCAACGGCATGGCAGACCCCAAGCGGACCCATCGGGGTCCTTGCCAAAAGGTTGACCGCGGCACGTCGTCCGTGCGGTGAGTAGGGTCCCGGCGAGTCCCTTGACGTCGGGCAAGGCAACCCCGTGAAGTCCCCACCCTACGCCCATGAGACCGTCTTGCGTGACGCGGTGACGGCCGCGATCGCACCGCGGGCCGATGGGTTCTACGCGGATGTGACCCTGGGTGGGGGCGGCCACGCCGCGGCGATTCTCGAAGCGTCGGCGCCTACCGGGAGGCTCCTTGCACTCGACCGCGATCCGGCGGCCCTCGCGTACGTGCGCGACAAACTGTCGCCGGAATCGTCCCGGATGGAGTTTCATCTCGCCCGGGCGTCGGACCTCGTCACGCTGCTTGTGGGACGAAGGCTCGACGGCGTGGTCGCAGATCTCGGTGTGAGCTCGGCGCAAATCGACGACCCGGAGCGTGGGTTGAGTTTTCGTCACGCGGGTCCCTTGGACATGCGGATGGGTCCCGACGCGCGCACCACGGCGTGGTCGCTGGTGCGAGACCTGCGGGATACGCAACTCGCCGACGTAATCTATGAGTACGGTGAAGAGCGTGCGTCACGGCCGATTGCGCGGGCGATCAAGCGGGCGATCGAGGCGGGAGAAATGGAAACGACGACGGATCTGGCGGGGGCGGTGTACCGGGTGCTGGGTCGGCCGCGCTTTGGGCGCATGGACCCAGCGACGCGGACCTTTCAAGCGCTTCGCATTGCCGTCAATGACGAACTCGGCGAGCTTGGGCGGTTGCTGGCGGGACTGCCCGAGGCACTTGCCGATGGCGGGACGGTAGCGATCATCAGCTTTCATTCGCTGGAGGACAGGATGGTGAAGCACACGCTGCGCGAGACCCCGGAGCTTGAAGTCGTGACCCGAAAGTCCATCGAGCCCACGGACGAAGAGCGTGCGAACAACCCCCGGGCGCGAAGTGCGCGACTGCGGGTGGCCCGTCGGCGACCGCGGGAAAGTGCTCTGTGAAGCTCTCGCGCTTTGTGATGTTGTACGGCATCGCTGCGGTCGCCGCGGGGGCAGCGTTTGTCGTGCATCTTGCGCTGCGCTTTCAAAACGTGGCGATGGGTTACGAAGTTGAACACGCCCGCGCGGAGTCTCTTGAGCTGCGGAGCCAGATCAACGTCGTGCGGCTTGAACTCGCCGCGCGGCGCTCGCCCGAGATCCTGGAGAACGTAGGCCGTGACGAACTCGGAATGATCCCTGCAGACCAGGTACCAACCCTGGTCGCCGGCGGGGCGATGCGTCCAGGACGTCTCAGCGGGAGGCCCCGGTGAACAATCTGGAACCACGTCGCGCCAAGTGGATGCGGGTGCGCATCGGGATGTTGGTCGCCGCGCTTGGCGCTGGGTCGACCCGGCTCGCGGCGGCGGCGTACGACCTCCAGGTGCGCCAGGGACCTGGACTGCGAGACCAGGCCGCGCAACAGTACAACCGTCAGGTCGAGATCTCGCCACGTAGGGGGACCATCTACGACCGGCACCACAATCCCCTCGCAGTGAGCGTGGCGTCACCGTCGTTGTCGGCGGATCCACGGCGGCTTGCGGAGATACACAGGTTAGACCTCCGCGCGCTGGCAGGGCGACTCGCGGGTGATCTCTCGCTCCCGGTGGGCGAAGTCGTCGACAAACTGCAGAGTGACCGTGGCTTCGTGTGGATCAAGCGCAATCTCACGGCCTCGGAATCGGAGGCGGTCGCAGCGACGATGCGGGACAACCACCTGCGGGACAGGGACGGTCTCGAAATCGTCGAAGAGAGCCGACGGTGGTATCCCAATAGGGATCTCGCGGCGAACATCGTGGGCTTTGTCGGTGGCGACGGGCACGGCCTGGAGGGCATCGAACGCGAACTTGATGAGCAGCTCCGCGGACGGACGTTGGAGATTCAGGGACTGCGCGACGCGCGGGGCAACATGGTCTACGCCGAGGGGCTCACGCCAGGGGCGGGGCAGGCTGGCGACGACATCACGCTGACGATCGACAGTACGATTCAGTACATCGCGCAGCAGGAGCTTGCGCACACGTGTGAGCTGTTTGAGGCGCCCGGCGGATCGGTGATCGTGACGGATCCCGTGACGGGCGAAGTGCTCGCCATGGCGAGCTACCCCACGTACAACCCCAACGAGTACGCGACCAGCGACCCTGACGCCCGACGCAACCGTGCCGTGACCGACCGCTTTGAGCCCGGAAGCACGATGAAGGTATTTTCGGTCTCTGGGGCGTTGGAAGCCGGGGTGGTGCAGCCCGGACAACTCATCAACTGTTACGGCGGGGTGTACACGATCGGCGATCTGGTCATCCATGACGCGCACCCCGAGACGTGGCTCACGGTGATGCAAGTGCTCGCGCGATCAAGCAACATTGGCGCGGCGCAAATCGGCGCGGCGCTGGGTTCGGATGGACTCGAACGGTCGTACCGTCGCTTTGGTTTTGGCGAACGAACCGGGCTGCCGCTACCGGGAGAAGCCCGCGCGCGCTTTGGGGATCGCCGGTGGTACGAAGTCGAGATTGCCACCGTGTCCTTTGGGCAGGGCATTGGCGTCACGGCTGCGCAGTTGTCACAGGGACTCGGGGCGATCGCCAACGGCGGGCGACTTGTGCACCCCTTGCTTGTGAGCCGTGTGACCGACGCAACCGGTGCGCTCGTTGAAGAAGACGCCCCGGATCCAGGACGGCCCGCGCTGAGTCCCTCGGTCGCGCGGTTGATGAGTGAGATGCTCACGGCGGTCACGGAAGACGGCGGCACGGGCGTCGAGGCTGCCATTCCCGGTGTGGCGGTTGCAGGCAAGACGGGCACGGCGCAAAAGGCAAACGAGCACGGTCGGGGGTACGACGCCACGCGGTGGACGAGTTCGTTCATTGGCTTTGCCCCGGCGCAGCACCCGCGGCTTGTGATTACCGTGGTGATTGACGAACCGCAGGTGCGACACTCCGGCGGCACCGTCGCCGCGCCCTTGTTTCGGCGGATCATGGAGCAGTCGTTGCGGTACCTGGGCGAGTTGCCCGCGACGGTGCAGGCCGTCGACCCGCCCACCCGCTACGGGGCGCCCCCCGCCCGCGGGGCGACACGCCACCGGGG
>VFSW01002007.1_pt1 | contig 30808 bp, 34 predicted proteins | sample 5358111 | NCBI WGS metagenome assembly VFSW01 (sample SAMN11554181, study PRJNA540505) | mine drainage metagenome | isolation source: sediment from site ElyBrook_90M | place: USA: Ely Copper Mine, Vershire, VT | collected 2017 | reverse complement strand
AGGGCTTGGAGTTTGATGTTCGTGCTCGTTCTAGGACGCTCAAAGAGCGGAGGGTCTAACCACACTCCGTTCTGATCTCGCAAGAGGTCGAGCGCACAGTTTCCGGTGGTTATGGCGGTGGAGATATACCTGTTCCCATTCCGAACACAGCAGTCAAGCCCACCAGCGCCGATGGTACTTGGGGGTCCCCCCCTGGGAGAGTAGGTCGCCGCCGGGATTTCTTGAAAGACCCCCACCTCACGGTGGGGGTCTTTCGCATTCCTAGGCATTTCGTGGAGGCGACCTAGATGTTGCCTATCGGCGCGGGTCCCTGGAGGCGTTGAGACCGTGGGCAACCCTACCTCGTGATGGTTCGTCGAACGAAGAGACGGCCTCGGTGGCCCCATGGTGCTGGCCCAGAGACGTCGGTCGATCAGACCCGCTTCAGTATCGCGAGCTCCGTGGATCAGATTGACGAGTGACATCCACTTCGTGCATCCGTCGAGCGGACAGGGAACATTGATCCGGCGTGGGGATTGTTTTCCCAATGTTGAGGTCGTGTTGGGTGCGTTAATTCTTCGCCCATCTACGTTGTGGGGCATGAAGAAGATAACGTCACGCGGCCACTGGCACAGCGCATCATCATCAACGATCGACGCAGGGGTCGAAGCGGGATTCACGCTCATCGAACTGCTCATCGTGATCGTGGTCCTAGGAATCCTGGCAGCGGTCGTGGTCTTCAGTTTGGGCAATGTGACCGCGTCGGCCGCGGTGGCGTCGTGTCAGAGTGACGTCAAGACGGTTCAGACCGCAGTGCAGGCCTACGAGGTGCAGAATTCCGGCGCTCTGCCTGATGCGGCCGCGCTCACTTCGGGGACGCGCGCCTATCTGCAGTCGTTCCCGTCCAGTCCCTATTACACGATCACGCTAGTCAACGGAGCCGTAATGGTGGCGGCCCCCTCCACCGTGACGGCCGTCTCGGGCCTGATTGCGACATCGTGCTCGGGTGCTGGGGCGGGATCGGCGACTACTTCGTCGACCTCCTCCACGACGTCCACCACGACGACAGTCCCCCCCTCAAATGGTGTGCTCATCTCAGCGGTCGGCAACGCCTCTGGGAACGTCTACTTCGGCCAAGACAACTTGTACTTTTCGAATGCCTCATCGACCACCGCAATCACGATCACCGTGTCGGTGGATGCATCCTCAGGCATCAACTTCAACGGCGCCTATTACACGTTCGGAAGCTTCACTTTGGCGCCTGTGTCGACATCGGGCGGAAGGATCACCTATACCTACACGGGTGACGTCTCTCCCTACAACTCATCTGGTCAGGTGTCTTTTCAGTACAACATTCCCAGTGGCGACGGTCACGACACGTCGCTCGATACTTGGAGCGTGACGAGTACGCACGGTGGAATCACCGCGACCCAGAGCGGGCACTTCTAGGTCTGTTCGCGCGACGGCCACTGGGCCCATCGCAGTATCGCGGCCTTCGTCAGCATCGCCGAGGACCAGCGCACATTTGAACCTGATGTTGTGGAGGATCGCCGAGGGCTTGAGGGATGAAAAGTCTGTGTTGATCACGTGAAACGTGAAGACGCTGGCGCGCGTCGCGTCACTGGTGATCCTTCGCGGGAGGCGACATGTTGATCAAGTTCTCATGCCAGCGCGTGGGGGGGTGCGAGCGGGTGTTGTTTGACCCGATGACGGGCGAACGTGTCCGGCGCGAGTGTTTCACAACTCGTGACTTTTGGCAATCGTTAGAGCGCTGGAGTGCGCACTACATTGACGTGAGCAGTGCTGACGCTGGGTGGGGGGTCGCAATGGGGGAATATCAGCGAATCTGGGAGGAGAGCCTTCATCATCCCGAAGAGTTCTGGGGTGACGCCGCGCGCGCGATCGATTGGTTCACGCCGCCCAAGGTCATTCTCGACGACACCGCCGCTCCCCATTACCGGTGGTTCGTCGGTGGCGAGATGAATACGTGCTTCAACGCAGTCGATCGCCACGTCAACGCCGGCCGCGGTGACCAGGTCGCCCTGATCTACGACAGCCCGGTGACTGGTGTCAAGGAGACCTTTACCTTCGAAGAGCTCCTCGACCACGTCGCACGTTTCGCCGGAGTCCTTCGCTCACTCAGTGTTCAACACGGCGATCGCGTCGTCATCTACATGCCCATGATCCCTCAAGCGGTGATCGCGATGCTGGCCTGCGCGCGCATCGGTGCGGTGCATTCGGTGGTCTTCGGGGGTTTCGCCTCGCGCGAGCTCGCGTTGCGTATCGACGACGCCCGTCCCCGCGTGGTCGTCTCGGCCTCGTGCGGTATTGAAGTGAATCGAGTTATCGAGTACAAGCCACTGCTGGATGCGGCGCTCGATCAGTGCGTGCACCCACCCGAACACTGCGTGATCTTCCAGCGCCCGCAGGCCACGGCCAGCCTGGTCGCGGAGCGCGATGTTGACTGGAACATGTTGATGGAGTGGTCGCGCCCGGTGGACTGCGTGGCCCTCCAGGCGACCGATCCCCTTTACGTCTTGTACACCTCAGGAACCACCGGGCGACCCAAGGGTGTGGTTCGCGACAACGGCGGTCACGCCGTGGCATTGACCTGGTCGATGGCCAATGTCTACGACACGCACGCGGGCGAGGTCTTCTGGGCGGCGTCGGACGTGGGTTGGGTGGTCGGGCACTCCTACATCGTTTACGCGCCCCTGTTGGCGGGCTGCACGACGTTGCTCTACGAGGGTAAGCCCGTGGGCACCCCCGACGCCGGCGCGTTCTGGCGCGTCATCGAGGAGCACCGCGTCAAGACGCTCTTCACGGCGCCCACGGGCTTTCGCGCCATTAAGCGTGAGGACCCCGACGGCGTGTTGCTGCACGACTACGACCTCTCACACTTCCAGTACTTGTTCTTGGCGGGTGAGCGCACGGACCCCGAGACGTATAACTGGGCGCGTGAGATGCTGCAGGTGCCAGTGACCGATCATTGGTGGCAGACCGAGACCGGTTGGGCCATCGCGGCCAATCTGATGGGACTCGAGCCCATGGTCGCCAAACCCGGATCGGCCACTAATCCGGTGCCCGGTTTCGACGTGCGGATCTTCGATGAGAACGAGGAGCTCGGTCGCGGCAGCGAAGGCATGATCGTGATCAAGTTGCCGTTACCGCCGGGGTGCATGGTGGGAGTGTGGGGCGACGAGAACAAATTCTTCGACGCGTATCTCTCACAAGTGCCGGGCTACTACCTCACGGGTGATGGCGGCCACTTCGACGAGGACGGCTACCTGTTCGTCATGGGGCGTATTGACGACGTCATCAACGTGGCGGGACACCGCCTCTCGACGGGTGAACTCGAAGAGATCCTCGCGTCGCATATCGATGTCGCGGAGTGCGCGGTCATTGGCGTCAATGACGCATTGAAGGGCCAGGTGCCTCGCGGGCTCGTAGTGCTCAAACATGGAGTTGAACGTGATCACGGCGTCATCGCCGCGGAACTGGTGCAACTGGTGCGCGAACACCTGGGAGCGGTGGCGAGTCTCAAGCAGGTCGACGTGGTGGGGGCACTGCCCAAGACGCGTTCGGGCAAAGTGTTGCGTAAAGTGATGCGCGCCATCGCCGACGGGGTCGATATGCCTATTCCTTCCACCATTGACAATCCCGCGATTCTGGACGCCCTGCGGCCCGTGCTCGCTCGCGAGCCGGTCACTTAGGCCCTCAGCCGCTTCGGGTGGGGGATCGCCCGCCCTCGCGCGGTCCATTACTAGTAGAATCTTCCAATGCCTTCTTCCAAGCCCGCCCCCCGCCGTGCCTCTGGCGCGGGACGCCCCGTTACGGGAGGGTCTGGTCGAGGTCCGGCTCGCGGATCGTCCGGTAGCGGTCGTTCGAGCGCCGCGGGTTCGCGTACACCCAACGACCGCAGCCGTAGCGCAACGGGGACGTCACGCGGCGCGGCGGGCCGCCCCCCACGTGACGGCGCCGAACGCCGCATTGATCGCTCGACCAACTCCGGTCGTCCCGCCACTGGTGCCGGCCGCAGCTTCTCCGCGACGGGTCGCACGTCGGGTGCGCCGCGGGGACGTACCGACCGAGACCGCGAGGGTTCCGAACGCGCACCGCGGCGATACGACCGTGATGAGCGAGACGAACGCCGTCCCCGTCCCGCCGGCGTGGGACGCGGCGGGCCGCGTGCCGATGGTCGTCCCGATCGTCCAGCTCGCGCGGGCGAGAACCGTCCGTACTCGCGCGACGCTGGTCCACGTTCGCCGAGTCGCGTGGGAGACTCGCGTCCCTACGCTCGCGACGCGCGCCCCAGTGCCCGCTCGGCCAGCGCCGCCGCGCCGCGGGGTCCGCGTGCCCCCGGACGGGGCCGCCCCGAGCACACCGACCGCACCGAACGTTCGGGTCGACCCTTGCCGCCGAGCAAGGGTCGCAACCCGGGCGCACGCGTGGGTCGCGTCACGCGGGAACTGAGCCCCGAAGAAATCGAGAAGCGCCAGGCCGACGCCTATGGACGCAAGCAAGGTTGGGGTGGTGTCGCCCGTAAGGGGGGCATGAACATCAAGTCGACGGGTCAGGCCATGGAGGTCACCCCGAGCACCGGTCACACGCCCGATCCACTCTCGCAATGGGTGGAGGAGGTTCGCCCCGTTCGCGCCGCGGTACCTGCGAAATCCAAGGTCAGGGCCAAGTACAGCCTGCCCGGCGACGTCGCCGCCGACGTGCGTAAGGCCTTCATCGGTACCGCGTATATGCGCGAGAAGATGGTCATCACCCTCACCAAGGCCGCCGAGGGGTACGACCGCAAGCGCTACGAAGAGGCGCTGCGGCTCGGACGCATCGTGTCCGACGCGGTACCTGGTGTGGCGCCGGTGCGTGAGCTCACCGGCTTGGCGGCCTATCGCGCCGAGCGTTGGAACATGGCGAAGATCCACTTGCGGGCCCACTTCGCTATCACCGGCGACCCCGAACATTTGCCCCTCGTGATGGACTGCGACCGTGCGAATCGACGCTTCCGTGCCGTGGAGAAGACCTACGCCGAAGTCGAGGAGAACGAGCCGAGTGCCGACGTCATCGCCGAGGCGCGCATCGTCATGGCGTCATCACTGGCCGATCAGCAACGTTACGTCGAGGCCATCGACCTGCTAGTGCGCGCCGGGGGGACCAAGATCCTGCGCAACCCGGCCTATCGCCACGTGCGCATGTGGTACGCACTCGCTGATATCTTCGACCGGTCGGGCGACCAGGTGTCGGCGCGCGAGCTCTTCGCGCGCGTCGTCGTGGCCGACGCCGAGGCTTATGACGCACAAGCACGCCTCAACGAGCTCGGTGCCGGACCGGTGAAGAAGAACCGCAAACGTCGCACCACTCCGGTGTCCAAGAAGAAAGTCGACTGAGACGCTCTAGAGATACCTCGTATCGCTCCTCGGCGTGTCATTGGAACGGTTCAGAGCGTCGGGCGAGCAATTTTCAGTCATCGTCGTCCGGTAGACTTTCCCCATGGATATTGCCGCACTTTTGGGCGACGACGCGTCGCTGCTACTCGATCACACCGCCACTGCATTCCCCAAGGAGTGGCTGACCGTGCCGGGCCCGGACTTCCTCCAGGATGTCTTCACCCAGAGCGACCGCACTCCCACGGTGCTGCGTAATCTCGGCACGCTCTACAACCATGGCCGTTTGGGTGGTACGGGCTACGTGTCCATCCTGCCAGTGGACCAAGGCATTGAACACTCGGCCGCCGCGAACTTCTCGCCGAACCCCGAGTACTTCGACCCTGCGCGCCTGTGCGACCTCGCCATCGCGGCGGACTGCAACGCCATCGCCACGACGCTCGGAACCCTGGGCATCGTATCGCGGCGTTACGTGCACCGCATCCCCTTCATCGTGAAGATCAATCACAACGACCTCTTTCGCTATCCCAACACCTACGACCAGCGACTCTTCGCCTCGGTCCAGCAAGCGGCCGATCTCGGTGCCGTGGGTGTGGGCGCGACGATCTACTTCGGTTCCGAGGGTTCGATCCGCCAGATCGAGGAGATTTCGGCGGCCTTTGCCGAGGCGCACCGTCTCGGCTTGTTCACGGTGCTGTGGACCTACACCCGCAACGACGCGTTCAAGACGCCCGAAGCGGATTACCACGTCGCCGCCGACCTGACCGGTCAGGCCAATCACCTCGGGGTGACCATCGAGGCCGACATCATCAAGCAGAAGCAACCCGAGAACAACGGTGGTTTCAACGCGATCAAGTTCTCCAAGACGAACCCCAAGGTGTACTCCGAACTCACCACGGACAACCCGATCGACTTGACGCGCTGGCAGGTGGTCAACTGCTACAACGGACGCATTGGCCTGATCAATTCCGGTGGCGAATCCAAGGGCGCGGACGACCTGTCGACGGCCGTGCGCACCGCGGTGATCAACAAGCGCGCGGGTGGCCAGGGCCTCATCCTCGGGCGCAAGGCCTTCCAACGTCCGATCGACGAAGGCGCCGCCCTGGTGCACGCCGTGCAGGACGTCTTCCTGGACGCCACCATCACCGTCGCCTAGTACTCTCTCGCCCATGGAGAGCGAGGCCTTCGACGCGGGGTGGCGCACGTGGCCCAACCTGGTCACGCTGGTGCGCCTCGCGCTGATTCCCGTCTTCTGGTGGCTCCTGTTTTCGACGAACCACCGCGCGATGGCCGCCTGGCTGCTGGCGGTTCTGGGCGCCACCGATTGGATCGATGGATGGCTCGCACGTACCTTGCATCAGACCTCGACGATCGGCAAGATCTTGGATCCGACGGCGGATCGGATCCTGGTGATGGCGGGGCTGATTGGCGTGGCGCTGGCCGGAGGAGTGCCCTGGTGGTTCGCGGGAATCACCCTGGCCCGCGAGGTGCTCGTCTCGGTGCTCACTCTCGTACTGGCGGCCCTCGGCGCCACGCGCATCGACGTCCTCTGGTGGGGCAAGGTCTCGACCTTCATGTTGATGGCGACTTTCCCGCTGTTCTTGGTCACGACCAATCCACATCACGCGGCCCTAGCGGGTTGGCAGCACGTGGTGCGTGACGCCACGTGGGTCTGCGGTCTCGCGGGCCTAGCGCTGGCGTGGGTGGTCTTCTTCAGTTACGTGGGACCCGCGTCGCGCGCTCTCGCGGCCGGGCGCGCGGCGCGTGAGTTGAAGTAGATTCTCTTAGCATGCAGATCCCTTCTGAACTCCATTACTCCCGTGACCACGAGTGGGCGAGTGCCTCCAACGGCGTCGTGCGCGTGGGCATCACCGACTACGCCCAGGACGCGTTGGGCGACGTCGTCTTCGTCGACCTGCCCAAGGTCGGCGCCGTGGTCGCGCAGAGCGCCACGTTGGGCGAGGTGGAGTCGACCAAGTCCGTATCGGAGATCTACGCACCCGTCGCGGGCACCGTCGTCGCGGTCAACGACGCGCTCGTCGCTTCGCCGGAACTGGTGAACTCCGACCCCTACGGCGCGGGTTGGCTGTGCGAGATCTCGACCGCGGATTCGGTCGATTTTGACGGCCTGCTCGACGCCGAGGCGTACCGCGCACTGACGAATAACTAGCCCCGACGTCGGGGCGGAAACCTAAGTAGTGTGGACCGAATGAACTGCCGACGCTGTGGTGAGATTCTCAACGCCAACGCGAATTTCTGTTGGTCCTGCGGGGCGCCCCAGCACGAGGCAACGTCGGCCGAGACCATTGCCATGCCGGTCATCACGACGGGCGAAGCGCCGCTGTCCAATACGCCGCGGGGTCCCGTGGGAGAGCACGTCGACGAACTCGTCATCATCACCGGGAGTGCTGCGGGTACTCGCGTCGAGGTGACCAAGGAAGTCACGACGGCCGGACGCGATGAGCACAGCGACCTATTGCTCGACGACGTGTCGGTCTCTCGTCACCACGCCATCTTCACGCGCACGGTGAGCGGCCGGGTGACCCTGCGCGACCTCAATTCCCTCAACGGAACATACGTCAACGGGGCGCGAGTCGAGGAGACGACGCTGCATTCGGCCGACGAAGTCCAAATCGGCAAATACAAACTGGTGTTCTGGGAAGCCACCTCGTGATTGCAACCGCGACACCGCTCAAGATCGGTCAGGTGCACGCATTGTTGCGCCGCGAGTACCCGAATCTGGAGCTCTCGAAGATCCGCTACTACGAAGAGATGGGTCTGGTCGCGCCGGCCCGTAGTCGCAAGGGGTACCGTTTGTATTCCGAGAAGGACGTGTCGTGCTTGCGAGAGGCGATCCGCCTCGCCGACAAGGAGTTCGTCCCCTTGCGGGTGATCCGCGTGCGACTCATGGAGCAAGGCTTATTGAGGGACGAGTTGCGACCGTCCTCGAGCTCTCGTCAGGCCGCGCGTAGCGCTATCACCAAGGTCGTCTCACTGCCCGTGCCCGCCGTGACCACGGCGGGCCTCTCGCTCGTGTCGTTGAGCGAGGGGGATTCGAATGACCCCAATGACGTCGGCGAGGTCAACGGCGTCGTCGGCGATCCCGAGGGAGCGCCCGCTCCCGAGCGCATGAGTGTGAATCAGTTGCTCGAAGCTAGCCACGTCGAACCCGAGGTGGTGAACAAGATACTGGCTCTCGGCCTACTCGCTCCGGTGCGTCATGGCGCCACCACGACCTTCGATTCGCTCGACGTAGCGATTGTGCAGGCGGCCGCGACGCTGCTGCGATCAGGGGCCGACCCGCGCCTACTCGGCGCCCTGCGACGGGTCGTGGAACGCGAGGTAGGCATCATTGACGACCTCACCGCGGACCTGCGCGGGGGATCGAGCACCCCGGACGAGGTCGCCACGGTGCAACGAGGAGTGGCCTACGAGGTTGAAGTCCTGCGAGCCGTACTCTTCGAACGAGCGCTCGACGATTTCTTGAACCTGTAATACGTCGGCCCTCTCCTCGCCCTAGGCTGGAGACATGGTCGAAGTTGTCTTGCGTGCGGTTCGCGTTGACGTGGGGTCCTCGACGCCGTTATTGCTCCTCGAAGAGCTGGGGGGCGAACGCGTGTTGCCCATCTTCATCGGTGCTCCCGAGGCGACCGCCATTGCCTACGCCCTGCAACACATCGAGACGCCGCGTCCCATGTCCCACGACCTCCTGGGTAACGTGGTCACCGCGCTGGGTGCGCGACTCTTCGCCGTCGAGATCACCCACTTGCACGAGAACACCTTCTACGCCAACCTGCGCTTGTTGCGCGAGGGCAAGGAGATTCTGGTCTCGGCCCGCCCGAGCGACGCGGTGGCCCTGGCCCTGCGCGTGGGCGCACCGTTGCTGGTGAGCGACGAGCTCATGAACGACGAGGGCCAGGTCCTCGAGATGAGTGACGAGGACGAGGAGGATTCGCCAGAGTCCGAAGCCACGTTGCTCGCGGAGTTGCGCGACTTTCTCAACAACGTGCGACCCGAGGATTTCGATCAGTGAGGCGTTCGCAGCGCAATCTGATTCTGGCCGTTCTCCTCGTGGTGGTGGCATTGACCGTGGGGCGCTACATCGTCCAACGTCCGGTCACCTCCTCGACTACGAGTACCACCATCACCGCGCCCTCCACGAGCACGACGACGACATCGCCGCCGAGCACGACGACGACGAATGCCGCGTCACTCACCACGTGTCGCGGGTCGCAGTTCACCGGCGCCAACATCGGTTCCCAGGGCGCGGCCGGCACGGGGTATGACGTCATGAGTCTGACCAAGGTGAGCGGCAACTCATGCGTGGTCGACGGGTACCCGATCGTCACCCTTTTCGACTCTCACGGCGCCCTCACCGGGTTCACGTTGAGCAACTCCACCAATTTTCTCAGCGCTCCCGCCAACGCCGCACCCGCGGCGCACACCGTGCTCACTGGTCAGAAGATCGACGTCCAGTTGCGTTACGCCGACATCGCGGCGGGAACCCAGGCGTGCGCCAGCGTGTCACGGGCGAACGTGCAGTTCGTCGCCGGTGACACACCCGTGAGCGTCACCTTCGCCTACCCGATCTCGCCGTGTCAGAGTCCAATTGGGGTCAGTGGTTTCTACCCAGCCTGAGTCCACCTCTCGCCGTGGCGCGCGCTGCTAGACATGGGCGCGTGACAACGATCAAGTTGCGTGGGCATCGCACGTGGGTCAAGATTCCCGAGCGCGGGCGCGCCGCGGTCATCTTGTTGCACGGGGGCATGAGCTCGAGTCGTTCGATGCTGCGATCGATCGGTCCGGGCCTCGCGGCCACTTTCAACGTGGGCGCTTTCGACCGGCGCGGACACGGACGCACCGCCGACACCGCGGAGCCCTTCACCTACGAGGACATGGCCGACGAGACGATTGCCTTCGTTGAGCACCTGGACCGTCGCGTGCACCTCGTGGGCCACAGCGACGGCGCCAACATCGCACTGCTGGTGGCGTTGCGTCGGCCCGACCTGGTGAAGCGAATCGTGGTCGTGGGTGCCAACTACCACTTCGAGGGATTGCGGGACTTTCCGCTGATGAGCGTGCAGGACCCGGGTTTCGCGTCCTGGGCGCTCAGCTACGCCGCCCTCGCCCCCGACGGGATCGAACACGCGCCGCTCGTGTTGGAGAAGACGAACCAGATGTTTCGCAGCGGTCCCACCATGACGCCCGAGGACCTGCGCACCATTGAGGTACCCACCCTGGTGATGGCGGGCGACGACGACGTCGCGACGTTGGCGCACACGAGCACCCTCTACGAATCCATTGCGGGCGCGCAACTCGCGATCGTGCCCGGCACGTCGCACGCCGTGTTGAAGGAACGCACGAAGGACTGCGTGCGCATCATCGAGCGTTTCCTTCGTCAGAAGTTGCCCCCGCAGACGTATTCGCCGATTCGACGCGCTGGCGCGGGGGAGTTCCCCGGCGATTAGCGCCGCGGGAGCGAAAGCTGGGAGCGGCGGCGGGGTGGGCCTAGACTGCCCTGTATGTCTGAGTGGCTAACTCGACGGCGCGTCGCTTCGCGTCAGCGGTGGACATCGTTGAGCGCTCTCTCCTCGGACGCCATCCTCTACGCCCTAGCCGCGCTGTTCTCCTTGGGGATTGGCATCACCTCCACCGACAACGCGCAGTGGCACTGGGGCTTCATGACCTTGGGGCCCTACGCGCTGGCGGCTCTCTTGGCGGCCGCCAGTTTCAAGGTGTCGGTGCGCTTCGAGACGAGGGTGCGCGTCGGACTACTGTCACTGGTGATCCTCGGCGCCGTTCTGGTCCCGTTGGCGATGGAGGTGCACTGGCGCACGGGGCAGCCCACGCGAGGCTTCGCCCAGCCCGAGGTTCCCGTGATCGAACGCGCGGCTACCGACATCGTCAAGTTCGGCACGCCCTACCAGTCCTACTGGCGCAACGGACGACTGGTGAACCCGGTGCCGCACATCCCCTCCTACGAGTCGTTCTACCCGTATTTTCCGTTGATGAGCGTCTTTGGCCTACCTCACGCCGAGGGGAGCACCAGTTCGCCTCTGTCGGACGCGCGTGTCGTGATGACCATGATGACGCTGCTGACGGGCGGTGCGGCGTTGTTCTTATTGCGCGCGACTCGCCGTCAGAAGATTCGAGTGGCACAGTTCTTGTTGGCCCTGCCCACCGGAGCGCTGTTCTTGGCGACGGGGGGCGACGACATGCCCATTCTGGCATTGTCACTCCTGGGCGTCGTGGCCCTGCAGCGCCGCGCGAACAACATGGCGGGCATCACACTGGGACTGGCTGCGGCCATGAAATTGACAGCGTGGCCCCTCGCACTCGGGGCACTGTTGGTGGCCCGCGACAAGCAGGACCAGGCCGCGTGGCGGCGTATCGCGCTGTGGGTCGCGGGGATCGTCACGGTGACCGTCCTCCCCTTCGCCGTGTCGTCGCCCTTCGCGTTCTTGTCCAATGTGGTCGCGTTCCCGCTCGGCCTCGCGCACGTCGCCTCACCGGCGGCGAGCCCACTGCCGGGTCACCTCCTCACCAACTTGTGGGCGCCGGTCGGACACTTGCTGACACCGATCACGTTGCTGGTGGGCGGATATTTCGCCACTCGCTACACCCGGCGCCACTGGCCCCTCAACCTGTCCCAGTTGCTGGCGATGATGGCGGTGTTCTCCACTATTTTGATCTGCGCGGCGTCGGCCACGCGGGTGGGTTACGTCATCTATCCGCTCAATTTCGCCCTGTGGTCCCTGGTGTGCGCCGAAGTTCCCGAACCCGCGAGGGAGTTGGCCGGCGTCGCCTAGATCGCCGAGGAGTTTTGGTAGATGCGAAACGTCCAATTCGTGGACGTCGCGCTCGAGGTTGCGGGGTTCACGGTGATGCCGATGATCCAGTAGAAAGTGTCGCTGCCCGCCTTCTGGAAGAGATACTGCGGCGCCCCATTGGAGGCGCCGCTGGAGAACAGGGACCATCCGCGCGCTTCGAGTTGGGTCTTGTAGAAGCCGAGTAACGCCGACGCGCTGGTGGCGCTCGCGAGCGGACGGAAGCAGTCGAAGTCGCCGGCGCCGGAATTCGGCAGTTGGAAAGGACCACGCGAGCGCGTGTTGATGGGGACGACCGCACCACTGACGATATTGGCGGGGAGTGTCCCCGGCGGTTCGCAGTTCGCCAGCAACGAACTCGAGGGGTCGACGTTCAGCCCGCCGACGATTACCGGGATGGTGGTGGTGCTCGTCACGCCCTGGTCGGCGACCAGGTTGATGACCATGAAGACCGCCAACATCAATACCGCCAGACCGAGCACCGCGGCGGCGGGCAGGATGCTGGTGGTCGTGGTCAAGGGGGGTTTGAGTTTGGAGGGGGTCACTGGTTCCAGCCTAAGTGGTCGAGGGGGCCTCGCCCGTGGCCCAAGCGCCACGGTGCCGCGCCGCGTAGGGCGGCGTGCACGAACGACTTGGCTTCGCGCGTCGCGTCGGCGACGTCCGCACCCCGCGCGAGACCCGCGCACAGAGCGGCCGAGAGACTGCACCCGGTGCCGTGGTCGTTGACGGTGTTGACGCGCGGGGACTCAAAGATCACCACGCCCTCGGCACTCATCAGTACGTCGGGCACCCCCGCGTCATCGCCGTGTGGGGCCAAGTGTCCCCCCTTGACCAAGACGAAGCGGGGGCCGAGCGAGAGAAGTTCGGCGCCGAGTTCGCGCATGTCGTCGACCGACGAGACGTCGCGCACGTCCGCCCCGCACAGGGCCGCGGCCTCTCGTAGATTCGGGGTGATGACGTGGGCCAAAGGAAAGAGCGCCTCGCGGTAGGCACGCACCCCGCCGTCCGCCATGAGCGACTGTCGCGTCGAGGACACCAGCACCGGATCGACGACCAGTTGGGGCAGTAGCCCTTCGCGCGCGAGGTCGGCCACTGCTTCGACCACGTCGGCGTCACCGAGCATGCCCGTCTTGACCGCGGCGACGCTGAAGTCCTCGCTGACGGCTCGGACCTGAGCGATCACGAGGGAAATGGGCAGAACCACCACGTCAGTGACGCCGACGGTATTCTGCGCGGTGACTGCGGTCACTGCCGTGGTGCCGTGGACGGCGAACGCGGCGAACGTGCGCAAATCGGCCTGGATGCCCGCCCCGCCTCCGGAATCAGAGCCCGCGACGGACAAGACGGTGATGGGTTGCACTGCGACCACCTTAGGCGCATCACCGAACTGGCTACGCTGGGGGAAATGTCTGCAGCCTTGAGCATCGGATCACTCACTTCCGCGTCCCGATTGGTCATGGGAACCGGTGGTTTTCGCTCCCTCGACGTTCTGGGCGCGACGTTGCGAGCCTCGGGTTCGTCCGTGGCGACGGTGGCGCTACGCCGAGTCGATCCGAGCGTCGAAGGCTCGATCTACGACCTGTTGACGGCCCTGGGCTTCGAACTCTTGCCCAACACGGCTGGCTGCTACAGCGCCGCGGAGGCCATCAAGGTCGCCGAGATGGCGCGCGAAGCCTTCGAGACCAACGCGGTGAAGCTCGAGGTGATTGGTGACGACGTGACGTTGTTGCCCGACACCGCCGAAACCCTGCGCGCGGCCGAAGAACTGGTCCTTCGCGGCTTCGAGGTCTGGGCCTACACCTCGGACGACCTGATTGCGGCGCTACGCCTCGAACAAGTCGGCTGCGTTGCGGTCATGCCCTTGGGCTCACCGATCGGCTCTGGTCTGGGCATCCGTAACCCTCACGCGATCAGCCTGATCGCCGAGCGGGTGGGCGTGCCGGTCCTGCTCGACGCGGGAATCGGGACCGCCTCGGACGCCGCTGTGGCGATGGAATTGGGGTGCGACGCCGTGTTGGCGGCTTCGGCGATCAACCGCGCCCTGGATCCCGTTCTGATGGCCGAGGCGATCCGTGACGGCGTGCGGGCGGGCTACGCGGCTCGTCACGCCGGGCGCATCCCGCCGCGGGTGCACGCCGAGGCGTCCTCACCGACCTTGGGTCGCCCAGATTTATTTGCTGATTCATCGGGTCTGTAACTACACTGATGTAGTACCTCGGGGGCGTCGTTCCCGGTCGGGAGGCGCCAATGAGTGATGTGACGGTGATGGGATTCAGTGGTCCGACGGTGTGCCGATTGACCGGTGTCACCTATCGCCAACTCGATTATTGGGCCCGCACGGATCTGGTGACGCCTTCGATCAACCCGGCGCACGGCAGCGGTTCCAAGCGGACCTATTCGTACCGTGACGTGCTCGAGGTGAAGGTGATCAAGTCGCTGCTCGATTCGGGTGTATCGCTCGCTCGCGCGCGCCAGGCGGTCGAGTGTCTGCGCGAGTCATTGGGTGCGGACCTCTCCGCGTCCACCTTGGTACTGAGTGACAACGGATCGGTCCTGGCGGACTACGACGGTCTGGTAGACCTGTTACGTGGCGGTCAAGGAGTATTCAACGTGGTATCGATGGCGGGCATGGTTGCCGAACTTACGACCATGTTGAGCGACATTGACGAGAAGTCGGAGAAGGTGACTCGTTCGGCGTGAGTCAGTACTTTGACGGAGCCCCGCTTCGTCACCCCAGTTTTGTCGCGGCGCCGCACGAGAGATTCGCCAACCTCTCCGAAGAGATCTTCGCCAAGCTCCTGACGCTCTACGGCGTGGAGTGGGCCTACGAACCACTGGAGTTTCCACTGGCCTGGGACGAGAACGGTTCGCCGACACGCGGGTTCCGTCCGGACTTCTACCTACCACGCACGGGTACCTTCATCGAACTCACCATCCTCGAACAGCGCCTCGTGACCAAGAAGAATCGCAAAGTGCGCGAGTTCCGCCTTCTCTACCCTGAAGTGCCCATCGAAGTGGTCTATCGCGGCGACTTCGTGGCGCTGGCCGAGCGCCACGGGATGGCCCTGAGTTCCTACGACACCCGGGCTGCGTAGAGTGGCGTCCATGGAAAATCGCCGCCCCTTCCTCTTCGATGCCCACGTCGCCCTCGGCGCCAAGGTGGTGCCCTTCGGCGGTTGGGAGATGCCCCTCGCCTACGGCGACGGCACCCTGGCCGAGCACATGGCGTGTCGGCGTGACGCGGTGGTCTTTGACGTCTCACACCTGGGTACGGTGCGCTGTGACGGGGCCGAGATGTTCGACGCGCTCCAGAACACCCTGACCAACGACTTGCGCAAGATCGCACCGGGTAAGGCGCAGTACACCCACCTGCTCGACGACGAAGGCTTCGTCGTCGACGACATCATTGTGTGGTGGCTGAGCGACACCGAGTTTGACGTGATGCCCAACGCGTCGAACACCTCGGGGGTCACGGCCGCGCTACCGGGGCGCGACGTCACCCACGAACGGTGCGTCCTGGCGGTGCAGGGACCCAACGCCCGGGCCAAGGTCGCGGCGCTGGGGGTTGAGTTCGCTCAAGTACCACGCTTCGGCGTACGTCGTTTTGACTTCGCCGGCGTCGAGGTTCGCGTGGCCGGCACCGGGTACACCGGCGAGAACGGCCTCGAGATCGCGGCTCCGAATGAAGTGGCCGAGGAGATACTCGCGCGACTGGTGGCGGCGGACGTCACCCCCGCCGGTCTGGGCGCGCGCGACACCTTGCGACTCGAGGCGGCGCTGCCCCTCTACGGACACGAACTCAGCCTTACCTCGACCACCCTCGAAGCCCGCCTCGGCTGGGTGCTGGGATGGGACAAGGAGACATTCCGCGGTCGTGACGCCGTCGAGGCCGAACGTGAGCGCGGCGTCGCACGACTGCTCACCGGCGTTCTGGCCGAGGGTCGTCAGCCCCTGCGCGACGGGGGCGAGGTGCTGGTACAGGGTGAACCGGTGGGGGTCTTGACGTCGGGCAACTACTCGCCACTTCTCGAGCGCGGGATCGGACTCGGGCTGCTGGGCGGTGAACTCGCCGCCGGCGCGCGGGCCACCGTCGCCCTTCGTGGTCGTGAAATTCCGGTGACGGTGACCGCGTTACCCTTCGTACGAAAGGCGTCGTCGCGTGGCTGATTATCTCCCACACACTCCCGAAGAGACCCAGCAGATGCTGTCGTTCCTCGGGATGGATTCCCTCGATCAACTCTTCGCGCACATCCCCTCGTCGGTGCGGCTCGCTCAGGGTCTGGAGCTCGCACCGGGCATGAGCGAGCCCGACGTGGCCGCGATCTTCGCCACCTACGGCGCGGCCAACACGGGTCAGCTGTCGCGACTCACCTGTTACGCCGGGGCGGGGGCCTACGACCACGAGGTGCCCGCCGTCGTCAAGATGCTCGGTTCACGTTCGGAGTTCGTCACCGCCTACACGCCCTATCAGCCCGAAGTGGCCCAGGGCGTCTTGCAGGCGATCTTCGAGTTCCAGACCATGGTCTCGCGTCTGAGCGGCCTACCCGTCGCGAACGCGTCGCTCTACGACGGCGCGACGGCGCTGGTGGAGGGACTGAACATGGCCGCGGGTGCCACCACGCGCCAGAAGATGGTCATCTCGGCGGGGGTGCATCCGCACTGGCGCGCCGTGGCGAAGACCTTTGCGCGCGGAACTGGACACGAAATCATCGAAGTGCCGCTGGAGAACGGCGTGACCGATTGGGCCAGCGTCGACACCAGTGGCGCCGCCGCGGTAGTGGCGGCCTACCCCAACTACTTGGGCGTGCTCGAGGACATGGGCGCCGCCAAGGTGCTCAGCGTCGAGAGCGGGGGACTGTTCATCGTCTGTGGTGACCCCCTCGCCGCGGGGGTCTTGAAGACCGCGGGTGACTGGGGCGCGGACGTATTCGTCGGCGAGGGTCAGCCCCTCGGCACCGCGCTGTCCTTCGGTGGCCCCTACCTCGGACTCTTCGCCTGCACCCACGAGCAGATTCGTCGTCTGCCCGGGCGGATTGTCGGTGAGACGATCGATTCGAACCAGCGACGAGCCTTCGTCACGACGCTACGCGCACGCGAGCAGGACATTCGTCGCGAGAAGGCGACCTCGAACGTCTGTACCAACCAGACGCTGATGGCGGTCACGGCCGCCATCCAACTCGGCTGGCTCGGCACGCAGGGCTTCGCCGAAGTGGCGTCGCGCAGTGCGCGCGGTGCACACTACCTGCACGACGACCTGGTGCGAATCCCCGGGGTGGCCCCGGTCTCGACGCAGCCGTTCTTTCGTGAGTTCGCGCTGCGACTACCGCGCGCCGCCAGTGGAGTGCTCGACGATCTGGTGAGTGAGGGGATACTGGGTGGACTCAGCGCCGAGTCCCTCGCGGGAGTCCGGGACCCTTCGATTGAGGGCGATACCTCGGACGTCGTGCTCATCGCGGTCACCGAGAAGCGCACGCGCGCCGAGCTGGATCGTTACGCCGAGATCCTGAGGAAGGTGCTGTCATGAGTCTGCCCGGAGGCCGCGCAGCGTCGGCACCCCTCCTCGGACACGAGACCGAGCCCACCATCTTCGAACTCTCGGTCGCCGGACGCAGCGCGTACCAATTGCGCACGACCGACGTGCCCGCGACCGCGTTGAGCGAATTCATTCCCGTCGAACACCTCAAGACGAAGTCCGTGGCACTGGCCGAGGTGTCCGAACGCGACCTCGTGGGCCACTTCACGCGTCTGTCGCACCGTCAGTTCTCGGTCGATCTCGGGGCGTACCCGCTGGGCTCGTGCACCATGAAGTACAACCCCAAATTCTGTGACGCCGTGGCGGCGGATCCGGGACTCAACTCCGTGCATCCGGGCGTGCCCGCGACGCTCAGTCAGGGTTGGCTCGAAGTGCTGGTCACGTTGGAGGAGAAGCTCTGCGCGATCACCGGAATGGCGGCCGCGACGTTGCAGCCAGCGGCGGGCGCTGCGGGTGAATTGACCGGACTGCTATTGATGCGCGCTTTCCACGAGGCCAACGGCGACACGCGAACGCGCGTCCTGATTCCTGATTCGGCCCACGGGACCAACCCGGCGTCGGTGACGTTGGGCGGCTACGAGGTCACCACGATCCCCTCGAACGAGCGCGGACTCGTGGACCTCGAGGCCCTCAAGGCCGCGCTCGGCCCCGACGTGGCCGGCATCATGCTGACCAACCCCAATACGCTGGGCCTCTTCGAAGAGGAGATCGTCGAGATCGCCGCGGCGGTGCACGAAGTGGGCGGACTGCTCTACTACGACGGCGCGAACCTCAACGCGATCCTCGGGGTCATCCGACCCGGCGACATGGGTTTTGACATCGTGCACATGAACCTGCACAAGACGTTCGCCACGCCCCACGGCGGGGGCGGTCCCGGTGCCGGTCCGGTCGCGGTGTCACCCCGGCTGGTGGAATTCCTGCCCGGTCCGAGGGCCGCGCGTCGCGAGGGCGGGGGCTATTTCTGGTCCACTCCGCAACGCTCGATTGGTCGCGTGCACGGTTGGCACGGCAACGCCATGGTGCTCGCCCGAGCTCTCGCCTACATCGACGTGCACGGGGGAGAGGGTCTGACCCGCGTCGCCCAGCACGCGGTGTTGAACGCGAATTGGCTACGCGAGCGCCTTCGTGAGACGCTGCCCGCGGCGTACGACCGCGTGTGCATGCACGAGTGCGTGCTCACCGCGACGGGGCTCAAGAACGAGTACGGCGTCAAGGGACTCGACGTGGCCAAAGGGCTCCTCGAGGAAGGGTTCCACTCGCCGACCGTGTACTTCCCGCTGATCGTGGACGAGGCACTGATGTTCGAGCCCACCGAGACCGAGAGCCTGCAGACCCTGGAGTCGCTCGCGTTGTCCATCGAGCGCATCGCACAGCGGGCCAAGACCGACCCCGAGGGACTGCACCGCGCGCCCCAGAGCACTCCGGTGTCGCGGGTGGACGAGGCCCGCGCCGCCCGTCACCTGATCGCGACCGAGGATGCGGCCGAACGTTAGGGCGTTACAGCGTTCGTGACGAGCGCGACGAGGTGACGGGCGGGGATCGCCTGTTGCGACACGACGATGGCGTCGACGACGGGGCCCATAGTGCGTGGCTGCGGACACTCTCGGCGACCAATCGGTCCCGTCGAGACGACTCGGTGCGAGTCAGTCTGTGTTAGGAGGGGGAGTCGGTTCGCCGTCGCCTCGACGACGTTCCCCCCTTCGCCGTTCGACGCCATCAGGGGGGCCCGCGTCAGCGACACGGCGGTCCGCACCTGTTCGACGTTCAATGGTGGCTTCACGCTCGTCGTCGAGCGACTCGCCCTCTTCGTCGGGATTCCTGGTGACCATGAAAGTATGGTCTAGCACCGTGGCGAGGCGGAAGGGTGAATGATCGACGCGCCTTCCTCGAGCCCGCCCAGGCCCTAAGTCTGTTGGCCGCGACCGTGGGTAGGGGTGGCTGGTGCGGGCGTGTTCAACGTGGCGGGGGAGCGACCGAGACTCTTGGCATCTCGCACCGACTCGCGGACTCGCGCCGAGTGCGTCGTGCCCTCACGAATTGGCGGCGCCCAGCACGGCCCGGCGACGACGCACACGACGTAGTCCCAGCATGCCAATGGCGGCCGCGGCGACGCACGAGCCCGCCCCGATGGCGAGACCGATGCGGGCACCGAACACCGAGGTCATCCAACCAATCAACGGTCCGCCGATGGGCGTGGAGCCCATGAACGCCACGGCCCACAGCGCCATGACCCGACCGCGCATTTGGGGATCGGTGCGCAACTGCAGGGTCGAATTGGCCATCGACAAGAAGGAGATCGAACCGTACCCGACGAGTGCGAGGGCCGCGAGGTCGAGCGCCAACAACGGGGCGAACGCGGCGAAGGCGATGGTGACGCCGAAGATGAGCGACGCGTTGATCAGTGCACGTAGCCCGGTCTTGCCCCGCGCCGCGGTGACGAGACCACCGAGGACCGCGCCGATTCCCATCGCCGCGGTCATGTAGCCGTAGACCGCGGAGTTTCCGTGGAACACGCGCTCCGCCATGACCGGCAACGTCACCTGGAACTCGTACGCGAGGGTCCCCACGAGGGCCATCATGAGTAGGGGCAGTGCGAGTTGCGGGCTTCGACGCACGTAGCGGAATCCCTCGAGCAATTGTCCCTTGGCGCGCGCGGATCGCTCGGAGCGAACCAACTGACCTTCGTCCATAGCCATGAGGGAGCCGACGACGGCGACGAAGCTGAGGGCGTTGATGGCGAAGCACCAACCCTCGCCGATCGTGGCGATGAGCAGGCCGGCGACGGCCGGACCCACGGCGCGCGCCACGTTGTTCATCGTCGAGTTGAGGCTGACCGCGTTTCTTAGGTCCTCGGGGCCGACCATCTCCATGATGAAGGCTTGTCGCGACGGATTCTCGAAGGAGTTGTTGAGGCCCAAGACCACGGCCAGGATGCAGACGGCGACGAACGAGGCGTGATGGGTGAGTGAGAGAAGGGCCAGAGTGGCGGCCTGCAACCCCATGAAGGCCTGGAGCACGATCATCAATTTGCGTTTGTCCACCCGGTCGGCGATGACGCCGCCGTAGGGACCGAGCAACAGCACCGGCAGCGTCTGGAGCGCCACCACCCAACCAATGTCGGTGGCGGAGTGAGTGAGCACGAGTACCAACCAGGACTGGGCGGTGCTCTGCATCCAGGTTCCGACCAACGAGGTCGTCTGGCCATAGAAGTATTTGCGGTAGTTGGGATTTGCCAGGGAGGAGAAAGTGCGCCGGGCGGAGCTCTGCATGCTCATCGAGCGTCGCGGCGCAAGAGTTCCACCAGCTCCTCCAAGGTGGGTAGCGCCTCCATCAGGGCGCGCTGCTGACTCGCGGTCAGGCGAGAGACCGCTTCGTCCAGCGCGAGGGTCCGCTCGAGTCGCATCGTCGCGTGCAGCGCAATTCCTTGCGAGCTCGCGCTCAGATGGATGACGCGGCCGTCTCGGGAGTCGACACTGCGTTCAATCAGTCCGCGTTCCTCGAGCTTGGCAACAATACGCGAGAGCATCGTGGTGTTAATGCCCTCGTTGGCGGCGAGATCACTGAGGCGAAGTGGACCATCGCGCACGATGGCACCAAAGATCTCGCGTTGGCTCGGCGAGAGTGCCTCATCGCTGTGGGTCTGGCGAAGTCGTCGGTTGGCCCTCGCCAGCACGGTACGTAAGCGGTCGACCGTTTCGGTACCGACTTGGGGAACGGGAGTTCTCGTCACGCCCTCAGTCTAAACGTTAGTTGCTTGCTAGCAAGCAACTAACTATGGTGTCGTCGTCGTACGCCGCGAAGGGGCGGCGCTTCTGCGCGCAGGTAGGCGGACCGAGGCAAGTACTCAGTGGCGAACGGCTCTGTCGTCGCCTACGGCGCACCCCATCTCTCACTCGCCGCGCTCGTTGTTCGAAGCTCCTAGCAGTGACTCACCTCCGACGTGGGGCTGTGCGAGACGACTCGAAAGGCCAGTGCCCACCTATTCGTCACGTCGGGGATTCGTCGAGCAGCTCACCGGGAACGTGGTCGAGTATTCGCAAGATGGCGTTGGCCAGATCGCGCGCCGAGCTCGCATCGAGTTCGAGCGCCACGCGGTCCGAAGGAGGGGCGTCGTTTTTGCGAACGTCAACCATAAGGGCGTGTCCCGACGCGAAATGGATCGGGTGGTCGAAATAGACGGTGGCGGAGTCCATCGCCGTCCATCCCTGCGCCGTCTTGCCACTGGCGCGAAGGGCGATTGTCTCGGTCTCGTAGGTGCACATCACGCCACCACCGTGTTCAAGAACGCGAAGATCTCCCGCCAACCCTCACTCGCCGCTTCGGGTCGAAAGCTCGGACGATCCACGTTGAAGAAGGCGTGCCCCGCTCCTTCGTATGTGTGGAACGTGAAGTCCTTGCCGGCGGAGGTCAGCGCCGTCGCCAGCATTTCGTTCTGTTCGGGGGAGGGATACTGGTCCTCGGCGCCGAAGAGGCCGAGGACGGGACCTTTCAAATTGTCGACTTCGCCCACCACTGCGGTCGCGCGAAGCGGGGATCCCTCGGGTGAGTCGACGACGGTGAAGGCTCCGTAGCAGTCAATGACGCCGTCGAATTCAAGGCGACACCCGGCGAGCAGCGACTGACGCCCACCGGAGCAGTATCCTATGACCGCGACCTTGCCGTTGGAGCCGGGGAGGGCCTTCAAGTGAGCCAGGGCACCGGCTACGTCTCCGACGAGGCGCTCATCGGGCACGCCGCCATTGGCTCGCGCCAACGCCGCCGCGTCGTCGGGCGCGGCACCGGGCGCTTCGCGGTGATACAGATTGGGCATCAACGCGGCGAAACCGTTGGCGGCGAACTTTCGAACGATCTCCTTGGTTGCCTCGTCGTACCCGGGCAGGTGATGGATCACCACGATGGATCCGAATCCCTTCACGTCAGTCGGTACCGCGAGGTACGCCTCAATATTGTCGCCGTGGTGAGCTTCGATCGTCACCGTTTCAGCTCTTAAATCGTGTGTCACATTCTCTCCATTTCTCTCGTCGCGCTATACAAAATTCTTCGTGGACACGGTAATGCCTCACATCGTTGTACCGGACCGAAGGGCCCTAGCGTGCGCCGTACACTCCCCGATATGAGCGACGTACGTCGGGAAGTGACGCGGCCTGTGACGAGACCACGAACCTAGACGCGATGCGCACATCACCGTCCGAAGACTTCTGGCTCTTCCGGCAAAGGCCCCCAGACATTCGTTGAGAGACGACCGACGCCGTTCGCTCACGGCAGAGTTCACGCTCATCGCAGTCTCGATGGCGCCACGCCAAAGGATCCCTGAGGGCACGAGGTCTTGAGCCGAAAGCCGCGAACGCTTAGAGACACCGATGCCGAACGGTGAGGCTTCAATATGCGTGCAGGCTCTAACGAGAGGTAGTTGGATCAGCACTCTCGTTGCGTCACACCAACTCAGCTTCGGTCGTGGGGAGTTGATGAAGGAGATTCATGAGAGTCGACGCAGGGGGTTCGGATTCGTGTACTGCGCAGCTCCGTATCCGAGAATTGGGACGAAGATGAAGCCGAGGAACCACAGGCCGATTCCAAATCCGGAGCTCTTCGAAAAAGCCTTGGCGACGTCCATCGCGAGGATGAGTCCCACCACGATGTTCACCAGCGGAATGATGAACAGGATCAGCCACCACGCGGGTCGACCAGTGATCTTGCAGACCAGGTAGAGGTTGTAGATCGGTACGAACACTCCCCAGCCAGGTTGGCCGGCCTTGGTGAACACCTTCCACCCCGCGACGAAATAGAAGACCGCGACGGCCAGATAGATCACCACGATCACTGGGCCAAACGGCGTATGTACAGCGCCAATCGTGTGCATAAACAACGTCCTCGTGTCGTCTTCGTTCCAGTGTGACGGTAGCACTCGAACTGCACTGCGAGCCACGTCGACCATTGCTCGTGACCAACTTCGAGTGGATACTTATTCACGCGTCCCATGGACGAAGTGAGGGTGACACGCGCGAGAGAGGGTGTGGCCTTGACACGTGCCAGTGAGAAGCACGGCGCCCACTGCGAGGTCCGGCACTGACCATCGCACTCTCGAGCGTTGGAAATATCGCCGTCTAGATTCGGACGGATCCATCATCGTCGAGAAGCCATCCCGGATTGTGAGCCACTTCCCACACGTATCCGTCGGGATCGGTGAAAGCGCCCGAAGTGCCTCCCCATTGTGCGATCGCCGCGGGCCGAATGATTGTGGCACCCGCGTTTTCGGCTTCGATCAGCGTGGACTCGACTTGCTGCGGACTTCGCACGTTGTACGCTAATTCGATCCCGGGGGCCCCGTGTCCACCAAGTGCGGTCCACAACCCCACCACCATCGAGCCCGCCTGGAAGAAGCAGATTTCTCCATCGGGTTGCTGAGCGTCATGCCAGCCAATGCCTTCGTAGAATGACCGCGACACGCTGAGGTCGCGGACGCCGAGTGTGATGACACTGATTCGTTGTTCCATTGCTAGAGCATGGCATGGTTTGTCGTGATGGCATGAACACGGATTCGTATCGAAACTGAGAGAAGTGCGATGAATAGCTTCATTCGTGACGAATGAAAAGTTCCAATACCGATAGCCATCATCAGGGCGGACTTCGGATGAATGCATATTGCCTTCAAACACAAGTTGAGGAACTTCTCAGGTGGCACGAATCGTGCAGGGTTTTCTCTATAGTTGTTGTAAGGGGATTGTGAGAGGCGGAAACACATGAGTGTCATCGTCGAGGTCAAAGTCTGCGCGCAGTGCCTTGATGCAGCGAATGCTGAGCGAGAGAATTCCGAACCGGAGGCGTCGACCCCCCAGCAAATTTCTGAGGGATTTCGACTGTGGGAAGATTATGAATTCACTCCCGGCGAGTGTTCGTACGTCGATTTCCTGAACGCCACCACGTGCGGGATCTGTCACGGATCCCTCACTTTCGATCGGCGTCGAGAACGTGACGAGAGTTGGGGATTCGAGCGACGGGTCTCGATGGTCGCCGACCGGCGCTCGCCGTTTGGCCGTGGTAGTCGCGTCTTACTCGCGTCATTGCGGGGCGCGTAATTAACCCGTTTGGCGATATTTAACCGTCACCGGTCCGTGCACACCCGGTCGAAAGAAGGGCACGAACCCTTAAGAATATGCCTCAAGTATTTTGAATCGCCCGCGGGGCGCCGGTGGCGGGCAGGCGTGCTCCATCCCGATAACCTGATGTAACTTCCTTGGAGAGTCTCGCCTTCGTGGCACTCCGAGATCCACGAGCGAACTTTCGTGGCGGAATCGCCGCTTCGATGACAATTTATGTGGAGGAGGGTTCCTCCCGGTCTGGACCAACCATGCGGATAACACTGGCGGTGGAGCGTCGAACATGTTCCCGGTCCCCGAACACGTGACGTGGCTCTACTCGACGAGTGATCGCAGACGATTGACGAACTCGGGTTGCGAGCGGAGATACGAACCACGGATCACGGCCCACGCTCGGATCTTGTAATCATCGAGTCCTAAGGCTGTAAAAGACTCAATCCGGCGTTGCGTCTGGGCGGGGTCTACGAGTTGATTCCCCATTGGATTCCATAGGAACGCCGCCACATCGTACTCGCGGTCGGCGAGATACGGTTTCGGATCGATGGCTAGGTACTCGTCGGCGCTCCGAAGGATGTTGTGGTGGTGAAAGTCACCGTGAACGAGCCAGTCCGCGCCCGAGCCAATCTCTGCGAACAGTTCCCGGGCCAATGGAACGAGGGCGCTGCCCGCACCCTGAGCGCGGTCCAGCCACCGCTCTACTTCTGGTCCGACCGGACGAAACGGTGGCCTCGCACTACGCCAGAGTTTGGTGGCAAGGCTTGTCGCGACCTCGAGGGCCCGGTCCTCCGGTACCCGAGAAAGGTCATCTCCCGGGACCGCGCGTTCTTCGAGAAGGATCCGACCCGCCCGTCGTAAGAGTCGGACGGCGCCGAGGCCACTCCAAACTTCGAAGGCCTCAGCCTCATGAAGAGACTCATCATCTCCGTGCCACGCCACTTTGATCACGGCGCCATCGGCGGTGGGCGCCACGTAGGAGACATTCGACATCTCGAATGGGGCTTGCAGACGAAGGCCCCATTCCTTCGCGAACTTCTCAGCCAATCGTCGCTCGACTTCGAGATCGCCATTCGGACCGAAAGTGACATTCATGTACCCAGCCTAGGAAGTCGAAGGTGGCGGCTCACGGGAACTCGGGTCACCAGACACTCGAATACTCACGTTCGGCCCCTGAGTCCGCCGTCCTATTCCCCTGACGGATTGATCGAATGAACTCAACCATGACACCCGGTCCCTGTCTCGCGGGAGTCCCGGATTGGGGCGCAGCCGACCAGAAACGCCGTACTACTGTGGACGAGGTGACGGATGGGAATGGACGAGCTTTCATTGATTTTCCCAATGAACTCGACGTGGTCGTCACGCGGGAATTTGAAGCGCCGATCGACCTCGTCTTCGACGTGTTCACCAAAGTCGATCACGTGAGAAAGACCTTCGCACCCTTCGGGGAGGAAATGACAATCTGCGAGATCGACCTTCGCGTCGGTGGAAAATACCACTTCGTCATGGTGACTGACGACGGCGTCCATTGTTCGTTCCGCGGGACGTATTTGGAGGTCGAGCCGCCCTTCGGGACGGTAGAGACGTGGATGTTCGAAGGGTGGACCGGAGTCGAGGCCGTGGAGTCGATGGACTTGCGGTCCATCGATGGCCGAACAATGTTGACGTGGCAATTGGCGTTTGCCGACAAGGTCGGCCGAGAGCACATGACCGAGTTCGATGGGATCGAAGCCAACTTCGACATCGTGGAGAATTACTTGAGGTCCCTGCTCGACGTCGGGGGAACGATCCCTGGGTAAGTGGGCCCCGATTGGAGGTTTCACGGTCTGGCGTTCGCTAGAGGACCTCGGTGAACGAAACTGGCGATCAACTTAGCGAGAATCCATCGTGCTAGTGCCACTTCGGAGGACTCTGACCCACGCCCCTCATCCGTTGCGATGGGCGTTTAAGGATGGCTACTGGGCCGACCACTGGGGACGGCGAGAAATCGTGACGCCAAGTTGCAGAACTCGAAGTTCGGAATACTGGATGTAGCGACGAGTGTTCTCCGACGTGCTCGGCGGATTCCTTAGTCGTGATCGTCGCGAGAGTTTCGCGTTCGAAGTAGGTAGGACGACGCGGCCACCCACAGCAGAATCAGGACGAGCCACACGATGAGGTCAGCCCCGCCACTGAGTCTGGTCCGACCGAAAGAAGTGGCCAGGGGCGCGTAGCCCACCCACCCGGTACTGACGGGGAACACCGGTGCCGACAGCCAGGCGCCCAACAGGTACAGGGCGACGCCGAGTCCGACGACCACGACGACTCGCTGCGAACGATTGAGCCACGGAACGTGCATCGATAGATACTGACACATTCTCCTGAGCTCTCCGCTCGGCTCGGGTCGCGTCGACTCGACAGGAACAACTTCGCGCGCTGGAGATGGTGAATTATTCCAATGGATGTCGATACGCCGTCGTGCGAAATCGCTGACGGGCGATAGGTACATTGACACCATAGATGGGACGCGAAGCGATTCCCTCCTTCCCGCCCTTCACGGGTTTTGGAAGGACGTCTAGTTATCGCGTGCCCCGCCACTAATTTGTCATCGTGCCCACACTTCAACCTCCCGATGACGGACCTAAATCCATCGTCTTCGACGGAGGGCCCCTCGATGGCACTTCATGGTCCGAACTTGAGGGAGACAATGTCAGCGTCAAAATGTCCGATGGTCACAAGCATCGCTATTTACGGACGTCTCGCGTCCAAGTTCTCCCCGACGGTTCTTCCGCCCACGTGTTCGAATGGACGGGTCGATACTACGGACCCGAGTGAGTCACTCGAAGTAGTGGGAAACTTTACGGCTTGATCTTCGCGATCCCGGCTCTCAATGTTCATCGCGACCGATCGCGTCGAGTCCGGACTCCTGGATCCCACACTGACGTGTGGTTCGCCAAATTCGAGCGTTCGAGACATCGACGCAAACGTTGTGATCGCGCGGCGCGTCGGGCCGCGGCGCAGTGTCCGGGGGGGCACCGCGTCAGTCGCGGACGAGGATTCGTTGATACCAAGAACCTGGTCGACCACCAGGTTCGGCGGGGTCCGTCGCGATGAATCCGTTCTTGGCTAGCACTTTCTGTGACGCGACGTTGTCGTGACTAGTCGCCGCCCGCAATACCCGTACTCCGTAGTGGGTGACCGCGAGTCGACACAGTTCTTGCACCGCGGCGGTCGCCACCCCGCGACCCGCGGCGTGTTGCGCTACTCGGTACCCGAGTACAGCCGAGCCGTCATTCATTTCGTACAGATTGAAACGGCCGAGCACGGTACCATCGTCGTCGAGAAAGACGTGAAAAATGACGCCTCCTTGCTCCTGTTCGTCGAGCAGGGCAGTGAAATGCTCGGTGAAGTGCAAGAAGAACTCATCGCCGCGGTCGGAGACGGAAGCGGTGAAGTAGGAGCGATTCTCCAGTTCGAAAGTCAAGACTGCCGGAGCATGGTCGGCGCGCAGACGTTGCAATTCTGGCACGTGCGAATCATAGCCAGACGCCACCGGGCCACGACGCTCCTCTTTCGATGAACTGACATCAGGTGAGGTTCGTTGCTCCTATGCAGAGCACGTGCACGCGCCGACATCACACTTTTGCGAACGTACGAGGGAGCCTGCGCCAAGTTAGCAGCCTCCACCCGGCACCCGTGTGGTTAACGTGACGATTTTTGAATCACCGGGTTGACCTCGCACAAGGGATCAGCGCCAAAAATCGATGAGTTCAGAGACAAGGGCTCTTCCCTGGTCGTAGCCGGCTCGAGCGGCGGGCGGTCGCGTTGACGGATCCATCATATTTTCGCCGAATGCCTCGAGGGTGTGGCTGTCGGGGAATATTGTTTCGACTCTGCTACCTCCCGCGCGCAATTCGTCGACCTGCGTGGCCAGTTGCATTCCCCAGTCCAAGGGATGTCGCGTCCTACCGCCAAATGGTGACAGCACCAGCACCCGTTCATATCCGGCCGCCAGATCAGCGTTCTCGTTTCGTCGATAGCCGCCGTCGATGTACTGGTTATTGCCAATGCCGTAGGGGGGGACACCGAAGCCATTGGCGCAACTGGCGGCGACGGCGTCCACCAGATCGACGCCACTGCTGCGGTCGAATACGACCGGTTCACCACTACGGGCATCGACCGCCGTGATGAGTACCGTTCGTTCAGGCCAGTGCGGACTCGGCAATCGCGCGGCCACCGTCGCGCGCCACCGTGACTGCCCAGAGCCGTCCGACTCCGCATCCATCTCGAGCGCCGCCGCGCCCATTCTGCGACGCATGTCGGCCGCGTCCTTAGCGGCAGCGATTATCATGCTCGATCTCTCCATGAAGTCCGACGACGGCCTCATTGGACTGCGATCGCTCGCTGATGCGACGGGGCTGGTCGGGGATTCGGGTACCGCGACAAGGATGGCGGCAAGCAGTTCGGTCGGTGAAGTCGTACTGGTGATTTGCGCCGCGGCCGTCGCTCCCGCCGATGTCCCGATGATCAGATCTGCGCTTGTCACGTCCAGCCCGGCATCAAAGAGTCCGGCGATAACGCCGATCTCCCACGCATTGCCGGCCGAACCTCCACCGTGCAGGACCAACGCTCGCTGCTTCGTGGCGTCTGCGAGCTTTGTGGGGTCGAACTGACGCTGATGCGCAACTGACGTTGGCCCGCCGGAGGGCGTCGTCAGAGTCGAATACTCGTGGGAGGAAGATGATGCGTCCATGGGAGTCGCCTTTCGTAAATTGCCGGTGGGCGCTCCCTTTTGCGCTCAACTACGTCGTGATAATGCGAACAGCGGGGGAGCACCCTCTATTGAAACTGCGTTCATGGGTCTCACCTCCAGCCTCTAGTTGACTTTCGACACGACGGTAACACGCCAGCGAAGCGGGCTGGCTCTGAGCTTCAGGTCGATTACCCTATTGCGCAGGGCGACCACCGATGCCCTCCGGTGGAGCGTCTGTTACGGCAATCTCAAGGAGTGAGATCGTCGGTGTCTTTTCGACGACAAGAGTCCGTTAGAGGGAGGCCAAATGACGGTCCAACTTGTCGAACATGGTTTGGAGTCCGGCCTGCGCCTCCGGACTTGTGAACATCGCCGGGACCTGAGTCTGGTGGGTCACCATTTCAGTGCGACCATCGCCCAAGTCGTTGAACGTAATAGCGGTCTTCATGCCGCCCTCAGCCCCGGCTTCGATGAAGGAGAACATGCGAGGCGACTCAAATTCCACGAAAACCCCGAGAACTGGATATTCATCGCCGGACTCGTCGTTGACCATCACCGTCTCGAATCGGCCGCCAGGTCTCGGTTCAACCACTATCCGCTCCAGCGGAGTGCTCGTACCAGTTGGTCCCCAAAAGTGGGTCAAGTGCTCCGGTGAAGTCAGGCACTCGAAGAGGATCTCAGGCCTCGCCGCGAAAATTCGGGTGATGGTGAGTTCTCCTAGTTCTGTTGATGCATCGCTCATTTCTTGTTCTCCTGTTCATATTCGTTCGTTAGGCGTGTCAAGTGCATTTCGAGTTGGTCAAAGCGCTCGACCCAGACTCGTCTATTCCTCACAATCCAGTCGGTTGCGGCTTCTAGAGGCGCTGGCTCGAAATGGCAGGGTCGGTATTGAGCATGCCGCCCTCGTGAGATGAGCCCCGCCGATTCGAGAACTTTGAGGTGCTTCGAAACTGCCTGCAGACTCATTTCGAAGGGTTCGGCAAGCTCGTTGACGTTGGCTTCGCCGACGGCCAGTCGGTCGAGGATGTTTCGTCGAGTGGGATCGGCAAGTGCGGCGAAGGTGAGACTTAATGTGTCGTGCGTCATTGGTATTCAACTATCTAATTGATTAACTGATGAGTTGAATAATACACGATTACGGGAGTTTGTCAATTCCTTTCCTGGTCCCAATGGCGAAGAAGTGGTCATCATCGGATATAGCTACAACGGACCCAAATGGCCACACGCCGACTGGCATTCGCTGTAAGGAGTCC
>VFSW01002006.1_pt1 | contig 30815 bp, 20 predicted proteins | sample 5358111 | NCBI WGS metagenome assembly VFSW01 (sample SAMN11554181, study PRJNA540505) | mine drainage metagenome | isolation source: sediment from site ElyBrook_90M | place: USA: Ely Copper Mine, Vershire, VT | collected 2017 | reverse complement strand
GCAAGCTCCCGCACTCCAAAGCGCCTTGTATCAGGGCACGGCTTCAGCCGTGCCGCATGCAACAGGGAAAACAACATCTCTTGGGGCGGCCTGTTCGGCCCGGCTAAAGCCGGGCCCTGATACAAAGCGTGCCGTGTGCGGCGGCGGGGAAGACAAGCAGATTCCTCGTCGCCTGCGGCTCCTCGGAATGACAACGCTGGCTCGGAGTGACGGGACTCCACGGAATGACACCGCGGCGGTTTGTATCAGGGCACGGCTTTAGCCGTGCCATACGCCGAAACGTCCGCGCCACCACGCGCCGGCTCGTTCACAAGCCGCGGACCTCAAAGGCGGAGGTCCGCGCTACCACCCCCGCCCCGGCACGCGCCGTGTCATCCTGAGTCGCGGTTTGTGCGGCGAAGGATCTCGCCCTGGCTGTTTCGGGCACGTTGCCCCCCGGGCGTGGCGGGCACAAGCCACGGCACAAAATCCGCCGGTCATAGACCGGCGCAACAGAAAACGCCGGCACGGCTTGAATTCCCGCGGGGGGTATGCCAATGTCAGAGGGTCCGGGCAATAATCAAATAGGGTGCGCTACCGGCTGTAACAGAGCACATCTACTCTGTACTCAGGTATTCAGGCGGAGCGGGGAAGGGGGATGCCATGGAGCACGGCGTTAAGCATTGGGTTGCGAGCGGCGGCGCCCTGGCCATTGCGGCGCTGTGGTTGGCGGCGCTGGCGGGCGCGGCGCATCCGCAGGCGGCGCCATCTCCTCCGCGGCAGTTGACGGTAGGCGGCAGGGTTTTGGGCGCGCGCGTGGCGCCGCGGGCTGGCGACCGCTGCCTGATTGACCGCGAGCCGACCGGCCCGGCTGATCCGGTTTATCTGGTGGACGGCCAGCGCGTGGCCTTGCATTGGACGCATTGTTATCGTGAGTTTCTGAAGCATCCGGCGCGCTACGAGGCTTTGCTGAAGCCGGGCGGCGGCGCGTTTCTGTTTTCCGAAGGCTACCTTTCGGAGATATCGCTGGGATGGCTGCTGCTGGGCCTGTACGTGCTGCTGGGTCTGGTATTCGCAGCGCTTTCCGCCGGCCATGCGCTGGCGCACGGCAAGCCGGCCGTGGGGGCCTTTTTTGCCGGATTTTTCCTGAACGCGGCTGGGTATCTTTACGTTTGCACGCGGCCCTCGGCCAAGACCGGCGCTGAGGTGATGCGCGGCAAAGCGCTGTGGAGAATCCCCACCAGCTACCCGCCCGAAGCCTGCCCCAGTTGCGGCGCGGCCAACCACCCCTCGGCAAAAGTTTGCGCGGCCTGCGGCGCGGTGCTTACGCCGCGTATCGCCAGTGAAGTTGATCTGGCCAAGTCCGGCTTTAGGGCCAGGGAGAGTGAACGGCATGCCTAATGCGGTGCAGGAGTTTGTGACATCCATTTTATCCAGCGGCAGCAGCGACCTGCGCAGGCCGCAGATTGACGCCCATCACGAAACCAATATTCCGGGCCTTTACGTGATTGGCGATCTGGCCGGCGCGCCGGTGATCAAGCTGGCCATGGCGCAGGGATTTGACGTGGTGGAGTACATTGCCGCGCTGCCCGACGCCAGAGGCGCGGCGGAGGGCGAATACGACGTGATCATTGCCGGCGCGGGCGCGGCGGGGCTGAACGCCGCCCTGAGCGCGCAGGAAAAAGGCCTGCGCACGCTGGTGCTGGAGAAGGAAAAGATCGCCAACACGATTCAGAATTTTCCGGAGGGCAAGTGGGTATACGCCGAGCCGGATTCGACTCCGGCCAAGGGCAAGCTGTGGCTGGATGGAGCGCGTAAAGAGGACCTGATAGACCGCTGGCACGAAATTGTGACCACCAACCGCCTTGAGGTGCGGACCGAGGAGCCTATCACCAGCCTGAAGCGGCAGCAGGACGGCCACTTTCTTGCCACCACGCCGCAGGGGCAGTATCGCGCCCGGCGCGTGATTATTGCCACCGGGCAGCGCGGCAATCCGCGCAAGCTGGGTGTGCCGGGCGAAGAGCAGGAGTGCGTTTACCACCGCCTTTACAGCCCGCGGCATTACCACGGCGAGCAGATTGTGGTGGCGGGCGGCGGCAACAGCGCGGTGGAAGCGGCGCTGGTGCTGAGCGAACAGAACAGCGTGACGCTTTGCCACCGCGGCGAAGACTTTAAGCGGATCTTCAAGGACAACCAGCGCAAGCTTGACGCGGCGGTGGCGGAAAAGCGCATCCATTTGCGGCTGAATTCGCAGATCAAGCAGTTTGGCGCGAAACAGGTGGTGATTGAGACCCGCGACGGCGGGCAAAGCGTGAACAGCACGCTGCCCTTTGACCATGCCTTTGTGCTGGTGGGCGCGGAGCTGCCGGTAAAATTCCTGAAGTCGCTGGGCATCCGCCTGGAAAACGAGTGGGAAGGCAGCCTGGCGCGGGCCGCGGCGCTGGCGCTGGCAACGCTGGCGGGCGTGTGGCTGGCGGCGGGGCACGCGGCGTGGGGCGCAACCACGCTGGGCGCGGGGTGGCGGCTGCCGGGCGCGGCGCTGGCCGTTGCCGGCCTGGCGGCCTTGCTGTGGCTGGGGCGCAAGGGAGACCGCTTTGCCTGGCTGGGAATTTCCTTTATCGTTTTTTATTCGGTTTATGGCATCAAGACCGGCGAGGGCAACGAATTCTGGCCCTATCGCGACTGGGGCTATAAGGCGTTCTCATTTTTCCACCGGCCCTGGTCGTTCTGGTATACGGTGCTCTACACGCTTACCATGACCGTGTTTGGCATTCAGGCATTGAAGCGCTGGGGGCTGGAGCGCAAAGACAAATTCCAAATCTGGCGTTACGTCAGCCTGCTCTCCTTTCAGTGGATCTTTTTCTTTATCATTCCTGAATTCCTGTTCCAGTGGGCGATCCGATACCAGTGGGTGGGAGCGCGCCTGGCCACGGATCCGCAATTTGCGCAGGCGGCGTGGCGCTCTTACGGCATTGTTTACGCCTGGCCGCTCTTTTTCTATACCTTTTTTGGAGATCCCAGCCGCATCTGGATCGTCTGGGGATTGCTGCTGACCTTTGTGATTATTCCCGTGTTTGTGCTGTTCAACGGCAAACGCTACTGCAGTTGGATTTGCGGCTGCGGCGGGCTGGCGGAAACTTTAGGCGACCGCTGGCGCCACCTGGCGCCCAAAGGCCGCACCAGCATTCGCTGGGAGTGGATGAATATGGCGGTGCTGATCGCCGCCGCCGCGGTCACATTGATTGTGCTGCTGCAGGACGGCATTCCGCTGCTGCGCCATCCGGCTTCCTGGGGCATGAACGTGTATCACCTGATGGCCGACGTGTGGCTGGTGGGCATTCTGCCGGTAACGCTTTATCCCTTTCTGGGCGGCAAAGTGTGGTGCCGCTACTGGTGCCCGCTGGCCAAGATGATGCACCTGATGAGCGCAGCCTATGCGCGGCTGGGCTGGAGCCGGTTTAAGATCGTCGCCAACGACAAGTGCATTGCGTGCAATGAGTGCTCGCGCTACTGCCAGGTGGGCATCGACGTGATGAATTATGCGCTGAAACAGCAGGTGCTGGATAACGCCACCAGTTCCTGCATCGGGTGCGGCATTTGCGTGACGGTTTGCCCTATGGATACACTGAGCTTTGGGGGAGAGAACGGTCTGGTGCAAATCCAGGCGGCGCGGCCGGAAGCGGCAACGGTTCGCGCCTGAGCCTGAGGCCCACCAGGCTTGGGGGCGGAGGGCGGATGCGATACAGCTATTGTAGCGGCGGTGGGAGCCGGCGCTGATGCGGGAAGGGACCGCCGGCTTTTAATTAGCAAAGGCCGGCGCTCATAGAGCGCCGCTACCGTAAGGCGTGGCAACCCCAATTATGCCGCCATAACGGGGGGCGCTACAGCAAAGGCGTGGCAACCCATGCATGCCGCCCTGAAGGGCGGCGCTACACGGCTGATGGAACGTATTCCCTAACGCTCTGCAAGGCATGGCTGCTCTCTGCCCTATAGGACGCCGGGTAAGATGGGAGCGGACAGGCAGGCGGACCAACCATGAAAAACCAGCCGCATCGAGCGCGCGCCAGCGTCATCACCAGCGCATCGAATCCCCGCATAAAAGTTTTCAAGCGCTCGCTGGCCGAGGGAAGGTCAGGTGACGGCTTTGTTGCTGTTGAGGGTCCGCACCTGTTGGAGGAAGCTCTGAAGGCCGGCGCGCGTTCCGGGCAGGCGGCCGCGGCCGCACCCACTGACCGCGTAAGGGCGATGGTGCGCAGCGTGGTGGCGGCTGAGGGCGCAAAGGAAAAACTGAAGCGCCTGCTGAATGCGTTGCCCGCCGATGCGGAGCTGGCTTTTGTGCCCGACGCGCTGTTTGACCGCATGGCGGCGACGGCGGCGCCGCAGGGCGTGGCCGCGCTGGTGGAGGTTAGCGAACCGCCGCTCGACAGCCTGCTGGGCCGCCCGCATTTCTGCTGCGCGATACTCTGTGGATTGCAGGACCCTGGCAACGTGGGCTCCATTTTGCGCAGCGCCCAGGCCTTTGGCGCGGATTGCGTGATGGCGCTCGCCACTACCGCAAGCCCAAGCCACCCGAAGGTAACCAGCTCCTCGGCGGGAGCCATTTTCCACGTGCCGGTTTACGCGGAGATGGAGTTGCATGTGCTGGTGGCCCGGCTGCGCAAGGCCAATATCCAGGTGATTGCCGCCGACAGCCGCAGCCGCGCGCGCCTGGATCAGGCTAATCTGCGAGGTCCCGCGGCGTTCCTGATCGGGCAGGAGGGCGGGGGATTAAGCCCCGGGCTGCTCTCGCTGGCCGACATGCGGCTGGCGATTCCGCTGGCGCCGGGAATGGATTCGCTGAATGCGGCCACGGCCGCTTCCATTTTTCTTTATGAGATGGCGCGCCAGCGCGATTTTAGAGGGAGCGGACCAGCAGGGTAAGCGTGGCGGCGGCCGTTGAGCCGCGGCCGGTGAACCGCAAGAGCGGGATGTGGAAAGACTGTGAGCCTATTTGACACCAAGCCGCTGCCAGGTAGTAGCGCCGCCGCCGCGGCGCCACGCCCGTTGGCGGATCGCATGCGGCCGGAAACGCTGGAGGAGTTTGTAGGCCAGCAGCACCTGCTGGGCGAGGGCAAGCCGCTGCGCGAGCGGATTGAGAACGACGACATTGCCTCCATGATTTTGTGGGGACCGCCCGGCTCCGGCAAGACGACGCTGGCGGCCATCGTGGCGCGGCGGACGCGGGCGGATTTTTTGCGCTTCAGCGCCGTGCTTTCCGGCATCCGCGAAATCAAAGACGTGATGGCGGCGGCGGAAAAATCGCGCCAGTACGGCCGCCGCACCATTCTGTTTGTGGATGAGATCCATCGCTTTAACAAAGCCCAGCAGGACGCCTTTTTGCCCTACGTGGAGCGCGGCGATATTGTGCTGATCGGGGCGACAACGGAGAATCCCTCCTTTGAGGTGAACGCGGCGCTGCTTTCGCGGGCCAAGGTCTACCTGCTTTCCGCGCTTTCCACCAGCGAGCTTGAAACGCTGCTGCGCCGCGCCCTGGCGGATGAAGCCCGGGGCATTGCGCGCCTGAAGGCGGAGCTGAGCGACGAATTGCTGCACCAGATCGCGGTATTTTCCAACGGCGACGGGCGGGCGGCGCTGAATCTGCTGGAGGCGGTTGCGCTGGCTACGCGGCCGGATGCCGCCGGCCGGCGCGCGGTGACCCAGGCCATGCTTGAAGCCACGCTGCAGCGGCGCGTGCTGAACTACGACAAGAGCGGGGAAGAGCACTACAACCTGATTTCGGCGCTGCACAAATCGGTGCGCAACTCCGATCCGCAGGCGGCGCTTTACTGGCTGGGGCGCATGCTGGAATCGGGCGAAGACCCGCTCTATATCGCGCGGCGCGTGGTGCGCATGGCCTCCGAAGACATTGGGCTGGCGGAGCCGGGCGCGCTGCCGCAGGCCATCGCCGCCATGCAGGCGGTGCACTTTGTGGGCATGCCGGAAGGCGAACTGGCGCTGGCGCAGGCGGTGGTATACATGGCGATGGCGCCCAAATCCAACGCCCTTTACGTGGGCTACGGCGAAGTGAAGCGGGACGCGCAGCAGACCGTGGCGGAGCCTGTGCCGCTGCACCTGCGCAACGCGGTCACCACGCTGATGCAGGATTTTGGCTACGGCAAAGGCTATGAGTACGCGCACAACGCGGCGGAAAAGCTGACGGCCATGACCTGCCTGCCGGAAGCGCTGCAGGGGCGCACGTATTACCGTCCGGGCGAGGAAGGCTTTGAGAAGCGGCTAAAAGAGCGGTTGAAGGCGATTGAGGAGTGGCGGCAAAAGCACCGGCAGGGCTGAGGCGCGACCGCCGCCTGAGGCGGGGCTGGCTACAATCCGGGCAGGTGCAGGTCGCTGGGGAAGAATGAGGTAACAATCCAGATCACGGTCAGCGCCACCATCACCACACAGGTGGTCCAGGCAATGGCGTTGAAGACGCGTCCGTTGCGGTACGCGCCCATTAGGTCTTCACGGTTCACCAGACGGAGCATGAAGACCAGCACAAAGGGCAGCAGAATGCCGTTGATAACCTGCGAAATAAGGATGATGGGCACCTGCGCGGATTCGCGGAGCATGATGACGGCAAGAGCGCCGAAAAAGATGAGGCCGGTGTAAAGGGCGTAGAAAGTGGGGGCTTCGCGGACGCGCTTGTTGATGCCCGATTCCACGCCCAGCCCTTCGCAAACATAGTAGGCCGTTGCCAGGGGCAGAATGCTGGCGGAAAACACCGAGGCGTTGCACAGGCCAAAGGCGAACAAGGCGCTGGCGGCACGGCCGGCCAAAGGACGAAGAGCCACGGCCGCTTCCCCTGCGTCCCGAATGTTATGATTGCCGGTCAGGTAGATGGTGGCGGCACAGGCGACAATGATGAAGAAAGCCACAATGTCGGTAATGATGCAGCCTATAATCACGTCCCACTGTGAATGAACGTAATTCTTGGCCTTGATGCCTTTTTCCACGATGGCGGATTGCAGGTAGAACTGCATCCAGGGCGCAATGGTGGTTCCAACCAGGCCCAGAATCATAAACAGGTAACCGGAAGTGAAATGGAAAGAAGGCACCAGGGTCTGCTTTACCGCCGTGGCCCAGCGGGGATGGGCCAGAAAGCTGGAAAGGGGATAGGCGATGTAGAAAAGGCAGGCCACCAGAAAAACCTTCTCCACCATGCGGTACGTTCCGCGCACCACCAGCGCCCAAACAAAAATCGCTCCCAGCGGCACGGCGATGTAGCGGGTAACTCCCAATACGGACATGCCGGAGGCGAGCCCGGCAAACTCCGAAATGGTATTGCCCAGATCCGCCACCAGCAGGAATAACATCAGTAAAAATGTGGTGCGGAAGCCGTACTCTTCGCGGATCAGGTCCGCCAGACCCTTGCCCGTGACCGCACCCATGCGCGCCACCATCTCCTGCACCACAATCAGCGCCACGGTAATCGGGATCAGCGTCCAGAGCAGCGAGTAGCCGTAGGCCGCGCCGGCCTGGGAATAGGTGAGAATGCCGCCCGCGTCGTTATCGACGTTGGCGGTGATGATGCCGGGACCGACGACAGCGAGGAAGATCAGCAGATTGCGGCGAAATTTGCGAATGCGCTTCTGGTCCAAACCTTTGGCTGCTTTCAGGGGATTGAAATCTGTCTGACGAATGGCCGCCCGGCCTACTCGCGGCGCACGACCAGTTCCAGCACGTCGTCTGCGGTGATGACTCCAAGCAAATGGCCGTTATCATCCACAACGGGCAGCACCACCAGATTATATTTATGAAACAGGTCAATCACGTCCTTCTGGTGGGCGTGCGAGGCCACGGAGATCAGCGGCTCATTGGCCAGGTCAAGCAACGACGTGGAGGAGCTGGCCAGCAGAATCCTGGCCAGCGGCACGGTGCCGGTCAGCACTCCTGTCTGGTTGATCAGAAAGATCTGGTAAAGGTTTTCAATGGCGCCTCCAAAATGGCGCACCGCCTCAATGGCGCCTTCCACTTTTGCCGACTCGCTGGTCAGCACGTATTCCGTGGTCATCAGCGCTCCGGCCGTCTTTTCTTCAAAGCCCAGCAGGTCGCGCACCTCGCGCGCTTCTTCTTTTTCCATCCCTGCCAGCACTTCGGCGGAGGTTTCCGGCGGCATCTCCTGCAGAACGTCAGCGGCTTCGTCGGGCGCCATCTCCTCCACAATGTCGGCCGCTTTTTCCGCCGGAATGCTCTCCAATAATTGCGCCTGCATCTCAATGGGGATTTCGGAAATGGCCTGCGCGGCGGTCTCATCGTCCAGCGACTCGATCACGGCCTTCTGTTCGTCGCGGGTTAACTCTTCCAGAATGTCGGCAATATCGGCGGGGTGCAGCTCCGCCAGGCGGTCAAAAGAGATGCGCAGCTTCAAGCGCCGAGCGGGGTCCGATTCGATCAGGTTGACAAATTCCCAGGGTATGGTGCGCGACGGAATGCTGGCTGTCAGGCGGCGCACGCGGTGCTTGGCGACCACGCCCTGCAGCAGGCGCCGGATGGCCGCAGCCAGGCCCACGTTCACCGCTACCACGCGCAACTCGGTGTGGCCGTCCTGGGGCAGAATGTCAAAATCCACGTCATTCACGCGCACAACTTTGCGGTGATTAACATCGATGATCTGCTGGTCCAGCACGTCCTTGCGGATGGAAATCAGGCTTTCGTCGGGAGCATAGCAGCGAATTTCACTGGCGGGAACGCTGGTTTGCACAGCGCGAATGGAGACCGATTGGATCATCTGATGGGTAATGCAAAGCAGTTCCCTCCGCGGCGTTGATACATGATAGGCGGCCACGTGGTTGGAGTTGGCGCTGGGGTCTACGAACAGATCGACGAGAATGCCGAGGTATTCGCCCTTGGCGTCGTAGCTCTGCAGGTGGTCGAGTTCGGTAAAGTAGATCATGGGGCGTCGTCAGAATTGCAGACCTAAACACTTTTTTGCTGCGCCTCAGCGATATCTGGCCGGTCAGTACAAATGATGAACGGCAGAAAAATTTGCAAACGTTAGCCACCGGACGTAAACGGAATGGCGGCAGGCTCCACGTCTTTTTTACGGTCAGGCAAGCCTCATGTCAAGAAAAAAAGGCACACGCAGGGCGGCAGGGCAAGGTTCGTGCATTGTTCCGCCCCACAACCGGCTCATGGAGCGGGAGCAGCGACCGGCGGCAGCTTTGCCTGCCGCAAAGCGGCGTTAAAGCCCGGTAAATCCACGCTAAGAATCTGCTTCCAGCGGCTTAACGCGCCATTCAACAGGGATTCGTCGAGCGTGAGCGCGGTGACGGCGTCGGGCGTGGGCGTGGCGTCGCCGCTCTCAACGGTGGATGCAAGCCGGCTCAGTTGAAGAGCGATGTAACGGAAGCTTGAATTATCGGCCGTGGGAACGCCTACGCCGGCAAAGTCAGGGTTGGCGGCGGGGTTTGAGCCCGTCAGGGCCTGGAGCTGGGCCATCAGTTTTTCAGAGGCGCTCTTCAGCGCGCCGTTGGCCGCAATTTGCGGTTGCAGATTGGTGAGCTGGCGCTGGAGCTGAAGAGCCGCGCGGCTGGCGGCGGAAGCTTTGGCCACATCCGCGCCGATCTGTTCGGCCATCTGGAACTGGCGCTGCAAGTCCGCAGCGCTGGCCTTGGAGCGGGGATCGGCCTGGAGTTTAAGCGGCTGGGTCAGCGTGGCGCCGCCCGCAGTCAGCTTTACAACGTAATCTCCCGGAGGCGCCAGCGGGCCGCCGCCAAATCCGAACCGAGCGTACCTGCGGTTTGGTGGACCGGCGGCGGGATAGCGCATATCCCAAACAAAGCGATGCATGCCCGGCGTGGCATCCAGCGCCTTGGGCTTGGGCAGCCAGTAAGCCAGAATGTCGATGGTGCGCGGGTCGATGCCGGAGGGATGGTCGGCGCTGGAAAATTGCCGCACCAGCTTGCCGCTGGCATCGTACACGGCCAGCGTTACCGGCCCTGAGGCCGCCTTCAGCCAGTAATCGATGGCCGCGCCTGCCACGGGGTTGGGGGCCTGCGGGGTCTCAGGCGGCAGCGGCGTACCCGTGAATGAGCCGGCATGGATGCGAACGGCCTCCGCAGGCTTAAACAGCCACGCCGTTTGCGAAGCCACGCTGGCGTCAATCTGGCGCAGGGGAGTGATATTATCCAGCACCCAGAAGGCGCGCCCATGGGTTGCCGCTATCAGGTCATTGCCATTAATCGCCAGGTCGCGCACCGGCGCGCGCGGCAGGTTAAGCTGCAACGGCTGCCATTGATTTCCTTCGTTAAAAGAGACAAACACGCCCGTCTCCGTGGCGGCAAATAACAACCCCCGGCGCTCCGGATCCTCGCGCACGGCATTCACGTAGCTGCCGTCGGGAATTCCCTGGCTGATCTGCCGCCAGGTTTTGCCGCCGTCGCGAGTGCGGTAAATAAGCGGCGAAAAGTCGTCCAATCGATGGCGATCGACGGCCGCAAAGGCCGTTGCCGCGTCAAAATGCGACGCCTCGATCAGGGTTACTTTGCTCCAGGGGCCTATCTCCGCGGGCGTAACATTCTGCCAGGTGTTGCCGTCATCGCGGGTCAACTGGATGAGCCCGTCGTCGGTTCCGACCCAAACCAGGCCGTCGCGCAGCGGCGAGGGGGCAATGGTATAGATCACTCCGCGCGGCGGCGCGGGGCCGTGATCTTCCGCTGTTGCCGGATCAAGGTTGGGCGTGGGGCCGGAGGCAGGGCGCGTCAGATCGCCGCTGATCATCTTCCACGTTGCGCCACCGTCAAGGGTGCGGAAAAGTTTTTGCGCGGCAAAGTAGAGCTCGCGGGGATTGTGGGGAGAAAAGACCAGCGGCTGGGTCCAGTCGCTGCGATACGCGCCGGGGTGGGCAAGGCTGGGCGGCAAAGTGCGCACCTCGCCCGTGGCCATGTTGTAGCGCAAAACCGTTGATCCGAAGCCGACGCCGAACAGCAAGCCGGGGTGCAGTGGATCCGGCGCAACATAACCGGCCTCGCCGCCCGTGCCAATGGGCAGCCATTCGCTGCCGGAGAGGGTGGAATAGACGCTGCGGCTGGCCACGGCCATCGCGCCGCTATCCTGCTGTGCGCCGTAAATCCAATAGGGGAAGCGGTGGTCGGTAATCACGTGGTAGAACTGGCCGGTGGGCTGGTTGTACCAGGAACTCCACGTGGCCCCGGCATTCAGGCTGACGATCACGCCCTGATCGCTTCCCAGAATCATGCGGTTGGAGTCCTGCGGGCTGATCCAAAGGTTGTGATAATCGTCGCCGCCGGGCGCGCCCTTGATCGCCTCAAACGTTTTGCCGCCGTCGCGTGAGCGGTAAAGCGAGGTGTTGGCAACGTACACCACGTCCGCACAGTGCGGGTCGGCCGTGACCCCGCCAAAATACCAGCCCCGCTGCCAGATGCGCCGGTCGTTCGAAGCGCGCGCCCAGGTTGCGCCGCCGTCGCCGGAACGGTAAAGCCCGCCAAGTTTGGCGTCGACAATGGCGTAAACGCGCTGCGGATTCGCGGGTGAAACGGAAATTCCGATGCGCCCCAAGCCGTCAGAGGGAAAACCGTGGCCGGTTACCGGCTGCCACGTGTCGCCGCCGTCGGAGGAGCGGTAAAGGCCGCTGCCAGGGCCATTGGAAGGCGGATAGACGTTCCAGGGCGGCCGCCGGGTTTGCCAAAGCGCTGCGAACAGCGTTTTGCCATCCGCGGAGCCGAAAGCGATATCGATAGCTCCGGTATTTTCGTCCCTATACAAGATTTTCCGCCAGGTTTTGCCTCCATCGACGGATCGGAAGACGCCGCGTTCGGCGTTGGGCCCGTAGGCGTGGCCGAGAGCGGCAACAAAAACGCGGTTGGAATCGCGCGGGTCGATCAGGATGCGCCCGATCTGCTCGGAATCACGCAGTCCGCAAAACGTCCAGTTTTTTCCGCCGTCGGTGGTCTTGAAAATCCCGTTGCCGTAGGAAATGTCCGACCGCATGTCCGCTTCGCCCATACCGGCGTAGATCACCCTGGGGTCAGACGGCGCGACGGCGAGCGCGCCCACGGAGGCCAAAGGCTGGCCATCAAAGACGGGCTTCCACACGTTTCCGGCATCGGTGGACTTCCAGATTCCTCCGCCCACCGCGCCAAAATAGAAGACATCAGGCTGGCTGGCAACTCCGGCTACCGCCAGCGAACGCCCGCCGCGAAAAGGACCGACCAGCCTCCACTGCAGTCCGGAAAATAGGGAGGCGTCCGTGCTTTGCGCGCGGCCCGCCCGGAAAGCCATTGACGTTGTAACGATAAGGATGACGGCAATTAAAGTGAAGCGGCAGAATCTGGTCACAGGCGCCCTTTGCCTCTTTTCTGCTGATTTTACGAAGCGAGAGTATACAACAGGAAAAACGGGATTGTGCAGGGATATGGCAGGCCATCAAGCGCGGGCAACGCCAAGAGTGGGATCTTCCCGCTGTGAACCCAAACCAAAACCGCCTGACTCCGTCTGGCGCTCTCAGTTAAAACTGTATGCCATTGATTACACATAGTTTAATACGATCTGGTTCGCTTTTTGCTGCTTATGTCCTGTGTTATCAGTTGCTTGAATCGAAATCGAGCTTTAAAGTTGGGTTCGGTCTTGGGTTCGTTTTTTAGGATGTCTTGTGTTTTCAACCACCTTGGGTTCGTTTTTGAGTAAAAAATTGCACACGTTTTGTTCCTGGTCGGGGCAGCTGTAGCGCCCTGGGCTTGGGTCGGCAACGCGGCGTCGGCGATTAAGATTAAAAAGCATTGGCGCCTTGATGGCGGCATAATGCTCCTCCAAGGGTGTGGCGGACGACGTAAAAGATTATATTATGTAATATGTACCATATGGTAATATTTGTCAACATAAATATCCAGGACGAGTGCCTTTGAAGCGGCGCCTTTACTTCGCCATTTGTGTTTTCTGTCTCGTCGCGGGCGGAGACTAATGGGGTTATAATTTCAGGCGCTGGAGTGCCGGAACGGAAGTCCCAATTGGGCTTAATGGAGTCAGGAGGAAACGCTCATGAAAGTGCAGACCTTCACAGCGATCATTCACCGCGAAGACGACCTGTACGTTGCCTCGTGTCCTGAGCTGGGGACGGTGAGTCAGGGCGCTACCATCGAGAACGCTCTCGCCAATCTTAAAGAAGCCACCGAGCTTTATCTGGAGGAGTTTCCTCTCCCCGATGTCGGTCGCCCTTTGCTGACCACGTTCGAGGCGCATTATGCCTAAGCTCCGCCGGGTGTCCGGAGAGTAGGCGATTCGAGCGCTGGAGCGATTGGGGTTCAGACGGCTTCGGCAACGGGGGGTCACGTAATCCTTAAGAAGGAAACAACTCAAGGCTCCGTCGGTTGTGTTGTCCCGCTCCACCGTGAGCTGGCCGTAGGCACCCTGCATGGAATCCTTCAACCGGCTGCGGCTGGAGGATCGATCCATTCTGGTGATTGACAGGATGCCGTGAGAGATTGCGGGGGCGCACACATAAAAACCAATGTATTCGCCACCCGCGTTTTCCACGAAGTTTGCGGTTTGTCCCATGGCATGAAGAAAAGCCTATCGGCTCCGGATTAACTGTCCATGTTCGATAAGAGGGAGCCCATGATGCCAATCGAACAGCAGAATCCTGCCCAGCACCGGTTTACCGTAACCCCTGGAAGGGAAGACGAGGGCGGTTATCACGTGTTTTGTCCAACGCTGCGGGGCTGCCATGCACAGACTGAGCAAAATTCAAAGAATTCCGACATGGCAGCGCGTGGATTCCCGCTTTCGCGGGAATGACCAGTGTGGTGGTCAGCGTCCCGCCCCTTGTTGTCACCTCCGCCGCTGCCGGGCTGCCATGCACAGACCGGACAAAATTCAAAGAATTCCGACATGGCAGTGCGTGGATTCCCGCTTTCGCGGGAATGACCAGTGTGGTGGTCAGCGTCCCGCCCCTTGTTGTCACCCCCGCGACGGCGGGGGTCCAGGGCGCCACCGGTCGCCAGGATGTGGATTTCCGCTTTCCGACCGACCAGGTAACGCGGGTGGCGAATACATTGGTTCTAATGTGTTCGCCGGGGGGCAAGCCCTCACGGCATCCTGTCCATCGCGGTTGGGGGTGGCGCAGCCATACAAGATGGGGGCGTAAGGCCACAGATACCCAGGAGAAGGCAAGGGCGCGCCGGCGGCGGTCTAAATTGTTGGCCATTCTTCGGAGGGCCGGCGGACGAGCAGGCGGCCAAAGTGCGTAAAATCGTAGGCCGGATTCAATTCCAATACGCGCAGCCAGGCCTTGATGGCGTTGTCGGTTTCGCTCAGCTCAACAAAACAGAAGCCCAAAGCGTGATGGACAAAGGCGTCTTGAGAGCGAAATTTGAGCGCTTCCAGATAGGCGTCGCGTCCGGCTGCCCAATCGCGCCTGGCAAGGCAGTCAAAGCCGGTTTCGCAGGCTTTCACCCAGCTTTCCAATTCCGGGGCAGGATGGAAAGGTATCATCCAGTCGCTGCGCAGGGCCAGCAGCTTGGCCGCACATTCTTTCAAATTCTGGCGCGCCGGCGAATCCCTGAAAATTACCGTGGATTGCAGCAAGTCGCGAAGACAGCGGTTCAAGTCGGCCGGATGAGGGTCCGAAGCGTACAGCAGGCGCAGCGCGCTGCGGAAATAGTCGCGGCTTTCGATCAGGGACTCTGTTTGCATCAGCATTTCGTCGGACTGGGCGTGGGCGGGATCCACCTCCAGCGCCTTGCGGTAGCAGGCGGCGGCAGATTCCAACTGGCCGGCCGCGCCGTAGGCGTTACCCAGAAGGTAGTGGCCAACGGCGCCGCAATTGGCCAGCCTTACCGCCTTGCTCAGCGCCTCAATCGCCAGGTCCGGCTGGTGGGTTTCCAGATAGCAAACGCCCAATTCGCGCCACGCCTCGCCGTTATCCGCCTGCTCGCTCAGCAGGGCCACCAGAAGTTCAATCGCGTGTTGGTAGTCGGCCTGGTGCAAGGCCTGGGTGGCCAAATCGAATTTGTCCGCAGGCTCGCTGTGGGCCATGACGTTGCGGTTCTCTTGGTTTTCAGCTCCAGGGACCTACGGCCGCCCGGCGCTGAAAAGCGATTGAAATTGCGCGGCGCTCAGCGGCGGCACAGCCGTAGCGCCCAGGTTTTCTATCACGTGCTCGCGGCGGCTCATACCGACCAGGGCTGCTGTAATACCAGGCGCCGAGCGTACAAACTGTATTGAACATTGCGCATCGTTCAGTTTTCCGCCAATGGCCTGCCTGATCCGGGCGGGCAAGCCGGTGGTCAGCTTGCCTTGCAGGAGCGAGGCGCTGCTGAACACCATCAGGCCTTCATCCTGGGCAAGGCGCAGCACGGTAACCGCCTCATTGCCGGAATGCTGAGTTTTTTTCGCGAGAGCCTCAATCATAGCCAGATTGAAGGGCAGTTGCAAAGCGCGAAAGTGGTGGTTATCTCCGCCCACTTCGCGGGCGATGCGCACCACCTCCTTTAACGATACCGCACCGGGGGAATCGGCAGGCACGCGATAGGCATTCCAGGTGGCAGTGCCGTAGGTGCGGATTCTGCCCTGCGCAACTTCATCTTCAAGCGCGGCGAAGGCTTTGCGCAGCCGCACATGGAATTCGGGCGCGCCAAAAGCCTCCATTTGCGTTTCCGGATTATGCAGATAGTAGAGGTCAATGCATTCCAGCCCCAGATTACTTAAACTAGCCGTGACCTGCGCACGTAGATAGGCCGGAGTCATCACGTGGCAGCCCATGGCCACATCCTGTTCACGCGCCAGCCCGCTGCGGATAACCTTCTCATAGAAATAAGCGGCCGGGTCTTCCGGCTCCTGGCCGTCGAAGGATAAAAATCCGCCCTTGGTGCAGACAAAAAGCTGGTCCCGGCTGGCCTGGCCGCAGGCCACAGCGGAACGCAGCGCCGCTCCAATCGCGCGCTCGCTGCGCTGATGCCGGTAATTTACGGCGGAGTCGATCACGTTGATGCCGTGCTCAATCGCACAGCAAACCGACTCCTGGTAGCGCTCATCCTGCGCCGGGGTGGGCTCGCCCAGGTAGGTGCCAATGCCCACCGAAGCCAGCCAAAGGTCGCGCGCCTGACGAAAATGGCCGGGCATGCGGCTGTTGAATCGATCCCGAAAGGCTGCCGTTCCCGCGGTTGTTGCGTGTCCTCGAATGGTCATAGGTTGCCTGATGGAACTTGTAAGTTATCTTATGTTGATGCGCCGCGCCCGCGGGCAGCGGGTTATTCGCGCGCCGCCCTGACAACAAAAATCGGAATCGCGGTTTCGTGCCGTACCTTGTCAATGGTATTGCCATAAATCAGGTCGGAAAGCCAGCGATGACCGTGGGTGGTCATGGCGATCAGATCGCAGTGTTGCAGCAAGGCGGCGCGAAGGATCTCCTCCGAGGGCTCGCCAAAACTGTGCTGCGTTGAAACGGTGTAGCCCTCCGCGGCCAATTGACCCCGCAATTGATCCAGATAGGCGCGGTCTTCCTGCATTTCCTGGGAGTCGGAAAGGTCCAGATTCCGCTGCCAGCGCGCCGCCCATCCGGTGGAAACGTGAAGCAGCAGGATCTGCGAGTGCATCAGGCGCGCCAGCTCCTTAACCGGAGGCAGCAGTGAGGCATCAGCGGGACTGTGATCGAGAGCGACCAGTATTTTTGTAAACATGCCGTGTTACCCGCACCTTCCAGGTTAATGTGCGCCGGAGCCGTGGAAAAGCAACACCAGCAGATAAACGTTCAGCAGCGCCAGCAGCAGCGCCACGGACCAGGCCAGAATCTGAATTCCGCGCGAGTTGGTAAACTCTCCCATCCAGGTTTTGCTGCTGGTGAAGTGCACCAAAGGAAACACCGCGAACGAAAGCTGGATGCTAAGCACCACCTGGCTGGCAATCAGCAGCCTGGCCGTTCCGTGCTCGCCATAAAAGGCGACGGTAATCAACGCCGGAACAATGGCCAGCAGCCGCGTTATCATGCGGCGCAGCCACGGCGCCATACTGAGCTTAAGAAATCCCTCCATCACCACCTGGCCTGCCAGGGTTCCCGTTAAGGTAGAATTCTGGCCGGCGGCCAGCAAGGCGAGGGCGAAGAGCAGGCTGGCTGCCGGAGCGCCGAGCAGTGGCGCCAGGGTGTGGTAAGCGTCCTGAATCTCGGCCATCTGGTGCATGCCGTGGCGAAAGAAAACCGCCGCCGACATGATCAGGATGGCGGCGTTGATGAGGAACGCAAAATTCAGCGCCAGGAAGAGGTCCATAAAGTTGAACCGCAGGGCGGAGCGTAAGCCCTGCGGCGTGCGCCGGATGGCGCGTGTTTGCACCAGTGACGAATGCAGGTAGAGATTGTGCGGCATCACCGTGGCGCCCAAAATGCCGATGGCCACGTAAAGCATGCCGGTGTTGGTGAACAATTGTGGGGTGGGAAGAAAACCTGCCAATAAGCCGTGAACGTCTGGCCGGGCCATGATGATCTCAATCAGGTAACACAGGCTGATGATGGCAATCAGGCTGACAACAACGGCCTCAAGGATGCGGAAACCGCGGTGTTGCAGATAAAGGATGGCCAGCACGTCGAGCGCGGTCAGGCAAACTCCCCAGATTAAAGGGATGTGAAACAGAAGCTGCAGCGCGATGGCGGAGCCGATCACCTCCGCCAGGTCACAGGCGGCAATGGCAATCTCGCTCATTGCCCAGAGCGCCAGATTGGTCCGCCGTGAGTAATGCAAGCGGCAGGCCTGCGCCAGATCCAATTGCGCCACAATGCCTAAACGCGAAGCCAGGGTCTGCAAAAGGATGGCGATCAGGTTGGAAATGAACAGGACAAAAATCAGCGTGTAGGCAAACTGTGAGCCGCCGGCTATATCCGTGGCCCAGTTGCCGGGGTCCATGTAACCCACGGCAACCAGAAAGCCGGGGCCGGAAAACGCCAGAAGCTTGCGCCAGAAGCTGGCGCCGTCTGGAATTTGGACGCTGCGATGAACTTCCGGCAGCGATGGCTGGGCAACTGTGGCGTCGTAGGGCGATGGCCGAGAAGTGTTCACAGATGCGTAGAGTTTCCTTCAGAAAAGCTTATTGCGATTGCACGTTTGCCGCCGGGGCGGGCGGTTGCTGCCCGCCGGTCAAAACCGCCAGCCGCGCTTCCATTTGCCGGACCCAGGCGTGGTCGGAAATGGAGGGCAGATTGGCCCTCACATTCTCCAGCGCGCCCGCCATGCCGGCATTGGCCATGGCCTTTGCCACCGCCATGTCGGAAGCAGCCTGCGGCAGCGTTTTCCCCTCCATCCCTTCAAGCGCCAGCATCACGTCGCGAATCATCTCAGCCGTGCGCAGGGGAACCATGGCGGCCGCCTTGCTGGCTTTCTCGATGGCCTGGTTCCGGGTCTGCTGTTCCGAATCGGAGGCCTTTGGCAGCTTAAAGGCTGCCATTACGCCGTCATAGCTGGCGGCATCACGGTCAATGGCCGACGTCAACTCCAGGCGCAGCCGGTGTAAGCGCTCCAGGACTTCCGAGGCGATCGGATGGTGGCTGGCCAGCGATTTGCGCCTCAGAGTAAGGCCGCAAACCATTTCGCCCAACGCCGCGGCCAGAGCGCCGGCGTGCGCGGCCACCGACCCGCCCCCGGGCGTGGCCGTGGGCGCGGCGACGGCCTCGATAAACGGCGCGGCAAGCTGTTCCAATAGCGCGGGCGGACTCGCCGGAGCATTGCCTTGCGCTTCCAGCGCCTCTGCCAGGCGGTTTTCCAGAATCATTCCGGCCTGAAAGCCGGCCACGCCCAACCGCTCCACGGCGGCGGATTCCAGCGCCCGCCGCGGCACCAGGCCCACAATCTCGCTCTCCACTACTCGAACCCCAACGGCAGCAGCCTCCGTGCTGACAGCGCCATAAACCGTTTCCATCGAAGTGGTCTCAAAGTCCGTCAGATTCATTGAAACTTGCGCCAGACCCCGGTCTTTCAACTCCACCCCCATGGCCTTAACACACGCATAGCCGCCGCTTGAGGCGCGAATCTTTCTGGCGATGGTTTTGGCCACGCTGACGTCTGGCGTGCCCAAATTGATGTTGTAGGCAATCAGAAATTTGCGCGCTCCCACCACCGTGGCTCCGGCGGTGGGGTGCAATTCATTGCGGCCAAAATCCGGATGGCGCGCCGGATTGGTGCGCACTTCCTCGCGCAGGCCTTCAAACTGGCCGCGCCGGATATTTTCCAGATTGCGGCGTTCGGGGGTGCGCGCCGCCGCTTCGTAAAGGTAGGTGGGAATGCCCAGGCGCTCCCAGGCCTGCTGCGCCACCCAAAGGGCAATTTCAACGCAATCCCGCAGCGTAACGCCTTCAATGGGAACAAAGGGCACCACATCGGTGGCGCCCAGGCGCGGGTGCGCTCCCTGATGCCGGGTCAGGTCAATCAACTGGGCGGCCCGCTCCATGCCGCGCAGCGCCGCCTCGCCAATGTTGGCCCGGTCGCCCACCAGCGTGATGACGGAGCGATGGTGATCCGCATCCATCTCCTGGTCCAGCAGGTAAACCTGCGGCAAGGCAAGCATGGCCTGAACAATGGAATTGACGCAGGCAGCGTCACGGCCCTCGCTGAAATTGGGAACGCATTCAACCAGCGTTTTCATGGTCACAATGTATCACGGCCCGCAAATCTGCGTACCTGGACGGGGCAACATTTTAAACGAAAAATGTCATGGCAATTGGGGATGGCCCATTGCCCCGCAGCGCGGCGGAAGCGCGGCTGGCGAAGGGTGAAGGCCCGGCCAGCCGGGTGATGGGCCTTGGAGTAGCCGGCCTAACGGGATTCGTCCACCACTTTGATGGCGTCAACGGCGGCGTAGTTAACTACAGGAATAAAACTGATGTGCAGCTTGCCCTGGGCGTTAGGCCTAAGGCCATGGAAAACTTCAGACAAGGGCCGGTTGGGACCGCCAGCCTGCTTTAGAACGTCAAAGTCTTTCAGCAGCGTGCTTCCATTGCAATACACGTCAAAAAGGCGGGAGCCGATACCGCCGCCTGCCGGGTTGCCGGCGCCGAAGTAGCGCTCCGAAAAATACAAGGTAACCGAGTAATTGCCCTGGGCTACGGGGATGGCATAGTCAAAATTGCCGTAACGTTCGCCTTCATAAAGCCCGGGCTCCGGCGTGCCTTCAATCTGCCCCTGGCGAAATATGAACTGCCCGCCCGCGTAAAACTGATCAGGCATCCACACGCGGCCCTTGTGGTCGGTGTAGGTATTTGGCTGCGCCACAATACGAATAGTCCGCTGCTTTCCGGGAATGCCGGGCAGCACTTCCAGCGCCGTCAGCATCGGCTCGTCTTGTCTGCGGCTGAAACTGATCTGCAGGTAGCCGTTGCGGCCGGGTGAAACATCCTTAAAAACGCGCTCGTCACCCACAAAAGCGCCGCCTGCGTCGGCATATGTGTCAAACGGGTCAAGGACGGGCGCGCCGTTAATAAGGATGCCGAAAGTACGGCTGGTTTCGCCGCCCTGGTGAATGAGGCCCGGGCCGTATATGGTCTCGACAAAGTAGAGCCATAACTCATAAACACCCGGCGCAAGGGGGATGTTGTAGGCAAACTCACCGTGGCGATAAGTGCGAAACAGAGTGGGATCGAGAGATCGGAAGATGAAGTGATTGGGGTTGACTCCGGTCGCCCCGCCTTCAAAATAGCGGTCACTGAGCCAGGTGTTGCCGGCGCTATCGATATGGCTGGAGCGCGAATAGCCGGCGAGGATTCTGATGGCGCCGTCAGCGGGCTTGGGCGGTGCTGTGACCGGCGCTGCCAGCGGCCTGGCCAGGGACAGATGCGAGGTGGTAGGGCGCCCGTGGAGCAGAACCAGGGCTAAGAGCGCGGCGCCAAGAAAACTTACCGCCAGCACGCGCCTTTTCCATGACCGCGTAACCAGCCTGAAAAAGATGGGAATCTTTTCCGCCAGTTCGGGCTTGCCAGCGCCTGCCGGGTTGGGCGCTTGGGCCGCCGTAGGCAGGAGATGAGAAGCGTTGACTGCCGCTTCCGGTTCATCCGCAGGCGGAGCTTCCGGGGCGCCGCGCTCCAGTACGGCCGCCGCCGATAAGGAGGGATCGTGTCGGGGCACAAAGCGCGGAGCATAATGCCCCGGTTGAAGGGTGAGAACGAGAGGACGATTTGCGCCCTCGGTTTCGTAGAAGCGCTTTACCTTTTCGCGGAGGCGATAAAACTCCACCCGGACAATGGCGCTGGCCGAAGGATCAAAGTCGCGCGGGCGTCCTAAGGCTTCAACACCCAGCGTGTACTCTTTGAGTTCGGTTGCTTTCCCCTCCCAATGCTTGGCGCAAATATAGTGAAGCAGCCTTGCAAGGTTAGGAGCCTTTTGAAAGGTTTCCGATGCCAGGACCAGGCCAAGTTCTCTCCGCTCATCTTGCTCGGTGAACTTGATGCGCATCACTCCAATTATACCTACCCTTTACACTGGGTTCAAAGCCCCTTGCCAGGGGCGCTTGGATCCTGCCTTGACGCCTTTCGACCGTCCATTTGTGAACGAAACGGGCGGTTGCAGCGCAAGGCGGGTACGTTTAATGTCCGATATCTGCCACCCTTTCCACTGCACCTTGAACTGTCGTCGTGCTTCAACAAAGCAAGTCTATTAAAGACGATACCGGTATGATGTGACCAAGATCACATTCAGGAAACATCGGCGTAACGGTTACGTAGCGGGGTTAACGTTGACACCCCGCTCACACTGCTGTTTATAAATAGCCCAGAAATTGCTGGCAGTGACCAAGGTAGTCATGGCTATCCACGCGCGAGCTCAAAGCACTCTTGCCGAATGGGCCAATCGCCGGCAATTCGCCTGATCCCCGGGTAGGGAGGCTTCATTGGCGGCCTCCCTGCTCAGTGGGCTATATCATAGCCGGAGACGACCTGGGCAGAGAAAGTCTGGGATGGCTGATACGCCCATCTTTGATTGATGGACGCCTTGCCCTCTGTGCCAACGGCTGATTTTGATTTACGGGTGTTGCGAAGATTGGTCATCAATCTGGCGTAGCACGAACGTAATCGTTCGGGCTGCTTTGGCAAAACAACATTCAAGAATTGTAGTCATTAGATTGGGGGAAGAAAATATGTGTGTACCTAGAGAGGGCCAAGTAAGAATAGGCTTCCCGGCAGAGGTTTCGGGACTGCGGCCGCACCGGGAGGACCGGAACACCGCCGCCCGCAAAGCCTGCAATCCGCGCTGCACCAGCCGGTTGCGTTTTCTCTGCCGGGCGATCACAGCTTCAGTCGTATTTTCTGTCATGTGGATTGCCTTTTTCGGGCTTTTCCAACGCAGTGGGTATGCCCAGGTGGCCAGCAGTTCGCTAAGCGGAACAGTTACGGACTCAACCGGCTCAGTGATTCCCGGCGCTGAAGTCACGTTGAAAAACGAGTCAACGAATGCCGTGCAGAAGATGACTACCAACGCTTCCGGCTACTTTAGTTTTCAAATGCTTTTGCGTGGCACCTATACGGTTTCCATTGCCTCAACCGGCTTTGCCACCTGGGAAACGCCGCACCTGGCTTTGGGCACCAATGAAAGCCGGGCGCTGCCCAACATCGTGCTTAGAGTGGCAACCACGCGCGAGGAAGTAACCGTGGTTTCGAGCGGCGCGGCAGTGGCGCCGTTGGATACCGGTGAAGCGCGTACTACAGTGAACCAGCACATGATCTCGCAACTGGCGATCCAGGGCCGCGACGCGGCGGAACTGATCAAAATCATGCCCGGCATGGCCATGAACAATGGTCTTAGCCAGAGCCAGTGGAGCAGCCTGGTAACCCAGAGCAACAGCGGGCCGGTGGGGCAGTACTCTGCCAACGGCGCGCAGCCTTACGGCGGCATGCAATTAACCATGGATGGCGGCGTGCTGGTGGATACCGGCAACCAAGGTACCCAGGTGGCCAACATCAACCAGGATCAGACGGCTGAGTTAACCATCCGCACTTCGTCGTTTGACGCTGAGTACTCTCAGGGGCCGGTGGTGGTGAACGCCACGGGCAAGAGCGGCGCCCAGCAGTTCCACGGCGATGCGTATATCTATGGGCGCAATGGCAGCTTGAACGCCGAAGACGCTTTGTTCAAGGCGCAGGGGCTGCCCAAACCGATCGACCGTTATTGGTATCCGGGCGGCGATATTGGCGGTCCGGTCCTTATTCCGGGCACCAATTTCAACAAGAACCGCGACAAGCTGTTTTTCTACGGCGCGTTCGAGTACATGAACCAGCACCCGGAAGGCAACATTCTGGATTACGTAGTACCTACGCCGCAGATGTTGCAGGGCGACTTCAGCCAGCCGCAGCTTGCAGCGTTCAGCAACAACATCATTGGTGTGGTTCCATGCTCATCGACTACAGTGTGGAACTATGCGAACTACTGCAAGACGTCGGGAGTGACAGGCGGCATCATTAACCCTGCATCGATGGACCCGAATGGCCTGGCATACATCAAGACGTTTCCGCAACCCAACATTAACCCCGCAAGCCACAATGGTTACAACTATCAATACGTGAACAATCCTCCGGTCAACCGCTGGGAAGGCCGCGGCCGCCTGGATTACAACATGACGCAAAACACCCGCGCGTACTTTTCCTACGACCGGCAGGACGAGACGGACATCAACAACCTGGGCGTATGGTGGGAGCCCAGCGGAACGCTGCCGTATCCATCCAGTCTCCCGGCCAATGAGGTCTCGGATCTTTGGTCGGCCAGCGTTACTCATACCTTCGGCCCCACCATGACGAACGAGGTGACGTTTAACTACACCAAGTTCCTGAACCCGCTGCGCTATGCCAATGCCGGGGCGGTCAACCCCGCCTCACTGGGCTTTAACCTGCAGAGCCCCTACTCGCCCAATATTACTCCGGCGCTGTTCAACTCGGTAAGCTGGGGAAGCAACGGGGCCATGCCTGGATACTGGGCGCCCGCGTTTTCCAGCGGCTTCCAGAATGGCGCTTTTGGCGCGCTGAAACGCGTTCCCTCAATCGCGGATAACCTGGCGTGGGTGAGGGGCTCGCACACCATGAAATTCGGCTTCTATTACGAGCGGGCCGGTAACCAACAGACGGAAGGAACGTGGGACATTAACAACGGCTTCCCGCAAGGGAGATATGAGTTTGACAACTGGGCCTGGGCCTCAACCGGCAATCCGCTGGCCGACCTGTTGCTGGGTCATGCGGTGAGCTATGCGCAGACCAGCGCCGATCCTGTTCATACACTTTGGTATACGGAATCCGCATTCTACGGGCAGGACCACTGGCAGATAACCCGGCGACTGACCCTGGACTACGGTGTGCGCTTCGATCACACCGGCCAATGGTTCCCTGCCGGCAGCTCAAGCGGGCTGATGGTTTGGGATCCCGCAACCTGCGCCGGTTCCACGGGTCCAGGACCGGCGTGCGTGGGTTCAAACCTGCCCGGCTTTACGTGGCATGGCATAAACAGCAACGTTCCGATTTCCGGCTTTGCGTCGCGTTTGCTGCCTGATCCGCGCGTGGGCGCCGCCTACGACCTGTTTGGAAACGGCAAAACGGTTCTGCGCGGCGGCTTTGGCATTTACCGCTATCAGTTGGCCTACAACGACGTGGCTGGAGCCCTGGATGGACCGCTGGGAATCCAGGCCTTCCAGACCACCTGCAACCTCACGGCGCTCACGCAAATCACCAGTGCGGGTTGCGCTCCTACGGCCGCAACGGGCGCTTTGCCGGGTTCAAGCGGCAGCCTTTCGGAAACCGCGCTGATGATGGGCGATAATGCCACGCCCTACACGGAAAGCTGGAACTTCATGGTTGACGAGCAGGGGCCGTGGAAGTCGCTGATTGAGGTGGGTTACATCGGCAGTCACAGCAGCGATGAACTGATTGCCAGCACGCTGTCGAACGTAAATCTGACGCCACTCGGCGCTTACTTTAAGCCCGATCCGGTGAACGGATCCCTCTACTGCCTGGCGCCTTTCGTAACCACAGGCTGCACGGGGTCAGGAATACCCTCGGGCTCACTGCCCAACTACTCGCCTTACAACTACGGCTCCATCAACGTCAACCGCCACGGCAGCTATGCCAATTACAACGCACTGCAGGCAAGCTGGCAGAAGCAGACCGGCCCCGTCACCTTCATGCTGAATTACACCTGGAGCAAGACGATGGGCATCCGTGACGGCCAAACCGACAACGGCAACGGCAACGGCGCTGTGCTTGACGTTTTCAATATGAACGCCAACTACGGCGTGCTGGCCTATAACCACACCCATATTTTCAATGCCGCCTACGTCTACAACCTACCCAGTCCGCTCCACGGTGATTCCTTTGGTCAAAGACTGGCCAGGGGCGCTGTGAACGGGTGGGAACTGTCGGGCATTACGCAATTCCAGAGCGGCGCACCCATCCAGCCCAACACCGGCGGGACCCTGAACGTGGTGTGGGGCGGCAATGAGGGCAACCAGAACATTCTGGGTACCAATGCGGAGACGCTGGCCCCAATTCTCACTTGCAACCCCGGCGCCAATCTGCGTTCCGGGCAGTACTTCAATCCCAACTGCTTTGCACCTCCCACGGTTCAGGGCCAGAACGGCAACATCATATGGCCTAACGTGACCGGACCGGGCTACTTTGATAGCGACCTGGGCGTGTTCAAGAATTTCAACGTGACCGAGCGGCAAAGCCTTCAGGTCCGTCTGGAAATGTTCAACTTCCTGAATCATCCGCTACCCCAGTTTAACGCGCTGAGCAATAATGCGGACATTCAACTGAATTTCGACAATAACGGCGCGCTCAGCACCACAAATCTCAACAAGACCACAACGGGCGCCCCGCAATATGCGGTGGGACGCCGCGTGCTGGAGTTAAGCGTGAAGTATTCGTTCTAACCTCAATGATGAAGGCGAAGTGAACGCCGGGGGATGGCGCATGCCATCCCCTTTTTTTGTCTGGACACGGGTGCTGGTCTGGTGAATTCTAAGGAACACACAATTTAAGGCTGGATGAACAGGACCGGATTTGAACCGCGATTTTTTTTCCGCCGCCGCAAAAACCGCTATCACCCGTCGCAAAGCCCTGGCGCTGCTGAGTGCTTCCGTTATGCCCATTCCGGCCCTGGCTGCGGCTTCGCCGATCCGGTTTGCTCTGGCCCGGCCGCCCTTTGTGCTGGATACGGACGAAACTCTCACCACTCCCCACGCGCCCTCCACTATGGCAGGGGGAGTGGCCGTTTTTGACTACAACCGCGACGGACGTCCGGATATTTTCTTCACCAACGGCGCCAACATCGCGACGCTCAAAAAGGATTCTCCGTGCTTTTCAAACCGTCTGTTTCGCAACGAAGGCCGCGGCGTATATACCGACGTTACGCAGCGCGCCGGGCTGGCCGGAAAAGGTTACGACACCGGCGTCGCCGTGGGCGATTACGACAACGATGGATTTCCCGACCTGTTTGTGGCGGGCGTTCACGGCAATACGCTTTACCACAACAATGGCGACGGAACCTTTACCGATGTCACCAAAGTGGCGGGGCTGGACCGCTCCGTGGACCCGCAGTACGGCCCCATCTGGTCTATCACCGCGGCCTGGGTTGATGTAAACAACGACGGGCTGCTGGATCTGTTTGTGCTGAACTATCTGCAATGGGATTACAAGACGGAACCGCTGTGTGGGATGCAAAAGGCTTACGATTACTGCACGCCGCGGTTATATAAGGGACTGCCCAACCAATTGTTTTTGAACAAGGGCGGCGGCAGGTTTGAAGATGTGTCGGAGGAATGGGGGCTGCGCGCGCACGTGGGGAAGGGAATGGGCGTGGGCGTTGCGGATTATGATCTGGATGGACGGCCGGACCTTTTTGTGACCAACGACACCTACTACAACTTTTTGTTCCACAATACCGGGAGCAAGTTCGAGGAAGTGGCCCTGGATGCCGGTGTGGGCCTGGTGGAAGACGGCGAGTTCATTTCCGGCATGGGAGTCGACTTCCGCGATGTGAATAATGACGGCTATCCGGATATCGTTCTGGTAGCGCTTAACAACCAGACCTTCCCCATTTTTCGCAACGACGGGAAAGGAAGCTTTGAGGAGATAACGGCGCAGTGCGCCATGGCCTATCTTAGCCGTTCAATGGGCGGCTACGGGCCGGGTTTGTACGATTTTGACAACGACGGGTGGAAGGATCTGTTTGTGACTCGCGGCCACGTGGAGGCACGCCCCAAGCCCGGCACAGAGATCGAACAGTACAACACGGTGTTTCGTAACCTTGGGTCGAGCGGCCGGTGGCAGGCACTTACAGAAGAAGCGGGACTGATTGCCTCGCCGCCGGCGCGGCATCGCGGCTGCGCCTTTGCGGATTTGGACGGCGACGGCCGCATCGACGTGGTGGCCACTGCATTGGGCCGGCAGGCTGAGATCTGGATGAACCGCAGCGAAGGCTCTGGTCATTGGCTGGATGTGGCGCTGGAAGGAACCAAAAGTAACCGCGATGGCATGGGCGCTGTGGTCAAGGTGATTACTTCGGCCGGAGCACAATACAACCACATGACCAGCAGTGTGGGCTATGCTTCCTCAAGCCACGGGCCGGTTCATTTCGGCCTGGGCAATGAAAGGCTGGTGGCGGAGTTGGAAATCCGGTGGCCTTCCGGTATTGTGCAGAAGCTGCGGAGCGTGCCGGGCGACCGGATAATCAATGTAAAGGAATCTGCGGGTTGACGACGCGGGACCTGGTCTGGCGCTGACGTTCCTCGGCGGTGAGCTGGTCCACAATCTTTCGTTCGCGCGCGCCGTCTTGGGGGCGGTGCAGGCGGTAGTATAGTGCTGCGAGCTGAACATGCGGCGCCAGCCAGTGGGGTGTACTTTGGACGGCCGCCTCAAGGTGGCTGACGGCGTCCTGCGGATGGCCCTGTGCAGCCTCAACGCGTCCGAGTTCATAGAGCGCAAGCGGCGAGTGCGGCTCCAGCGCCAGCGCGCGCTCCAGGTGGGTTTGGGCGGCGTCATATTCCCCCTTGGAGTACAAGACAGAGCCGAGTCGCATCTGAGCCTGAAAATCGTTCGGATCCCGCTTGATAGCCTGCTGATAGCTTGCCGCTGCGCCATCCGTATCACCGCTATATTCCCTGATCATGCCCTGCAGCGTGTCGAGCCCGGGCAGGTTCGGATCAAGCCGCGCTGCGGCCTCGGCGCTTAGGCTGGCGTGCTTAAAATCGGCCAGCTTCAGGTAGGATTCCGCTGCCAGCAGGTAAGCCGGCGCACTTTGGCGTGCCTCGGCCACTTTTTCCACGCGCAAAACGCCCTCAGCGGTCAGCCCGGCGCGAATCATGGCCGACCCCAGCGCCCATTCCACGTCCAGATTGTTGGGCTCGGCTTTTTCAACCGGCTGGAGCAGGGCGATGGCCTCGCGGTCCTTCCCAAGGTGCACATCGCAATCACCCAGCAACGCGGCCACGCGTGCGTCAGCGGGATTCGCGCCGTGCAGAGAAGAAAGCTCGCCGGCAGCGGCGGAAAAGTCTCCTTTCTTAATGTAGGCCAGGGATAAATCCAGGCGCAGACCAGCGTCGCCCGGCGCCTGGGCCAGCGCGTCCCGATATTGCACAATGGCCTCGTCAAACCGTCCCAGCGAAGCCAGCGCCACTCCCAGATTGGCATGTGCGGCGGTCATGGCCGGAAAGCGTCTCACCAGTTCCTGATAGTCCTTGACCGCCCGTGCATGGTCGCCGCGCTGCTGGGCCGCGAGCGCCGCTTGAAATAGCCGTTGAGCCTCGGCTGATTGGGCCGGTGCAACCAGCCCAGCCGCCAGCCAAATCCATGCCGTCAACGCCGCGGCGAATATCCGGGCAAAGTGTGTAGACTTCAGTCGGCGCCGCCGTTCTATTCCTTTTGTCCGCGTCTTTGGGCAAATTAAAGGCATTATTAGCTGATGGCCGCCTTGTGGCCGCCGCTCTCCTGCCCGATTATTCCCGAAAGCATGGACAAAAGGCAAATCGACCGGGAGTTCCTTGTGATCCTGAGAATGCGGGCGGCTGCGGGTACTCCACCGTAACCGTAACCTGCTGAGGCGCGGCCAGCGGGTTGCGCAGCGCCAGATGAGGCACAAAATCACACTGGCTGGCAAAGGGCGAATCCTTTGTGGGCGTGGCGATGGGATTGCCGTTTGCGTGCAGCGTGCTCGAGGGCTGGGTTTCTGCGCCCGGAAAGCGCAGTGTGGGGGAAAAGCCCGTGGCCGGATCGCTGATCTTCCCTTGTCCAATCAGGCTGGGAACCAGGCCGTGGCCCACGATGGTGCCCGCCTGGCGCAGGACCCGGTGCACAAGATGCTGGCGGGGCGTAATGCCGTCGACGGCGGGGACTTGGCTTTGCAACCGATGCTTTCCTGGTTTGAGAATGCCCCGGACCGCAAGCAGCTTTGCCGGATGGGCGAGGCGCTGGCCGAGTGTATGATCGAACGCCATCGCCGTCGGCTGCACGGCCATGCCCGGCGCATCGCCCTTGACCTGGACCCGACTGACGATCCCACGCACGGCGCTCAGCAGTTGACCTTCTTTAACGGCCACTACGAGACGTGGTGCTATTTACCGGTTGTGGGCTTTTCGAGTTTCAACGACGAGCGGGAGCAGTACCTGTTCACGGCGGTGCTGCGGCGGGGCGATGCGGTGGCCGGCAAGGGGGCGATCGGTATCCTCTGGCGCACCCTGGTGCGAGTGCGGAAAGCGTTTCCGAGGGCGCGTAGACGGGTGTGACAGCCCGTGCAGGCTTACTGGGAGCAAAACCCAATATTCTTGAGTTCGTACAGGACGGAGTCTGGAGCGACGGGTGTAACGCCTATGGTTATCAGGTGGGCATTTTCGGGCGAGTCGAAGGTGAAAACTCGTTTGCCCCAATCAAGGACTTCCCGGCAAAAGCGCTCTGTTTTTCCGCTTGGCGTGGCGTAGGCTATGAAAACCGCGCCGGCCAGAGCGGCCATGAAGCGGTTACGTTAAATCGCGCTCTCCTGCGTGGAGTGCGCCGAACGCGCCTCGCATCCTGCCCCAGCCCTTGTTCACTCCCGCTGGCAGACCGCCGCCGGTTTGGTTTGGTGGATACGCTTTGACGAACTACCATACAAACATGCGGGCCCCGCCGCCCGATTGGCGGACCCTCCCGGTTTGGACGGAAATACCGTGTTCTGGAGACAGGTTCTCTCCAGCCGTCTCAGGAAGATGCAGTTCGCCGCCCGTGATCGCTTCGACCTCTACGGGACTATGGCGATTCATGATTTCAGCCGCGGCCTCGATCCTCTCGTCCAGCCCGCTTGCGAAAACGATGACTCCTCCGTGCCGCACTCCTTGAACATAAGCTTCCGCTTCCGGTTCGGTGGCCCCGATTGTCCTGAGATCCCGGTTCAAGGCCACCTGGAAGTCGTGGTGTGGAGTGCCCATGGCTCCGGCGACCGCCATGTCCAGCGGCTCGTTTAGCATGCGGATGGCCTCCCGGGGGAAACCGCTGGCCTCAATGGTGATTGCTTTTCGAGGCAGAAATATAACTTACGTACGCGATGAGTGCCTTAAATTCCTGAGCGCTAAGGGACACCGGTGGCATTCCACCTTGTTGCATGGGGGCGGTGGGGTGCCTCAGCATTTTGGTTAAGAGCCCAGGGGCGATGGTCTTGCCAGTACCCGCAAGCGCAGAGGCTGCTGCTGTACCCCCAATGCCATCGGTCCCGTGACAGCCAGCGCATCCGTGGGCTTTGAAAATCAATTTGCCATTGGACTCAAGCTTGTCAATCGGAGGTCCGGCTGCCGCACCTGGTTTGGCCTTAGCGGGCGCCGGTGAGGACGACACTGAAGCCGGGGGCGCCGCTGCAGAGGTGGCCGGC
>VFSW01002005.1_pt1 | contig 30822 bp, 26 predicted proteins | sample 5358111 | NCBI WGS metagenome assembly VFSW01 (sample SAMN11554181, study PRJNA540505) | mine drainage metagenome | isolation source: sediment from site ElyBrook_90M | place: USA: Ely Copper Mine, Vershire, VT | collected 2017 | reverse complement strand
ACCAACGACCCCCACCATGTCAAGGTGGTGCTCTAACCAGCTGAGCTACGCGCCTACTACGAAGCCGCACATTCTACCGTCTAGCTGCCACAGGCGCAAGGAAACCTGTGGGGGCCTGTTGGCCTGATCGCGCGGGATCAGGTGCGCCAGCGCATGCATTGCTTCTGCACCACCTCGGAGAGCGCGCCTGTCTCCTGCCATTCCCGGCGCAGCACGGCAGCATCGCTGCGCAACTCCAGCACATCCTGGCGCAGCGTGGCACAGGCCGCGTCGGCTTCAAGCGCCATGGCATGCGACTCGATCTTGTCGAGCGTCTCCAGTATCTCTTCCGCGAGCGTTCGGTGCTCGTTGGATTGCGGATCCACATACGCCCCCTCATAGCCAAACCTGCAGGCCTGGAAGCGATTGAAGGAATAGACCAGATAGTCCTTTTCACTCAGGGGAAATGGGCGCTCCAGGGTGAGGTAGCGCACGACAGACTGGATGAAGGCAGCGAGCTGTGCTGCGCGCGCAATGGTCAGTGGCGTGTCCATCACCCTCACCTCGATGGTGCCATACTCCGGCTTGGGCCGGATATCCCAGTAAAAGTCTTTCATGCTTGCGACAATGCCGGTAGCCGTCATGTTTTCGTAGTAGCGGCCAAACGCCTCCCAGGTTTCCACAAAGGGGGCACGGCCACTCAAGGGGAAGGCAAAAACGGAGTTCAAACGCGCCGATTGAAAGCCCGTATCGTGTCCCTGTACGAATGGCGAGGCAGCGCTCAAGGCAATGAAGTGCGGAATGAAGCGCGACAGGGCATGCAGCGTATAGAGCGCGGAATCCGGGTCTGGGCAACCGATATGGACATGCTGTCCAAATATCGTGAACTGCTTCGCGAGATACCCATAGAGATCCGAAATCTGATCAAAACGCGGCGTGGCAAAAATCTTGCGTTCGCCCCAATGCTGGAACCCGTGGGTTCCGCCGCCACAGATCCCGACATTCAAACGGTCTGCGCACGCCACCATGCCATTCCGGATCTCGGTCAGCTGTTCGAGAACTTCGGCATGGTTGGCACAAACACCGGTAGCCATTTCAATCATGCTCATCGTGATTTCAGGCTTGACGTCCCAGGGTTTCCGCTTTTTTGCGAGCATGCGCAACAAGTCGGGGGCCGAAGAGTCCAGGTCATAATCGTGGGTGTTGACGATTTGCATTTCAAGCTCAACACCCAGTGTCAACGGTGCAGATGGCGCGAATCTGCCGAGTGTCATGGTGCACCCTCCTTTCCTGCCTCACCTGTGAATCGAAGCACCCACTGGACCACGGCTGGACTCACCAGCTCCATGATGGACAGCATGCTCAGGACGATGGCCCCCACCTGATTGCCGAATTCAGGATAGAGCACCCTTATGTCTTCCACCAGGAGAAAGGCCACCGCCGACATCGGGATCAGGGCCAGACCCAACCCCAGGGACTGCCGCAGGCTGAGGCCGCTGACGGGCCCAAGCAACATCACCCCCGCGCCTTTGGAAAGCCCTCTGACGGCAAGCAGCGTCAGTGCCGCCCCGCCCCCAGCAGCCACCCCACCCCATGTCAACGTCACGCAGGTCAACACAAAGAGCATGATGACGAGAATGGCCCCCGCGGTACCAAAGTGCCTGGGCCACAGATGCGGTCGCGGATCAAGGAATTTCACCATCATGCCACCCAGCAGGGGAGCCAGGACAACCGGCAATGACAGAATTTCCAGAAATGACAGGACCAGCAGTAACAGGCCAAAAAGAACCGCAACGCCCTGTTCGTCCGAAAGGGCAAACAGGGTGCGCAATAGTTTGAAAGTCAAAGCCAGCGCAGCGCCTACGCCAAGAGACCCCAACAACAGGTAAAGCGGATGCACCACGGCAATGAACCAATCGCCCTTGAATGCGCCATGCAACATTCCGATCAGCAGCTTGGAGGCCACGACCGAATAGGTCATGTTGAGCGCGCAATGTACGAAAAGCCGTTGTGTGACCTGGCCTTGAGAACGCATTTCCGCAACCACGCGCATGACGATGGCAGGAGAAGTTCCGATGGCGATGGCCGCAACGACAGCTGCCAGTCTGGCATCATGGCCCATCAGGGTGAGCGTGACAAAGACAGCGCTAAAGGTCAGTGCAGATTCCACCAGGCTGGTGACAATAACCCAGGGGTTATCGCGCAGCCAGCGCAAATGCACATGAATTCCAAGTTCAAAAAGCAGCAGGGACAAGGCGAGGTCGATCAGCACCTTGAAATGGGGAAAATCCGCAGCACTGAACCAACCCAGCCCCAGGGGACCCAGCATCAGCCCGGTCACTGCATATCCCGTGATGCGTGGCAGCCTTGCAAAATGCCACAGCCCTTCACCCGCCAGTGCGGCCCATAGCAAAGCCGTGCCAATGCGCATCAAATACCCAAATTCAAAAGGTGTATTCGGCAAAAAATTGTGAATCATCGTGTCAATGCATGTGGCCCGTTTCGATATGACTGAATTGTAAGTGCACATCAGCGACGAGCAAGTTCACACGCGTCGCCAGATGGCGACGACCCTGGGGATGATCCGGTAAAACCGATTGATTTCCTTGAGATTGAATGCGTCGCCAAATGGCAACGAAACGGCTATGGAAATATATTTTTACAGAGAAACCGCGGTTCAACCTGCGATTTGGGCAGGCCTGTCTTCAAAATATGGATAGAGTACGGGCAACACCAGCAACGTCAGCGAGGTGGAAGAGAGCAAACCGAAGATCACCACCACGGCCAGGGGGCGCGTGACTTCCGATCCCGGACCACTGGAGAACAGCATCGGCAGGAGCGCCAGCATGGCCACGCTGGCCGTCATCATCACGGGGCGAAAGCGGCTCTGACACCCTTGGTAAACGGCCACTTCCGTGGTCATGCCCTCGTCGCGCAACTGCCGGATAAAGGACACGAGCACCACACCATTGAGTACGGCGATGCCCCACAGGTTGATGAAACCCACAGCCGCTGGCACGGACAGATACTCACCCATGACAAACAAGCCCAGCACACCCCCGATGGACGCGAAGGGCAAGACCAGAATGATCAACATGCCCACCCTGACCGAGTTGAACAGCACGAACAACAGAAAGAAAATGGCCAGGATCGTTACCGGGATGATGACCATGAGCCGCGCCATGGCACGCTGCATGTTTTCGAATTGCCCCCCCCAGTCCAGGGTATACCCTTGGGGAAGGCTCACCTGTTTGGCGATTTTGTCCTGGGCCTCCTGAACGAACCCACCCAGGTCACGGCCCTCCACATTGACACCCACCACCAAGCGCCGTTTGCCGGACTCCCTGGAAATTTGTGATGGCCCATCGACGACCTGGATGTCTGCCAGTTCTTTCAGCGGGACCAGCGCGCCACTGGGCGAACTGATCGTGATACCTTCAAAAGCTTCAATGCTGTCACGATATGAAGCGGGATAGCGCAGCACCAGGGGAAAGCGCCGCTCGCCGTCGTAGACCTGCGTTGCCACGCGCCCCCCATTGGCGATTTCGATGACGTTATTGACATCTTCAACATTCAGGCCATAGCGCGCGATGGCCTGGCGATCTATCACCAGGGTGAGATAGTTCTGGCCCGTTACCTGCTCGATGCGCAAATCGGTGGCTCCATGCATTCCGCCCAGTACGCGTCCTATCTGGTTGCCCAGCCGGCGCAACTGATTGATGTCATCTCCAAAAATCTTGACAGCAACCTGGGAGCGCACACCAGAAACCATTTCGTCCACGCGCGCAGCAATCGGTTGTGAAATGGCGGTCTCGACTCCGGGCAACGTGTGCAAAGCAGCGCGCACCCTGTCGGCAATCTGGTCCTGGGTGAGGTCACGCTGGTTTGCAGGCTTGAGGGAGACGATGGGGTCCGATTCGTTGGGCTGGCCGGGGTCGGCAGCCGATTGTCCTCGTCCCAGACGGGAAACCACCATGTCAACACCCGGAATTGCGGCAATGCGCTTGAGCGCCTCGAATTCCAGCTTGACCGACTCCTCAAGGGTGATATTGGCCGCACGCGTGATGACGGGTGTGATGGCCCCCTCCTTCATGATGGGGATGAACGCTTTCCCCAGGAACGGAAAGAGGACCACGCTGACCAGTAACGCCACAATGGCATAAACAATCACCTGACGGGGATGCCCGAGGGACCATTTCAGGCTTTTCAGGTAGGGGGACTTGATCCGTGCCACAAAGGGCGTGTCATGCTCACCTCCCCCCTTCAGGATGTAGGAGCACAACACGGGTGACAGCGAAAATGACAGGATGAGCGAAATGCTCAAGGCTATGCCGATGGTAATGGCGAGTGGCGCAAACATTTTCCCTTCCATCCCCTGCAGGGACAAGAGCGGCATGAACACCAGAATGATGATGCCGACGCCAAAGAGAACGGGTTTGCCCACTTCGGAGGCTGCCTCCAGAATCACCCTGGCTTTGGGCGGTTTCTTTTCTGCAGACTCTCCCAATCGGGCGAATGCATTTTCGACGACTACCACCGAGCCATCCACCATGATGCCTATGGCGATGGCAAGCCCCCCCAGCGACATGAGGTTGGCGGTGAGTCCATACTGGTTCATGACGATGAAGGTCAACAGGGGGGTCAGAACAAGCGTGGCCGTGACGATGATGGATGAGCGCACATCACCAAGGTAAACATAGAGTACGACGATCACCAGCAGAATGCCCTCAACCAGCACCTTGGTGATATTGGAAAGCGCCGCATCCACGAGATTGGTTCGATCATAGAAGGGAACGATTTGCAGGCCGTCGGGAAGGAGATGGCGGGTGTTGATATCAGCCACCTTCTCCTTGATGCGTGTCACGATTTCGCGGGCGTTTCCCCCGCGCTGCATCTGGATGATTCCGGCAACAGACTCCGTTACGCCATTCTTGACGACGGCACCCTGGCGTACCTCGGTTCCCAACCGGACTTCAGCCACGTCATGCACAAAAACCGGGGTGCCCCCCACTTCCTTGAGTACGATGTTTTCAATGTCCTGCAGGCCGCCGATCAGGCCCACGCCACGAATCAGGTATCGCTCGGCATAAACCGGCAGCTGCCCGCCGCCAGAATTGGCGTTGTTGCGGGCCAGTGCCGCATAAACATCCTGAAGCAAAATCCGGTGATGACGCAGTTGCTGTGGATCTACCAGGACCTGATATTCACGGACATAGCCCCCCATGGTATTGATTTCGGCAACTCCGGGAATGTTGCGCAACAGGGGCCGTACCACCCAATCCTGGACGATGCGATGCTCCGTCAATTCTTCTACGGTCAGCGGCCGGTTACCAGACGAGGGATGTTCCAGCGTGTACTGATAAACCTCACCCAGTCCTGTCGAAACCGGGCCCAAAACGGGAGTTACCCCTGCAGGCATCTGGCCCATGACCTCGATGAGGCGCTCCAGGACGATCTGGCGGGCAAAGTAAACATCAGTATTGTCGGTAAAGACCAGCGTCAACACGGCAACGCCGTTGCGATTGAGCGAACGCATTTCGCTCAATCCTGGCAGCCCGGTCATCGCGATCTCGATGGGAACGGTGACGAAGCGCTCGACTTCTTCGGGCGAGCGGCCCGGAACTTCAGCAGCAATCTGGACCTGAACGTTCGTCACGTCGGGAAAGGCGTCAACGGCCAGTCGATTCACGGCGAGCGCCCCGGTAACGAGCAGTACGACCGCCACCACGACAACGATCATGCGTTGTCCCAGGGCAGTACGGACGATGGCGCGAATCATGGCTGGATGGCTCCTTTAGCCGCCACCCAGGCGTTTTTTCCGCTCATTATTGAGATGGTAGGCCTGGTCGATCACGATGGGCGTACCCTGTTCAATGCCTGAGATCACCGGTCGCGATCCTTTGCTTTCAGGGCCCAGTTTGACCACGGTCAGATAAAATCGAGTCGGAGATTCTGATACAAACACATGGTCCACCCCATCCTCGCGCACCACGGCGCTGGCGGGAATCACAGGCCGATCCACTGCTTTGCCAAAAATCAGCATGTTGGCCATCATGCCTGGCTTCAGCTGACGGTCCGCGTTGTTCACGCTGGTTCGTGCCGAGATCGTGCGGCTATCGGCACTGACCAGTTCGCCCACGTAAACCAGTTTTCCCTTGAAATTGCGATCCTTCAAGCCAGGCACCTCAATCAGCATTTCCTGGCCCAAACCCAGCAGATAGGCCTCCTGTTCAGGGACCTGGGCGGTGACCCAAACCTCGGAAAGATCGGCGACCGTAAACAATGCATCGGCGGGCTGGACCACCTGGCCCTGCACGATCCGGCGCTCGACCACCGTACCCGAGACGCTGGAGACAACCGGCGCTATCGAGTTGACGACGCCTGTTTTACCCAGCGCTTCAATCTGGTCGGCAGGCATGCCCAGTACATGCAACTGGTCCCCCATGGCGCGTTGTTCGGCCTGCGCAGTCGCCGCCTCGCTTTCCCTTCGCTGCAAATCAGCCTGGGCGATGACGTTTTCCTTGTACAGGATACGCGCGCGCTCAGCAGCATTGCGCGCCAGTTCGTTGGCCGCCCGTGCCTTCAAATAGGCAAGCTGCGCCTGGCCCAGTTCGGTGGAATGAATACGAGCCAGTAGATTGCCTTTCTTCACCTGCTCGCCTGGAGAGGCCAGGATCTCGATCACACGGCCTGTTACGGATGCACCAATGCGCGCCACGCGCTGCTCATCAAAATCAATCTTGCCCGTCACCCGCAATGTTTCGGCAAAAGGTTGAACCACCACCGGTGCTACGGGGATGACCCAGGCAGGAGTGGTCTGATCCTTGCTGCCGCTTGCAAGATCGATCAGCATGGGATCCTGGGCGACGGGTCCCTGGGCCTGGGGCTTATGTGAACCCGTCAGCAACATGGCCCCCCCTATGCCCAACGCGGCCAGAACCACGAGCACCCCCGCTAGAACCATCACTTTCGTCCGGGTGGGTAGTGCCTGCAAGTTTTTCAAGAGGATCATGGCAAGGTCGGCATCGGCAGGGGTTGGGTGGGGGATGCATGCGTGTGATCAAGAGCGGGCCTGGAACGCAGCCGGTCAATCTCGACCGCGACTGCGGCAAGTTCGTACCGTGCTGTAATGAGTTCGCTTCGGGCCGCGCGATAGGTGCGTTGTGCATTGAGCCAATCCAGTATGCCGCGTTCACCGTAGCGGAAAGCAGCTTCTGCAATGCGCTGTGCCTCGGCTGCCTGGGCCAGGAGATGGTTTTCCAGCATGGCGACCTGGTTACTGGCAATCTGGTACTGGTTGTAGCTGGCTTCAAGCGAGTCGCTGAGCATCAAACGACGCGATGCAGCCATGTTGCGCGACCGCGAGAGCTCGGCTTGCGCCTGGGCCACCTGCCCGCTGCGCCAATCCCAAAGCGGAATCGTCAGGGCCAATCCGGCACGGGATGAGGACAAGGTAGGATCCACGTCATGCTGTGCCAGCAACGAGATTTTGGGAAGCCGTTGCGATTTTTCAAGATCGAGACGGTGCTCTGCGGCAACGCGTTCAGCATCTCCGCGCTGCAGATCAGGGTTGCGATCAGCGAGCTCCTGTTGCAATGTCGCAAGTGAAGGCAGGGCGATGGCCTTGGGCAGCTCGCCCCCGATTTCAACCCCTTCGGGAAGGGCCCGACCCACGGCCAAGCGAAGATTGGCACGCACCTGCTGGACGCGCAACACGGCGGCATCATGGTTTTTTTGGGCATTCAGGAGTTCGGTTTCGGCAGTAATGAGGTCGAATTTTGGGGATTCACCCACACCGTGGCGCAAGGCAATCCGATCGCGAATCTGTTGCGTCAGTTGCAGGTCCTCCATCGCAGCACTGGCTTCGGCCTGCCGGCGTAACACATCGTAGTAAGCCAGTTTGATGCGTGCCACCGCTTCATCCTCGAAGGCCTGGCGTCCGGCGTCCACAGACAGGACATTGGCATCCGCCGCGTCGATGCGCGCATTTCTGACTGTGGGATATTCGATGGGTTGATTGAGACTGATGGTATACACAAAACCTGAAACGGGGTTCAGCGTATCCCGCTCCTGTCCGCGTCCACTTTGCCCTGATATTTCAGGATTGGGATAGGCCCTGGCAATTTCAGCAGTACCGCGTGCCGCCTCGACCTGGTCCCGGGCTGCCAGGACGGAAGGGTTTTCGTTCAGTCCGATGCGCAAAAGGTCTTCGAGACCCAGTACTGGAGCGGCTGCCAACACAGTGGGCATGATCAAAGGTGCAAGGCAGCAGCCCCAGGACAGGCTGCGCAACCAGCCTGGCACTGAGAATCGGCGTTGTGTCGCTTGGGTCGGCATCGCGTTCATGGGGAAAACAATATCAGACCTGGATTATGGGCAGCTTAACGCAGTCGATAAACTCCCCCTTCCATGCTACACGCTTTGCCCTGAAATGGTGCGGCCGCCTGGCTTTTAATCCTGCTTCACGCAATCCACATAAAAGCGCGATTCACCGTTGGCCCCGGTTTTGGACAAACCGTGAATGTCCGTTTCAAATCCCGGGAAGCGGCCATTGAATTCGCGGGCAAACTTGAGGTAGCGCACGATGGTGGCATTGAAGCGCTCTCCGGGAATCAGCAGGGGGATGCCTGGCGGATAAGGCGTCAGCAGGACCGAGGTGATGCGCCCTTCCAGGTCATCGATTTCAACCCGTTCCGTTTCGCGGTGGGCCATGCGGGCAAAGGCATCTGCAGGCTTCATGGCAGGCACCATGTCGGACAGGTACATTTCAGTGGTGAGCCTGGCCACATCATTGGTGCGGTACACCTCGTGAATCTGATCAGAGAGCTGCTTCAGGCCCCAGGTTTCATAACGCGGATACTTGGCCACAAACTCGGGCAACACACGCCACAGCGGCTGGTTTTTGTCGTAATCGTCCTTGAACTGTTGCAGTTCGGTCACCAGCGTGTTCCAGCGGCCCTTGGTAATGCCGATGGTGAACATGATGAAAAAGGAATATAGCCCGGTCTTTTCAACCACCACGCCGTGTTCTGCCAGGTACTTGGTCACTACGGCTGCAGGAATGCCCATGTCGTGAAAGTCGCCATCCACATCCAGGCCCGGGGTGATGACCGTTGCCTTGATGGGGTCGAGCATGTTGAATCCCGAGGCAAGGTCGCCAAAACCGTGCCAACGCTCGCCCGGTTTGAGCATCCAGTCCTCGCGACTGCCGATGCCTTCCTCTGCAAGGTATTCGGGGCCCCAGACCTTGAACCACCAGTCAGCCCCCCATTCCTCGTCCACCTTGCGCATGGCGCGCCTGAAATCCAGCGCCTCGTTAATGGATTCTTCCACGAGTGCCGTACCGCCCGGTGGTTCCATCATGGCGGCTGCCACGTCGCAGGATGCAATGATGGCGTATTGCGGGCTTGTGGAGGTATGCATCAGGTAGGCTTCATTGAAGCAGTCCCGATCCAGCTTGCGGGTCTTGCTGTCCTGAATCAGGATTTGCGAAGCCTGGCTCAACCCCGCCAGCAGCTTGTGCGTGGACTGGGTGGACATGACCATGCTTGCCTGGCAAATCGGACGGTCGCGTCCTATGGCATGCATGTCCTTGTAAAAGTCGCTGAAGGTGGCGTGGGGCAGCCAGGCCTCATCGAAATGCAGCGTGTCGATCTCTCCGTCCAGCATGCCCTTGATGGTTTCCACGTTGTACAGGATGCCGTCATAGGTACTCTGGGTGATGGTCAGCACGCGCGGCTGCAAGGTGCTGCCCTGGGCAAAGGGGTTGGCCGCGATCTTGCGCCGAATGTTTTCCGGCTTGAACTCGCTCAGGGGAATGGGGCCAATGATGCCGTAATGGTTTCGGGTGGGCATCATGAATACGGGAATGGCTCCGGTCATCATGATGGCATGCAGCACCGACTTGTGACAGTTACGATCCACCACCACCACATCGCCCGAGGCCACGGTGGAGTGCCAGACGATCTTGTTGGAGGTGGAAGTACCGTTGGTGACAAAAAACAGGTGATCCGCGTTGAAAATCCGCGCCGCATTCCGTTCGGAAGCAGCCACAGGGCCTGTGTGATCCAGCAACTGCCCAAGCTCGTCCACGGCGTTGCACACGTCGGCGCGCAGCATGTTCTCGCCAAAAAACTGGTGAAACATTTGCCCCACCGGGCTTTTCAGAAAGGCCACTCCGCCCGAGTGGCCAGGACAATGCCAGGAATACGAGCCATCAGAGGCGTAATGGGTCAGTGCCCGGAAAAATGGCGGGGCAAGGGAATCCAGGTATACCCGTGCTTCACGCGCAATGTGGCGTGCCACAAACTCGGGCGTATCCTCGAACATATGGATGAAGCCGTGCAGTTCTTTCAGTACGTCATTGGGGATATGGCGTGAAGTGCGGGTTTCACCGTACAGGAAGATGGGAATGTCGGCATTCCGCCACCGAATTTCCTGCACAAAGGCCCGCAGGTGCTTGAGTGCAGACTCCATTTCGCTGTGTGAGCCACCGCCGAATTCCTCGTCGTCGATGGACAGGATAAAGGTGGAAGCACGGCTTTGCTGCTGGGCAAAAGAGGCCATGTCGCCAAAACTCGTCACCCCCAATACTTCCAGTCCTTCCTTCTCAATGGCATCGGCCAGCGCACGAACCCCCAGGCCACTGGTGTTTTCAGAGCGGAAATCCTCGTCAATGATGACGACCGGAAAGCGGAATTTCATGGGGTTCTCCCTGCAAGAAGGGCGGAATTATAGACCCCTTTGGGCCCGCAGCGCGGCTTTATTCAATTTACCCGTGGCGGTATGCGGCAAGCCATCCACAAACTCGATCTGCTCCGGAATCCACCATTTGGCAATGCGCTGCTCCAGATACCCCCGCAAATCCTCGGCTGACAGCACTTGCCCCGGCTTTTTCACGGCCAGAAGGAGCGGACGCTCGCCCCAATGCGGGTGGTGGATCCCGATGACGGCAGCCTCCTGAATGGCCGGATGGCCAACGGCCACCTGTTCAAGCTCTATGGAACTGATCCATTCCCCGCCACTCTTGATCATGTCTTTGGCCCGGTCGGTAATCTGCATGAAGCCTTCTTCATCGATCACAGCCACGTCGCCCGTGGGAAACCAGCCCTGCTGCAGGGACTCCGAGGGGTCCTTGTAGTAACCGTTGCAAACCCAGTGGCCCTGCACCATCAGATGTCCGAATGTACGGCCGTCGTGGGGCAAAGGCCACCCTTCATCGTCTACCACCTCCATGTCCACCCCAAACAATGGGCGTCCCGAGCGGGCTAACCAATCACGTCTGGCCTGGCCCACCAGCCCCGCCTGATTGGCTTTGGGCAGGGTCAGGGCCGCCACCGGGCTGGTTTCCGTCATGCCCCACCCCGGTAACACACTCACCTTCTGCACATCCTCAAAGTAGCTCACGATCGTCCTGGGGCAGGCCGCCCCCCCCACGCCCAGGCGTTTGAGATAGTGCAACTGGCGCCCCTCAGCCTGGAGGTATTGCATCAGGTTATTCCAGACCGTGGGGACCCCTGCGGTCAACGTAACCTTCTCAGACTCCAGCAACTGGTAAAGGTTGGGTCCATCCAGCAGCGGTCCGGGAAGCACCAGTTTGGCACCCACCAGGGCGGCGGCATAGGGAAATCCCCAGGCATTGGCGTGAAACAGGGGAACAACGGGCAATACGGAATCACACGCTGAAAAGGACAGCGAATCCGGCAAGGACACGCCCCAGGCATGCAGCAGCGTGGAGCGGTGGCTGTAGAGCACGCCCTTGGGCTTGCCGGTAGTGCCAGAGGTATAGCATAGGGCTGCGGCCGTCCTCTCATCCATTTCAGGCCATTCGTAGTCACTGGAAGCCTGTTGCAGAAGCGCTTCGTAACCCAGGAGGGGCAACACTGAAGGCGGCAAATTGGCGTCCGGTTCGTCCATCACGATGACCTGGGCCACGCAGGTCAGTTGGCTTGCCAGGGATTCCACCAGGGGTAGAAACATGGGGTCGACCAGCAGGATCTTGTCTTCGGCGTGCTGGATGATGCCCGCAATCTGCTCGGGAAACAGGCGCGGATTAATGGTATGACAGATGGCCCCCATGCCTGAGATGGCGTAATACGCCTCCAGATGGCGATGGTGGTTCCAGCCCAGGGTGCCTACCCGGTCTCCGGTGGTCACCCCCAGAGCCTGCAGGGCATTGGCAAGCTTGCGACAACGGGTGTGCGTGCTGCTCCAGGTACCGCGATAGATGGTGCCATCCGCATTGCGGGAAACAATCGGCGTATGGCCATGGTGCCGGTCCGCGTGCTCGATCAGGGACGAAACCAGCAGCGGACGGTGCATCATCAAACCCAGCATGGGGAACTTCTCCGTGAAATTTTCTGATCCTATCGTAATCGAAATGTGACAGGACAGTTATAATGTCAGACCAGCTACCATGAAAACCACTCTGCCCCGCCTTCAAGACGCTCTGGGCCGCCCCCTTCAGGATCTGAGGATCTCGGTGACGGATCGGTGCAATTTTCGCTGTACTTACTGCATGCCAAGGGAAATCTTTGGCCCGGACCATGCCTTTTTGCCCCGGCCAGCGCTGCTCACCTTTGAGGAAATCACGCGCGTGGCACGCCTTTTTGCGTCCCTGGGCGTGCACAAGATCCGTCTCACCGGTGGCGAACCGCTGTTGCGTAAACAGGTGGAATCCCTGGTCGCGCAGCTTTCCAGCATTCCCGGGACGGACCTCACCCTCACCACCAATGGCGCCATCCTTGCCAAAAAGGCGCAGGCCCTGCGGGATGCCGGCCTGAAACGCATTACCGTGAGCCTTGATGCCCTGGACGACGCCACCTTCAAGCGCATGAACGACGCCGATTTTACGGTAAAGCAGGTGCTGGAGGGAATCGAAGCTGCCCAACTGGCGGGCTTGCAACCCATCAAGGTCAATGCCGTCATCCAGCGCGGGGTCAACGAGCACGCCATCGTGGACCTGGCCCGGCATTTTCGTGGCAGTGGCATCATCCTGCGTTTCATCGAGTTCATGGATGTGGGGGCAACCAATGGCTGGCGCCTCGACGACGTGGTGAGTGCCACCGAAATCCAGCAGCGCATTGCCGCCCACTGGCCTGTAGAACCATTGGAACCCACAGCCCCGGGTGAGGTGGCGGAACGGTACCGTTACGGTGATGGCAGCGGGGAGATTGGCATCATTGCTTCAGTCACCCGGCCATTTTGTCGCGACTGTTCCCGCATTCGGCTTTCCACCGACGGCAGCCTGTTTACCTGCCTGTTTGCCAGCCAGGGTTTTGATCTTAAAACCCCGTTGCGGGCAGGCGCGGATGACGCTGCGTTGTTGCAGTCCATATCCAGTTTGTGGCAACACCGGGCAGATCGCTATTCCGAAATTCGTTCTGAAGCCACACAGGGCCGGCACAAAATCGAAATGTCCTACATCGGAGGATAATGATGGCCATTACAGGTTGCATTCTGGCAGGCGGAGCCAGCACCCGCATGGGAGGGCAGGACAAGGGGCTGCTGCACTGGCATGGCCGTCCGCTCATCGAAGCCGTCATGGCGCGTTTCTTGCCCCAAGTGGAGAGCCTGGTCATCAGCGCCAATCGCCACCTTGAACAATACAGTCACTATGGCCACGCCGTGCTCCCCGATGACGAACAAGGTTACGCCGGGCCCCTGGCAGGCATCGAACGGGCCCTGGCGCACGCCCATGGCACACATGAACTGGTGGCCGTAGTTCCCTGCGATGCCCCCCTCCTGCCGCTTGATCTCGTCGGGCGGTTGCAGGCTGCGTTGCGCGCAGAAGATGCCGACATCGCCTATGCCGTCACGGTGGGTGGAGACCAGCCCGTCTTTGCCCTCATCAAAACCGCCCTGCTACCCAGCCTCTCCGAATATTTGCGTGAAGGGGAGCGCAAGGTCCAGCGTTGGTACGCACGCTGCGCCACGGTCACCGTGCCCTTCGATGACGTGCCGCAAGCCTTTACCAACATCAATACACCGGAGATGCTGCACAGCGTTACGCCAGGGCCCCAATGAAGACGATAACCAACGATTACGATCCACAGTCCATGACTGTGGAACAGGCACGAGCGGTGATCTCCCGCCACCTCAAACCGGTGGACAGCACCATGCGTGTGCCCGTACGCTCCGCCCTGAACCGCTTTCTCGCAGAAGATGTGCTTTCTCCCATCGACGTTCCAGCGCACGTCAATGCAGCCATGGATGGCTATGCCGTTCGTTTTGCCGAACTGGCTGCGGTTGGCGAAACGGCGCTCACCATCAGCGCCACGGTCCTTGCCGGTGATGCCCCGCCGCTACCGCTGGCACCCGGTCAGGCGGTACGCGTCATGACCGGTGCCGCAATTCCAGATAACGCCGACACAGTAGTGATGCAGGAGCAAACCCGACGGGAGGCAGATCGCGTATGGATTCAGCCAGGCCAGCACAATGGGCAGCATGTGCGTCAGGCAGGAGAAGACCTGCATAGGGGCGCTACCGCGTTGCACCGGGGAAAACGGCTGCGTGCCGCCGAGTTGGGGCTGATTGCCTCGCTGGGCATTGGAGAAGTCAGCGTATTCCGTCCGTTGCGCGTGGCTTTCTTTTCAACGGGAGACGAACTTGCTTCCATCGGCCAGCCCCTGGCTGAAGGGCAGATCTATGACAGCAATCGTTACACCCTCCATGGCATGCTCACCGCGCTGGGATTTGATTGTTTTGATCTGGGCGTGGTCCGCGACCATCCAGTGGCCATCGAAAACGCATTCGAGGAAGCCTCGAGGATGGCCGACGTAGTCATCACCAGTGGGGGTGTTTCGGTGGGTGAAGCCGATTTCATCAAGCCCTTGCTGGCCCGGATGGGCGAAGTGGTGTTCTGGAAAATCGCCATGAAACCTGGTCGTCCACTGGCCTACGGGCATTTGGGCCCCTGTCATTTCTTTGGACTGCCGGGCAACCCCGTGGCAGTCATGGTGACCTTTTACGCCTTCGTGCGCGACGCCTTGCTAACCCTGGCGGGCGCCAACCCCCTTCCCATCTCGCCCCGATGGCTCGTGCGCACCACCACGCCGCTCAAAAAGGCGCCCGGTCGCACCGAATTTCAACGCGGTATCGTCAGCCAAAACGCCCAGGGCGAATGGACGGTACGCTCCACCGGAAATCAGGGATCGGGTATTCTGCGATCCATGACTGAAGCCAACTGTTTTATCGTGCTTCCCCAGGACAGAGGGTCTGTGGAAGCGGGAGACGACGTTGAGATCCAATTGTTTGAAGGGTTGGTCTGATGCCATGACGCGTCTGCACGATTTACCGCTCCGCAATCTTCAGTTCTACGCCACGGCACCCTACCCGTGCAGCTATCTGCCCGGGCTCGACGCGCGCTCCCAGGTGGTGACCCCAGGCTACCTGATCGACCAGCCGCTCTACAGTGCGCTGGTGGATTCTGGCTTTCGGCGTAGCGGCGCATTCACCTATCGCCCGCATTGCGACCATTGCAATGCTTGCGTTCCAGTACGCGTGGACGTCAATGCATTCCAGCCCAATCGCTCCCAGCGCCGGGCCTGGAACCGTCATGGTCACCTCACGGCGCAACAGCTGCCACTGCGCTTTAGCGCAGAGCATTACGCGCTCTACACCCGCTATCAACTGTCACGCCACCTGGAACGGGACATCGACCAGGACAGCCAGGAGCAGTACATCCACTTCCTGTTGCAATCCACCATTCCCAGCCATCTGGTGGAGTTTCGCGAGGCAGGTGTCCTGCGCATGGTCAGCATCATCGACGAACTGCAGCAAGGACTCTCTTCAGTCTATACTTTTTATGAGCCCGATCTGCCCAAGGCAAGCCTCGGAACCTACAACATCCTGTGGCAAATCGAACAGTGCAAAAGCCGCGGCCTGCCGTGGCTGTATCTGGGTTACTGGATCCGCCACAGTCAAAAAATGGCTTACAAAATCCATTTTCAGCCGCTGCAGGGCCTCGTCAGCTCACATTGGGCGCCACTGCCCCTTCCTGAAGTGGAGAACAGCTGATGCTCTATCCCCTGGCAAAACGCCTGCTGTTCCAGATGGATGCAGAACAGGCCCACACCTTCACGCTCAAGGCGCTGAACCGGGCTGCCCAGTGCGGACTCATTCAGCCTGGTAAAGCCAGGATCGTCCTGCCACGCACCGTCATGGGGCTGAACTTCCCCAACCCGCTGGGCATTGCCGCGGGCATGGATAAAAACGCCGAGTATCTGGATGGCCTGGGAGCACTGGGTGTGGGCTTCGTTGAAGCGGGCACAGTCACTCCCCGGCCACAACCTGGCAACCCCAGGCCGCGCGTTTTCCGCCTGCCTGAAGTGGAAGGGGTCATCAACCGCCTGGGGTTCAACAATGACGGCGTGGATCACTTTCTGCAGCAAGTCTCCCGAACGCACTACAGCGGCATCCTGGGTATCAACATCGGCAAGAATTTCGATACACCCATGGAAAATGCCGTTGACGATTATGTGAACGCGCTGCGCCGGGTGTACCCTCACGCCCACTATGTGACAATTAATATTTCTTCTCCCAACACGCGCAACCTGCGCGAACTGCAAGGCAATGACGAACTCACGCGACTGCTCGGCGCCGTCAAGGGCGCACAGCGCGAACTGGCAGATCAAAGCGGGCGACATGTACCCATCGCCCTCAAGATAGCGCCGGATCTGGAGCCTGCCCAGATTGATGACATCGCCAAACTGTTGATTGCCCATGGCATGGATGGCGTCATTGCCACCAACACCACCATCAGCCGCAACACCATCGCGGCACATCCATTGGCTCATGAAGGGGGGGGCCTCAGCGGTGCCCCGTTGCATGACATGTCGCTGGCCGTCGTGCAACGGCTGGCGCATGCACTGGATGGCGCCCTGCCCATCATCGGGGTGGGAGGCATCAACAGCGTTGCCCGTGCCAAGGCCATGCTGGACGCGGGCGCCTCCCTGATCCAGCTGTATACCGGCCTGATCTACAAGGGGCCGGGACTGATCGACGAAATCCTGCAAGGGCTTGCATGAGCACTGCAGTAGCGCTGCCCACCCTCTCCAATCGCACCCAAGTGGCACTGATCCGGGAAGCGGAATGCATCGGCTGTTTTCGTTGCATCAAGGCCTGTCCTGAAAATGCAATCCTGGGCGCGTCGCGCTGGATGCACACCGTGCTGCACGATCTGTGCACCGGCTGTGAAAGCTGCCTGGCTCCATGCCCCGTGGATTGTATCGACCTCATCCCCGCAGCGCCGCTATGAAACCCGCTGATCGCGTTGCGCTGTTTACACGGTTGCAATCGGCCAATCCCCATCCCACCACCGAACTGCACTACGCCAACCCGTTTCAATTACTGGTGGCCGTCATCCTCTCTGCGCAGGCCACGGACAAGAGCGTCAATCTGGCCACCGCCCCGCTCTTCAAAACCATCCGCACCCCCGCCGCGTTACTGGCGCTGGGCCATGAACGCTTCGAACAGGCCATCCGCACCATCGGTCTGTATCGCACCAAAGCCCGCAACGTGATGGCTACGGCCCGGATTCTGGAGGAACAATTTGGCGGGGAGGTTCCTGATCGACGCGAGGCCCTGGAGTCGCTGCCCGGCGTGGGGCGTAAGACAGCCAATGTGGTGCTCAACACCGCGTTTGGCCAACCGACCATTGCCGTGGACACGCATATCTTTCGGGTAGCCAACCGTACCGGCCTCGCCCCAGGCAAGACTCCGCTAGAAGTGGAATTGAAATTGCTCAGGGCCGTCCCCGCAGCGTTCAGAAAAGATGCACACCACTGGCTGATCCTGCACGGACGCTATGTCTGCAAGGCCCGCCAACCCGACTGCACCCATTGTGTCATCGTGGATTTGTGCGCTTATGGAGCGAAGCGTGTTTAATCCTTCGCGCAGCGAAGCGCGTCAATTCTTTTTTGAGGTCTGGCGCAAACAACGGGACAAAACCCTGATGACCCCCCTGGAAAGCGTTGCCTGGGAAATCATCAGCCATCATCCCGAATACCACAGTCTTCTCGCGCATCCCGAACAGGCGCTGGAACGCGAATGGTTTCCGGAACAGGGCGAAACCAACCCGTTTTTACACCTCGGGCTGCATCTTGCCGTGGAAGAACAGCTGGCCATCGATCAGCCTCCTGGCATCAGGGCAGCCTACAACCAGCTTTGTACCCGGCTCAAGGACGAGCATGCCGCGCGCCACCATGTGCTGGAGTGCCTGGCTGAAGTGGTCTGGGATTCGCAGCGTCACGGCACCCCCCTCGACGGAGCGCGATATCTGGAGCTGATCAGGAAGTAGGTAACGCCTTTTTCCAAAGGCATTGGCCTTTGCTGGCCTGTTCAATCTGCTCCAGCTGTTGCATGTGTCCGTCCAGTTCGTCGAGGCTGGCATACTGCACCCTGAGTGGTTTCACGGGGCGTTGAACCGAAACGCGCGTTGGCCCTGAGGAGTGCCCGGGGTCTTCCATCATCAGGGTTTCCTGCCCACGGGTCATGGCAAGGTAGACATCTCCCAACAATTCCGCATCCAGCAGCGCGCCGTGGAAAGTACGCTTCGAATTGTCAATGCCGTAGCGTTCACACAGGGCATCCAGGGTATTGCGTTTACCAGGATGCAGTTCGCGGGCCACCATCAGGGTGTCCACCACTTGTGGGCAACGCACTGACAGGGGTTCGCGTCCCAATTGCCTGAGCTCATGGTTGAGAAACCCTATGTCAAAGGCAGCGTTGTGAATGACCAGTTCGGCACCGTCCACGAATTCCAGAAACTCCTCGACCACATCCGCAAAACGGGGCTTATCCGACAGAAACGCCGTGGTCAGGCCGTGCTTTTGCAAGGCGCCAGGGTCACTCTCCCGGTCCGGATTGAGGTATTTGTGGAAATGCTTGCCGGTACGTCGCCGTTGAATGATTTCAACCAATCCGATTTCAATGACGCGATGCCCTTTGGCAGGCTCAAGGCCGGTGGTTTCCGTATCCAGGATAATCTGTCTCATGGGGCACGCCCCGCCAGTCCCTGGTTGGCAAGCTCGTCCGCGCGTTCATTACCCGGATTACCGGCATGACCCTTCACCCAGCGCCAGTCAATTTCGTGCCTCGGTGCCTCCTGGGCCAGCATCATCCACAAATCGGCATTCTTGACCGGTTGCCTGCTGGCCGTTTTCCAGCCATTGCGCTGCCAGCCCTTGATCCACTCCGTGATCCCCTTCTGGACATACTGGGAATCGGTGTGGAGGATCACCTGACAAGGACGCTTCAAGGCCTTGAGCGCCTCGATGACGGCCGTCAGTTCCATGCGATTGTTGGTGGTCTGCGCGGCGCCGCCACTGAGCTCCCGTCGCACGCCCTGGCAGTCCAGTAACGCTCCCCATCCCCCCGGGCCAGGATTGCCCTTGCATGCGCCGTCGGTGTAAATTTCTACGATAGTACTTTTATTTTCAGTCACATCTAATTGTTTTATATATGCTTTATGAACAAGATCACCATTGGAAATCAGGGTGCATTGCCCTCGGGAGGCCGCACGCCGGGAATGAGATGCACCACTTTGTTATCGGGATATTCCGTACGCCGCACTGCGGTGCGCACCGCCCGGGCAAGTACCTTGTCCGCTGCGACACGGTTCCAGCGTGGTGTGATGAGGCGCACACCCTGGACGCGCTTGATCGCTTCCAGCATGTAAACCCCGCCACCCACGCCCCACCAGCGATCTCCTGCAGGCTCAAGGAAACGAAACCGATGAAGCCAGGACTCGCTGGCAATGGGTGGCGCATAGGCCCAGAAACGCCCGCCGCTCACTTCAAAACCCAACAGTGCCAACCAGTCCTTGAGCCGGGGTAAAGAAATGAAGTGTCCACACCAAGGGTATGAGCCAGAACGCCTGCCGCGCGAAAAAAACTGGCGCATGCCCCAAAGGCTGTGGGGGTTGAAGCCGGTAATGATCAGACGCCCCTCGGGCATCATGACGCGGTCCAACTCGCGCAAAATGCCGTGGGGATTGTCGGAAAACTCCAATGCATGGGGCAATACGGCCAGGTCAATGCTTTGCGTGGCAACAGGCAGGGCTTCGGGTTTGGCCCGCAGGCGGGTGGCGCCATCACGACTCACGGTGATCTTGTTGGGAATGCGGTTGGCACGCAGCGCTTCCAGCTCCGGCAAAAAAACCTGGAGTGCATTGAAACCAAACACGTTGGAAACGGCCTCATCCAGGATGGTCTGCTCCCGTTGAAGCACATAAGCCCCCAGGGGTGTTTGAAGCCAGTCGTGCAAGGTTGCGTCAGCCATGCCAGAATTGTAGACCAAACCGCAACATTAAGAGCAATCCATGCCAAACAGAATCCAGGTCAGCGGCATTCCTGCCTTCAAGGACAACTACATCTGGGTCATTCATGATGACCGCCACGCCGTCGTAGTGGATCCGGGCGATGCCACTCCGGTGCTGCGCTTCCTGCAGGATCAGGGGCTAGCCCTGGCTGCCATCCTGGTTACGCACCATCATGCCGACCATGTGGATGGCCTGTCCCAACTGCTGGCCAGGGCCGCCGTCCCGGTCTTTGGCCCGCGCAACGAGGACATTGACGAGATCACTCATCCCGTGGGAGAACCTGACCGCATCACCCTACCCCATCTCCATGTGACGATGGGGGTCATTGACGTTCCGGGACATACGGCAGGTCATATCGCCTATTATGGGGAAGGCAGGCTATTTTGCGGCGATACCCTGTTTGCCTGCGGTTGCGGTCGGATATTTGAAGGAACACCGGCACAAATGTTCAATTCATTGGACAAGCTTGCCGCACTTCCGGAGAATACCTCGGTTTACTGTGCCCATGAGTACACCTTGTCCAATATTGCATTTGCCCAGGCCGTAGAGCCGGATAACCTCCAGCTGCAAGAACGCGCCATTGCCGCGGCCGAAACCCGCCGTCAGGGAAAGCCCACGGTGCCCAGCACGCTGCAACTGGAAAAGGCCACCAACCCCTTCCTGCGCAGCAGGATCCCGGCCATCGCCCATGCGGTAGAATCCCATACCGGGACGCATCCCGCAGACACCATTGCCGTGTTTGCAGCCCTGCGGCAATGGAAAAACACGTTCTGACCCTCCTCTTGAAATCGCTGCGACTGCTTACCACCGGTTTACTGATGGTGCTGCCACTGCTCTGTTCTGCAGAGATGGTACCCACGACAAAGGCAGCCATTACAGAGGCCGACCCCGCAGAGACCACCCCTGCCGCTCCTGCGGCCGAGGCCGTTCAGGGCACCCTGCCTGGCCAGCCCTTGGTTGAGCGTGCCACGCCCATGGTGCCCTTCGATTTATGGGATCGCATTCGTGACGGCTTTGCCATGGATCCATTGCCAGACGACCGTTTGGTGTTCAAGCAGGTGGCCTGGTTTGCCGCACGGCCCGACTATGTGGAACGTACCGTGGAACGCAGCCGCCGCTACCTCTACTTCATCGTGGAAGAAGTGCAGCGACGTGGCATGCCCATGGAAATCGCCCTGTTGCCCATCGTGGAAAGCGCGTTCAATCCCCATGCCCTGTCCCGCAGCCAGGCTTCTGGCATGTGGCAATTCATTCCTTCCACTGGTCGCATCTTTGGCCTGCAGCAGGACTGGTGGTATGACGGACGCAAGGATGTGGTAGCCGCTACCTACAGCGCACTGGATTACCTGCAAAAGCTCTACGACGAATTCGGCTCCTGGGAACTTGCCCTGGCTGGTTACAATTGCGGTGAAGGAAAAATTCGACGCGAAATAGCCTATAACCGGGCGCATAACCGCCCCACTGACTACCAGAGCCTCAATCTGCCGGAGGAAACCCGCAATTATGTACCCAAATTGCTGGCAGCCAAGGCCATTGTCCTGGAACCCGAACACTATGGCCTGGCGTTAGCCCCCATTCCCGATGAACCCTATTTTGCGGCAGTAACCACGCGCAAAAAGATCGATACCAAGATTGCTGCCCAATTCGCTGAAATGAGCCCGGAAGAATTCCTGATGCTCAATCCTGGCTTCAATCGTCCCGTCATCAGCCTGGACTTCAATCAGGAAAAAACCATTCTGGTTCCTGCGGGTGTTGCCGACCGATTCGTGGCGCGGCTGGAAGACCCCAATGTCAAGCTCCTGTCCTGGAAAACCCACCATCTTCGTCGTGGTGAAGCGCTTGACAAGGTGGCCAGCCAATACGGGCTGACCAGTGAAGAACTCAAACGCATCAACGGCATTGCCAGCAACAAAAAAGTAGCCGGTGGTGGCACCATTCTGGTTCCGGACAAATCAGCCACCCCCAGCGAATCGCTGGAGCTGGACGGCAAACCCGAGTCCGATTTTTCTCCGCCGCCGCCCTCAGCGCGTTCCAGGCACGCCAGGAAATCCGGTCACAAGGCCAGGGCTGGCAGCAAAGCCAAGGCAGCTGCCCCGGCGGCCCATGCGTCAAAAAAAGCTGCCGGCAAAAAGCCGTCCCATCCCCAACAGAAGTAATCAGACTCCCTTTGGGATGGCCAAGAGCAACCGGCGGGTGTAGGGATGTTGTGGATGCGCGTAGACTTCGTCCGCATCACCGGATTCCACCACAACCCCGTCATGCATGACCAGTACCTGGTCCGACATATAGTGGACCACGGCAAGGTCGTGGGAAATGAACAGATAGCTCATCTGGAATTCATCCTGCAAATCCTGCAACAGATTCAGCACCTGGGCTTGTACAGACACATCAAGCGCAGAAACGGATTCATCGCAAATCAGGATTTCAGGTTTCACCGTCAGGCAACGCGCAATGGCGATGCGCTGGCGTTGCCCACCGGAAAACTCATGGGGGTAGCGCTGCAGTGCGTCCCGCGGCAGGCCCACCCGCCCCAACAACTCGCGCGCCATGGCCGAACGATCTGCGGCATTGCGGCCAATGCCATGCAGCATCAAGGGCTCGGTCAGGATATCGCCTACCGTAAACCGTGGATTAAGGGAAGCGTACGGGTTCTGGAATACGATCTGAATGCGTCGCTTCAAAGCCATCGGGTCCACGCTGCCAGGCTGGCGCAAATCAAGCCCTGAAAAAAGGATCTGGCCGCCATCGGCACCGAGCAGTCCCGCGATGGTGAGGCCCAGTGTGGTCTTTCCGGAACCCGATTCACCAACGATACCCACGGTTTTACCTCGCGCAAGGCGCAGTGACGCCCCCTTCACTGCATGAAAAGGACGCTTGTGCCAAAGGCCGTCGCGAATCAGGAAATCCTTGTCAAGGTTGCGCACTTCAAGAACGATTTCATCCCCGGGGCTGACCCCGCGGCTGCGAACCCCGGGAGTCGCAGCACCCTGCCCATCCCCCATGAAATCCTCAATGACCCGCAGTCGTTGCGGCCGCACCCCTAGCGGCGGGCGGCAGGCCAGCAAGGCACGCGTGTAGGCATCCCGGGGTGCATCAAAGACCTGTCGCAGCGAACCCGCCTCACGCACCTCGCCCTGTTTCATCACCACCACCTGCGTGGCAATTTCGCCCACCAATGCAAGGTCATGCGTGATGAACAGCACGGCCATGGCGTGGCGCTGCTGGAGGTCGGCGATCAGATCCAGAATCTGGCGCTGGATGGTCACGTCCAGCGCAGTGGTGGGCTCATCGGCTATCAGGAGGCGCGGCTGACAACTGATGGCCATGGCAATCATGACGCGCTGCTGTTGGCCACCCGAGAGCTGGTGAGGATAATCGTCAAGGCGGCGCCCGGGATCCGGAATCCCCACTTCTGCCAGCAGATCCAGCGCACGACGCTGTGCCTGTCGCCGCGATAGCCCCATATGCAGGCGCAACCCTTCCATCAACTGGGTGCCGATGGAAAAAACCGGGTTGAGCGAACTCATGGGTTCCTGGAAGATGATGCCAATTTCCTTCCCGCGCAAGGCCCGTAGCCTGGGCGCATCAAACCCGAGAATGTTTTGATCGTTCCACAGGATCCTGCTCTCTGAGGCCACCTGCGCCACCGGCTTTGGCAAAAGCCCCAGAATGGAGAGCGCCGTGACCGACTTGCCGCTACCCGACTCACCTACGAGCGCCAGCGTGGTGCGCTCAGGCACATCAAAGCTGACGCCGTTCACGGCAGAAAGGCGCTCATTCCGGCTGACCTGAAAATCGATTCGCAAATCGCGCACACTGAGCAGCATCGGGTCTCCTCGTACTCAATACTTGAGCTTGGGGTCCAGCGCGTCGCGCAACGCGTCGGTCAACATGCTAAAGGCCGTGACGAGAATCGCCATGGCCACCCCGGCTGCGGCGAGCTGCCACCATTTGCCCAGGATCAGCTCATTCTGGGCTTCATTGAGCATGCTGCCCCAGGACACCACATCCACAGGTACGCCAAAGCCCAGAAAACTCAAAATGACCTCGGACTTGATGAAGCCGACCACATTCTGGGATAGCTGCACCAGGATGACATGGCTGGTGTTGGGGAGGATATGGACGAACATGCGCCGCATGTGCGACGCACCCATGGCACCTGCTGCCAACACATATTCGCGGGATTTATGTTTGAGATATTCGGCCCGCACCAGACGGAAAACACCCGTCCAGCCTGTAAGCCCCAGAATCAGGACCAGGGTCACGACCCCTTTTTGCTGCAGCACGGCTGCAATGGCAAACACCAACAACAGATACGGAATGGCCGTAAACACACCATACAACCAGTTGAACGCATCATCCACCCAACGGCCAAAATATCCAGCCACTGCGCCCATCACGGTCCCCAGCAAGGTGGCAAGAATCGCCGCCACCAAGCCCACCAGAATCGAGGTTTCGCTTCCCTTGATGACCTTGGTCAACACGTCATGCCCCCATTTGTCACCACCCAGAGGCAACGATAACCGGCGTGGCACTTCAGTGGCTTCCTGTGCGCCAGGATGTTGTGCCCGGATGGCAGCAAGTTCGGTGGCCAGGGGATCCTGCAGCCCATAGAGCGGTACCGGGCCAGAGAGCGCCTGCCCGGCCTGCGAAGGCTGCGCGGTCTCGTCCTGATCGTCGGCCCAAAAAACCGGAGGGGCGTAATTCACCCCCACTTCCCGGGTCCAGTCAGGAGCCACCCAGCCCATGAGTGCCAGGAGCACCACAACCAGGTAGCAGCCCACCACGATGAGCGCCGTCATTCCCACCCGGTCTTGCTGCAGGCGTCGCCAGGCCAGCGTCCAGAGCCCGGGGGAAGTTTCGGAGGCCCTGGCGCTCATTCGAAATGCACCCTGGGATCAAGCACCCGGTAGAGCAGATCACCCAGCAGATTGGCCAGCAAGGTTGCCATGGCCACATAGACCGTGGCGGCCTTGATGATGGGAAAGTCGCTGCGTTCCACTGCCATGATGATTTCCCGACCAATGCCGGGAATGGCAAAAAAACGTTCCAACAAAAACGCACCGGTCAACAGTGCCGGAAGCCCCATCAATACGTTGGTGACAATGGGAATGGCGGCATTGCGCAGCACATGGACAAGCAGGATGCGCCGCTCGGACAGACCCTTGGCCCGAGCCGTACGCACATAATCCTGGCCGACCTCATCGAGGATGAAGGTACGGTAGAGCCGCACTGAAGGCGCGACGCTCACCATCAACCCCAACAAGATGGGCAGGACGGCATAGGTGGTGAGGTTGCGCCATAGATGGTCGCTCCACCCCTTGACGGGAAACCAGCCTAACAGGGAAGCAAACACGTATTGCCCGACGATGATGTAGACAAGCAGGCTGATGGACATCATCACGGTGCTTGTCACCATCAGGGTGCGATCCAACACCGAGCCGCGCAGCGCCGCCACGGTGAGGGCCACCACAATGGCCACAAGGGTTTCCAGCACCAGCATCGGCACCAACAGAACCAGCGAAGGGCCCAACCTGGTTCTGAATATTTCGGAAACGGGTTCACGCGTGGCCCAACTGTTGCCAAAATCACCCGTGACGATCTGGCGCACAAAAATCAGCAGTTGTTCCCACAAAGGGCGATCCACCCCAAGCTGGTGCCGGATGTTGGCGATGTCGTCTGGATTGGCCATTTTTCCAGCCAGGACATAGGCCGGGTCGCCCCCCACCCAGTTGAACAACAGGAACACCAGCAACACCACCCCCAGCAGGGTTGGAATCATTTGCCACAAACGTCTGAACAGGAATGCCGTGAGGTTCATGGTTGGGGCACCCGACTGACGTCGATATCCAGCAGCGACCACACCGAGGGCAGGATGGGGTGAGCCTTGAAGCCAATCACCCACGGATGGGAAAGTACATTGCGAATATGCGTGGTACTGACCTTGGTGACACCATTCAACTCCAGCATGCGAGCAAGCTGGTGATAAATGGCATCGCGCTCAGGCGAATCGGGCATGGTGAGGGTCTTTTCATACAGTCGGTCCCACACCGGATCCTGGTAGCAGGACCCGTTGTTTTCATGCGTGTGCGGACCATACCAGAGTTGCATGAAGTTATCGCCGTCGGGATAGTCGGCAATCCAGGCGGACAGGCGGATCTGGACGCGACACTGGCGTTCTGCCTTCAGGATTTCAGGAAACTTGAGCTTTTCACTTTCAAACCGGATCGACAGGCGATCCAGGGCCTTTTTCATCATCTCGTCGAGTTCCCGGTCCTGGGACGACAGGCTTGAAGTGTAGCGCACCGCAAGCGGGCTACCATCCGGCTGACGACGGTAGCCATCCGCTGCCCTGGCATATCCCATGCGATCGAGCAGGAGGTTGGCCTCACCCGGGTTATAGTCGAGCAGGCTGCGGTAGCTGGGGTCGGCACCCGCCACCCCTGCCGGAATGGGATAGGCGTTTCGCACAGCCTGGCCCTTGTGAATCACGCGAATCATTTCTTCGTCGTTCTGCGCCATGAATATGGCGCGACGCAATGCGATTTTTTCCTTGCTCATGCCCCCCAACACCGGATCCTGCTGATTGATGAAGTAGTATGCAATTGAAGGGTCACTGATGCGGTCCAGGCGAATGCCACGCTGGGCAAGCGAAGCCTTGAGATGGGCGCCGCGCAGCGCCATGGGGGCAAACTGGCCGGCGAGACCGATCATGTCGAGTTCGCCCTTGCCGAAACTGAGCCAGGCCGATTGGGATTCCTCGATGACCTGGATTTCGACCCTGTCGATTTGTGGAATGAGCTTGCCTCGCATTTGTGCTGCAATGCGCTGATTGTCAGGATCGTTGCCCGGATCAAAATTCCATACCTCGTGCCTGAAATTGGGGTTACGCGCCAACACCATCAGGGACGAACGGGTCCAGCGCGCAAGATAATAGGGGCCGGTGCCCACGGGATGGGAGGCCGTGTCACCTGCGTAGCCCTCGATGACTTCGCGTGCGACGATGCCGTACATGGGTTGCGCCATGGCATGGGCAAAATTGTAGTCCGTTGTCTTGAGGCGAATCTTCAGGGTGTAACGGTCCAGCACTTCCAGCCCGGGAATTCTGGCGTCATAGTCAAAATGTCCGGAACTGCGGGCTGCCTCACCCAGCTCGTCGAGGCCGATGATCTTGCCCTCCACCAGAAATTTGTAAGGCGAGCGGTTTTTTGGATCCATGAAGCGCATCAGGGTGTACGCTACATCCTGCGCCGTCACTTCGCGCTTTTGTCCTTTGAATATCGGATCAGGTGAAAAATAGACCCCATGCTTCAGCGTAAAGACCCAGGTTCTGCCCTGGTCCGTGACGCTGGGCATGGCCGCTGCGAGGCGCGGAATCAGTTTGACCGGACGGGCCAGGTAATCGTAGGTCAGCAAGGACTCAAACAGCTGTTGTTCAATGGAAGCCGTGTTGAGGTCAGAGGTCATGACCGGGTCAAACCCGGTTTCGGCGGCGGAAAGCTCAAGGTGCAGGACCTTTTCGGGCGTGGCCGCCCCGGCGCCCATCACCCACAAACCCAACAGAAATAAGAGGAATCGCCCCATATGGTTTATCATACCGGGCAAATCAAAAGGAGACCTCATGGGATTTCTTGCCAATAAAAATATTTTGATCGCCGGACTTTTAAGCAACCGTTCCATTGCCTGGGGCATTGCCAAGGCCATGCAGCGCCAAGGCGCCACGCTCGCCCTGACCTACCAGGGGGAGGCCGTACGGGCACGGGTTGAGAAGCTGGCCGAAGAACTGGACGTCAAGCTCGTGCTGCCCTGCGATGTCGCCAGTGATGCCGAAATCGATGCCTTGTTCAAATCTCTGGGCCAGTCCTGGGAAGGTCTGGACGGCATCGTCCACTCCATCGCCTTCGCCCCGCGTGAGGCACTGTCCGGAGAGTACCTCGACGCCGTCACCCGCGAGAGCTTCAGGATCGCCCACGATGTGAGTTCCTACAGCTTTGCCGCCCTGGCCAAGGCCGGGGTGCCGTTAATGGCCGGACGTAATGGCGCGCTCGTCACCTTGTCGTACCTCGGTGCCGAGAAATCCGTCACCAACTACAACGTCATGGGCCTCGCCAAAGCAAGCCTCGAAGCCAATGTCCGTTACATGGCCCACAGCCTGGGGCCCCGCGGCATTCGCGTCAACGGCATTTCGGCTGGCCCCATCAAAACATTGGCTGCTGCTGGCATCGGTGATTTTGGCAAGATCCTGAACTACGTGGAAGCCACCTCCCCACTGCGACGCAATGTCACCATTGACGAAGTGGGCAACGTGGCTGCCTTCCTGTGCAGCGATCTCGCCTCAGGCATCACGGGTGAAATCGTGCATGTGGACTCGGGTTTCTCCACCACCGTACCTGGCATGGCGGGTTAATTACCGTTTTTGTTGCCTTCCAGTGCCGCCTTGTTGATCAGCCGAACATCAACGGTCTTGCGCAACCCCGCCATGAAGCCGGACATGGTGGCATCGCCGTAAGCGCGCGTGAGGCCCGCTTCCGCCTGCTTTCGTTGGGTTGCATCGGCAGGGTTGCCAGGCGTGACCTGCGTGACACGCACCAGGAAATAACTGCCCGATGGCATCTCGGTGCCTGTGTAGGCCGGCAATTGCGTGGCGCTGACCTTGAATGCCGGCGTGACCACTACAGAGGGCAGTCCGCCAGCCAAAGCAGTCTGCCGAGTCAACTGCCGCGTTGCAGACCATGTCACTGCCACCGTTTTACCCGCCTTGAGGTCCGCCAGTCGCGCCTCGCCTTCTTTTTTCACCAGCTTGGCCGCCTCTTCCCGCTGCAGCATCTGACCGATCGCCTCCTTGACTTCGGCGTAAGGTCTGGCCACTGAAGGTTCATGCGCCACCACATGGGCCGCCACCAGGGTGTTGGGGGCTACCTCAATGGCCTGGGTATTGCGCCCGTCCTGAATCGATTCCGGGGCAAACACGGCATTCAACAATTTCGGATTGTTAAGTAATGGCGCGTCTGCAGTACCGCCCCGCGTCATCCATCCCGAATCCTTGATCGTCAGTTTCAGTTTGTCGGCTGCAGGCTTTAATGAGTTGGATTGCTCATAGACCAGATTACTGAAACTTTCAGCCGACTCGGCAAAGCGCTGCGCTGCCCGTTGCTTGCGCAGTTCCTGCGTCAATTGTGGCGTGACTTCGGCCAGGCTGCGCCCCTTGGCTGCCTTGACATCGGTGAGCTTGATGATGTGATAGCCAAACTCGGTTTCCACCGGGCCCTGAATGGCCCCTGGTTTCATGCCAAACACGGCAGTCTCGAATGGTGGCGCCATGGTGCCACGCCCGAAATACCCGAGGTCACCGCCTTGGGCAGCAGAACCCGGATCCTGCGAATATTGTTTGGCGAGTGCGGCAAACTGATCCGGGTGGGCCTGAACCTGCGCCAGAATCTTTTGCGCCTGTTCCCGCGCAGCGTTGCGTTGTGCATCGCTGGCCTTGGGGGGGACAGTGATCAGGATATGGCTGGCCCGGCGCGTTTCAGCGCCGCTCCAGCGGGGCTGGTTGGCAGGATCCGAATAGGCCTTGGCAATTTCCTCAGGGGTCACCACGATATCAGGTGCCTGGGGGTCAGCCGTCAGTACCAGATACTGCACTTTGACGCGCTCGGGCACCTTGAAGCGATCGAGGTGCTCATCGTAATACTGCTTGATGCTGCCGTCGTCGATCTTGACCTGCCCCAGGAAGGCGCTCAGGGGGATTTCAGCTACGGACAGCTCTCGCGATTGGTCGTTGAGCGTCAGGAAAGCATCCACTGCCACCTGGGGAACCCATTGGGTGGTGGCCAGCGATTCCTGGACCAGTTGAACCTTGAGGTCATCTCGCAACCTCGATTCAAAAACTGCTGGAGTCAGGCCCTTGGAACGCAGGATTTCTTCGTAACGCGCCTGTGAAAACTTGCCGTCGTCCTGGAAGGCTTCCACCTGGGAAATTTCATTCACCAGCAGATTGTCCGGGATAGTCAGCCTGACCCGGCTGGCATAAGCCGTCAGTAAATGCCGGTTGACGAGCGCTGCCAGGGTTTCGCGACGCAATTCGGGCGTATCGAGCGTTGCCGGATCAAGTCGCGCATCACGCAAACCCGCCTGCATCCGTTCCAACTGGTTGCGCAGGTTTTCCGTGAATTCGGCCTGGGTAATGGCGTAACCATCCACCTTGGCTACCGTGTCGGCACCCCCGCCTGCCTGACGAAAGTAATATTCCACCCCGAAAAGGGCAAAGGGAATGGTGATGAGCGCCAGAATCACCTTGGCCACCCAGGTTTGCGACATGGTGCGGAATTTTTCAAGCATGATGAATCACCATCAAAAAATCGTCGTGAAGTCTAACATGTCCTGGGGCGGCGCATGAAACGGGTGCGCAAGAAAAAAGCCGTTGATTTCTCAACGGCTTCCGAATATTGGCGGAGTGGACGGGACTCGAACCCGCGACCCCCGGCGTGACAGGCCGGTATTCTAACCAACTGAACTACCACTCC